>JAABUP010007154.1_pt1 | contig 15218 bp, 17 predicted proteins | sample 5559201 | NCBI WGS metagenome assembly JAABUP01 (sample SAMN10711887, study PRJNA513373) | rock metagenome | isolation source: Antarctica rocks | place: Antarctica
TCCTTTTCCAAGCTGTATGTCTGCTGCTTGTTTGCCAAGCAGCTAGTGTCCACAAGATGAGGGGTTGGCGTCTGCAGGGCTTGGTGTTCATCCTCAGGCACTGCTGCATCGCTGACCATTGGTGACACTGGGTCCACAGACATAGCGTCTGAGTGAGCATGGTTTACAGCAGCTGGTGCCTCATTGGCCATGCTGAGGGAGTCACTGCTTTGGGGGTTGTCGACGCCCCAGACAGCTCCCAGCAACTCCTCACTGCAACATCACAAGTGCCACATCAAGAGCTGCTGACATGAAGCGCAAGACAGACTGCTTTGGAGAGACAAGACTTGTCCCTCACGTGCCCAGCTCATCATGAGCTGGAAAGCGAATTTATTATTATTATTAGTATAAGTACTATTGGTAGTAGTAGAATTATCATTAGTATAATCATCATTATTGACATGAAGCTGTGCTTGAGGCACATATGGGCAGCAGCCACAGTGTGAAGTGTTCAAGGTGCAGCCACGAAGCAAACATGCAATGTTTTGCCCATAGAGTTGCCTTGCACAGATAAGACACTACAATGTGATCTGTGGCAGATAGGCTTTGCATGCAAAGGTTGATAAGGCATAGGACATTCACTTGCTGAACTCTGACGCTTTGCCTTTCTTGTCAGAGGTACTATTGCCTTGGTTGGCCTCTGTGTTGCTGTCCAGCGCTTGTTTGGCGCCCAGCCCATGGTCATGCACACCGCCCAATGGCTCCTCACTGCAATACAAATCCACAACGATTACACCAAGTGCATTTGACCGGTTGGCCTGCAAGGTTCTTCAGAATTTTGAAAGACCCAAAGAGGCAAAACACCGCAGGTGCTTGTCCCACAATGCATGCTGTGAAACTGTATATGCCAAACCTCATTTCGGTTGTTTCTGTGCCAACATTGTGCAGTATTAAGCCTTGACACAACATCTACAACACAAGAGCGCGACGCACAACATCACAAGGATCATGATCAGATGTGTACCTGAAACTAACAGCACATCATGCAAGGAAGGCAAGCTTACCACATGCTGCAATAAGCAAAACCTGAGCACAGCAGATTGGACATGTGCTTACCTGCCAGGCATGGCATGCAGACCCTCCTTATCTGAGTCTGTGGGCTGCTGTGTGCCAGCATCAGTACTGCCAGGCACCAATGCAAAGCCCTCCAGTGAGGAAGTGGCTGCTGATGGTAGCAGCGGTGGGGTCGCAGCATGGTAAGGGTGAGCTAGGAAGCTCTTAGGGTCTGTGACCCTGCCTGGAATAGTGTCTTCAGGCCTCTTGATTACCTCTAAGTCTGGAAAGCTCAGGTCCCCAGCAATGGGCCTTTCAGCTATCTCCTTCTGGGATGGCTTTGCTCTGGTTGGGCTTTCCCCAAGGGCAGCGTCTACCAGGCTGTCAGCTGCAGATGTGCAGGCTGACACAACTGGTCCTGACAGCTGAATAGGCTGCGAACTCAGGGAGTATGCGTCTTGCTGCTTGCTGCCATCGTGTGACAGCATGTTTGAGGTTGCATCTAGTATGCCAGCTGAAGCAGGGTGAAGCAAGAGCAGCTGTTGCTGTGCTGCTTGCTGCACCTCTGCTGCTGGAGTTGTAAGGGGCACTACTCTGCCCGTGGCCTCTATGTTGCTTTGTGGTGTTGTAGTGGGCTCATCTCCGCCCGTGGCCTCTGTAGTCACATTGGCGTCTGTTACATCCCTTGAGACTGTGTGAGATATTTGTTGAGGGGACAAAGCGCTGTCCTCTGCAGCGCTTGTTGCTAGTGATTGTGCTGACATACCAGCCACTGCGGCTGTGTCCACTTTGGGAAGCTTTAAGATGGCAGCTGCATCAGGCTTGCCCACTTGTTCTACTGCACCGCAGTCAGTAACTGCAGGAACACTTGCATCTGAAGCGCTGCAGTTGTCTGCCTGCATGATTGGTAGAGGCAGCAGCTCCACCTTGATAGCCACAGCTGGGTTGCTGTTCACTACCTTGTCAATAGACACTGGGCTGATAGGTGCAGACTGAGGGGTTGCAGATGCACCTTCGAGGGGAGCTGCTGTGTCCAAGTAAGGCATACTATGAAGGCTTTGGTTGGCGTTGCTGACCAGCACAGGCGCCATGGGAACAGCTGCAACATCTACCAGGGGCGTGCTGTCCTGCTTGGCATCTGTCAAACAGTCAGCTAGACCATGAGGGAGGAAGTCTGCCTGCACCAGCTCAGTGTCTGCCAACAAGTCTTCCTTGGTGCTCATGCTAGACCTGCAGCATGTCAAGAGCAACTTGGACATCCCTAGCTTGCATCCCAGCACCTGTTTAGGACAAGGCTGGTGAGAACAAGGGCTGGTGACATCGATCCTGAATTCTATGCTTGCTTGAGACCCTGTGGTTTCAACTTTTCATTTTGCTGTAGAGAACTGGACACAATTGTCATGTCTTTGAACAGGCAATTACCAGCCGTGATGCATCACCATGCCGCAAAATGACAGCTAAGCCAGGACAGGTGCATGAGTGTGTACAAAGCATCAGAGGGCAGAGTGTGCAAAGACCTAACAAGCATGCTGCAAATGTAGACCAGGACTGTGTTAATGACAGCGCATTGTCTGATGCTCACAGCTGAGAGACCAAAAAACTCATTTGTGATGCTCTGAGCAAGTCTCTTTTGCAGGGAGCTGACTTGTGTTGCACACACCTGATGCCTGTTAGCTAAGCCAGCAAAGTCAGCATATTGGTTGCCATTTTGTTCTGTTGATTGTGATGATTGATGTTCCCTAACTGTCACTGTTACTTTTATTGTCATTGCCATTGTTACTTACAGTGTTACAACTAGACGTAGAGTGTGTGCAAAGTAGGTGTTCACCGTCATGCATTTGTGCCTTATTTGGCAACACATCGACCAAGGAGCAAGGATACAAACATCATGAGTGGGGAATAATCCCAGGGGACACAGACACATGGGCAACTGTAAAGTGAGTGCTTACCATGTGGTGAGGGTTGACTCCTCAGCTGCCTGTTGTGCATCAATAATCTGGCCAACCAGTTCGGCAGTAGTAGACAGTGTAGGCTCCTCTGCAGCAACAGCGCACTGTTCAGCTCTGGCAAGAACAACAGCAGCAGGGAAGTTTGAAGAGTACAGGAAGCGCTGCAGAGGACAATGCTTGTTGGTATGAGCTGTGCTAACAGATTGGCAGATGAGTCCAGCTCGGGAAGGTGTTACATGTAAGCTGGCAGCTGCATCAGGCCTGCCAACTTGTTCTACACTGCTGTCAGCATCTGTGCAGGAGCACTTGCAGCAGCTCCAACCTGATAGCCACAGCTGGGTCATCAGACATTGGGCTGTTACACGCAGGCTGAGCGGCAGCAGATGCACTTTCAAGGGTAGATGCCGTGTCCAAGTCAGGCATATTGAGAAGGCTCTGGTTGGTGTCGTTACCTGGCTCAGGCGCCTTGAGGACAGGTGCATCATCCACCAATGGCATGCTGTCCTCCTTGGCATGTGTTGTAGAGTCAGCTAAACCATGAGGAGGGAGAACCTCTATCTGCACCAGCTCAGTGTCTGACTCCAGGTGTGCTTTGGTGCTCATGCTAGGCCTGCAACATATGAAGCGCAACTTGGAGATCTTGCTTGCAGCCCAAGTTGATTGACAAAGGCTGGAGACATGAATACTGAATACTATGCTGAGACGGACCCAGTGGTTTCATCTCTTACTCTTGCTGCAGAAACTGGACACCATTGTAATATCTGTGAACAGGAGATTGCTAGCTGTCATGCATCACCATGAGAACTCAAGTCAGAACAAGTGCATGAGCGTGTACAATTCATCGGAGGGCAGTCTGTGCAAATACTCAACTCGCTTGCTTTAGATGTCGGCCAGATGTGTCGTGCTAAACCTAGGACTGTATTAAACGACCTCGCATTGTCTGATGCTCACAGCTGGCAGACCGAAAACCACATTTGTGATGCTCTGAGCAAGCCTGTTTTTGCAGAAAGCTGACTGGTGTCGCACACACCTGATGCCCGTTGGCTAAGCCAGCGTTTTGATCTCCATTTTAATCTGTTGATTGTGATGATGGATCATTCATAGTTGTCACTGTTACTGTTATTGTCATTGTTACTGTCAGTGTTAGAACAAGATGTAGATCGTCTTCAATCTAGGTGTTCCCCATGATGCGATTGTGCTTTGGTTGGCAACACGTCGACCATGGAGCAAGGATACTAACATTATGAGTGGGGGATAATCCCAGGGGACACAGACACATGGGCAACTGTAAAGTGAGTGCTTACCATGTGGTGAGGGTTGACTCCTCAGCTGCCTGCTGTCCATCAAGACTCTGGCCAATCAGCTCAGCAGTGTTGAAGAGTGCAGGCTCCCCTGCAGCAACAGCGCACTGCTCAGCTCTGACAAGAACAACAGCAGCAGGGAAGTTTGAAGAGTACAACAAGCATTGCAGAGGACACAGCTGCAGTGGCCGATCTGTGAGCACAGCTCATTACAACAAGCTCTGCAGAGGACAATGCTTGTTGGTATGAGCTGTGCTAACAGAATGGCCACTGCAGCTGAGTCCACCTGGGCGAGGGATACGTGTACGCTGGCAGCTGCATCAGGCCTGCCAACTTGTTCTACACTGCTGTCAGCATCTGTGCAGGAGCACTTGCAGCAGCTCCAACTTAATAGCCACAGCTGGGTCACAGTTAACTAACTTGTCATCAGACATTGGGCTATTACACGCAGGCTGAGCAGCAGCAGATGCACCTTCAGGGGTAGATGCTGTGTCCAAGTCAGGCATGTTGAGAAGGGTGTGGTTGGAGTCCTTACCTGGCACAGGCGCCTTGGGGACTGGTGCATCATCCACCAATGGCATGCTGTCCTCCTTGGCATCTGACAAAGAGTCTGCCTGCGCCAGCTCAGTGTCTGACACCAAGTCTGCCTTGGTGCTCATGCTAGGCCTGCAGCATATCAAGAGCAACTTGGAGATCTGGCTTGCAGCCCAAGTTGACTGACAAGGGCTTATGACATCAATAATGAATTCTATGCTGGCTTGAGATGGACCCAGTGGTTCCATCTTTTACTTTTGCTGCAGAAACTTGACATAATTGTAATATCTGTGAACATGAGATTGCCAGCTGTGATGCATCACCACGCCACAATATGAGACTCAAGTCAGGACACTTGCATGAGTATGTACAATGCATCAGAGGGCAGTCTATGCAAATACTCAACAGGCTTGCTACATATCTAGGCCAGAATTGTTGTGGTAACCCTAGGACTGTGTTGGAAGATGTTGCATTGTCGGATGCTCACAGGTGAGAAACCAAACCATTACATTTGTGATGCTCTGAGCAAGCCTGTCTGCAGGGAACTTGTGTTGCACGAACCTGATGCCTGTCGGCTAAGCCAGCGTTTTAACCTCAATTTTGTTCTGTTGATTGTTGTTATTGATGTTGTACTGTCATAATTCAATTGAAACTGTTATTGCTATTGTTTCTGTCAGAACTAGATGTAGGCCTTTTGCAGTTGACCCAATCTACAAAGCATGTTGCATTTGTCCTCATCCCAATATTCACCGTGATACAGTTATGCTTGGTTTGCAAGACATTGAGCATGAATCAAGTCAATGAAGCCACCAAATGGGGAAATAGTGCAGAAGACATATAAGCAAGCTGTGATGTGAATGCTTACCGTATAGTGAGGGCTGACTGTGGTGCATCTGGACCCTGGCCAGCTGACTCAGCAGTGTTGGGCAGCGCAGCCTCCTCTCCAGCACCAGTGCCCTGCTCAGCTCTAGAGAGAACGATAGCAGCCTTCTCTCTGGCCTCCTGAGCAGCAGCTGCTGCAGCCTCCTGCTCAGCCAGCTGAGAAGCAGCAGCAGCAGCAGTCGAGGCCTCCAGCTCAGTCTTCTCCACTGCGACTGCTGCTAAGGCGTCCTGCTCAGCCTTGTTGTGAGCAGCGACGGCATCAGTCCGCTCCTTGGCCACCAAAGCCGCTGCTGCTGCAGCCTCCCGCTCGGCTGCAGCCTCCTGCGCGGCCGTTCCTGCGGCAGCGGCAGCCGAGGCCTCTTGCTGAGCCTTCAATAGTGCGGCCGCGGCCAAGGCATCCTGCGCAGCCTGCTGGATTGCAGCTTGCTGGATTGCGGCAGCCGAAGCATCCTGTCTGGCGGTTGCAACATCGTCCATAGGACTCTCGTCGGCACTGTCCACCTCAGGAGTGACATCGCTGTCGGCCCTGCACTCGAAGTTGTATATGTCAGAGAGGTTTTGTCAAAGCAGGCACGTCTTAGCAGGGCAGATGTTTTGCGACTACAGAAGCCAACTGCTGCATACTGTAGATCCTCACAGTACTGATGTCAACAGCAGAGAGGCACTGAATAAGGTGGCCTAAGTGCTGCACAACATACATACAGTTGCCACCAAACAAGTTATGTGTTAGCAAAAGTGTAATGACAAATCAACACTTATCACTCTGTGTGGTTACACAAGCTTGGAAGATTGGAAGACGCTACAATGGGCTGTTGAAACAAAGCAAACATGAGCACACAAATCTAAGCAAGTCAATTGTAAGGCACATTATTTTCAAGCTCACCTGTGTGCCACTGTGTCTGAAGAAACAGCAGGAGCAGCTTGTCCAGCTTTCTTGGACTGTCGAAGGGCATGCTTCTCCTGAGCCCTTTTGGCAGCAACAGCGCCGCCATCGCCCTTCTTGGCGGCCTTCTTGGCGGCCAACCTGGCTTGTGCCCGCTCCCTCTTGGTAGGGACAACTTGCACATCCTCCATGGCAGGCACAGCAGCCATACTAGGCAGACCCTCAACCCTACAAAAGCATTGCAATGATCAGAGCACGCCTAATGTGGCTTTGAAGTTGTGCTATGCAGGATAGGGCAAAAGCAATTGTTGTCTGGCCTTCCTTCTGCAGATGTTGCAGATTCACACTTTCCAAAACCTGCACATCAGAGGTGTGTCTTGGCTCAACTGAGCATTTTATCCACCATACAGACGGAGGAGATCAACAAACCATTTGCACATGCATGAACAAATGCTGTGGTCTCTCCAGAAACATGCTATCGTCTGTGGAAAGCACGAAAAGAGGAACGACAGAACAGGACTCACTTTGCTGCAGCCTTTCTTTGCTGCTCCTCCATGCGCTCCTGTTGCAGCCTGTCCTCCATTGCTTGGAGTTTCCTCTTCTCCAGCATTGCCGCGCGCTCTTTCAGGAGCTGCATTCGCTGCTCTTCCTGCTGCCTGTCTGCCTCTTTCTGATGCTGAGCAAGGGCCAGTGCCTTCTTTGCAGCCCTTGCGTCTGCTCTTGCCTGCTCTTGAGCCCTGCTGGCAGCAGCCTGTGCCTCCTCAATCCTACGGGCTCTGGCAGCCTGCTGCTGCTGCCGATGGGTGTCCTGCTCTGGAGAGGAGTAGGAGGGGGCCCTTTCATGAGGACTGACAGTGGTCAGAGGAACATGGCATGCAGGCACAGGGGCGTCTGGAGGCAGCTCCGTGATGGTGCAGGGTGGGAGGTCTTTGTAAGACAGCCCAGACTCCATGCTGCAAGAATGCAAACAGAAGAGTCAGCATCACTTGGCGTCAGCACACATGGGGATGCAAGTGCTCGTTCCCAGCTGTCGACAGCACTTGCACCAATTGTACTTGTCCAACTGCAGCTTGTGCTGAAGCAAAGGGTACCTGCAAGCAAGACACAAAATTGCAGCTGTCAATAATTGTTTAAAAAGGAACAGCCAAAGCGTTAAGCTACATAATCAACCTTTATGTCTTGTCAGTTGTGGCGTGCGTGCCTGTTCTGGGTTATGCAACCTTGATGCATTTCTGGTTTCAGAGATTCAATGATGCCTCTGTTGGGTGGATCTGAACACGGTTTGACCTTTGCTCAGTGAAAATGGACAAGCTATGCTTTGACTTGGTGAACAGCTGACGTGTGCTTGGCTTGTCTTGCTTGACATGCTGACTTCCTGCAGGCTTTAGTGTTTGCCTCTTTCCAGGTTGTGATGGTAACTTGCAGCTTCGGCTGCACATGCCTTCCATTTGACGCTTGTGGTTTCTTTTGTTGCATGTATGTGTAATGAATAGCTCTCCAAAGCCAAAGAAAAAAAGAAAAAATGTGTGTACGCTGCCCACAAGGCGTCCTAAGGGTTGACAGCAGACACACAGACAGAAGGCTGTACAGTGCTGAATGCCATGTCAGTGCCGAAGTCCAAATGCATGAGACGGCAGCAGCATGCAACAAGCATAGTACAGCACTGTTGTTTCACAAAGCGCTTACCCCTGGGGTGGCACTCTGTGGAACACCAGCCCAACAACAAGCGTGCGCGCATCCAGTGGGTCGGGCATGCATTGCAGTGGCTGGTCATCATTTCGCCAATACCAATTCCCATCCCTCCACTTGTGCACATACGTATAATGGCCGCCTCTAGCGGTGTGGCCATGGTGCATCACCACGCTGCCCAGCTCATACTCAGGTCCCCAACCATCAGAACAGGCGTCCAGGGTGCAGAACCTGGTCATGTCCAGCCTGTGGCCGTACTCCACTGCCTTGTTGATCCTGGCATTTACGTTATTCTGCAGCCACCACCAAAGGTGACTGGGCTTGAATGAGCAGCAAATAACAAAAGCAAGCGCAACAGTGGAAGCTGGAATGCTACACCCAGGTACAAAACCCTTAAGCAAGTCAGGGAGGCAACTGACAACAGTCATTGGACTGCTGTGAAGGGAGTTGAGAGGAAAAATCTGAGACGGGCTGTGACAGGCAAAATTTTGTTGCTCCCTGGCCTGCTCAGCTGAACGCAAAAGGCTGCTGCCTTGCAGAGCTGCTGGTTACATACAGTACATGTTGGTTTGTCTTCGGATTGGTTTTGAGGAGACCGCAAGTTCAAGAATCACCGTTGTAGCATCCAAATGCAAGGTAATCTAGTTAATACACACAGAGTGCACTGATGCAACTTGTGTTCCACTGGGGGTTTCAAGAGACTCTCGTTTGGTAAATGGCCTGTGATAAAGCAGACAGGATGGGGCACATCGCAAATCTCTGTAAACCCTGCACACAGCACCGGTTGGCATGGTATGCGTTCAGACCTCACTGTTGTGCAGTCTCAGCTGCAAAGCAAAGGACTCAGCCAGCTAGATTATTTTGTTGGGACTCCTCATGATGAATTGCCTCAGCTGTTTTTCAGGGAAGTCACGGGACTGTGCTCGCCTGATTACCCTAGATCTGATGATGTTGATCATCAAAACTAGCAAGTCAGTAGACCTTGCATGGATACTCAGACCATATTGCTTTTGAGAGACAAGACTTGCTGTGCACATACCTAGCTCATCATGTGCCGGAAAGCATAAACATTACTAATGTTGCCAACGACAAGTTTTTGACAACAGCTCCACCCTCGCAAGCCCCTCTGTAACAATGTGGGATGCAACAGACTTTTGTCTGAATGGCATGTAGACATGTCTGCCTGTGGACCGGAGGTTGCATTCAGCAGTCACGTGCACAGACTTAGGAGAGGTTGGCGCATGTCATCGTGGGTGACACAGCAGCACACAGTTAGCCAAAGTGATGTGGGGCTGCATCTTTGCGCCATGTTAACAATATGTGCATGTGCAGATGATCACTTTCTGGAGGTTTCAGCAAAGCGCGACTGAAGCACTTACTTGATTCCTTTTTAAGCTGATGATCAGGGTTGGGGGCAGCCTGAGCATCCTGCAGGCACGAACTCCTGTACCTCCAACGCATCCCTCAATGCATGCAAAGTCCTCCGACTTCTCAGCATAGAAGTGATCCTCCAGACAGGCCTCTAAGGTGGCAAAGACAGATAGCCTAAGCACACTGTCTTGGACTAGCGGCCCTGAAGCCTGTACATGACCTCGCTTCTCACATACTTTGTAGTACTGGAGAGCTGAGTCGAAGACCAAGCGGAAGACATCCTGCAAGCATTTTCACACAACTGTAGCACCACCAAAAGACTTACTAGACATGCTGAATTGAGAGCAAAGTTGAGTTCAGCAGTTCCCAAGGTTGTAGCAGTGATAGTGCTGACTGAAACAGCAGTGACTCACGCTGTCTGCCTTGGGAGTGGGCTGCAGCCCTGCTACAGGATTATGTCCTCTGAGTTCATCCAGCAGATATTGTAGAGGCAGCGCCCAGTCCTGCTGAAGTTGCTCAGCCTTCTTCACACCATTGGTGTCTCGCTCCACCAGCTCAGGGTGAACATCCCTGACTTTGTCAAGTAAGGCCTCAACGTTACAGGTTCCAAGATCCTGGAGCACATCAGCGCACAAACGCAGCAGCGCTGTCAACCAGCTGTCGCTGTTCACCGGTGCACTGGTGGGAACCCTGCCAGTATTGACAGAGTCGACCAGATACTGACTCAGATGGGGGTCTCGCACCAAGACATTCACTAGCACGTTACAATAGCACCTGCAGCGCATGCACCATGTCATAGGATGCTCTACGTAGTGGAGCTGAACTGACAATACATCCTATAAGGGTGACAAAGCTAGACGTACTTGTTTTGGTAAGTCTCGTTGATGAGGCCGTAAGGTGCCTCTCTCAGTTCATCCCCTGCGCTTGCCATCAACACCTATCACTCACACCTGAGCATCGTGCCAAGCGGAGACACGGCGCACTTGCAAGGGCTGCCGCTTGAGCGAGGCAAACAAGGAGCGAGTGTGGCAAACAAAAGAACTCTAAATGCTACAGGTCAACGTCTGACCTGGACAGTCCAGGTGACCTGTAGCATTTAGAGTTCTGGGCTGGACTGATTGTTGAAATGAGAGGCTTTTGCTTACTCAATCGGCTGTACGGATGCATATTGGGCAGCTGCACATGAGCGATAACTAAGCATCAAGAGAGCCTTGACTGACGACAGCAGCTTGAATGGCTAGTTTCTCGCGAGAACGATCGTTGTATCAGTCATGAAATCAATAAGATCAAGAATTGTCAATGGCGTCATAGGTTGCTGTGCCATTCGACTGACCTTACACAATTACTGCTCAAGAGCTCTGTAGCACGCAGTAAGCCCGAAAGGCACCTTCAACACAGCTAGGTGACACCTTGACACAGCCAAGATCTCCCATATTTAATCAGTTCAAGCAGCAGTGAAAGGTGCAATGGCATCAAGGGCATGAGTCTTTCAAGCATGGCTTGAGCTGTGCAGCAGGGTTCACCCTGCCTAAGAATCAACAGTATACAGACAACAGAAACTATGTAAAACAAGACTTTCAATTCAAGCGACCTTCCTAGTGAGGCAAGCACATCCTTGCCCTTAACATGCAGAGGCTTAAGATACAAAACAAAGATGCAAAACAGCAAACATGGAGCAGCATCAGAGTGTCCTGCTACTTTGCTTTCACAGGGCTGGGCTTGCCCGCCTGCCCCTTCTCTGCAGCTTGGTGCTGCTTGAAAGCTTCTGAATGCAGCACCATGTTCTCCCACTTGGGCGGTACTTGCACAACACCATCTGCACCCACATGATGGGGAGCTGGCAGCAAGCCCAATTGTTTCCATGTCTCTCCCTTCCTTTCTGCTTCTATCAGCGCCTGCAAAACGGACAGTACAAACAAGTTCAGAACCGAGGCAAGGCAAATGAACAATGTGGTTGTCCTGCATACACACCACCAAATATATGTGCCTTGCCATGCTCTGCGCAATATCATGTGCTTTGTATGCTACTTCAAAGCTTGATATTCTCGTTGTGGTGAAGATCGCAGGGCAGTGCTCTGCAAATCATTGTTTTCAACCTGGGGCTTATTTACAATGTTGCCATGCATAGGTGCAGGACACAAAGAAGTCCAACCACATGCCTTGTTGGCACAGGCTCTAGCAGATCCAGCAACATATAGAATGCAAGGCTGGAAACAACTTACAGCTTTGTCACTTCCAGCTCCCTTGGCGCCCAGCCCCGCATCTCTAAACCCATCAAAGTCCACACTCCTTGAGGGGTCAGTGGGATAGGCTCTCTGCATGAAAGTCTGCAGCCGCTTGATGGCTTGCAGGTACTTGCGTGTCGCTTCATCATTCATGATATGTGCAGCTCCGTTCATTACATGGGAGATCTTCTCTCGAGATGACCGCTCGTGAATGCCAATGCTGGTCACTCCGATTGGCCACGGATTATTTCCTGCACATGCAGGTGCCGCTCAAATAGCGCAGATTAAATAGAGATATTACATTCGAAGGTATGGCACAAATTTGATGGTGGAGCAATGGGCAGCTGTGCAGCTGTGTTGATACAGCGTCATGCCTGGCAGCAAGCTAGGCAGTGCCAGTGCATGCTCAAACAGCAGTTCATCAAGTGCAGGCTGATTTACTGGCTGATGGCAATCAACAGTGAAGTTTAACAGCACACAGCACATAGCTGTGTCAGCACCTTAAATCTGTCAATCGTGTCTGACACCCTGATGTCATTGGAAGCAAAAGAGGAGTAGAGGCACACCTACGGCAAGCCTCATGTAGATGTCATAGGACTCCAGGTAGTTCCTCTCCTTCAGTGCCTTGCAGATCATCCAGAGCCCAGCCTTCATGTCAGGGTCAACCTGTGTACACAGTGACCACCTTTTGTGTACCTGCTACTGAGACACACAGGATGGAAATCGCCACCGGTTGGTTCCTGTCTGTATCGAGAGGCCAGTATGAACAAAGTTGGCAAAGACTACAGGTTTGTGGGTTTGAAGGGCATGTTTGATTCTGCAGCTGTGCTGTAAAGTAGATGGGTACAGATTCTGATGCTGCTCATCTGGTAAGTAGACTCTGCACCTCTGAAAGCTGCAAGGCACTGAGCTATGTCTTGACTATCAACAGCATCTTGTTAATTCTGGGTGACTGTGCCCAGAGAAACTGTTTTCTCCCTGGGATCTGCATCTGTGATAGCAGCAGACTTGGTATTCACACATTGGTCTGCCTTGTGTACTTTGTTTCTGCTGCTGACAACCCTTTGGGTCTGATGCACTGAAGTCTTATGTCATGTCTGTCGCTGCTTTGCCAGCCACTGTAAAGTACTGAGCTGCCTGAATCTTGATGCAAGTGCTTGCCTGTTGGATGTGTGAAAGCATGCTGTCCCGCAGCCCTCTTACTGTCTATGTTTGTTGGGCATGCAAATTTATGCAAGCAATAATAATAGTAATAACGATGATGATAATGATAATGATAATGATAATGATAATGATAATAACAATAATAATAATAACGCTTTCCAGCTCACGATGAGCTAGGTACGTGCAGGACAAATACATGCAAGCAATGCAAGATGAATACCAAAAGAAGAGCTCAGGCTGCAAACGACTGAGTGGGGCATGGCATATGCTACACTGACAGACGACACTGCAGTGATGCAGGCAACCCACCTGCCGTCGCTTAAGCTGTTTAAACAGGGGCTTGAAGAAGGACATGGTCTGTGCAAACTGTGTGGTAGCCACAGTGCCAGAGGAGGAGTCTTTAGCTTCTTCTGGTCGAGCTTCCAGATCTGCCTCCCATTCAGATGTCCACCGCTTTAAGTACCTGCAGAATGACAGTATCATTTGCAAGCTCTTTTGCACAATGTGATAGCTTTGAAGGATTTCCAAGACGTGAGATACAGTTACACATGGTCTCTTGTTGTTGCAAGCAGCGGCTGCTGCAATCAAAGCAACACAACTGACTTCGTGGTACATCACAGGGAGTTAGACCCTATAGCAGCATTGCTGGCTCTGCAGCAATGAAGCAACAGAACTGCAAGGCTGTTGTCAAGCACGCGCAGAGCACTGTTGCCTAACAGACAAATTGAGGGAAGGGTGCAAAGGCAAGACAAGGCTTACAAATTGATCCTGTCTTCTATGGGCATCTGATCTTCTTGAAGCTTCTGACGCAGCCTTTCAGCTGCTTCACTGAAGGAAGCCTCCATCTCGCCATTGCCATCAAGGTCTGCCTGAGTGGCGTCCCCATCCTGACCAGATGTTGATGGGGCCTGTACACGAGCAACAGTAGGGCTTAAGTATTGCAGCAGATGTACTTATGCACCTTTGTATGTAAGGCAGACCTGTTTGGGTTGGGCATACTCATTGCACAAGGAAAGCAAGGGGGTTAGTTCCCACAATTGCATACCTCTGAGGTTGCAGGTCCAGCAGAGACTGGTCTACTTGCGGCTGCAGCTGCATTTGCTGCCGCTGCAGCAGCTGCAGCAGCAGCAGCAGCTTTCTCCTCCTTTTTAGCTGGTGCCTTCTTCTGCAGCTTGCCCTGCTTAATGAGCTCCAGCAGAGAGTTGCCTTGTTGACCACCGATCATATCATCATCTATCTCAAACTCCTGCTGAGCCTTGCGCAGGCGCTGAGAGCGTTCAAGCTCTTCCTATCATCCAAAGCAAGACCAGTCAGGGCTGTGATTGCTGCAGCTGCTGCAACAGGTTTGTGCAATGCTGATATCATCTTAGCAAAGCAAAAGCAAGAGCATGGGGGCCTTCAGACACGCATAACATGTTGAAAATATTGTAGCTGCTGGGGCAGGCAGCTAGATGCTGCAGGGGCAGGCCCACATGGTCACACATGTGCAGATGCATAAGGCTGGCCAACGTCACTGCAGGCAGACATTACCTCTCCAAACAGGGTCGCTGGCTGTCCAAGCAGTCTGAGCCTTCTGACTACCTCCTCTCTAGGCAGGGCCTCTTCTGAGTTAGTTCTGGCACCAGAGTCTAATCTCTGCAGCTCTCCACTGCCGTCTGCTGCCCTTTTCAGGGCGCGCTTTGCTTCCTGTTTGGCAATAGCACCTTCCAAAACAGGGCATTCCAGCATTAATGCGCATTTACAGGACAGGTGATGCTGTACCTTGACACCGTTTTCGATGTGCTCTTCATTCCGAAGCTGCTGTATCCGAGCTTGTTCGATCTCAACACGCTTGACCTGAGTTCTGCCACCAAACTCTTGCTCGGCAGCTTTCCGCTTCTTGGCCAGAAGAGCCTTCAGGCCATCCATGGGCAGCCTTGAGGTTGAGCAATACGACACACCGCACAGTCAAAACGCACGCTGCGAAAAGATCAGGTGACTTCAAAGTGACTTTAGGAAAGCTAGCGAACGTCACTAGGACTGTGTTGCTTTGCTGAGCTACGGTGCAAATATGATATGCGATTTATTCTGAACTAGCGCATTTGCCAGCTGGTTGAAGGCCATAGCTATGGTGCAAATGGCCCAGCGATAGTACTACGAGGAGGTTAGAGGCTTTCCTCATCAGTTCCAGGTTACAATCCTGGCGGGG
>JAABUP010007155.1_pt1 | contig 15217 bp, 18 predicted proteins | sample 5559201 | NCBI WGS metagenome assembly JAABUP01 (sample SAMN10711887, study PRJNA513373) | rock metagenome | isolation source: Antarctica rocks | place: Antarctica
TTCAGACAGTACGCACAGACAGAGGCAGTGAGTACCTGAATGAAGCCACCAATGCTTTCTTCAAGGCCAAGGGAGTCACCCACCAGACTACAGCTCCATACACACCCCAGCAGAATGGAGCTGCAGAGCGCATCAACCGTACACTCATGGAGCGCACCCGGGCAATGCTGAAGGATGCCAAGTTGAGTGACAACATGTGGGCAGAAGCTGTGACAACCGCCAACTACATCAGGAACAGATCCCCCACAAGTCAGAATGCCAAGACACCGTGGGAGCTATTCTCTGGCAAGAGGCCAGATGTGTCCAACATGAGGGTGTTTGGAGCAACAGCATATGTTCATGTCCCTCAGCCGCTCAGGAAGAAGCTGGACTCACACAGCCAGAAGGGCATCTTTGTTGGATATGAGCTTACCTCCAAGGCCTACAGAGTGCTGCTGGACAACGGCAAGATGAGCATCAGCAGGGACGTCATCTTTGATGAGGACGTCAAGCAGCAGCACACCCCAGGCACCTCAGAGCCAGTCCCAATCCCTGATTCAGACTCAGACTCAGATGAGCTACCTGCAGCAGTCAAGGAAGAAGTTGCAGCAGTCAAAGAAGAAGCTGCAGATGAGGATCTACAGTGATAACCAAGGGGCTATCAAGCTACTGAAGCACCCTGTGGCTTCAGTCAAGTCAAAGCATATTGATGTGATTCATCACTTTGCTAGAGAGAGAGTTGCTCGCAAGGAAGTCCAGTTTGAGTATATCAGCACTGATTTGATGATCGCTGATTGTATGACCAAGGCCTTAGCAGCTAGTAAGTTCGTTTTCTGCTGCAAGGGCATGGGCATTGTTTAGGAACCTTGAACAGTCTAGGACTTGGAACAGTTTAGGTGCATTGAACAGTGAATGAACCTTTATGTTAGGTTTTACTGTTTACTAGGGTTTGACCAGTTCTGCAAATGATTTGCCCGCGTGGGAGTGTTGGAAGAATTACCATTACATACGGTTATACGGTCAAGTCATTCTAGAACCTGTTGCCTGCTTAGGACACTTTACTTATGATTGACTAAGTTTGGTAGTGTTAGTAATCCGCGGCTCCGGCTCTGCAGGCTATATAAGCCAACCTGAACTCTTTGCTTAACATCTAAGCGAGTTGTGACAAGTACCTTGTAAATACGGTCGATCTATTTACTTGCTTATTTCAACAGGCGCGACATGGAGGAAGCGCACAGCATGAGCGTGAAGCTGCCGGAGCAGCCCATGGTGAGCCTATCCACAGCATTGCTTGGTATAAATCGTCAAAGTACTCTGCTGCCCCGTCTGCTCGCTCGAAATGTCACACCGCTGGTTTGCAGGATTGCAGCTTTCACCCCACAGAAAGCCTTCTGGCGGCAGGTATTATCACTGGGCAAGTACGCGTCAGCGAATACAGCGAACAAGGTGCCACACGGAAAAGCCAAAAGAGGCTGCACAGCGAATCCTGCCGCGCTGTCCAATTCAGTGGTCTAGGAGATGCTCTTTTAACTGGCTCAGCAGACAAGTCAGTAGTTTTGCTTGATACGGGAACATGCAAGGTGCAAAGAACACAGCAAAATGCACATCCTGCGGGCATCAGCAGATTGGCGGTGCTTTCTGAAATATCATTTGTCTCAGGTACAGGAAGACTGCACCTTGTGTTGCTGAACCCTGCATCTCCCTTGTTAGTCACACCTCGGTGGCTTTGCAGCTATTCTCCTGACAGTCATTCATAAAGTCGGAGACTGCTCACATCTCAGTAAAGGCCATTGTCTGCCTAGCTTAGTGCCAACTTCCAGTTCAACAGACTGCCTTCCTCACCGCATGGACTTCCCAACTGTGCGCCTTGCAATGCAGCATCAGCAAACCTCAGAACTATCTGCACCGCAAGGCTGCAAGTTCTGCTTTCATGATCTGGGCCAATTGCCACTGTGCTGTGTTTGTGTTGAGCCCTGGTTTCAGTCCTGTGCCAAATTGAACTGAGTATTCTCTGAGACTTTTTGCGCCAGGAGCTGGATCTGCATAGCAAGCCATCTCCCTGTATGACATGGCTGAGACGAACATCAGCGCCACTTTAACTATTGTTTTGTCACTGCAGCAGACCGTATCATGCTGATTGGAAAAACTGAAATATCATGTACATTTTTTCTGCTCCTTTCATTCCCTTGTCCAATGGACTCCTCCTATAATTGCTCTTTACACAGCAACCACTTTCTTGAAAACAGCGCCGTTGTTGTGGTTTGCAGGGGATGATAATGGTTTGATCAAGACCTGGGATCAGCGTCAGCCAGAGTCAACAGCTAGCTTTGAAGCACACACAGACTTTGTGTCAGACATGGTGCTGCATGAGAGGGAGCAGTGCCTTGTTGCTGTCAGTGGTGATGGCACACTAACCGTCAATGACCTGAGAACAAACAAGGTGTAATTTTGTGTCATAGAGGGCATTGCAGTTCTACTGTGTGCGTTGGCCTGAAACACTGTGTCCTTTGTCTTGCTTGGATGGAAAGGCTTTGCAGATGTCGTGTGCATGGCAGCATGTGTATACGTAGGTAGTGTGCACATTGACATGCATGATGGTCTTGACAGCATGGTTCAGAATTATGCTTCCCAGCAGATCCCACCTTGTGTCAACACAGCATCAAGTCTGCAATGTAATTTTGGACATGACGCCTGGTCAACAAAGCGATTTGGACCTGCAGATACGAGCCCAGTCAGAGAATGATGCAGATGATGAGCTACTATCTGTGGTTTTACTAAAGGGTGATAAGAAGGTAGTGACTGGCACTCAGAGTGGTGTCATCAATCTGTACAGCTGGGGTCACATGGATGACTGCAGTGATCGCTTCCCAGGTAAAAATTATCCATGATCACACTTGCCATTGTGTGAGCAATGCATGTGCGTGGCCAATTTTGTAAACCTCCATAGCTTGTCTTGAGCTTCCAGATGCTTTTGCCTTGCCAACTATCTCACCATTTAGACCATGTGATTAACCTCATTGCATTCTTCCTGTTATTCTTCTTCCCACACTGGTCCTGCTTTGTCTTCTTGGAACTTGCTGTTCTTACTGACCTTTTGCCTCTTCTGTTTCCTCTGTGCTTGTGTCTTCTCCTGAATGGCTAGCTGTCCAAGGCTTGATTACTATTCCTAAGCACCACTGTATGCTGCCATGTCACGTTTGCACCATTCTGCTTCTTGTTGCAGGTCATCCTAGCTCTGTGGATGCCCTGGTCAAGTATGATGCTGACACAGTCATTACCGGTTCTTCTGACGGTATCATCAGGATTGTAAACATTCTACCCAACAGAATGCTGGGGGTGCTCGGAGGGTCAGAGGACCTGCCCATAGAGCGCTTGGCTTTGTCACATGACCGATCAAGACTCGCAAGCGTGAGTCATGAGAGCTGCCTCAAGCTGTGGGACCTGAGTCAGCTTGCTGAGGGCAGCGATGATGAAGATGAGGAAGAAGAGGGGCAAGGGGCTGCTGCACGAGACCAAGTAGGCTGTCACTACTTTCGATGCCTTCTCTTGTGCTGCCTGAATGTTGACTCCAAAACTTTTGAGCATTGCATAGTAACTGAATGATGCGTCTGCAAGTTGGCAGGTAGGTAGTATGGCATAGTCGCTGGGATGAATCAAGCAGGTCTCTCTTGTACTGTCACATTATGCACGTGTGCCTGTCCATATCAAGAAAGATACACTGGCAAGATTGACCTCTGCCTTTGCATCACGGTGCCCTCATCATCGACTGAGCTGCATGTGTGCATTCTGCTTTGAGTCCATTGTTAAGCAGGCTCACCAAGCTTTTGCATCATTTTGTAACATGTCAAAGGCCTTGAAGTGAATTGCACCCAAGCCCAGACACTGACATGACTGTCACTACACCCACTGAACATGCTGTGGTGCCTGCATTGCTTGCAAAGTGCGTTTGATCAAACACCCAGCTGTGTTGTTGCCATCATCATGCTGGCTTCATGCTGTCATTCTGCTGGCTCATTCTGGTGTTGGGTGTTACCTCGTTGTCAAGTCATTTACAGCAGCATGATGCATGACACAAGGCTGATCATCAATGTTGCCCGCAGGATGATTCCGCAGGTCAGGAGTCAGAACAGCAGACGGCAGGTATCAGCAGGAGTGATCAGCAAGGGAGTGATAGCGGTAGTGAGGATGATGCTCAGCAGAAGAAAGGCAAGAAAGGCAAACGGGATAGAGGGAAGGGGCAGCACAAGGTTCCTAAAAGGCACAAAGGCAATGGATCAGGCTCCTTCTTTGCGGACCTGCTATAGCTATAGCACGTGCCTGCATGATACGTATAAAGCACACGCACCTCAGCTCAAATTTTGCAACATCACCAGAAAATAAAGATTGTTGTCATCAGCGCATTGCTGTTTGATACCTGCAGCTCTTGTTTCAGTTTGGAAAATTTAGTAAAGACTGGTGCTGTTAACGAATTGCGATTGAGTGTAACGCTCATTTTTTTTGGGTGATTGAAGCAATAAATGTGGTAAGTTGTGATTTGAACTGAATGTTGTAAATATAAAATTGGTTTTGAACCGTTGTAAGGAGCTGTTGCCAGGACACCCCATCCCAGAAGGGAGGTTGCGCCCCCTCCCAGAGGTCGGTAGGCGAGCCAGCACACCGGCTCGCCGAATTACCGAACACACTCCGAGAGTGTTGCAGAGAGTTGCTTTGCCGAGGATCGGCCTCTCATACAACTAGCAGTCGACCCTCTGCCATTGTTCGAACAATGTCTGCTCTGAGCCAGTATGCATCGTGCACGAACACAAGCCTGGTAAACTCAGAAGGTTACCGTAATCGTGTTCGTCCCACGATCAGGCGCTCCTACTTCGATTCGTGAATTGATGATTGGTGGCGTTTCTGTTATGAGACGCACCGAGGCCTTTCCGAATGTTCAAGGTATGGGTCCAGATGTTGCGGGGTCCTGCGCAAAGCCACGGCCGATGCGAGCCGAGCAACCACGCGACTGTGTCGCCTACCAGCCCTTGGTGTCTGTCACGTTATCGCATTGGCCGCAGCGTACCGCTGAGGCAGGTGCAGATGGCAGATGTGCATGCCCAGAATCTGACCTGCGAGTCGGGCACTCAAGTCATCAGCTCAGGGACCTCGGCGCCATTACTAATCGAGGTCAGGCGAACAGGAAAATTCTTCGACATCGTATGCAGAACAGGCACTGCCCCCTGAGCGTCCTCCCTCTATGCATAGTGTGCTTTGCATATCAGGCTAACATGGTCTTTCCACGAAGCAGGCATGCAGCTAAGTTTTTTTATACAGCGCATATCTGCTGCGGCAAAAGCTTGTGGCAAAAGCTTGCGGAATCGAGCTGGAACAAGACGACTGCTGTGTCACACTTGAGAAGTGCAGGCTGTTCATCCTGATATCGTGGTGACTGTTGTATTGACCAGTGTTTCAACTTGGTGGGCAGCTGAGCACTGAGCTTCTCGCACACAGCACCATCATGCATTCTGCGCGCTTGTTACCCAATCTGAGGTATTGCTGCTCCCACAGCAGCCTGCCCGTGAGCAGATACCCTACCAGCTACAATTCCGTTTCAGCTTTGAGCTCCTTTGCACAACAGTCAAAGATGCCAGTACATTGACTACTTATGCATCTGCCAGCAAATTGTGACTACAGAACTTTGCGAATTGTCTAAAGATGCTGTTGTGTCTACAAACGGTTTGCTCAACACATGCATGCTGCTGCCAACACTGTCCTGAGGAGGATCAGGAGTCAATGTTGTCACCAGCCTGCATGTCATCTTTGGTGCTCATGCTCCATATACACTTATTGCAACATGCATGCAGTCTGAAACTATCATACTATTGGAGGTATGACCAGAAGCAGTCGGCCTGCATGCTATAAAACACCTCCTGCAGATCATGGTGCATGATCTAGCACATGCTGCGATCCAGTGTACCATGTATAATATCTTCTTGAGTTGCTGCATCTCACAATTTTCATCCTGCAGTCTGCACTGACATCATGGATGGTGCAGCAGAAGCTGGCAGAACTGGCAAAGTTGCTCCCATGAGCAAGACTGGATAGGCTGTTCCATTGAAGGTCTCAATGGCAACCCCATTCCCATTGGGCCCAGAGTTGGCTGCTGGCAGGGGCACTGAGACAGAGTTTGCAGGGAGGGTCAGCACTGTATCCAACACGTTCACATGGGACTGCACCGCAAAGCATCAAGTCAGGAGCCAAACTTTGCATCAGGCGCTCTGTGAAGGCCTTTGCATCAGGAGCAACAAGCAAAAAGGCATAGACGACATCATGCAGGAGCAGCTTATGCTGTCATATGTGTGCATGGACCATGCTGAGCGTGCACAGTTTGTGCTGAGGTGCACACTGCCGCTTTGCCAGTGAAGATTCATTGCACTGCTGCACTTGAGGCTGTAACGTTGCAGCAAAAGGCGCCTGCCAAGTCAATTGAGCATTCTTCATGTTTGCTTCTCGCCAGCAGCAGAAACACCTTGTGAATTATAAAACTGTTTGTGCGCAAAAGTCATGTTGCATGATCAGATCAGCTGTGTTAAGGAGAGTGGCAGGGTATATAGCAGTACTGGCAATGATGCAAGACTCACCCGACTAGCTTCCATATCAGCAACAATGATGTTAGCTGCTGGTCCTGACCCAGAGCTCACAGTGAAGTTGGCAGGCCTACATGTTACACAACAATTTCTTTAAGCCTGATGACACTTGACCTTGTGATTTTTCGCACAACTGATGCACACAATTGCAAGCCATTGCGACTGACTTTGCCCATCAGCTCTTGTGCGCCATGACTCCTGTGGTACATGCTTGATGTACAGCAGCAGTGGACGTGGCAAGGTTATGCTGAGGCATGAGTGCAACAAGACTTTGCAAAAGATGCAGGTACAGAAACAAGACCAACATCATAAAGCAACCTGGCAAACCGTATGCAACAGTCAGACCATCTCCAGGCTTAGGTGCTTGTCCCAGTCACTGCCATGAACATCAAACAATGGTGATTTTGGACACTAGAGTCATGATCACACTGTGTCAGCAAGTCTTGACAAAGCAAACAAATTTGCACTCGACAGTGGCTTGTGCAGATGAGCAGTTGAGCTCCCAATGAGGTGGTGAAATGGTTGTGCCTCAAAGCAAAGGTGCAGGCTGAGAGTGAGTCATCATAAAGCAGATGTGAACAGCACCAGCAACCTGTTTAAAGCCTGCTTTGCATGATGAGCCATGGTCGTTACCCTGTAGTGGCTTTTGCTGCTGTCAGGTTGGGCCCAAGCCAGGTAGCCAGACTGGGGTTGCTCCCAAAGAAGGGGGTTGTCCAGGTAGCATACAGCACTGGAACTGGGGTTAAAACATGCAGCTCCATCAGTTGCAGCAGTGCATCAGTGGCCATGTTGCTCAGAGGTGCACCTGCAAGGCCACGACAGGTATTGGCACCACTGCTGCTTTTCATCATGATGCTCAGCAATATGCTGTGGCCCAAGCTGCTCAATAACTTGCCAGGTGGATGCACAGCTTACAGAGCCTGCAGCAACATATGGAGCGAACTAGGTGACATGTGCAAGCACACTGCAAAGCAGGATACAACACTGCTGCTGACAACCATGTAAAGGTTGCTCCATTGGAAGTGAAGCAGGGCACTCTGCATACCTCATACAGGCTGCATGTAGCATGCTGTGCAAGACTGGAGTGCTTGCATGCCAAATGCCACTGATGGCCTCTGTGAACAGTCTGAAACAAGGCGGATGGGAAGGAGAAAGAAAGGAAAAGGGCAACGGATGGGAAGGAGAAGGAAAAGGGACACGGGCAGGAGCGGAGGCAGGGATAAGGCCAGGCCCTAGGGGCAGGGGCATGGGTGGGGGCAGGGGCCAGGGCAAGGGCCAGGGCAAGGGACAGCAGTTGAGCAAGCAAACTTGAGCGTTTTGGCACAACAAGCTCTACATACTGAGAAGCCGTACCATTGAGGAAGGTAGTAAATGCTGCATCTGAGGGAGCCAGAATTGTAGCTGTAAAACCAGGCAGGTCAAATTGGGCTTTCATGCCGCTCATTTCAGCAGCTTGCAGAAACATGTTGGCCTGGAGCTGAGTGAGAACCTGAGAGATGGTCGAGGTGCAGTTGCAAGTCCCACATGTGATTTGGCAATACCCTGCAGCCAAATAGCAGCATTCAATGCCTTGCAATACTCACTGATGCAGGTGTTGATGTCATATGCTGTTTGCAGCTCTTGGTAGGAGCATAACTGTCACAGCCAGGCTCAAGCATGTGGCGATCACTGATGAGGAACTCCTTAACTGTGTAACACGCTGAAGTTGTTGCAGCTTGAAAAGCAAACTGATGCATATGCCTTGGCAGTTGTATGAGTCATGCGTCAAACATTCAAACAACCAGCTGAGGTAGTGCTTGGGGCAAAAGCTTGGTGACTCACCTTCAGGAATGGTATCTACTGTATTTTTCAGGAAGGACTGGCCGCAGTTGCCATTGTTGTACTCCTGGGCGCAAGTGAACAAGGGAGCATTGGGAGCACTGACTTGCACTGGAACATCACTGCAAATGCAGCTGGGGTATGGCACAATGGTGTGGGAGTTGCATTCGCTGGAGCTCTGTGCTGTTGCATCGCATTGCTGGCTTTCGTCACTGCACTCAACACAGTTCTGTCGCGCGATTTTCCTCCAGAATTAAGGCAGGACTGCAGCAGCACGTCAGCGCGAGCTGAGCCTGATTGATCGGCGAAAAACTTACACAGGCCATTGGGCTTGCACAAATCGTGGCGCGCCTGCAGAGGCAAGACAACGATGTGAGTGTGAAGTCGTTTACCTCAACCTTGAAAGCAAACTAGCTATGCAGAAGCAGACAGTGCGACGGGCCAGGCCGGCGGCGGCCTATTCAGCTGGTCATAAACGCACAAGCTTGCAGCCATGGCTGCTGGCGCTGCAGCTGGCTAAGGCAGTGTGTAATACTGCACGAGCCGTGATCACCTTGCAGCAGCACAACGGACCATCCTGCTAGCAGACAAAGCACTTTTGATAATCTTGCCGCCATCCTGACGAGGAATCTGTCGTGACAACGGAAGCAAAGTAATGCTTTCACCAGGTCGCTGGCATCTCTCAGGGCATCTCAGGATTACTGCGCTAGCGCCATTATGCAAGCCACCTGGCAACATAGTACGTCGTTGCATCCAAGGAATATTGTCTAGCAAGGTCACTGGTGGCATAGATTCCGCCGTCAAGGATCCAGGACCTGGCCATATGGCACGCATACTTAAAGCGCCAGCTGGCCTCTGACCTTCCATTTTCATGTGCGTCACTGAAATTTAACTAATCAATTTTCATGGAAGGCCTAGAGACCCTAGAAACAGTCACCTCAAATGATCAAACTCTGTATCTGCTACTGACATGCGTTGCATGCAGTCCAGCACAAAACACAACTGTCACGACAGGCCTGAGACTATCTATCTGCTGACTCTCCGCTGTGGCTTCCCAACTTTCAAGTGGTCTCCAGACAGCTGCAATTCTGTCTCTGTCACTCCATTATCTGGGCTCGCAAGAGACCTAGTGGACCCTCTAGTGCCTAACAATGGACTCTGAGATGATCCACTTGCTTGCGATGATCCAGAGGCCTGCCATTGCAGCTCAGCCACCCTAGGGTGTTGTGCTGGCACAACGTTTGATGGCATGTTCCTAGGGCTGGATGTGACAGCTGACCTTCTGTAAGGGAAAGATGAAGCAGATCCCCTAGGGCTGGACGTGACAGCAGCCCTTCTGTAAGAGGGTGATGAAGTGTGTTCTGGACCCATGAGTGCATCTCTACGAGCTTGATGCACTTCAGGATGAATGACGTTGTTGGCTGCACCTGCAGCACCACAGCATCCACCATGACAATAGTGCCTCATTTCAAGGTACACAACGGCTCAGATAATGACAGTGATCATCACACAAGGACCTTGAGCTATTCAGTGTATCAAAGCAGGCACATTGTGCATCAAGGCATTACGCTATGACATCGATACATATGCTATGCCTCAGTACATATGCATGCAAGCATTTGCTCAAGCTCTTTTCGGGCCAAAACAAGGTGCAATCTTCCACCCGCAGAAGTGGTGTGGCGCCAATCAGCTTGTTCATGACGTGAAAGCTTCCGGCATGATCAATCAACCCGAGTCACACTCGGGTGTGACTGCAACCACTGAAAGGCTGCTGCTTACCAGCAAGGAAGTTGCCAAAGTCACCCAGAATAGCGCCCAGGGTGTGCACCCCCCTGGACATGCCTTGAGCAAGCCTGCGAGCTGCATTGGCAGCCAGCCTGGACCTGGGTGAAAGCAGCTCCTCTGGCGCCTCCAGCTTCCAGGTGGTGTTGCCCTGTGCCTGTAGTTCCTGCAGCTGTTTGTACAGGGCGGTTCGCTGAGCCAGTAGCTGGTCATAGGCTGGCGGCACTGCTCGGTCACCCCGTACCAGCCTCCTGTGCTTGATCTGCAGCACATGTGAGATTCTGTTGACGCCTGGTGCAGGCCCAAAGTCTCCACTCAGGAGGAAATGAGAGGTGTGGGTGCCTCAAAGCGAAGCTTGAGTCCATAACTACGACAGCACAGCACTGCTGGTCATGGGTTTGCAGAGCACTTGGTCCGCCACAGTATCAACACAGTAGAGTGTAGTCATCGGGTGCAGCTTGGTTTTGGTGGTCAGATCTCAGTGGTGATGGGAGTGTGGGAGCTTGAGGCTTCTTGAAAGGCCTCTGCTGAGTAAGTGAATGCCCAGCCCATGCCCTGGCTTGGCATAGTCTCATGGCAAACTATGGCTTGTTTGTTCACAATGCAGGAGGTGACCTGCTCCCTCAGCAGTAGTTTCAGCTTGTTGTCTCATCAACAGCATCTGACACAGTGCCATCTTGGCTGGTGTGAGACAGTCAGCGTGTCAATAGTCAAGACCAAGAAAGGGGCCAGGTCTGCAGTGCAGCCAAGAAGGTGGTGTTACCTTGTGGGCCTTCATGCGTTGGCGCCACTTTCGCTGCACACTCATAATGGTCACAGCCACACTGAAGTTGAGCTGCTCGTCTATTGGAAGGGAGGAGAAGAATTTGGCGATCATGCGGTCTATTTGCAGCTTCATTTCACCCTGCATGCAGTCAAAACGGGCTTGGGGCAAAATCAGACGTATCTGGCGGCTGAGTCAGGGCAGCTGTGCAGCTGCATCACAGCAGCTGTACTCATGTGTGCTTGCTGCTATGCCTCAAGCACAGACAGGCACCAAGGTCGTTGTGGTAAACTAGCACGGTCAAGTTGCTGTGCGCAGCATTGAGATAGAGTCCATGGGCATGCCAATGGCAACCAGCATTGCAGTAGTCGCTTGAATATTAGCTGCATGCATCAATGTATGATATGCATGCAATCTTGGCGTTTGGCTCTGACCGACCTCTGGGATTTGAGTCTCTGACACATTGCGGACCAGCTCATAGACGGTCCTATGGAATGGGACCCTGCCATTGACCAATGGGATGTCAAGATTAAAAACAAATCTGAGCACATCCCGGCCAGTGGCCATGCGGCCCAACCCCAAGGGAGGGTCTGTCCTGATGAGCAGTGTCTGAAGCTGCTCTGGGGCTATTGTTCCAGAGCCGTCATCATACTCTGCCCAAAGCTCCTGGAACTCCTGCATACAAAGAGACTGGATGTGGACATGTTCATTGGGGGCAGTGGTGACAGTTGTGCCTGTCAGTGGCCACATTGGGACCTCATGTGACCTGCATGGCACTGTACTTGAACAAACAAAGTCATGATGCTGATGAGAAGCTGCTATACATTCTTGGACAAGATATTTTGAGCAAAGATTTACTGGACTTGAATGATGGCTGCTGGTGTAATAACCAAACTGACCTCAGGTGGACTCTAGACAGAGCAGTGCGCCACAACAGTTGCTGATGATGGAGATCAAGCCGTTTCAGAACTCGCAGCTTGATGCTGCAATCATGCATCTTCAGCAAAAAGAGCCACAGTTGCTTCTTGAGCTGAGAGTATGGTCAGCAGCGGTGTGTCACAGGGCAAGACATCACACTGACACATACAGCACAGTAATTGCATGCGATAGTCCCGTCAAAAACCCTATACCCTAATCGCAAACCCTAACCCCGAAGTTTGGATGAGTTATGAGGTATGGGTACGGTGGTGCCATCATACCTCTAAAGCAGCAGGGGTGAGGGTCCACTCGGCCTGCTCCTCCTGGATGGCAAAGTTCTCCAGGACCACAGCTGTAAAGAGGTTCAGCAGGATCATGGTGATGATGACAGTGAAGCTGCAGAAGAAGAGCGCCGACAGAATAGGGTTGCCACATCCACCCTGAAAACAGGTGACATCATCAGAGTGTGCTCAACATTCTGGCTCTGACCCAACCAGACATACCCCATCTCTGAAGAATGCAATATCCCAAAGAGGTTGGCAGCATTGTCAGGTGCTTGCAGGTAGCTGCATGAGTGAGTGACAAGGCACAGCTGGACATCATAGTCGGAAGCAGCAGGCAAGATGTATCCTAGGGGTGATGTGTGGTGCCAGGTGGCAAGCGTGAGACTGACCGAGACAGTGCAGACTGGTGGCCTGACGCCACACTGCTGCATGATGTACACCCAGTCATCCCCTGTTGACACCCTGAACATTGTCAAGGCTGCCCTCCCTGCAGCAACGCATGCTGAAGCTGCAATAGCAATACATGCAAAAGCAACACACCCAAATTCAACCCTATCAATGCAACACACCCACATTCAACCCACCCACATTCAACCCTATCAATGTAAAACACCCAAATTCAACCTTATCAACTGTAGTTGAAGCCTTGTACCAAAGTCTTTGCCAAGCCTAATCATTTGACAGCAAGCCAGCCCACGTGATGTGGGCGGCTTTGACTTACAAAAGCTTGCTAAGCAGCTTGTTGACATCTGGGACAGACAGCTACATGTTCAGGACGCAGGTACAGCTCTGATCACCGTTTCTTACCAAAGTTAGAAAAGTTGGCATGGTTTGTGATGGCAGCCTGGGGCTGGATGGTACCAAACAGCAGCACTGCCACGTAGGAGTACATGAAGAAGACCAACATGAGCAGGGCGCCGACGTTGTAGAAGGCTGGCAGGGAAATGATCAGAGTAGTCAACAGCGCCTTCAGACCCTGCAAGCATGACACCATACATTACCAGGCCTACAATGACAGCTTGCAGGTGAATGCATGCTGGATTGTCTATCGGGTGCCACCGCTGTGTGTGCCATAGACATGCGAGCATCTGCTATTCAGGGGCACTTGCTGCCGTCGTTCAGCTACAGTTTCTGCCTCTACAAGCTGATGACTGCAGAAGCTGCTGGTTCTGCAAAACACAATGGTGTTCTATATTGGCTCCTGACTTTTGGTGCGTCCTGCTGACATGCCAACATTACAAGACAGCATTTCCAGCCTGCACAACTGCTGCTGGCCACACTTCCTGGCTGTCGGTGCTTCCTGCTGATGTGCCAACATTGCAAGACAGCATTTCCAGCCTGCACAACTGCTGCTGGCCACACTTCCTGGCTGTCGGTGCTTCCTGCTGATGTGCCAACATTGCAAGATAGCACGACGGCTGCGGGTCACACTACAGATCACTGCTGCTGCCTTTGGATCACTTCTGCAGTAGCAAGAGCTCACCAGCTGTGCAGCATGCCTCTTGGCGGTTCTGCTGTCTCCAGCTGGAGGTGACTGCATGCACAAGGCAGATGCATGGATGCTTCTTATAGCTATGCTTGGCGATTGCAAACAAGCATGTGTCTGACAGGACTTGCTGACAGAGTGCACTGCATGGGTTGGCACTTGGCTGTGTGTGTTGATGCAGGCAGTGGCAATGTGGGGTCAAGGAGCAAGCTGGCAACTGAAGACAGAAGCGGATTTGTGATCACCTTGAAGCCTTTGATGAGCTTGATGATGCGAGCAATCCTGAGCAGGCGCAGCAGCTTCTGGATGCTCAGCAGCTGGTTTACCTGCATGTCACAGACTACTTGTGGAGAGTAGTGCATCTCTGTACATTTCTGCAACCAGCACTTTACAAGCCAGGAAGCCTTGCCCTGAGAACACATACCAGGCAATCACAGCGGCAACAAATCAATCAGGTCAGGTCTTGGAACACACAATACTTGGGAACAGCAATTGCAGAAGCAGGATCAAACAGCCAAGCTCTGCTGGCAATGGCAAAGATGTTGAGGTACAAAGCTCAACAAACCAATTGGGGATGTCAGCAAAGCATCATGTTTTGACACACCTGAGAGCCATGCGCCGCGATCACGGTGAAGCCAAGGTCCACAATGGCCATCAGGATGAGGAAGAAGTCGAACTTGTTCCAGCCATTGCGCCAGTAGCTGCGCCATCCCAGGCCGGTGATCTTGATGGCAGCTTCAACAATGAAGATTGCTGTGAAGCCGTAGTTGCAATCTTCCTTGGCATTGGTGAAGGCTGTGGACTCATTGTAAACGGTGGAGGCCAGAATGACGATGTTGACCACGATGACTGTCGTGATGATGTAGTTGAAGGTCTGCAGACAGGACCAAGTTCTGTAGGTGAGCTTGTTGACCATTGACAGATCCAGGGCTATATGTAAAGGTGATGGTGTGAGTCTGTCACATGTCAGTGATACCTTGCAGCGTGTGCACAGCACATTGCTTTGTTTGGCTGAACAACCAACTTCACAAGGGCAAGGCAGAGCATTACAATGTAGGCCATGAGCAAGCATGTCACACAGTCACACGGCATGCTGAATGCGACATGTACTCACTCCTACTGACTCCTCAATCCAGATCCACAAGAGGGTAGTTGAGCTTGCAGGGCGCAATGGGAAGCTCAGGCAGATTCTTTTTTGCGTACCTTGGTGTGAACTGCCCTGTAGCAGCTGAGGCGGATCCTGTTGGTGGGTGGATTGTTTCTCTGCAGAGGCTTCAACCTGAACACCATCTTGGCTAGTGCTGTCCATTCCTGCGCGACAGAAAATATTTTGTCCATGAACACTTTCTTTTCTTCCAGACAGGCAGCATGGACTGGTACAGCTAGCTGCTGTGGGCACATTCGCTCCACACCACAATGGGTAGCAGTGATATGATCTGTCACAAAATATCAGCCTGTTCTGCAGTCACATCAGGAGCTGCAGGCACGACTTTGCCTGTGATGCAAAAGATGTATGCTACTTGATGTGTATGCTGCTCAGGATGTGTTTTGACGCTGCTTTTTG
>JAABUP010007156.1_pt1 | contig 15212 bp, 15 predicted proteins | sample 5559201 | NCBI WGS metagenome assembly JAABUP01 (sample SAMN10711887, study PRJNA513373) | rock metagenome | isolation source: Antarctica rocks | place: Antarctica
AAACCTTGACTGGTGGCCTTTGCGCAGGCAGCTGCACTGATCCTGTCGACCTTGACTCCTCCGTAGCAAGCTCATCTCCTCTGACACCTGTCTTGACAGGGCATGGCAGGGCAATTGTCCACAAGCCCAGCGCTAGCTTCTGCTCCTGCAGTCAAGTCAGCCACGTCAGCCAAGCTAGTGCGTGAGATCTCTAGAGACCACAGTTGGCCATGGCTCAAGCAGTGCATGCGACGCTGCACTGCGCAAGACACTCACCCAAGTCCAGCCTTGTGCGACATGTGGTTTGACCATGCAGCGCTACGGCCACCAGTGGGGTGTGGTGCTCATCAACGTCACTGTTGAAGCTCTTTGGGGTGGTGCAGCGGCTGCACCACCACAAGGATCTTCTACAATGATGTTGCTTTGCAGCTGTTTCTAGCAGAGCTCGAGCACAGGATAAATAAGCATGGTTCAGAAGCAATCAAATGCTATATTGATATACGTTTGAGACTAGTCTCTGTTGTGACTGCTTGTGAAACTTTATCTGATGTAGCCATTGTACACAATGTTAATTTGTGTGAGAGTAGTACAGTGGCGAGGCTGTGCCAAATATTCATCACAACTGCATGCAAGTTGTGCTGCATACTCCACATTGTTTGATTATGAAACAATGCAGAGTGGCATCGCTAATTTGCACAGAAGCTGGCAATGCGTGCCTGATAGGGTCATGCACTGAAGACTAGCACCACATTCTGGTTAGACCATGCCTGTCTGACCACAGAAAACGCGCTCTACCAGCTGGAAACACTGTGCAGCTTTGCTACCTGAAAGGTCTACTGGTCACAGGGCTGGAACAGGATGGATGTGCAGCCTGACACAGAGCAAAGCTGTAATGGTGTGTGCACATGGGGACACGCACATGCTCCTCTGCTGCTATGTGCACACCAACCAGTTGGTTTTGTGACACTGCACAAGTTTTTGATGTGCAACAGTCATGCACAGTGACAGATTCCATTGGGCTCAAATTTCATGTCAAAAGGTGGGCTCTGACATGTGACCTGAGGGGTGACGCTAACTTTCAAGATGGTTGCACATGTAAAAGACTTTTGGTACTGACTCAGACACCCTCACTGCATGCTCAGGACTTGCCAGCAGGGAAAGACTGTTTGTGTTGAGCCCCATTGCATGCTCATGCTGATCAGGACTTGCAGGGTCAGATTTTCAGTCTTTGCATGTGAGCCTTATCTGAGACACGGGGTGTGAGATTTATCAGAAACATGCGTTTGCATGCAATAGTCAATGTCTGAAGCACTTTTTACTCTCTGTAGATCTTCAAGGTTGACCGTGTGATCATGATCCTGAATGGGCCTGAGTTCCCTCCATTTTTGCTCTGCTACGCAAACAAAACTGGAGGAAACATCATGGGCTATTCACATCCAAAGCGTACACGATGCAAACTGGGAACAGCGAGTCAAAAGTAGGCTAACCGACAGTAGCTGTGCAGTTTCTGCAAATGCTTAAAAACTGGAGACACAGCTTGCAAAAGGCTAAAACAACGCCACAGGCTGGCATATGTATGATAGGATGTGCAGTGACTACCGTGTTTGCAGCCATGCAAAAGTTACTTGTCCTGAAGCAGCAGCACCTGTGTTGACGTCAGAGCCTGGTACCTTGATATCATCCATGAGTCACACTGTACTGTGATTCAGCGTTCCCGGCAGTATTTGCTTCTTTTGTGCCATGTTGTGGCTGAAACATGCTTGGAAAAACAAACAGTTGGTTTGCAATCACAGACTGATTGAGCATGCGTAATAGCATGGGTAGGCAGAAAGTGCAGTGCTTGGTCATTTTGTGCTAAATGGCGTGAACAAGATCTTGAAGTTGAGCATGACAAGCCGACAGGCTGCAGGCAGCAGTCTAGGATGTGAATTTCAGAAGTGCAGATTGCAAATGAGAGCTGTCTGCTTTGCACAGTAGCATGTCACAAGAGCTGCCTGTTTTGGGTTTTGCCAATTGGGTTTTAACCATTTGCTTCTGCCTTGAACTCCTTTGCACAGCTAAGCAGCTTTAAAGTGTCAAAATGGGGTTGGGTAAGTAGAGATGTCACATGCCTTCTTTGGTGTGCCTTGACTTGGCCGTATCATGCTCAGGGAATCACACCAGTGACTCACCATTTCAGTCTGCATCGTCTATGCCACCTAGACAGATCTAAGTTGAACAAGACAGCAACTGCCTGGGCTAGCAAATCTAGAATGTGAGCTGGCAGGCTTGACCTGGGGGCATACACACTTGCAAGAGCTGGTTACCAAGGACTTCACAACTATGCAGAGGCATGCCATCAGTTAACTTGTCATGCAAGGCTGATCTGAGCGCCAGCTCAGCTGTGTGACCTGCCTGTCAGCACATTCTTAGCATCTTGATTCTGCTGACAGGCGCGTCATCAGATTTGAGGTGCTAAAGTTCCCAGAAGCGGCTTGGTGTAGCAGCCATCAAAAAGCATTTTGCTGACCAGTGCAAAAAAGTTTTGATACTGACTGATGACAATTGCCCGGCATGCAAGGTGGGTTGGACCCCAAGCAACTACAACACGCCCCATGCTTGAGTGAACATTGCCTAAGCTGGCTAGATGCTGATTTGAGCAACCTTTGCCCCACAGTAATGTGCATCCTAGAGCGGCTCATCATACTTGTAATTAGCTACCTGCAGTGTCCAGATTGTCTGGCGGAGCAGGCTGACCTTGCCTCACCACAGCTGTATGTTTTTTCTTATATCGATGGTCATTGCCATGAGTGCCAAGAAATATGACTGTTGTAGTAAAGTTCATACTGGCATTCTAGGTTAAATCTAGCAGACTGTGCATCAGGAGAAAGTCAGTCTGCTGTGCATCAAAGCTTTGCCACAAACCAGACTGCAGACCAGCTCACAACTCAGTGCGTAAAGAGTGCCTTCTCATTGTGTTTAGGTTTGCAACCTGGCTGAGCATGCTCGTTATTTTGTGAGCGAGCATGATCGCTGTATTTGCTCACAACAATGTTGAGCCTGCTCAAAGTAAAGTTTACCGGCTTCTGATGAATATGCTGCGAGAATGGTGTGACTTGCAATGACACAAGGCCATTGCAGCAACAATACGCTGAAACAAAACCCCCAGGAGCATTCCTAGTGGCAGCTCCCGGTTTGTGTGATGCAACATATTGTTGCTGCAACTAGCTAGCTATAGCTATAGGCATGAGCGTTTTTTAGCATTAGCCAATGGTTTTATGATCATGACACTAGCGATGATGCTGTTTCATGTGTACACATGTGGCTTAAGAGCCTATCTGTTTGATGTGTCCAGGGGCACTCATGCCCATGGGAGCATTGCAGCAGTCAGCAGCTTCGGATATGACCAACGGCAACCAAAGAAGTGCAAATCAGGATTTGTAGTCAGATGCCTTGGCCATTGCGAGGGCCCCTCAACGTCAACCAAGGCATAGAAATGCATATGCTGACATTGTGGACTCCTGCCAAAGTCTGAGACTATGCCTCTTCAGCTACTGCTGGGCAACTGTGGCGCAGAGAGGGGCATGTGGGTCTTTTGATATCAACTCAAGTGGCCTGGTCAGTAATTTAACACAAATCAGCCGTTAGGACATGCACACACTTGACTTAGTTTGTGTGTCAGCATGTCATTAAGTTTTGCCAGGCTGCAGCCTGGGCAGGTCAATGTCAGGCAAGCTGCTTGCACCTGATGAAGCAACATGGTTACTGAAAGATATTGATTGTGACAGGCCGTCACAGAAAGCAACAAGAGCAGAACGCCGGTCTGAAGACAGCTGAACATGCGTTGAACTGCCAATGACTTCAAGCACAAGTGTGTGTTCTGTGCGTCACAAGGGCAAGATCATGCTGTGTCCTAGGACATGGGTCTTTGAGAGGGCTTACTGGGTGGACATTGTCAGGGTACTTGGCAGCGTGCTCAGCAGCCAGTGGGCAGGCACCACATCTCCCTCCACATCAATATCCAGCTTCTCTGGCACCTTGCCGGGCAGCGCGTGAGAGTTGACCACCAGTCCTGAAGAGGCCCCCTGCAGCATTGATTGGGCTGATCAAGACAGCGCAAGGTAAGGGAGCTTGCATAGAGTTGTGCACCATTGCAGGTTGGCTTTTGGGATATTGGCAGGCAGGCAGATGCCCATCCATGGAGTAATGCCGACCCTCTGTGACACTGTATGCATCGCAGTACCATGCGATGCATACAGTGTCACCTTCAACAGAAACAGAGATGCACAGCACTGGCTCTTGTGACCAAACTGTTGTGACAAAAGTAGTGTTGCCTTGACTTATGCAAAATGACAAGCTCTCTTGACTCTGCACCCTGGGCGCAAGCCGCATGCTCTGCCCTGCCCTGCCCGGCAGCTGCCCTAACCCCTCACCCACAGGTCAAGCTGGGCAGTGCCGTGGTAATAGTCATAATAATCAAAACGCTTTCCAGCTCATGATGAGCTAGGTACATGCAGGACAAGTCTTGTCTCTCTAGAGCAGTCTTGTGCATCGCTGCACGGCCTAGTACGATGACAGTGCAAGCTTGTCAAGATTGTCACCGTACAAGGCCTTTCAGGGATGCACAAGACAGGCTGCTTCAGAGAGAAATGACTTGTCCTGCGCATATTTAGCTCATGATGAGCTGGAAAGCATTACTCATTAATCATAACTACTATGTTTACTATTAATGTTATTGCTATTGCTATTTTGCTTGTGATTTTTATCAATATTATTACTCTTGTCATTGTTATTATCGTTATTAGCATTATCATACATATACCACAGCATTGGTAAGTTGACCGATGGTTTAGAGTTTAGGGCAGGGCAGAGCATGCCGCATGCAACCAGGGTGTAGTCTAGAGTGTTTGGGATGCTGCAAAAAACGAGGCAATTTTTTTGTTGTTAAATGATGTTCACAGCCTCTCACAAAAGAGGATCACGATGTCATGTGGCGCCCATAACAGGTGAATCACCTTCACATGCTTCATCAAGCCAGCGAATGGGGAGTGTACTAACAGCCGCCACCCTCCTCTCAGCATCAGCACCTCAGAGCACATGACCAGCCACACCTGTACATGGCAGGACGCACTCAGGTCTAGCTTGCAGTGCATTGGTCTGATGTGACACCCATGGCAGGTGCAGCCTCCTGCACAATGCACACAAAACACACAATCTTGATAACACGCTTTATCATGAGAAACTTACGTGCCACTTATGAAATGGGGCAGCTGACGCCAGCACAAGCCAGCTGGGCCTGTGATGACCTCACCAAACTGATACTCTGATATTACGAATGTCATGCAGTTGATTACAGAGCAACGAACCCAGGGCAACTGAGTGCTGTGCTGTGCTGTGCTGTGCTGTGCGGTGCGGTGCGGTGCTGTGCTGTGCTGTGCTGTGCTGTGCTGTGCTGTGCTCTGTGCTGGGGCGGGGCGGGATTGTCACTGTGTGTCGTAGCAGGTCACAGCGGTCAGCAGCACAGCGTAGTGACATCGGCATGCCAGCTAGACTGCCGTTGCAGCACTGCACAGTCTGGTTGGCTGCAGCCTCGTGAAAAGCAGGAAAATTTGCACAAGAGCACAAATGCATTCAGGCCGCTGTCCTGTCAAAGCATCTGGTTGCTGACCTGGCCGTTCAAGTACATACCCATTGTGTCATCAGCCACGCCAACCAGTCAGCTGAATGTGTATGTATACATGTACATACAAATCATGACTGCTGCTTAGTGTGGCTGGTGAACTATGTCAGCATGTATGTGCATCACATGCACAGCAGCCAATCTAGCAGACAGCTGGTGCTCTGCACATGTGTGCAGACAAGCTGAACAGTGTTAGTACTGCTTGGGTATATGGACTGCACACGCAGCCTATGCCAACACATGCGGCAGACAGTTGCTGATCAGACCACATATCAACTGGCAAAGTGATTGATTGATTGATTGATTGATTGAAGGCTCCTGTCTGACCAAAGCATTGGATCACAGACACCCTGTGTGGCTCTTGTACATGTGCAGCTTGAATTGTCATTGTAAATTGCCTACCAGTGGGTGTCAAGCAGATCATCATGGCCTTACTGCCTGATAGCCAGCTTCAATGGCAACATGTGCAACTCGCTGGCCAGGCAGTGTTTTGCCCATCTCAAAATCCAGCAACTTCGGAATCTGCCTCCCTCGTTGCATGCAGATATAAAATGCAATGTGGCATCTGTTGGTCCCAAAGATGCAACCCTGCAGACAAGTTATTGTCAGTTGGATCCAGCAAAGGAGAAAACAAATGAAAAGAGGGAGCAGGTCAGGGCAAAGCAGGCAAGGGCAAAGTGGAAACTGCATGCAAGGTAGGTATATGCTCACAAGCAGCTCTCTCCAGAGCACATCAGAGGGGTTTGAGCTGTTTCAGGCACTGACCTGTGCAAGACGCATGACTTCAGCAAACAAACTTTTTTTGGAAGCCTGCTCTTAACAGCGCCCACAGCAGCTGACACTTCAATGCAAAACTGCACCCCGTGCTGACTGACCATGAGCATTGATATTGTCATGGGGCAGGCATATGAACCCTGCAAGCAAAAGTGCTGTCATCAAACCTTAGCCAGAAGTGTAACCTGGTCTTGAGGCTTCTGAATGGCCAGATTTGTTGGCTGTTTACTGTCGGGCCAAGTGGATTTTGCACATACTTGTGGACACAAATCATGTTGTTTGGTATGCAGGAACCCACCTGAGCAAATGGAAAACTGATGTGCCACGCGCAGCACTTGCTTCTCAGGAAACTAGGGTCTGTGACAAATCAAGTTTGTCCCAGACTCAAGATCTTCTTGCTGCCACACGCAGCTGAGGTGGTGTGTGGAGGCCCTCCTTGTTCTGGAACGGCTATGCTGTTTGTGCTGATCGTGATGATTTGGTCTATGCAAGGCAAAGCCCCAGTACTTTAGAATTGCTGACTAGGAGTTCCCAAGCTTCAACAACTGTAAACGTTTCTTGCTCGAGATACCGTAAGAGTCTGTGGCGTCAGCGGGTGATCAAATTCCACTGTCTCTCGATCTGGTGACGCAAACCATTCACAGCAGCTTCCGAGTGGGGCCGTGACATCCCAATGTGCCTTTGAGTGGGGTTGACCAACTTGTGGCCCTTTGAAGGCGTACGATGCATTGCATGCGCTTGTATTGTGGCGTTGAGACATGGGTGAGTACCTAGCAGTGGGTGAGTCAACTACTACTAACATAGACATGCTTATGTGTCAAGCATGCGTTGAAGCAGCGAAGCATCATGTTGTAAAAACGAACATTGTGTGCGTCCTTGCGCACAAAAGCCACACATGTAATACGGTCTTACAGACCTTATTCTGCACGCTGAAAATTTCTAGAATTTTTTGAGGTTTGTAATGTCGACAGGTGGCACCTGCTAGAAAGCAACACTTGGAACCCAGACATCATGCAGTTAACGAGTAGTAGAAGACAACAGGCCTGGGGCCTAGGGATCTAGTGCTCCACAAACAAATTGCAGCTGCAAAACATGGCATTTGCATGTAAGCTGCACCTGCAAAAGGTGGTCTCCCTAAATATGACAATATCTTGCACTAAACAGACTCTGGAACAAAGCACATGCAGCTTCATTTATGGTTACGGGCCTGCTGAACAAGGAAGCAAACGCCAGCAGTTGATATGGACATCAAAATATTGATGTCCAAATCCTATTTTTGTAGTGTTGATATATGTAATGCCACAGACTGCCCATAAGCTGCCTACGTAGCACAGATGGTCTTTACACTGTCCTGAATATGCAACTAGTTCTGTACATGTTGTCTGCAGACAATGTCAGCTAATTATGCACATTAAATGTTACAGGACTAATCAACAAACCACACTCAACTGCAACACTCAGCTGCAACACTCTTTGATTTAGCTGATCAGGAGGGCTGCGACCCTGCGTCTACGGGATGCACATCGCATCAGATCTGTGCCGCACTCAGTTGATGACCTTTCCACTCTTATCGGTTGGCTGGTTCATCATGACCTTGTACAGCCCAAACATAAAAGTACCTCCAACTGTCAGCAGTAGACCATATTGCTGCAAACAACATAAGCGGTGTCAGCTTTCAGTGCACGGCAGCCTGCAGGACATGTTGTACTCCAAAGCTGTTTCCAAAAAAACCTCACGTGAGAGTGCTTCCACATGTAGGGAGTGGAGGGTGCCTCCCAAAAATTCTTGACTGGGTCAGGCATGGACTCCAGCTGGGATCCTGCAGGCATAGAAGTGAAATGATAATATGTTGGAGCAGAATCTCATCAGATGTCTGCACGTCTGGGTCACAAACATGGCAAGCGTGTGCAGATTTGCAGATGACGGACAGTTAAAGGGTGCAGATCCTGTGCTACAGCAGCACGCGCTGAGGGCAACGCTGGTCGGATTTCGACACAAATTGGATGTAACATCGGGTTGACATTTGCCCAACACCACTGCCTATTTCGTCGCACAAGCTCTTCATGGCTATTGGCACTGCAGGTGCTGGTTCTAGCATGCATGCAGTGACTCGGCACTAAAAAAGGGACCCTGGCGAGCAGCTTGTGTTCCTACCTTTCGCTGTAGGCACTTTAGCAAACCCACGCATCTGCTGTGTTGCGGGAGTGCTTGCCTGCCTGAGCTGTTGTGCCAACGGCCTCGCAAAGTTGCTCAACGACATTTTGTCAACTGCCACAGTCCGCCCTTCGAGAGTAACGAGATCAGAAGCCAAGCGTTTGCAAGATGGTACGCGAGGCTCAATCAACCAGAAGCCGAAAGGCAAGAGTAGCAGCAACCAAGATCTGCTTCAAACGACTCAAGTGTCCAAAAGCTATCGAAGGATCCGCTTCGAGTAAGATATATCTAATACATGCACATGGGTTGGCCGCAGCGCAGCTAGCTGCTGGAGCTGCGGTCTGCATGTTACTGCAAATGCGCAACGCGAGAACACAGGCAGTGCAAGCACGCAGGACGACATATGTCTGGCATCGGTTGCAATGTCCAGTGCACCTTTACTGCCTGTTAGCATCTTACAGGCTTTGCTCAGGTTTGCACGCCAAACGTTGCGTTGCAGGCTGATCACCGTTACTGCATGTATCCGATGGTGGACCCCGACAAATAAACTTGCAGTACCGCATTTGTGAACCTTTGATTGTTTGTAAAGGTTTTGCAGCTATTGCTTTACGCCGGGGCCGACGTCAACACAACCCTTGAAGCATGGCTCTGTACCATGAGGTATGTGCCGCTGGTCTGTCTTGTTGTGCGTACGCCTCAATCAGTGACTAGCTTCTCTTTGCACGGTGCTGATGTTTGTCAACTGCAGAGGCACCCTCCTACAGGGGTCACTCACTGCAGCAGCTCCTACTTCACTCATGTCCCTCGACAAGTAAGGGACAGCACCAAGTCTTTGCCAGACATGATAGTGGTGCGCTCCAACTTGTTGCAGATCTACAAGGTCAGGTGAGCACCTGAAGCTACCTGTGTGTGTGTTGTTGCTGTTCAAGTCAGGGCAAGGTCTTCTCTCCTATTGCCTGCCGGGCAAGAAGGCCTCCTGTGCATCCACATTAATGATGTGTACAGGGTGCCGTATGACAAAACAGATGCTGCTAGCCTGGCAGGGTCCAAGTTGGAACAGATTGTGGCCTTCCCTCTGGCTGGCTTGGTGGAGAGTATGGCTGTGCTACGAGGCCGGTCATCAAGCCAAAAAGATGCACTGCTGCTCACTTTCAGGTAATTTGCCTTGCATTGCCAATGTCAATCATCCAAGATTGCGGTGCATCTGTTGAGAGACTGTTTTGCAGGACGTGCTGTAGTTGCTGAAACTTAGACGGCGTGACATCTGCCAGTATGGTATCTCTTGCACTGATACATGAAACCCACATGCTTTCAACCGTGTGTGTGTGGGAATGACAGGGATGCCAAGCTGTCAGTGCTGGACTGGGATGACAATGCGCACACCATCCACACCAGCTCCTTGCATTATTTTGAGGGGGACCCCTCCCTTAGGATGGGCCGCACTGTCTTCCCAATGGGTCCCAAAGTTGTCACAGACCCACAGGTGGGTGTCACCACGCTTCCCAGCACAACACACAGATTCGTCAGGATCACTGACACAGCTATACTGCTGGTGCCTTTGTCTGCATTCAACATCATGCTGCCCTCAGTGCATTGTGCTATGATCAAGTAGCAGTTGAGCAGACCAGTAGGCATACATGTTTCACAGCCTCCACAGCTCAGCACTTATGACCACAACCACCTCTGTTCCCTTGTGTCATGCTGTCACCGGCTTTGGTCCCTCTCTCTGCACCCGCTCTTGCAGACCCAGCAATGTGCAAGGCACAGGTCTCCTTTATCTATTTGCCTCTGCTCACATACTTGTCCCTGACTTTGCCAATGTCTATTCATGCATTTTTGGTTACTTTCAGCAACTTGTGTGATGTGTTGCAGGGGAGGTGTGCAGCTGTGCTGATGTTTCACACCCAGCTGGCTCTCTTGCCTGCTATGGAAACAGAAGGCCTAGAACTGGACCTCATGATGGATGACCCCTATGGGGAGGGGGTGGAGGGCCCAGGGGGAGCCTCCACTGAGCTGGTGTCAGCAACTGTGGGCAACAGCTATGTTGTCAACCTAGCCAAGATGGGCATCAAAAAGGTGCAAATGCCCGTTACTGGCAGTGCCTACACAATTCACAATGCTGTATCTGTCTCTGCACTTCTGGCAGACAATTCACGTACTACACCCTGGCTGAAACAGCTTCTCTCAGTCAGTGTGCAGTCCAGTGACTGTCAGTCTGCTCAGAAAGGACATCCACAAATCACCATTGCCCAATCAGCAAGCAAGGTGCCTACACACCCAGCCTGGGCTTGGCTTGTTCAGCATTCATGACTTGTAACTGCAGGTCAGGGACATTGTGTTCCTGCACAAGTACAATGAGCCAGTGCTGTTGATCCTGCATGAGGTTGAACCCACCTGGCCTGCCCGCTACCGAGACGCAAAGGACACAATGGCACTGGCAGCCCTCTCAGTCAATGTTGTACACAAACGCCACCCGCGGATCTGGGAGGCTTCAGGGCTGCCCAGTGACACCTTCAGGCTGATTCCTGTACCCACTGGTGGCGCTCTGGCCTTGTCACAAAACATGATCATGTACCATACACAGGTATCTCTCCCTGCTTTGTGTTGACGTTGGGTCATTTGTGGTGCATTTGGTGTGCATACCTGCATGGGTTGATTGCACCTTGTTGCTGCAGAGGTGGGTATGGCTGATGTAGTATCACTCTTGCCCAGTCCTGTCATTCCATTTTCTTATCTGCCCTGAACTGTCCTGCCATGCTTTGCCCTGCCCTGCCCTATCATGCCCTACTCTGAGTTGCTTTGCCCTGATATACCCTGTCCTGCCCTGTGCCCCCCTCCCTTGCTTTGCTCTGCCCCAATCGGCCCAGCCAACCCTGATTGATTGCAGGGTGCCTCTTCAGGACTGGTGGTCAACTCTCATGCGCTGCTGGGGAAGGTGCCAGAGAAGCTGGAGATTGATGTGGAGGGAGATGTGTTGCCTGCCCAACTGGCTGCGGAGCATGCTGCCAAGTACCCTGACAACGTCCACCCAGTAATCCCTCTCAAAATTTATGTCCTGGGACACAGCATAATTTAGCCTTGTGACAATGGTGCACAGAACGCACATTGTTGCCTGAAGCATCAGCTCTGCAGATCAGGTGTTTGTTTGATGTGGCATGCTGCGTCACACATCTTGTGGCAAATTTACAGTGGCGATGTTTGTTATGCAGGAGTCTGCACCTGCCATGGCCGCTACTTCAGACCACAGCGCTGCACAGCTGATGCTGGACTTGAGTCCTGCCCGCCATGTGTGGCTTTCCAAGAGCTCAGTGGCGCTGCTGCTGAAGAGTGGGCGGCTGGTCTTGGCACACCTCACCATTGAAGCTGGCATGGTGAAGCAAATGAGGGTGAGTCATCTGCCTTTGTAACATGTGCCACAACACATGCCATGCCAAAACAAGCGCAAGGGTGCATCATTGCGTGTCACTAGCTAGATCCATCAAAAGACAGCTTGGCAGCTCTTCTAGCAAGAGAGTCAAAGCCACTCTTGCTCATCTGAAAGGGATTTATGCATGTCTCAGCTATATAGCTTTACAGTCTCAGAGCCTGGCAAGCAACACTGGCACTCACTTTCTCGTGTTAGTCATGACCGATTGACCATGCAATGGTCAGAAAGCTTGGTCTACTGCAAGGGTTTTTGTCAACACCATCAGGCTTTATTGAATCAGTATGCCAGACGCGGCTGGGTTTAGCATCAAGATGAAGTCAAAAGCTTCATCTTGATGAAGTAAAAGCTGATTGCATCGCTGAACCTAGCAATGTCCCTCAGGTACACAACAACATGCTGAATGGTTGAGCCAAGGATAAGCAGGCAACACTGTATGACAAGCTTTGATCAAGACACCATGCTTTGTCACAATCACTGACAGACTGAACACAAAGCTGCTGTCTGCAGGTTCTTGTTTGTGTTTGGTTTGAACATCAGCACCAGACATAAACAAGAAGTCTTCGAAGCTGATCTTTGCACCAGACATAAACAAGAGGCTGCAGACAGCAGCTTTGTGTCAGCCTGTCAGTGATTGTGACCAAGCATGGTGTCCTGATCAAAGCTTGTCATACAGTCTTGCCTGCTTAGCCTTGGCCCAACTACTCAGCATGTCGTTGTGTACACTGACAAGCATAGACAGGGATGAGGTTTGCAGCCTGCTGCTCAAGTGAGACGTCAGCCACCTGCACAAGGAGTGAGTACCTCCACCTGCTGTCATTTGTTCTTTCCCCTGACGCATGTGCGCGACCAGAATTGTCATGCTGTACTATGGCACATTTCTCTGCAGCATGACCAGTCTGTCCGTCATGATCACCCCTTGCAGACAGCACAGCTGGTTGCCTGCCCTTTCACTACATAGTCATGCAACAGTTAGTCATGCAACAGTCACTCATGCAATTATTAGTCGTGCAACTGTTAGTCATGCACCCTCACGCACTGGCATGGCATGCCGTGACTGTGGAGGCGTGATGCTCAGCTGCGGGACCTACTTGCTGGCCATGAGAAGTGCTTGCAAGGCCAGTTGGCGGCCCATTGTCCAGTGTGTCAATCCATTGGAAGGTACAGCACGTTCAACCCTCTTAGGGTGCCGGCAGTTGCCACACATCCCAAACCCTAAGAGGGTTTTTGGGTGCGGTGCAACAGTCAGCACCTTGCTGAGGTGCAACTGTGCCAGACTTGAATGGGTCAAATAAGATTTTGCCTGCATGGCACAGCAGAGTTCTGTCAGTAAAGCTTTTACTGTCGCATACTGTCCACTTTGCATCAATAGCCACCAGAGTGCTTTGATGCGTAACCATGACGCTTACATGCAATGGCAGCATTGTAACTGCAACAGATTTTAATGTAGATGCCAAAGCACAATGTCCCAATTGATTGATTCAAGCCGCATGGCCACTTGATATGCCCAAGGTCAGAAGCGATACCTGATTTCTAACCATGAGGTCCTGAAATATGCTTGGCAAGTGTTTTTTGTTGTACAAATATGCGTGCCAAGGTATTTTCAGACCTCATGGTTAGAGGTCAGTTGTTGCTTCTGACTTTGCCCTTGGGTGTTGTTTTATTCAATTTGCATGGCCAACTGAATCAATCAATTGGGACATTGTGCGATGGCATCTACATATAAGAAGCTGTTGCATTTACAATGCTGCCATTGCATGTAAGCTCCAATAAGGATGAGTCAGCAACCATTTCGCTAAGGCCAGTGACCCATCGGGTTGTTGCTGAAGGCAAGGCAGTCAAAGCAAGCAGGATTACACGGTCAAAGGGCACTGCAAAGCCTGACAGGCAACAAGTGAGCGACAAAGGCACCCTCAGTTGACGCTTGCCGTCGTTATTATGGACAGTGCTGTCTGACAAGCTGGCAGGGATGCTATGCCGTGCCGCTGGAAGCCTCTGCAAGGCAATGACAAAGGGCCAGCACACTGAGCTGTCAGTTGTCTTGACTGGCCTATCATACATGGCATACCCCACTGGTTGCAAGCATGAATTTACTTTTCAGCTAGGCTACAGCCCTGTCCTGTGAGGGGGCATCAGGCTCTTGGGTAAGCTTGGCTGCATAGCTGCACTCCTCTTCACATGCGTGTGTGTATGACTGCATATGCAGATGTATGGCTGAGCTTGACGTGTTGGTGACATGTGTGCAGGTTGAGCCTTCATTGGATTTGGGAGTTGCCTCCTGTGGGTGTCAGCTGGGCGGCAACTTGGTGTTCCTGGGCTCCTGCCTCGCCAACTCCCTACTTGTACACGTCACACATCTCCAGGTATGCTCTTGCCCAACTGCTGTACAGTCATCTGGTCACTACTGATTGAAGCATACATCATGGTGCTTGCCTAAGATGATCGAATGCTCAGTCAAGGCGCGCTATCACTGTCTCTGCAAGTGTCTGCAATGTGCCTGATGATTTCTGCCATAGCCATAGACATACTTGAAGGGTAGTGCAGCTACCTTGCAATGTTGCTAGGCAAGTCTGTTTACCTGGTAATGAAGTGATTACATGTGGAGTGTTTTAGGAGTCAAAGAAAAGAGGCAGGGATGGCTTTGGGGACACAGCAGTCCCCAGCAAAAGAGCTCGCCTGGAAGCAACAGACGCCTCAGGCCCTGGTAACCATGTATCAACTGGTGACAAGGAAGAAGAGGAAAGCAGGCAAAGCAAACAGGCACTTGTCACAGACAGGCTGTTCTCATTCAAGGTCAATTCCTCTTGCTCTGAAATTGGCATGCTGCCAATTTTGCTTATGCTTGCTGTCACAATGAACTGTTGGTCTGGGTTTTTACATACAACCGGTCAGCCTTCCAACCCAGCAGAGGAAATGAGTTCAGTGACTCAGTGACTCAATGAGTTCAGTGGTCTCACCATGCAGCCAAAACAATGCAGGTTTTGTCCAATAAATCATATGTGACTTCCAAACAGAGTCTGCCGTTGCTATCAGGCTCCCTTGCTTGGTATGCCCTGATGTATGCACAATGCGTTGAGCACGCTTTTGCTTTGTTCTTGATGTCTGCTTGCAAAGACTTGACCCAACAACTAGCTCATCCCTGTTGTTGGGTCGTTGGGTGTTGTTGGGCTGCAACCACACAAGGAAACCAATGCAAATGCAGTATGGCAACATGCCCTTGCT
>JAABUP010007158.1_pt1 | contig 15209 bp, 16 predicted proteins | sample 5559201 | NCBI WGS metagenome assembly JAABUP01 (sample SAMN10711887, study PRJNA513373) | rock metagenome | isolation source: Antarctica rocks | place: Antarctica
ACCTGCAGACAAATCCGATTGGCGCATTCATCAGTTTGTCAGGGTTCACATACCCTGGCACATCCATCAGACTTGAGGCTGGGCAAAGGATGTAAAACACTTCTCTCTCTCTCTCTCTGTGATGCCACGTATTTAACTGTTTACCTAAGCACCCTTTATTACATGAAAAACTCAACTGCTATCGTGACCAACGAGAGCGAAGCTTGAGATGCGTACATGTAAATAGGAGGCAAGCAGACATATACATGTAGTGTGTGCACTTGGTGTGCGCCGAACAAAAGCATCATGCTATGATATTGTCAGCCAGGTGAACTCACTGAGTCACTGTGCGCCAAACAAAAGCATCATGCTGTACGTATGTTCCTGAATCAAACAACCCTGACTGTCGTTCATCTGTTAAATCGTTTGTCACAAAATGTGCTACAGCTGATGATCAACTAGAAACACTGCTGCGCAACAGATACCAGGTAGGCAATTGCTGTATTCTGACTGTGTATCACTTCAAGATTTGCCTTCGTCCATAGGCACAGCAGCATCTGCTTCACGCTTGTCAAGTCCCACTACATCATTGGCAACAACACCTACAGTAAGAGGTAGTGCTTCTTTGGCAGGTACTTCGATCTGAGGTTGCCCAGGTGCTGTTGCAGGGTCAAGGGCATTGCTTGCCAGCGACATGGGATTGGCTTCTGGCGCTCCCTGAGTGGGCTTGCTTGGCATAGGTGCAAGGTGCCCAGCACTCTTTGGTACAGAGACGGGCTCCTTGTCCTGTTCTTCTTGATCTACATTGCTGGCAGACGCTTGGTTTGCAGCCAAACCCATGTCTGGTTTCTGAGCAGCTGTCCTGTCTGCTGCAGCATTTGGTGCTGACTGATGTACAACAGCCTCGGGCTTGACATGCAGAGCAGTGTCAGCTTCAGCATGTACAGTTGTTGCATCGTTTGCGTCTTGTGCATCTTGCTTGTGCTGTACTGTCTGTGCGCCCAGATCAGCAGTAGCTGCCTCTGTCCCCCCAGTGGGGGCAAGTGAGACATCTCCAGCTTGGGTGGGTTTCCCCTGGGCTGCATCTTGCTTGGCAGCAGCAGGAGTAGCCTCCATTGAGGCGCTGTCTGCAGCTTGCTTGTCACCTGCCATCAAGACAGCTGTTTTGTTAGCAGTAGTCACATCTGAGTACTGCTTTTGAGATCAGATACGAGGCTGCCACAGCTGCGCGGGATGTACTCTATGCACGTCACGAGGTGCCCAAGTCAACAAACGGAAATGGGCTCTGATGTGTGAGTTGGTGGGATGGCAACATGAGCATGCCTCTGGTGCTGACTGAATACCTCAAGGGCATGATGCTGAAGTGCGACAGATGTGAAATGTACACTGCCACAGCTAAGCTGACGCCACCACAGAACTGAGCCTGAAAAATTTGCAATTCAAAGCTCTGCAGACGTCTCACCTTCGTTGGTATCAGAAGCAGTTGACACGGCAGCTGGTTTGCTGATGACTTTCCTGACGCCGTTCTGCACTGGGCTCTTGATGTCTACTTTAGGTCGCTTCCAGTTGGCAGGCAGCTTTTGAGGATACAAGTCTGCAAATGCGATCTCGAGACGCTCTCCAGGGCTGTCAATCTGGGTGGCTCGCTCCCAAATATCAACATTCTTGTGCTGCAGCATGCGCTGTGACCGGAACAGATACAGTGCATCGACTCCATTGGGGGCACCTGCAGTTGCGTACTGCAGCAGCAAAGCACATGTCACTAGATTGTCTTCCTCATCAGCGACAGAGTGCAGAGTAGATGTGGTGGGGAAGTCTTCAAATTTGCAGTCACAAATCTGAATTTTCAGCCCCTGCGTTCAATCCCAAAACGTCTATTTTAACTCAAAAACGTCATCCCTACACCGGAAATCTAAACTCAGAAACATCTGGGAACAGTAAACACGCATTTCTCCACTGTGGAGATGTTTTGTGTTGCAAACCTGTCTTCTCTTCATGACATCTCCAGCAAGCTCCCGGCCAATTTGAGCAAAGTGCGCGTCAGCAGTGGGTAGCATGCGTTCATCCCTGTTCTTTCTGTACAGGTCCTCCTCTGCACCTGAGATGTCAAATATCCTGCAAAGAGCAAGAGAGTCTTGTCAGTTGACATCAGAAGGTCAGACAGGCAGGAATTCTTGCTGCCAGTTTCACAATACAGACCAATGTCGGTACTTCATGATATGCTCATACCGTCGCCACGTACTCTCAAGCCGAAATACACTTCTGAGTGTGTTGATGCAGCTGATTGTGCAGGTATCAAAGGTAGGGCAGCATGAGGCCATGCAGTGTCAGGCAGACAAGCCATGTAAGACAGTGTGGGTGTTCAGCACAAGCTTTTACCTGTTCAGGTGCAAGATGGTGTCTGGCTCATTGCCCATGATCTCAGCTGGCGGAGGTCTCACAGGTACTGCTGGCAAAGGCCTGTCCACTGCACCAACACGGCTCAAGTGAAGACACTCACTTGTCATGATGACAAGACGCAAAGCACACCCAAATCAGAGCAGCACTTCTTGAGCACAAACAGCAAGAGCAACAAGAGCAGGCACGTCAGCGATAGGTACAGGGAGGCATATAGTGAAATCTCAATTCAGGTGTGGCATGCACAATGCATTAAACAGGGATTGAATGAACATACTGGCAATGTTACAGCACAACATGAGCATGGCTCACATGACGTTGTCTTTCCTGGCCCAGATCCAGTGACATCCCAATAAGGAGAGGCGCCCTCAGACTTCCACTTCACGAAGGCGGTCTCCCTCTCAAGCACTGTCTTGATCACATCCGTAAAGGCTGCACCCTGCTCTGGTGTTCTGCTCAGCTCCTCGTACAGCTGCTGCTGCAGTTGGGCAAGCTCCTGAACCTGCAATAATAATAATAATAATAATAATAATAATAAAATCGCAACCTGCAATCAAGCCTTGCTTAGCATGTGCATTAGTCTGATGTCATCAGGATGTGTACAATAGAGGCAGAGGCAGCTGCTGAAGTCCAGAAAACCAGTGCAAGCCAGTGCAATGATGGCTGACTTGGCAGGGACCACTGCATCAGAAAACACATGTTACACAACGAACTGGCTGAAGCAAAGCTGTACCTGCTTCTCCTTGAGCTGATGCGCAGGAGGCTTGTTCACAGCATGCTTAGGATGCGCACACGCGTGCAACAGGATCAGGCACTGCAGCAGCACAGTCCTCCTGAAGGCTGCATCCCTCAGCTGCAGCTTTGTCAGTTTGCTGCTGGTCAGGTACTTGACAATCATGCTCTTCCCGCCATCTGCAAGGCATGCATGCCCTTCAGACTGGCAGACAAGGTAGTCCACTGCAAAACAGCTGGATTCACAGATGCAGGACAGATTGTACGCACTTAAGGGAATGCAGCCCTGCAGTCACCAGGTGTCACAGGTCTTGAAGCCCAGCTTGCAACACTCAACACCACTCAGCAGGATGAACACCCAAGACATAGCTGCATCTCATGTGGAGCATCTGTACAGCTGAAAGCAGTATGACAACGGTGTCCCTCAGACACTGCAGTGCATGCATACTGTTACTGCATGGGCATGGGCTTTACACACCTTGCGGGACGGCTGTTGAGCGCGAAGCTACACCGATAGGCTCTTGCTTCAGCTCATTCAGCACAGCCTGAATGCTGGACACAGCACTAAGCCATTTGTTTGGCTCCCCCTGCTCATGAGGGTCTTGAAATGCTTTCTGAAGCCCCCACAGCTGCTGATACAGTTTGAGATCAACGGGTACAGAGTCGTCGACACTTGCCTGCAGACATGCTGTTGAAAGGTGACAGGGTTGCAACCAAGATCTGTGCCAATATGAGCTTGTGCTGGTTCAGAGATGGATGTCGCAACTGTCAGTTGTAAGTGAGCTTTGGAGCTGCGTACCCCTGCAACAACGTAGCGCCTGCATCAATGTAGTGCACTGAGCAGAACTGCAGCAGAACAATTGCAGTCCATGCTAGCATCAGTCACACAACATGAGAGCATCTTATGCAATGATTCGCTCTGTCGTGTGTACACCACTCTCAGCTTTGGGCGTTCACAACCTTACCCCAATCTCTTCATCCATCGGTGTCTTATGGCTGTCATTGGCATTGAATGGTTTGTTAAGTCCAGCTGTATCATTGTACGGCAGCATTTTTGCCACCTGGAAAGAGACTGCTCCCAAGATCTCAGCATCCTGGTTGTTTGAGACACGCCTGGTGAACATGTTGCAAGCTTTCTGGAATCGCAGAAGGGTTGCCGATGATAGTTTCAGTGATTTCTCCCGCAGCTGAGCCCAGTATCCATCCATAAAGCTAAAACAAGCTTTTACGTCCTCAATCCTGTTTGTGTCCACAATGTCCTCTACAAGCTGAAATACATCACCTGCAATGCTTCTGATCACTCTCAGCACGCATCCTCAGGCTTGGCTCCTCAGCTTGATAAATAGACATCAAAGCATACCTATGAGATTTGCTTTGTCAGCCAACCGTATGACCACCTTCAGCAGTGTCTGCACAGCTGGCTGGCTGCTGCTGCTGAGTTTGTAGGTCAAAAGAGGCTCCTGAGCTTTTCCAGCTTCGCTGATGAGATGTTGCAGTGTGACTCTCAAAGCAAACGGCATGTTTTGTTCACTGAATGAGTCGGCACCATCGTGCTGGAAAACCTGCAGGATCCAAGAAACCATGGGTGGACATCGAAACTCAATGCAGCATGTGCTCCTCTATACCTTGACAGTGGCGTCAAAGTCCGCGGCATCTGACTTATGCTGCGCCAGAGCTTGCAGCAAAGTGTCCTGCGGCGTCAGAAATGTTTGAGTACTCCATTGAGACCAAGACCGGGATCGTTGCCGCAAACTTGTTCAGGTACGCACCTTCAGTTGCGCAAGATCATCCTCAAAGTCTTGCCTGATGCGTTTGATGCCAGCGAGTGCTGGCATGTTGTCAATATGCGTTTTGAACACCTGTCACGTCGCTTGAACGAGCATTTGCATCGCTGTAGGTGCAGCACTGGCTGCACTGATTGCCTTGCATTGTGGAAGGGACGCTCAGGGCTCAGAGGAACTAACTGGGCAAAGGCACGAGGGATGGCAGCGAGGCTTTGGTTTGAATCTCTGACACTGATGTCTGTGGAGCAACTTTTGGACGCGGAAGGAGCCAGTCAACAGAGACCGTTGTTGTTTACTTGTCTGGCTGTTCCTCCTGATCTTTCCTAGGGATACTGCGACAGCAAGTTTTGCCGTACAAAGTCGTAATCCAGAGTCAAAGTCAGCCTGGCATCCTTGATTTGCTGTCCGTGCAGCTGAGCGTGAACGCTTCGGGATTCAGCAGAGCATTTGTGCGTTAATATGGGTGCGGGATGGCGCCGTTTTACCGAAAAGGTCAACAATGTCGAGCTTTGTGCAGCTGACAGCCTGCCAGCCAGGGCTTGGATGTCAAGTGCATCTTGCTTGTCTTGTTCCTGGCTTTGCAACAAGTGATATCAGCGGCCTTTCACTGTTTCAGGCACGCCAGAAATGGCACATCACGGCAGACAAAGGGTTTGCAAGCTCTTCCAATGCACGGAATGAGCTGATGTTGAGAGACGCTGGCGAGTTTGCTGGTCACATCAAGAGGTGTGAGAAGGACATAAGAATCCTCAAGAATGCTACTGAAGGTACTCAGCTTGACAAACAAATTGCATACTCCAGTTCACCATCGACGCTCTGTGTTTGTGTTTCTTATTTTTGGCATTGCACTGCAGGTCTCATAAATACAACCAAAGCTGTCATGTCTGCCCCACTTCCCAAAGTCTATGAAGACTGTGGCAATGGCACAGCTCAGCCTATTGCTACAACTCAAGGACTGTCTGGTGCTATTGGTGGTGAATTCAAAGTGGACGAGTTGCAGAGAGTGTCAAAAGAAACGGCAAGTTCTGCTATCTATGCAGCTACACTCAACATCTTGCTGATGACATTACACCTGCCTTTTGTTACTCGCACATCATACAGCAAGTGTGACAATGCAGGCAAAGAAGCTGGAGGCCGAGGTGTTGGCACCTATGCAAAGATGGACCACAGCATACAACACAGTCCAGGCGCGTATGAACAAGCTGGAGGGTGTCCGCCTAGAGGTTGACTCACGACGCCGCACTGTGGCTGAGCTTGGTCAGAAGATTGACAAGCAGAGAGCCAGATTGCCTCAGACCAAGTCCAAGGGAGAATTTGACATAGAGCAGACCATCAAGAAAGTGCAGCACAAAGAGAACAAGCGAGAACAACCTCTCGCTTTCTTCATTGGGATTCACCGTTGGAGCTGCAGCTTCGCAGTTCAACGTATCTTTTCCCATGCAAGCTGAGAACACTACTACATCACCTTTGGCGACGCACAATGCGTCAATCGCGTCTCTCCTCCCACAGAACGCCACTCAAAATGTTGGCAAAAACAACAGCGGTACTTTGCTTGTCGCCGACCCGTCCTGGGGAGCAGCGATTGTTGTCAACGCTTCTAGTTTGAATTCCACTCAGCTTATTGTGTCAAACACGACATCCGTGGGATCTACAACTGTTTTCACCACGGTGTACAACACCACGACGGTAAGCTGCTTCAGCAAAGCCTGTTGTGTCATTGCTGTTGTCACCGTTTCAAGTTCTTCAACAGGCCTGACATTTTCCTTTGCGATTTAGGTTGTGCAAAATGACAACACACAGACAACACCCTGGCAGCATTCAGTCTGCACTGTCACTTTCCAGGAGCAGTCAATATGGCAGCCAACTGGCAATGGCAGCTACAATGCCTCAGTCACCCTTGTTGTGCGTAGCACCACCCTGAATGACACTAATGTTCCATGGACATTGTCATTTGCAAATGCTGGTGGCTACACAGGGGCCACATCCACTTATGGCTTGGCCGACATTGCAACTTCAGATGGGGTTGTAACAGGCCGCGCTGTTGAAGCAGACCAGACACTGCTTTCCCAAGCTGGCAACGCTCCCAACTTTGACTTTATCCTCTCTTCGAGCTTTGTCAACTTCAATCCTGTCAACGTCACAGTCAATGGTGACACCTGTGCTGTGATCATCAGCAGCAACATCACCAACCAGCCTCTTCCAAATGTCACCACCAATGCCAACGTGACTGGAGTCGCAGAGACAGAGTCTGCTGCTGGCCTGACAACCTCCAACGGCCAGATCACTGACTACAACGGCAATGTCATTGTTTTCAAGGGCCTGAACTGGTTTGGCTTTGATGATGGCAACACTGGTCCTGATGGACTGTGGGCCGGAAGCACCTCCCTCACCCAGGACTTTGCCAACATCATGCTCCGCATCAAGGCTCTTGGCTTCAATGCTGTCAGGCTCCCTTTTAGTTTCAAGGTAATCTGCTTGAGGCCTCTTGATGCTATACTTTAGAAGCCTACTGCTAACTGTACTATGTCATCTCAATGTGCTGGCATTGCATGCTAGTATGTGCTCGAAGCTTCTCAAACTGGTTGCAGGACCTCAACAGTCCCATGAAGGCATTTGGCCGCAGTTGCTCTTTTGTGTCTGGAAGTGATCTGGCTGCTACCACTGTTCCAGGAGGCACCAATGTGGCTTCTGGAGCTGTGTTTCCTAGCTTGTCAGAGCCACCTCAGCGCACTCAGACTCTTGGTAAGCACTTCAGCTGTGATTTGTTCTGCAGCTTCGGTTGCTATTACAAGTTTCATGCAGCAGATGACAAGTCGCTCAATGTCTGCATTTTCCTTGCAGGACTTTGCCTGTCCTGAGTTGCGTGGCTTTGCATTGCAGGTGTGTGCAGCGACTACCTTGATGTGGGCACAACCTTCAACAGGCTAGTCTACGTAGTCAAGCTCCTCACTCATAATGGTTTCTATGTACTGCTGGACAACCAATTCAACTTGGACACCACAGTGCTAGACAACCAGAACCAGTGGCTGTCAGACTGGGTCACTCTGCTGAAGGCTGTTGCCCAGGACTCCATCTCCAGCCAGATGCTCATGATTGATGTCCTGAATGTATGGCAAGTTTTTGGGTTGCATTCAGCAGCATGATATGTCTGCTGCCGTCTCTAGCTCGCATACCAGCACATCATCTTTGCTGCATGTAAGCAGCATCAGCACAGCAAGCTGATCAGCATCACAGTGTTGTGCTATTTACATGTGCTGCTTGCCGCAGAGTCAGCTCATTGGTTTTGGTTGTATTTTACATGTGTGAAGCCATTGCATCTTTCAATCATTGCCATCTCCCCGCACACCATCATCACATACACAACTTCTCCCATCCAAGTTAGCTTTGTCATGCTCTGCCTGTGCGCCAGCATGTGTCTGACAAATCTTTCCTGATATGCTGCCATTAGGAACCTGATGTGTTTGGAGTTCGGTGGGAGGCAGCCAATGGCAAGCCAGGCTATGCAAATCTGTGCATTCAGCTCATGGATGCTGTACACTCCATTGTGCCCGGAGCACTCTTCTTTGTGGAGGGTACAGGTCAATATGCACCAGGCTATGATGGCCTGGCCTTCAACTATGGTAAGCAGGCAGTGCTAACTTTGTGGTACGCGTCTTAGTCTGTTCAGTCACTGAGCTGACCCTTTTGTCTTTTGCAGGTGACGGGCTGGCATCAAGCTCAGCTGCTTTCAATGAGTACAGAGGCATCAGTGATGCAGGCCTCTTCTTTGAACAAGTCTTGAGCAAGCCTTACTTAAGCCAGGTGTGGTACTATCTGCTTCCTGGTTGGCGCTGCTGGTGCGCATGAATTATCTAATCAAATTGACTGACCACTGTCTTCGCCCTGCAGGTTGTAGCTGCACCTCATGTGTACCCACCAAGCATCAGTGAGGCTCATGACAAGTAAGCTTCTGTGTACAATTTGTGTCATGAGTATAGCATCCCCTGTAAGCGCAACACTTCTCTGTCACAATCTGGGTACCATGCAGATACACTGGATCAGGCTTGTTCAACCGGCTGAGTCTGTCCTTTGGGTACCTCAACAAGCAGGGCTACTGCAGCCGCTCCAACCCTAACAACTGCCACCAGTTCCCAGTGGTCATTGGGGAGACCGGCACCACCTTTGCCCTTCAGGCTGATCAGCAACAGATGGCAGACTTTGCTTTGTACCTGAACAACCAGGGGGCTGGCAATGATGGACTGCACAACCCCATCTCCTCCTGGTTCTGGTGGGCCTGGAATGCCAACTCTGGTCAGTTCCTACCCTTTGGTTAAAACAACCAACAACCACTCTGCACTGCACACTGTTGCAATAATGTCCTTCCTGCCCAGAATCATCTGCACCTAGTCAAGCAATGGTGCCTTGACATATGCACAGCCTGCTGACTCATCAAGAGAGAGACTTCTTCAAATTGCTGCTAGTTGCTGCTCAAGTGGTGTCCTACATGGTGCAGGTGACACTGGGGGCATTGTGGAGGCTGATTGGACTACCATCAACTGGACCAAGATCAACTACATGATCAGTCTTGGCCTGAACCCCTGGTACCAAGGCCAGTCAGCAGCTGCCACACCGGCTGTCCCTGCTGGGGCTTGCTCTGACATCCCTCCCAACAGCCAGTACACTTGTGCTCAGCAGGTATGCCATTCTGCCCCCAGCGTCCTTCTGCAAAATGAAACAGCTTCAGGAACACTCAAACAGACCACACAAGGCTTGTCTGGTTGATACAGGCTGGATGGGGCAAGTGCAGTGAAGCATTCATGTCAGGCTTCTGTGACCAGACTTGTGGACGCTGTACTGCTGCTGCTGCTGCCTGCACTGACACCCCTCCCAACAGTCAGTACACATGTGCTCAGCAGGTGAGCTCATCTTGCTGCATACATGTTGTAAGTACACAGTGCACGTTCTGCATCAGGTGTTGCTGTCTGTCATCACTTGCACAACAGACAGAGAGCATGACGTGTGTTTCTTACATTTGCAGGCTGGTTGGGGTAAGTGCAGTCAGGCATTCATGTCAGGCTTCTGTGACCAGACTTGTGGCCGTTGTACTGCTGCTGCCTGCACCGACACCCCTCCCAACAGTCAGTACACCTGTGCTCAGCAGGTGAGCTCATCTTGCTGCAAATGACACCAGACATGCTGTAAGTACACAGTGCACTTTCTTCATCCCCTGTGGCTGTTTATTGACTTGAGTTGCCTTGGACTTGAATAATAGACAGAAAGCATGACCTGAGCTTTCTGCATATGCAGGCCGGCTGGGGCAAGTGTAGTCAGGCATTCATGTCAGGCTTCTGTGATCAAAGCTGTGGACGCTGTCAGTCTACAGCTGCACCCAGCACGCCTGCAGCGACTGCTGCATCTTGCGCTGACATTCCACCCAACAACCAGTACACCTGTGCTCAGCAGGTGATCAACCCTACTCACAAACCCTTGTATATTGGTTATTTGGGCTGAGCAGCACTTTTTCGCATGCACAATGCGACCTTGTGAACCAGCAGTGCCTCGGCATGCCTCTGACATGGTGATGTGAAATGTGTATTGTTTGCAATCATCGTCATTATTATACATGCTCACGGGTCTGCCCCTCAGGTACACCTTTACCCTAATTGTATTCTGTTACACATTGCTTTTATGTGCTGCAGGCTGGATGGGGCAAGTGCAATGAGGCTTTTATGTCAGGCTTCTGTGCCCAGTCATGCAACCGCTGCAGCAGTGCCTGCACAGACACTCCTCCCAACAGCCAATATACTTGTCAGCAACAGGTATGGTTCATATCTGTTGCTCGCTGCATTTTGCGCATTTGTTTAACCACTTTAGCAAGCCCATTTGCGCTCAGAGAAAGTCTGCATTGATTGCTTTGTGACCAGCTTTGCCAACATCATTGCTGCAATCTGTGCACTCTGTAGAGCTCATTCTTCCCAACCCTATCCTTCTGAAAAGTTGTATCGCTGGCAGCAATGACTGTCATGACTTACGTTTTTGAAGCAGAACAAACCCTTAGGCTACATCCCAAACATACTCTGACTGGCAGCTTAAATTGTAGGCCGGATGGGGCAAATGCAATGAGGCATTCATGACAAGTGGAAATTTCTGTCAGATCACATGTGGGCGCTGCAGTGCCTGCAGTGACAGCCCCCCAGACAGCGTTTACACTTGTGCACAGCAGGTAGGTGCTCCACACACCACACTGCTTGTTGGCAGTGCTTTCCTTCATAACACCATTAGTGCTTGCTGATCCCTTTGACTGACTTGCAGGTTGGCTTTGGCAAGTGCAGCGAGTCTTGGATGCTGGCAGGCAACTTCTGTAAACATTCGTGTGGCCGATGTTGATGACAGATTGCATTCTGCTTGTTGAGGTTGGCTGCAGAAATTGTAGTTGACTCTCCAATTTTGAGATATACTGCTCCTGGGTGCTGCTGTTGGGGCATCCGTGAGTTCGTGACTTTTGCTATAGCTTTGCTGGTCCAAAAGGTTCTTGCAATGTGCCGTGCAAGGCAGTGCTGACTTTCAGCATATGTCTATCAGTCTCCAGTCCTCTGCCTCACCCAATGCCTGATTGAATTGCTTGTGTTGCTTGTAAATACATAACTAGCAAGCACAGCAATTCCTTATTGACTTTCTTCCCACTTCTCAAAGCATGTGAAATCGGTAGTGTTGCAAAGATGACTGTGCGTGTTCGATGACTCTGCTGTCGTTGACTGCACGTCTGGAGCACTGCTCAGTGATTACCTCCCAGCAGGCACAGCACGGCAGATCGGTTCATCTCCCAAAACGTGGCATGCGCACTGGGCATCGGCATTGCCTAAAATTGTTAATGCGCATGCAAAAATCGGCATTGCAAAAGCATTCGTTGACCCACCGTTGGGTGTCTCCTGTCAAGCAGATATACACAGGGCACAGCCTTCACCTTACTTGCAGAAGACACAGCAAGCAGTCGCACTCCAGTACGAGCAGAAGCTATACGCAATAGCGGACTGACGTTGTCATACCAGGTCAGGACATGTATACGAAAGGCTGCACCGGCTTGTGACGCATCAGCTCAGCAGAAAGGGTCGCTGCAGGTCAAAATCATGTCTGCAACAGCACCATGGCGTAGTGCACTGCTCAAATCTCTTGATCTAAACAAAGAGCTGAAGTATGCCACCTTTTTCCAGCTGGCAACTGTCAGACCTAATGGCAAACCTGCCAACCGCACCATGGTCTACAGAGGATTTGTTGGTGAATCTACCAAGCTTACTTTTACCACAGACTCCAGGTACCAAGGAGCAACATTTGTACCTTAGTTCAGCGATTTGCAGTGCATCAATCTGCGAGCAGAGTTTGATGTAATTTCCTGTGTATGCCTGTAGAAGCTCAAAGATGGATGATGTAAAGGAGAACCCATGGAGCGAAATCTGCTGGTACATGCCAGAATCAAGGGAACAGTACAGACTCAGTGGGAAACTGTACATCATCAAAAGTGATGAAAAGGATGCAGAGCTCAAGAAGGTGAAAACAACGCACAGATTGGTCATGCTATCCCCACACTGAAAGTGATGTATGCTAGCTGTCAGTACAACCTTATATAGGAAGTCATTCTGGTGTGTCATGAAACGGTATGGCCGCTGTCATCATGGGGATTGCACGACCATGTACGCATTCCAGACATTGCAGTGTGCACAAGCCTGGTCCAAGATGTATGTTTACAGATAGTCGTCTGAACAGCATTGTGATCACCAAGCCCTTCAGCAATTGTATGGAAAGAATCTGGGTGCCATTGCTGTATGGATGCAAATGCACAACTCTGAAACATGGATGATTGCAGATCTGGCATGAGGCCTGGAGTGGTCTTTCCACTGGAGGCAGAGGCTGGTTCACATGGCCGGATGCATCACAGCCGCGAACAGAGAATGACAAGGAATTTGAGAAGGAGCCTCCTGGTCAGGATGAGGACCCTCTTTCCAATTATTGTTTGTGTGTTCTTGATGTCTATGAGTGCGAGCTGTCAAAATTAAGAGAAAAGCTGAGGATAGAGTATCACAGCAAGGAGGAAGGCGGCAAGCGTCTCTGGACACAGCATGACATGAACCCCTAGATGTTGACACTATTGAGCAACATGTACAGTGGCTCCAGTTGCGTGTTGTTCTCTGAAGGGTGCCATGCTTTGAATATGCATGTGCTGCTGCTGTGTTGTTTGGTGTAGATGACGAGACCAACATCCTTGCTTGTGTGGATCCACTACGGGAACGAAGGTCACCCTGAAGTATGATCAGCATGACCTTAAAACCCTGAAGGTGCCTGACTTTATTTCAGCGCACCCTTAAGACCCTGAAATACCTTGAGACTTGTTCAGTGTTGCCTGACATTACCTGAAGCAGTCTGAAAAATCTTACAGACTTTTTCAGCATATTCTTAAGACCCTGAGCGCAGCAGAACGCCTGTCTGCACGCTTTCAGCCTTGTCTAGAGGATCTGATGCTTGCTGAAGGTGGCTAGAGTGCGATCAGAAAGGTGTAGCTTGTAGTGTCTGATCCTATCCACCAAAGGCTGAAAGTGCTGGAATATCTGATGTGCTCTGAAGCTATCTCATGCACATCAGGAAGCAGAACACTGTTAAAGTGTAGCTATGAAACAAAATGCCCTGCAGAGCTACTGCAGTGTACGACAGCTGACCTAACTAAGACTGGCCTAAACAGGCATACCTTGGTAACTACATGCTAACACTAGTACTAGTGTTGTACCTTATGTGATGGGTTGCAGCGTTTACACACTGAGCCCGCATCTTGAGATCATGCCATGCCAGACATGTTCTTGTAGACCAGCCCAAACAGCTTGTTTCCCGCCATGGCTGTGACCAGTTTTGTGTCCAGCTCTAAGATGTCAACAGCCAACACCTGCTGTGTGCAGCGGCTCAGGCCGGCTGTCACGACACCTTCAGCTCTGCCAGACCTAGCAGGGTATACCTTGCAACACTAGTGTACTGCCCACCTGAGCACTTGTGATGACCCGCAAGAACTGCTGGAGTGAACGGGGTCTCTGTCTCCAACTGACAAAGCGCAGCTAGGCATAGAAGGACACCCTGCAGTGAGAGCATGCACGATGTGTGTGCTGCACTTTGACTAAAATAGGATACAGGCATCAACACAATTGAGCTCTGATGAGACTGTGCTGACACGAGTGCATCATATGACTGCTTCCAAAGACCAATTGCCAGCTTGCATCATCAAACGCGCGACTGTGATGTGTGCCAGCTTGCTTTGTGAGGCAGACCTACATTGTGTTCACACTACTCAGTAGCCATCATGCTGCTAAACATAAATCGGGAAGACAACAGGACCCCACCTGGCTTTGCTGGTGTTGTGCACGATAGACCACATCAGCTCATTGCCACATTTGCATGCCAGAGTGTAAGAGCAAAGCTCCACAGGCTTCAGCTTCTTGCCCATGCCTACCAGCAGCCTGCCAGTGATGTGCAGGTCCACCATCAGCAACCAGCATGCACAAGCGCAAAGCCTGCACAACCAAATGCTGCACACTTGTTGGCAATCAATATCAAAAGTCACGACTATGGAAAAGAAGAGATGGACGTGTATATGTTCCAGTAGCAGATGCTTAACATGGCACTCTCTAGCCACTGCAGAGCTGATTCAGCATGTGGTCTTACTCATTTGGCAGGCACTGCTGGATGCCATGTGTGACCACACAGTGAAACGAACACATGCTGGTCTTGACAGCTCTGTTTTGTATGCTGCTGATCTAACTTGACCTGGGGATTGCATGTGTGCATTCAGTCCAGAGACTGGCCATGTCATTTGCAGTCATGCACATTTTCAGATTTGTCAGGACTCATGCAGGCCTTGCAGTGCATGCAGCAAAGGACACAGTAAGATTGCTGCAAAAAGAAGTCAGACCAAACTGTCAGACCAACCGGCGATGGAGCAGAAAAAGCTGGCTGTGCCCCAGGTCCTGAGTTGACCAAGAGTCAACACTCAGAGGTACATGCAAGCTCTCACAACCTATCAGATTGGCAAAAGGCAAGTACTCCAGACATAGCTTGCTATATAGTCACAAGTTAGCCATCACGTCAGTCCTGTATACACGTAGGAGCTTGCAATGGTTTGTCTTGTGGTTGTTTCAAGCATCAGCTTTGTTGGCTCAACCTGCAGTCAAGTCACTTGTAGCTGTCATGTTGATGATACCGGCAATGAATGCACAGCTAGATATTTATGGCACACGACGTTGCATTTGGGGTAGTGGCCCATTGCAGTGTGTGTGTGTGTGTGTGTGTGTGTGTGTGTGTGTG
>JAABUP010007159.1_pt1 | contig 15209 bp, 17 predicted proteins | sample 5559201 | NCBI WGS metagenome assembly JAABUP01 (sample SAMN10711887, study PRJNA513373) | rock metagenome | isolation source: Antarctica rocks | place: Antarctica
TGTTGTGGAATCCCCCCCCCCCCCCCCTTCCCTGACCTACCACTTAAATGGCTGTAACGCCAAGGGAAGCTCGGGCCAAATATGGGATCATCTCAAGCTTCTGTATATTGAACGCCTAGCGGCGTCGTCTTTTCTTTTCTTTTCTTTTCTTTTCTGATGTGGAAGCCCACGTGCTTGTAAGGTGCATGAGACTGTATGCACATGCTGAGGACTGAAACAAGAACATACACCGTAGTGCATACGTGTACGGCGTAGTGCGGGGTAGCAAAAATAAATTAGAAATTTTAGGGTGCGGGATAATTTCGAGCAGGTACGGTAGTTTGATAAGTTCTAAACGGAATATAGTCCATGGCTAGTACTCGGCAAAAACGAATTCCTTGTCTGTATGTCAGAAAGCTGTGAAAGCCATGCACGCATGGCCAACAATCGGCTCAGCAATCTATCAAGGAACCGGCTCAGCATGTATGCATACATGCATGCACATGTGCACGAGTAAATTACATGTACCAACCGGCCAATTTTTATACTCCGCTGCGTGTGGTGGATTGAGTAAGGCAAGCTTTTACCAGTTTCCACATCAAGAATGGCCAGTCACTGAGTGTTACAGTTGCGCGTACCATAGTGTCAATTTTGGTAATCTGCAGCTTTCTAGCATGCAGCTATATAGACATATAGCTATATAGCTATATAGACTTATATGGACATTGGCCCTGTACATTCGTATTCAGCACAGCCTAAAGGTGACTAGCTTGCAAGCTCACACATGCAGAGCATTGACAGTCCAGTTGCTGCTGCACTCGACGAAACTTGCATTTATGCAGTTGGGCGAAAACTATCACGCCGGTATATATACGCATATATGCATAGCAGTACGTCAAGTTGCAAGCTGCAAAACATGCTGGCCATGGCCATATGGTGGCCCCATTGCCTTGCAATGATATCATCGATGACACACTGGCCACCATGGCCACCATGGTCACCTGGTGAGCAGCCGCTCATGAGTTGCTCTGTTGATCAACAGAGCAAATATTGTACAATTGCATCATTGTACAATTGCATTTTAATTTAATGTACTGTATATAGTAATTGTACATGTAATATTACCATTAATCATAATCATTGAATGGTATATCTGGACTCCAGCTCCAGGAGTCTAGGACCTAGACTCCAGCTCCTGGAGATGAAAACAGAATACTTGTACAAGGGGTTGTATTTGTTTAGAACCTGAACATATGCACGCTGGTCACTTGCGGGGTATTTACAATGTTCTCTGCCGCAGAGAGTGAGAGAGAGAGAGATTAGCAGCAGCTCCAGGAAACCATCGGAAACGATGGGCAACGATATATGACTCATAGTCAGTGAATTTGTCAAAATAAGCGCGAAAAAACGACTCTGCAAGTAGGAGCGCGAGAACCACTCTGCGAATAGGATCAGGCTCGCAGACGGCTTGTATCCTCATCTTCTTGTTTTGTAACCGCTGCAGGAGTGTAACTTCTGCCTGGCGGACAAAGGGAGCTTAGACATAGCGCAGCCGTCGTCGCTCCATGTTTTCGGGTGGTATGCAGCCATAGCTATAGCGGTGCACCAACTTATATTTTGGCGGCTGAGATTCTGTCACAAGCTTTCTGCCAGATGACTTATCTTTCTGCATAGCCTCTGCGGGGTGGGCCGCTTGGGACTTGTAGGTCGGGACCCGATCACCTTGACTCGCTGTACATGTACATGCCCCATGTTTACAAGGCCTTCGCTCATTCATAAATCCTTTCACAGAGGTCTCTTACTCGTTTTGATGCGCAGATGTGCAACAGAGGCAATAATGCGTATTGGCGCAAATGTGTTCGTGCTCTTGGCTGCGCTGCTGTGCTTGCTCAACGGTGCGCAAGGTCTGACTGTTCGGAATCCCAGCTGTGACCGAATAAATTGTCCTGGCGATTCCTATGATTTCGATGGCTTCGCATATGAAGTTTCCCAAGTCAAGTAGGTCATTGCTCACGTGTTGTGTGCCTGCACCTGCAATTTCTTAACTAGCTATAGCCACCTGACAATCTCCTGCTCAATAGTGCCAGACGATTTGGCAACTATGCGTCACAAATGCTTGCTGACCTTCGTGTGCCCTTTGTATAGCTGCACCGCACTGGTGGCTATTGACAAGGTTGCAACCGGCAACAATACTGACCCTGACATCTTTTTTGACGGCTACAAAGATCCATATCAGACGACAGGCGTTTTGAGTTTGCAACTTGAGCTTGAAGACTTGCAACTTGAGGATGTAGACATCCTGACACTGAGCTACAACCTGGATATATACAATCCCTTGTACAACTATCTGGTTTGGACCTCCAGTTATGCCCCTATTGCTCTGGTAAGCTGCTTGCCAAGGTGTCATCACTGCAATTGCAAGGCAACAAGCCTGTAGGGCCGATCGGCTTTTGCAACATGCAGGTCAACTTACTGCGCATCTTGGCATGAGAGTTTCTGCGCTTGCTATATTATATTGCGTTACCTGTGAAACACTGCAGTTTTTGTGGTATAACGCTTTGTTGATTGCAACACACCCAGAGCTCTGCGTGTGTGAGCTTGTGTCTGCACTGCAGGAAGGTGCTCAGCATTTACAACCACACTTGACAACCCTGCTATGACTATGCTATCTTTGCTGCTGCAATGTGTGCAGCACATATCTGTGTCAACATGAGTAGTCCCGCAGACTACATATACACTGAGTATGCACAGGAAGAGCTTCCCCCACATGCACTAGTTGTTGCTGGTTTTTGATGTCTTGTGTTATGTAGGGTGACATTGATACATCGTCCCCGCATGGTGAAGGGATCATTGATGTATACCCATTCTTGGATGATAATAATCCTGGTCTTATTGGACAGCGTGTTGGCTATTTCAACATGGGCATCTACTCAGATGCTCCAAAGACCTTGCATACATATGATCCGGACATGTTAGCCGAGGCCCTCTTACCACAACAAGTAATTTGGAATGACATCGCATGCGATGTGGTCTTAGCTTGCCAGGAAGATGATGGAGACTTGTTTCCCTGTTGAGGTTGTTGGTGTCGGCTTATTTGATGCACTCAGGTTGCAGAATGCAACACATCAAGACCCTGTGGCCACTTATGAACGCAGCAACAGTTTCAATCGCTATGACCAGCGTTGTATGCATGATCACCCCTCTTGGCATGATGATGGGGGGTTTTTGCTGATTGATCAACATTGTTAAGCCTCCTGACTGCATAGCTCCAGACTGCTGCCTTGGGATCCTTCCGCTATGATCACTGAAAAGCGCAAACGTTTTTTTCTCTTTCTCTTGATCAATATATCATGACAGTAAGGTCATTAAAGTCTGATGTCATAAAGGGACCCACGTAACAGTGCACGTCCCAGTGCACTGCACCCAAAAGCAGCGATATTGACTAGAAACATTGTGGTCCTACTAGGCGGCCTAGGCCTAGAACAACAAAAAGTAAGAGTGACGTAGGTCACATTCTCCTGAGCCTCTGGCCTGTTTCAGAGTCTTGGCCGTTCTTACTACCACCTAAACAGTCCAGGCTGGACTTCAGTGTTGAAAGAAATGCATGTCGAGGAAGCAATTTTAGTTTTGATTCAATTACTTTACATTTCACAAACAAAATGAAGACAGCAGTACCACGGTAAAAGAGGCACATATGCCACCCTCGGCGCTGAGACACACCGGATACAGCTGAACGAGACAGGCAGCAGATGATCGTCCGCTCGGCCGGCATGACAGGTCTGAGTGCACCTTCTCTCGCACAGTGCATCTTCTCTGAGCACATACACACACTTCGAGCAACGCACACCGCTTGTTTTGGCATTTGCAGGATGCTTTTGAACACAATCTCAACACCTGAGACGTTGTGCAAGCGCAGGTGTTGTCAAAGATGGATATGCTGCTGCACCAAGCACGCCCAGGCAAGACATTGTCCTTGAACACAAGGAGGGCTCCTGCACCCGGATCGGTGTTGAGTTCTTTGAATCTTGCAAGCACCTCAGGAATGCTGGTGCATCAGAGCAGTTGAGACCTGATTTGCCTCCACCAGTGCCAAAGGTATGGTTCAAGCAGTTATATGTATGTTCCTTGCATTCCTTTGTTCCTGCCAGTGCGTACCTGCCCAGCCACAAATCCAGTGGCATCAAAGCTGACGTACTGAAGGCTAGTGCAGGTTGATCACCTGCGCCTGACACCTGTCCACCGTGTGCGGCAAGGGCAGGATGTGTGCAAGCAACACTTCTCAAGTGTTTCCAGTCTTCGTGCCCATGCTACTTCAAAGTCTGATTCTCAACCAGGGCCAGGTCAATATTTCTCAGATTCTCATGCACAGCTCAAGAAACAGGACTTCAGAAGGCCTCACAATATAGTAGGTTCCTAACTTTACCAGCTGCAAAGTATATGGTGTCGCTGTGCCAATTTGAGCTAACAAGATGGTGCACAGCAGTGTCATCATAAAGTTACGCACCAAATTTTGATACCGTATCTCATGTGAGCCAATGACTGTACAAACTGCCAGCAACGGCTTCTTCAAACCGCCATGAACATATGTGTGCATGTGGGTGCATTATGCAAGCCAACATCTGTACATGCTTTTTGGTCAATAGTGTACGAACAGTCGCATCAGCTGCGTTTGTCTCCACAGGCAACCGACGGACCCTTCTTCTTGGGAGAATATGGTGAGTCAACACGAGTCAAAGCCATGGCCCGCAGTCTGAAGACCCCAGACTCTGGTCTAGGACCAGGACTATACGAGGCTGCACCAGCCAGCTTCTTTCATCATCCCCCTCAAGTTGTCATTGGTGAGCAATGCACCTCTTTGCAATACTGCAAAAGACAGAATTATCATAACCTCATGATCAAAATTGGTCACATCAGATCATGGCATGCATCTAGCAGCATGAAGGAGAAGGATTTACATATTGGCTGGTCACCAGGCAAGCACGTGTTGGAAGTAGGTCAGCTTTGCATCAGGTCCACATCTGCATTCTTGTTGACGCTATTGCTAGGTGGCCTGAAAGTTTGCAGCATTTCAGCTCACAGGTCATGGCATGTTTGGAGCGTGCTGGCCTTACCTTGCGCTGACTCACAGGTGGGTATGCACCTCGGGAGGCTGTGAGCAAGCCGCGCAGCATCAGCTACTCACGCTCAATCATGGCTGTCCACATTCCCACAGATGATGAAGATGCTGAAGCAGATGCTGCCAACAGCAATGACCATCAAGATGAACATGCCCAGACAAATGAGTGGCCTCAATGGGCATCATCAACCAGGTATCCCCTCAAGTCTGCTGCTTAACTGGGGAGGCATGTGAGAGCAAATTCAGGCTGGCATGTACCATGCAAATGCTGTCCCATCTCTTCTGCTCAGGTGAATTGCATAGTGTGAATAGCATGTGTTTGGCAGTACAGCTGTTGTGGCGGAGCCTATGCACACCAGGCACTTGTGGCACTGCATTTTTCAGGACACAGGACAGGGCACACAGCCTGACCAGGCCACTCAGTGGCCACCCATCTCACCACACCAGGCTCCAGACTCCTTCATCATTTCTTGCGCAACCTAGAACACCTGTCACTGGTGTTGCTGGCAAAGGCATTGCACCTGTGCACTGCATACCACATCAGGGCTCCAGGGGCACTTGGAAGCAGGGCTGCTTCCAGCCGCCCTGGGCCTCCATGCGCAGGAAGCCAGGGGTGGCATCAGCCCCCCCATCTGACTGGGGGTGGGTGGCTCTCAATGTAGACCAGGTATGGTTTGGCTGTATGCTGTGTCTTTTTGCCTGCTACAACTCAATCACGCACTTCGTCGCGCTGTATCAAGTCTGGACAAAGTGACAATGGAAGCGGTGTGCAATGCTGCTTTGTCACTGAAAGGCCGGGATGACAACGTTGTAAATGTCTGACGCAGGGCAGCTTTGGCAAGGGGGCATGGGCAGGCGATGGGAGGCTGGAAGTAAATCACCAGTCCATGCTGACACCGGACAATACTGGCCCACTCCTCAGGTCAGACTTGTAGAATGCACCTTATGTCTTCTTTGCAATCTGCAAGAACGTCTTCGTTCTCAGCCTTACTTGACACTGACTTTTTTTGGCACATGCCCCAAACATGCTTTCAACCAGCTCAATGGCTGCATAAGTTGCGTGCAAAGTCAATGCAGTCAATTTTGCTAACTATAAATCTGCAGAGGCAGCTTTTTACACAGACAGCTCAGTGTCAACAGCTGGCAATGGAAATCATGTTTTGAGGTTGCTGCTGCACATGCATTGCCTTTGTGAAGGCTGCAGTCATGTCTGCATTCAGGTCAGCAGATCCAGTACCAAATGGCATGCAGAGGGGCCCAAGCAGCATGCACAAGATGGCACCTGGCTGCCCCTCCCTCCCCACTACAATCAGTAGTCTCCAGCATCACATATCTTCATCTTCAGCAGCTCATGATGTGGCTGAAACTATCAAAGAATCAGCCTGCATCTCCTGTGCCACCCTTGCAGACAAATTTGGGCAGACAGCAGCACCTGATGCAGCATTCAGTCATCTCTGTGGTGCTGAGTTGGCAGCTGCAGATGCTGCCCGCAATGCTGAGACCAGCCATGCAAATAGCAGATCACAGTCAAGCATGCTGCTATCTACTGTGCTTCATGAGGCCACCAAGTCGGGGCTAGGCCATGATGACTTGCAAGTAGCCAGTATGCCTGATACAAGCAGCAACTGTGCTGAGCCAGTGTCATGGCGTTCACCTGAACAGCATGCAGAGCAACACGACACAGTGGCAGGCAAAGCACATGCAGCTCATGTGCAGCCTTGCAGCTCAGTACTGCAGAGTCTCAGTTTGTTTGACGAGGGAGAACATTGTCGCCACCGACAGGCTACCAAAGCTGCCAAACGTGCATACATGTCACAAGAACAGCAGAGGATGTGGGAGGCAAAGTCACAGGCAGGCAATCTAGAGACATTGCCCACATGGTTGCAAGCAGAGTCACACCCATAGACCGGCCTGTTTTGCTTGAATTTGCTACCCAACTGGCTATTTCTTACTTCATGCATAGCACCTTGGAGTTTTTGCAACATTGTCTGCTATACCTGGCAGGTTGGCCTTTGTGCTTGACAGTGTGCAAGTGTTAGGTGCTTCATGTCCGTGAAGATTGAGAAGAGTGGCTTTTGGCTCTGTACTTGCCATTGTTGTCCAGACGAATTGTGTTTGCATAAGAGCCTTCCATGCCTGGTGGTGGGATGACTGTAGCATGACTGTACAGACAACGACGATCCGTATTCCGGTCTAGTTAACAGCATGCCACACACATTGCCAAGTCCGGACACTTCACGTTCTGCATTCTGTGCCTGCCCGCGAACTGCTGTCTGACCTTTTGTGCATTCCTGAGAATCGCAGCCTGCTCAGTCACGCCTTTGTGAGCAGTATGTCTGCACAACTCGTGCACTGCCACCAAAGACTTAAAGCTTCCAGACCTTTCCAGTCTGCAGCCTCGCAGGCAAGATGTAAGCCCGCGCAGCGAAACGTAGTGCAGGCCGAACAAAGACAGAACGACAGTGTCAGGTTGGTCTACTTGTACATGGATCTGGTCCCCAACCAGTCACCAAATATGCATGTTGCCTCAGGCAGTCCAGGATGTGCAGGCAGTCCTTGACAAAGCATGCAGTTGCCGCAATATTGGCCTTGAGCTTGTCAGCCAGTCCCTCATTGGCAGCATCCTCAGGCTCAGCTCAAGCTGCTTCTGCAGCAAGTGCAGTTGTCAGTGCAGACTCTGCAAGCAGCAGCACAGATGCCGGTGACAACACAACTCCCATATACTTTGGCAATGGCTGCTTCTGGGGCAGGCAGAAGGACTTTGTGGATGTGGAGAAAGCTTTGGGCAGAGAAGGTGGGAAGATTTCAGCCATAACAGGGTATGCTGGTGGAGCTAAGGGAGCAGGTACTGCTGTGCCTGTACCGGGCATCACCTTCCTGTCTGGCGGCATTTTTTTGTGCAAAACAGACTGTTCAAGCGGCATTTTTACCCCTGATGTGGTGGAGCTGGTTGTGTAGCCTTTGTTCAGATGAACGGTGAACTTGCATCATCAGTTGATCATTCTGCAGTCAAGCTCTTGCTCATGCACAGCAAGTGCCAGCGTGTGACACTCGTTTTGCAGCAACTGTGTCTGTCTGGCTCACTTAAGCAATATGTGCTTTAGTATAGGTCCGGGGGACAAAGTTTGCTACTACTATGGGCCAAAGCAGGCCGTATATGAGGAGCTCGGTCATGCAGAGGTAGTGCAAATGGAACTCAGAGGAGAGACAGCACAGACACGCAGACAGATGGAAGCATTCGCAGACACATACTTTGGCCAGTTCAGGAAAACTCCTTTTGGCATGATGCGGCTGGACCCTCAGGATGCAGGCCCAGCCTACAGGAATGTCATTGGCATTCCCAAGGGCATTGACTCTCCTCTGTTTGAAGTCCTCAAGGCAAGCTGACATGCAAGTACATGCGCATACCACTCTCTGCAGCAACAAATTTGTGACGCATCCCTAAAATCTGTCACAAGGCAGTTTAGCGTGGCATACACACAACATCATGTGCTGCATGGTATGTGGTACTGCAGCACTTACGAAGGTTACAGTGCGGCAGCACCTTGCGTTGAATGCTGCATGCATCCACATGCTAGTCCAGGTGGTGCGGCACAGTGAACGAATTGATGAGCCAGAGACTTGAGAACCCTTTGGGTGCTATGTTGCAGGAGCGCAACAAGAATGGCATGGATTTGATTCCCAGTGATGGTAATGACTTCAACAGAGGCAAAGCCAAGGATAATGACCAAATCAATGTCGTGTATATTGTTGATTCTGATAAGCTGCCTTTCTACAGAGCAGAGCAGTATCACCAGTTTCACAACGGCATTGGCAAGCCATTTTCCAAAGAATACACCGTGGACCTGAAGCGAGCATTGACTAGCACCCGTCGTATAGGGCCCACTGGATGTCCTGAGCTTCGATTTTGATTGAACATAGAGCAGCATTATTGTGCTGTGGTATTGCGCAGGTTCATCCTGGTTGCCTATGACAGATTTTGTTCTCAACGGTGTGTGTAGCAACAGTTGGGCAAATTTTATGCATCATGCCAGGCATGTCAAATTACATTGTCCAAATATCATATTGTGCAGCACATTTGGCGGCAGTTGAATGACAGCCACATGCAGCCACAATGGCAAACAAAAGTCATTCTCTCTCAGCATCTGAGATGCATTTCAATGCATTGCGCAGCCTAACAAAACCTTGCTTGACTGCATACGTTATCTGATGCAATACTTCTATGATCCAGGCACTTTACCAAGCTCTGCAAGTTAGTGCCTGGTGTAACGCCGTGTAACGCCTGTAACGCCTGCGAAAGCATGTTCGTCACAGCTAATCCAAGAAAATGGGTGTTGATTCGTCGTCGAACGACTTTGCCCGACATGGTATCTTTTGGCCAGTCAAAAATCCTGCATCATGCGGCCCTCCGAGTGCCAAGGCCACGCCGAGCGCTTGGAGAGCACATCGTACTTAGCTTGCGGTTCGAGACCGCGAACGGCGCATCACTTGTCGTGCACTCGGTGAGAGACGAGAGGTTGAATGTGAATGCGTACCCTTTTTCGCCTGCTCGAAATTCTGGTGTCCAAGTGTTTGGCCTGTTGCAGGTACCCCCGCGCCAGAAGCCGTGTCTGACCAACCAAACTGTATCAGCCACCTCATATGCAGCAGATTGCGGTTAACCGACGGCTCTTCGGCCGTACCTGGAGCAGTGTCTTTCCCCTATTCTTGTCAGTACTACTGATGTCAGCAGCCGATGCTCACTGCAAGGTGATCCCACTCAGCAGCAGCATCGTTCTTGTTGGTGCTCAGGACCATGTTCTTCAAGGCCAGACTTCCCGTTGTATAGAGATGGTCAACAGAGCTGCAGGCCAGATCAACAGCAGGCTCAATTTTGCCCCAGTCTTGTTCTGGGTAGACAGAACTGTGAAGTCACACACGCCTAGTCAGACCAGCAAGATCTCATACTTCTGCTTTCAGCGCTATGTACAATCAGATGGCACAGTGAAATGCCAGCCAGCCACTCAGACAGACATAGACGCCTTCCAAAAAGGCATGCAGGCCTGCTTTGCCAGAGCTGTTCAGCACAGGATGGCTATTCAAATCAGTCCTCAACTGAATGATGGCACGGGACAAGCAGCATGGCAGAATCTCTTAAGTCTGAACCCTTTGACGCGATATGAGGACTTCAGCTACATTGAAGTCATGCTGTACCCTTTGGCTCATGCTATTAATGGTGCTGTCCAGGAGGGGACGCAAGTCTATTTCACCTTGCAAGGCCAAATGGGTTCTTCGCTGTTTTACCACCCACTAGAGTACCTACAAGCTGCCGGAACCCTGCACCGCATCATGCACGAGGGTTTGCCTGCTGATTGGCCAGAGTTCATCAATTTTGGAATCTCCTTGAATTACAACAAGGTTTGCGGCTGTATACTGACAGATGTTGCTGACCCTGCTAGCTACATTCAGCTGTTGCCTGCAGCCTTCAGATCTGTAGTACACAAATTTGACTTTGAAATCCTGCATGAACTTTTTGAAAGGACAGACTTCATCAGCATCTCAGGAGCAGCGCCTTTGTCTGCAGACTTTTCCATTGAGCAGTTGCAGGGGCGTTTTGAACTCTTTGCTAGGGAACTACTTGTATTTGGAATCGATGTACAACAGCGTAGGTTAGACCGCACCTTGCAGTTGCACTGGACTGACATTGGCCTTGATGATTTCTTCAGTGTTGCTGGTCAAGTGGGCCTAGTTGCAGGTGCACAGCATCCATTTGGAGGAGTGGTGAACAATCAACAGGAGGTTGAACACCTGTTGTCATTGCGCGATGTCAATACCACTGACTTCAACATCAGCTCTGCTGTGTTGGCCTTTTACGAACAGGCCACACAGTTTCTATGGCACCAACATGTCTTGAAGTATCAGGTGGATGCAGCCTTCCTTAGCAATCAGGGCGCATGGGACATTCAAGGGATCTACCCAGACTCCTCTTCACAGGCAGGTGCCTATTACAGTCCAGATGCAGCTGGCATGATCAGACACCACAATCAGAGGTCACAGCGTCTGGTGGCTTTGGCTGCAAGCTTAGGAGAGCCAGGCATCAAGTTTCTAATTGAAAGCCGAGACTTACACAAGACCTGATATCAGATTTGCCCTGATGGATTTTGAATGTGTGTGCTGTTGACTTGACACAAACATGAAAATTTGCTCCCTTGTTAAGGTGAACTCAGCCATGTGTGTAGTTTTCCAACGGTGCTCTTATTGATTGATTGACTGCCTGACTTATACATTACGCATGATTATGTACTTGATGTGGTGCATGCATGCATTGATGTATAAAGCTGCAAAGCATAAGTAGGTGTCCATATGTTTGCAAATTGGGGTTTGCACAGCATGCATGTCATGACATTGACACTTTGCGGGGACGTTGCTTCTTGACAAGCTAGCAAATGCACCTTTTACTTCAGCTCTGCTACGTAGTGTACACGTTTGCTGTGCTATAGCATGTATGCTGTCAGCAGCGTTGCAGGGATAGGTCCTCTGCGTGTGCAAGTTGTGAAATGCACATGCTTTGTCTACTGTAGGAACGACACAACTCCCCCAGTGGACACAGGTTGTAATCCAGCTGTCGGTCTTTCACCACACCATGCACTATTGAGATGGTGCACCGTGCACGGTGTCTCTGGAATGGTACAATGCAACTGTACCAGCTGTACCATTTGAGCAATCAATTGCACGCGCTTGAGTGCCAGTACATCATTATAAAGAAGCAGAAGCAGTCTTTTCAGTGAACAATGCTTGTCAGACGACCTATCCTGCGGTTATACTCCTGTACTGTAATCAGCTTCACCAAGCAGCCATACTCAGAGATTGAATACTGAACGTATTTGTATGAGCATTGAGACACTGCACCAAATCTACTTGACTAGTCCTGAGACAACAGGGCTGCAGCTTCTGTCTACCTCCTTCTTGAACACTTCCAAGCGAATGTTTTACATCATGATAAGACTTGTGCGACACCCAAACGCTGCAGAAAGCTAAGCCACTGCAGCTTCTACTTGGCCCGTACGCGCCGTATACATGAAACATGCACGCATGCATAAGGTGCCAAGTGATCATGTCGCTGCATCCCAAAGCTGACCATGCAGTTGTGCATGCTTAGCCAAAGCAGGCAAGCTAAGTGACTGTACCCATATGGTGTCAGCAGCTGCTGTGGTGCTGCTGTGAACTGTGAAACAAGCCAACGCCAGTCATATTGATTGCTGAGGTTTGCGTTTACGCAGCAGCCGATGGACACTGATGCCAATTGCTAGCTTCTTGTACTTGCTGTTACTGTACTTGCTTTTATTGTTTCCACCGGCATGACTGCTAGGCAGCCCGGGGCTGCTGCCACATCCACTGCCAGCTTCTTGCAACTTGCGCTGGCGTACCTGCATACCCAGCCGCCAATGATCCTAAAGAGAATATGCCCACAAGCTGGTATTGTGCAAATCTGACCCACTAGGCCAAAGTCTGCAGGAGCCTGAAGGTGGGTGACAGCTCTGAAATTGCTGTCAGCTGCAGGTGCTGCAGTCATGCGATAGTGCACACTCAAATGCGTTGACAACACATGTTTACAGAAAAACAGATGACTTTGCAGTATTGCGGGCTTGCAGCTTTTAGACGTACAAAAGTCTCGGTTCACTGCAGATTCACGCAATGAGCACTTCCAGTCTTGTTGCTCAGCAACACACAGAAAACACGACTACCAAAACTTTGAAACACTGAAGTTTTTGCAACAAATATGTTTGTATGGTGTTGGTGCTCACCTTCTCTTTGTTGGCGCTGGCAATCTGCAGCAGGCGATCCTTCACATCAGGGGAGAAGATGTGGGGCCGGAAGTCTGACCCCATCTGCACACCAAGGCTGTACAGGGGGACTGTGATGAAGCTGAGGGCAAGATACACAATCGCATTGACAATCAGCACCACCTGCACATCACGCTAAACTTGACATGTCTAAAGTATGGCTAATGTGCTGTGCAGCAGTTACCAAGCAGGACCTGGCTAGGTACATGGCTACTGGTTTCATAGTACCACGGTACCATGTAGCATGATACATGGCTACTTGTTTCAGTTGCAATCCGGACAAAAGAAAAAGGGCCGAAAGGACATGCAAGCGCTGTCGGCAGTATTTATTATATCCAGTTCTGTGGTTTGATGTCTGTCTCTGTTTTTGCTCCATAGTGATAAGCTTCCATCTTGATGTTGACTGAGCTTGATGTCATGGCTCATGCGTTGCTGCGGGCTAGACCTGAAGACATAAAGATACAAGACAATGCCTAACAGCCCCACAGCATCATAAAGCACAGCAAAGCAAACCACAGCATGGCACAGCAGGGTTCGGCATGGCACAGCATGGCACAGCATAGCACAGCATTGTGATGCACAACAAAGCAAACCACAGCATGGCAGGGCAGGGCATAGCAATCACACAGATGCATGCAGCAGCGGTCACGTGTTGGGTAGTCATCTACCAACATGCATCAACAAGTATCAGACAATCTTTCAGACATTGTGGCCAATGCCAAGACAACATCAAGGGTTTAGAGCCTAAACCCTAAGGTTGTTGGCAGTCTCGCCATGTGCAATTTTCTAAAGTCTGTCACCTGTGTGTCAATGTCTAGAGTGTCAGCCTGGGAGGTCATGCAAGGACTATATATTTAGGGTTTAGGGTTTTTAGGGTGTACAGGTCAAGCAGCTGTGGGCATAGAGCATGCTATCAGAAAGTTGGCTGAGCCAACCTCAACATCAGTATGCTGACACTTGGCAAGTCAGTCAGCAAGCACAGCACAAAAGCATACACTGCAAATGCTCACAAGCGCATGTCTGTCAACTGAGTGCTGCAGCTCAGTGCTAACACACTACTCATCGAGGGACCACCAAGCAGAAGCCTAACAAGAAGTTTGTAGCGCCTCACTCAAGGAGCCTCTTGTTAGGCTTCTGCTTGATGGTCTCTCGAATTTCCAATCTCAGTAAATGCTGCACTAGCATTTCAGCTCTTGCCCTACAATGCAGACTGCTGTTAAGGAGACAGAGACGAACAGCTTCACAGTCTCGGTTGATAGGCCCCCGGGTAGGAGCTTGCTTGCTGCTCAAGACTGGCACTCTGTATGTACATCAGCTCCTACAGCTGTTTCTTGATAGCTCAGATCTCAGATACACGTTCCCAAGAATACACTGATTTGCACAGCTTGGTAAAAGGCCTGAATCATGCAGATACTGCATCAAGTACAGTGTGCAGCTATAGGTCCTACAGCTGTTGCTGATGCAGAAGCAAGCCAGTGGGAGGAGACTTACAAACCAGGGGACAGGAAGGGAAGCAGAGTTAAGGCCTGGGTCGGCAAAGAAGCACGACTTGGGGCCAAAGTAGATGGCAAAAAAGACTGAGCTGGCAAAAATGAAGGAGCACAGGAACAGCAATGTCTTGATCACCGTCAGCATCACCCTGCACCACAAAAAAAGGTCTCAATCAATGTCAAATTCAGCCTATCAATCAGTCACAAGGCTGAACCATTGAGTATTATCAAGAAGTGATACCACACAAACATGAGGCTGTTCAATTTTAAAACAATCCCCCAGGAAACAGATGAGGAAAGTGATAAAAAGAAGGCAGAACATGTGGTGCAGGAGTGCTGAGCCACATATGGCTACACACCACAGAAATTGCTGTGTGAATGATTTGCCACATGCAACAAATAGCAGTTGACCAGCTGATCTCCAGCACAGACACATCCACACATACTGACAGACCAACAGCTTGACACAACCAAGCAGCATACCCACACATGCAGACAGACCAACAGCTTGACACAACACAACAGTAAACCAAAGTAGTCAAGGCTTGGCGGGTTACCAAGGTCCTTTGGCGCCAAACCAGAAGATGGTGGGCTTGAGGCGGTGTGCAGCTCCACCCCTGGCTGTGTGGCGGGCTATGTAGATCAGCTTTGTGTTCATGGTCAGAATCAGAATGACCGCCAGCAACTCAAACCAGGCTGAGGCCCAACCTGCAAGACAAGCAATGCAGCATGAGTGGCTGCAGGTTCTGGCTCATGATCAATGAGGCGGTCTCTGCCCCAAGACAAAGGCAGGGGGGGGGG
>JAABUP010007160.1_pt1 | contig 15204 bp, 14 predicted proteins | sample 5559201 | NCBI WGS metagenome assembly JAABUP01 (sample SAMN10711887, study PRJNA513373) | rock metagenome | isolation source: Antarctica rocks | place: Antarctica
ACTGCTATTACAAACCACCCGGACCCAAAACCATGCGTGCCGGATGGGCGCAATTCGCCGCCATGGCCGCCGGCTTCGCCCTCGCGGCCCAGTCAGCCGCCCAGTCAAATGTGTGAATCCCGTAGGCTCCTCGGTGTGGTATCCTTTGCCGACGATGCTGAGGCTTTTCATGTCGAGGCCGGCAGCGGAGAGCTTTTTCACCGCTGCTTCAGCCGCGAGGTGGTCCGGGAAAACGGCGATTACCGTGTCATGCTTGATCATTTTGCACTCTTTCAGAACGGGAAGGCGTGCGAAAAGCTATCCGCCCCCGACGGCAAGGTGCTTCCGGGCGAGCCGGCCAGGAAGCCTCGGAAACTACTCAGCCGAACCGGACGCCTGTTGGGGCCGCTGACGCCGGCAGCGGGGCTCGCGTGGTTGGACGGCATCGACCTGGAGCGCCGGAGGTGCCGGATTGGCGGGACGGTGCTGAACGAGGGAGATGCGCCATGCTGCGCCATAGCCGGCGCACGTCATGCGGCGTCCATGCCATCCCTTTCTGAACCGCGAGTCCAACCTCCAAGGGTCCGTTTGGGTTCGGCTTCATTGGGGGTCATGCCTCGACGGGCTGCCCGCGCGGCGACCGGCTCGCGCGCAATCGAGTTGGCGCCGCAGTGGAAGTCCGCAGGACCTGGCCGCTGTGGAGTTCGTGCCGCCTGCCACCGATGATGACCGCCATTGGCTCCCCTGCTTCCAGCGTCGCTTCGAGCAGGTGCTTGCGCTGATCGATCCGGATCGCAAGGCGGCGGCCCCGCCACTGCACCCTGAAGCCGAGGCTGTGCCATCCCGCCGGCAGTTGCGGATTGAGGCCGACGGCATCGCCCTGCAGCGACAGCCCGGCGAACCCCAACACGGCCATCATCCAAATCCCGCCCAAGGCCGCGATGTGAACCCCGCCAGCGATCGCCACGTGGGTGTCCGCAAGGTCGATCGCCGCGGTCTGCTGGAAGAAGCGCAGCGCCGCCTCGGCGTCGCCCAGCCGGGCCGCGACGAGCCCGTGCATGGCGTAGCTCAACGAGCTGCCGTGGCCGCATCGCGGCTCGTAGTAGCCGAAGTTCGCCGCCCCGGCCGCGCCTGGGAACTCGTCGGGCAGCAGTCCCAGCAGCGCCACCACGTCGGCCTGCTTGACGACCTGGGACCGTTGCGTCCGCTCGCGCCCCAGCACCACGTCGAGGGGCACCGACCGGCCGCTGTAGTCCGCGAGGTCGATCTGTTCCAGGCTGAAAAAGCCTGCGAACTGCTCGAACAGGCCGGTCTTGGGATCAAGCCCGGTCGCCATCGTCTCCGCCGCGTGCCGCCACTGCGCGAGCTCCGCCTCGTCCAGGCCCAGGCGGGACGAAAGGCGTGCCCAACCATCCGGGTGGTGGTTGCGCAACAATCCTGTCACCTCAAGGGCACGCCGGATGGTCCAGCGCGCCATGACGTTGGTGAAGGCGTTGTCGTCGACCGTCTCGTGGTACTCGTCCGGCCCAATGACGCCGCGGATGTGGCAGCGGCCGTCCGCCTCCGGCTGGGCACGGCTCGCCCAGAACCGGCCGGCCTCCAACAAGATCTCGGCGCCGGCGTCGAGCAGGAACGCCTCGTCCGCGGTCGCCTGCCAGTATTGCCAGACGGCGTAGGCGACGTCGGCGGTGATGTGCTGCTCCTGCGTGCCGCACAGGACGGCGACCACCCGGCGGTCCGGGCCGACCACGTGCTCCGGCGTCGCCTCCGCCCCGGTGTCGGCGGACTCCCAGGCGTACATGGCGCCGCGCCAGCCCATACGCGCTGCCTTGGCCCGCGCGGCATCGAGGGTGTGGAAGCGATACATCAGCAGCGCCCGGGCCGCCTCGGGCCAGGTTAGGATGTAGAAGGGCAGCAGGTAGACCTCGGTGTCCCAGAACACGTGCCCGTGGTAGTCGTCGCCCGTCAGCGCCCGGGCGCCGACCGAGACGCGCTCGTCGCCTGGGTTGGCCGCGCCGTTCAGGTGGTAGGCGGCGAAGCGCAGCGCCCGCTGTGCGGCCGGGTCGCCCTCGACCTCGACGTCGCTGCACCGCCAACGGGCGGCCCACGCCGCCTCGTGCGCCGCGACCACGCCGTTCCAGCCGAGGCGGAGCGCATCCCCAAGCTGGTTCCGGGCAACGCTGCCGGGGTCCACGGCCTTGCTGTCGCCTCGCACCATGACGACGGTGCGTCCGAAGCACACGACCTGCCCAGGGCGGGACGTCCAGGTCCAGGACCACGCGAACGGGCCCACCGTCGTCGGCGGACGGTCCTGGCCGTCGATCTGCAGGGACGCCGCCGCTGCGATCGCCAACCGTTTGCCGGAGTGCCGGGTGCGCCAAATGCCAAGATCCCGCTCAAGCTGCTCGGCAGCCAGCCCAAGGCCCAGGCCCTGGAACGACGCCTCGAGGCTCACCTCGACCTCCCCGGCCTCGATCTCCAGTTGGACGAGCTGCAACCCGACCGCACGCTGGTCAAGCGACACCAGGCGCAGCGTGCTCAGACGGCCGCTCGCGCCATGCAGGTCCGTCGCGTGGCCTCTGGTCAGCAGTGCGCCCCGCCGCAGGTCGAGGGTCGCACGATACAACGACCTGTCACCGGCATGCTGCACCGGAAGCTCGTTCGGCAGCAGGATGCGGAGCTGCAACCAGTCCGCGGCCGGAACAAGCGCCGGGATCGACCCAATGGCATCCGGCGTGTCGAACAGCCCGGCGACATAGGTGTGCGGCGGCACCGCCCAATGCGCGCCGCGGTTGATCGCGCCGCCGCCCCGAATGCCCATGAAGCCGTTGCTGATCGAGAAACGCGAACCGTGCGTGCTCTCGCGCAACGGATCGTAGCCATCCTCGGCGATGACCCAAGCGGGATCGGCGGTCGGTTGCAGCGCGTGGCTCGGTGTCCCTGGCTTCGGTGATCCTGTCATGGTCATGCTGCCCTCCCACGGAGCCGGCCTTGGGCCAGCTCATCCAGTGCGACATCGTCCAGGCTTGTCACCACGAGGTCCGCCCCGGCCGCGTGCAGGGATGCAGCGTCGCCCAGCCGGGCCACGCCGAGCGCCGCCATGCCGCCTGCCCGTGCGGCCTCGACGCCGGCGGGCGCGTCCTCGGCCACGAAGCAGTGCGCGGGCGCAACCCGCAGCTCGGCTGCCGCGAGCAGGAAGATCTCGGGGTCCGGCTTGCCATGCCGCAGGTCGCGGCCACAAACGTTGGCGCCGAAGGCGTCCAGCAAGCTCCCGCTGGAGGCAAGGCGGATTGGCTGCATCATCTGGTTGGCGTTCTTTGACGACGACGCGACCGCCATGGGCCAGCCCAGTGCCTGGATCGCCTGGATGAAGCGAAGGGCATCGGGGAAGGCGCCGACGGCGCCAGCACGGATCAGCTCCTCAAGCCGCGCCTGCTTGCGCTCGGCATAGACGGCGGCCTGCCGCTCGGCGTCCGGCACTCCCAATGCCTCCAAGGCCGCTCGGGCGCCGTCCGCGCGGGGCTTGCCGGCGACTTCGGCCTGATACATCGCCGTCGTGAACCGGTCGGGGTCGGCGAAGCCCCGCAGCGCCTCGCGCCAGGCCCGCTCATGCGGGGAGGCGAGCAGGACGCCATCGACGTCGAAGATGCCGGCCGTCAGCCGTTGCCTGCTCAACGGGGGCACGCTCATTGCGGGGGGCCTGGCCTACTGGACCCGCGACCGGTCCGCTTCTGGAGCGCGCTGCGCCATCCACGCTGCTTGTGCGGGCAGCACGCGCCGCGGCGCCGGGCTGGCGCGCAGGGGGGTGCGGCTGCGCTCGACGGCCAGGTCGCGGTAGATGGCAAGGTAGCCCTCCGTCATGCGGCGCGCGGTGAAGCGCTCTTCGAAGCGGGCACGGACCCGCATGCGGCAGAGCTGCGGCAGTTGCCGGACGGCCACGACCGCGTCCAACTCATCCTCGACGACATATCCCGTCAGCCCGTGCTCCACGATCTCGGGCGCGGCGCCGCGGTTGAGGGCGATCACCGGCGTGCCGCACGCCATCGCCTCGACCATCACCAGGCCGAACGGTTCTGGCCAGTCGATGGGCATCAGCAGGGCAGCCGCGCCGGACAGGAAGGCGGGCTTCTGGGCGTCCGAAATCTCGCCGACCATCTCGACGCCGCCGCCGGCGAGCATCGGCCGGATCACGGTGTCGAAGTAGCGCTGGTCGTCCTTGCCCACCTTGGCAGCGATCTTGAGCGGGATGCCGGAGGTGCGCGCGATGCGGATGGCCCGGTCCGGACCCTTCTCAGGCGAGATGCGGCCAAGGAAGGCGAGGTATGGCGGGCTTGCGCCAGGCTGTGGCGTGAGCAGGTTGGGCGGCAGGCCGTTGTGCACGGTCCCGACGTAGTTGGCCTGCGGAAGGGCGCGGCGCTGGCTGGTGGAGATGCTCACGACGGGTGCGTCCGGGAAGGCATCGAACACCGGCTGCAGCTCCGGCAGGTCGAGCCGGCCGTGCAGCGTGGTCAGGAACGGCGTCGGTTGCCGGCTGAACAGGCCGAACGGCCAATAGTCCAGGTGAAAGTGCAGGATGTCGAACTCGTCCGCACGCTGCCGCACCCGCTCCATCAGCAGCATGTGCGGCGCGATCAGGTCGCGGGCGGCCGGGTCGAGACGCAGCGCGCGGGGCCAGGCGGCTTCGAGCGTGGCGCCTGTCGTGGAGTCGCCGCTCGCGAACAGCGTGACCTGGTGCCCGAGGGCGACCAATTCTTCGGTCAGGAACGAGACGACCCGTTCGGTGCCGCCATAGAGCTTGGGAGGGACCGCCTCGTAGAGCGGAGCGATTTGGGCGATGCGCATCGAGGGACAGGCTCCGAGGATTGTCGCACGGCCGCGACGCATTCGGCACATGGCGTTACCCGTCAGGGCAGGCGCCACGCCGATGTGGAAGACCCTAGCGGACGGCAGGGCGGCGGCGGCAGGCTCGGAAACTACTCAGGTGGCGGAACGCGGTGTTTCAGGGCGTGCAACAGTGCTCAGTTCCGGCTTGCCGTCTCGCCTGCTGCAAGCTCGATGATTTCGGCCGTGATCTCTTCCTGCCTCACCAGCCGCTGCGTCGCCTGCAGGGAGGCAAGCTGGCGTTCGACCTGGTTGCGCGCCGCGGCCATCGTTTCCATGCGCGCCTCGTTCTCCGCTGCGAATGCGTGGAGCGCCGCCTTGCAGAGCTGGGCATGCACGTAGTCCGCCGTCAGCGTGCCCAGGAGGGACGCGGGCGCCAGGTTCAGCAGCGGCGCGTTGGCGTCCGTGGCCCGCGGAAATGCCGCCGTGTCGAGTGGGAACAGGTGCTGGCGTTCGATATGCGTCCCGCGCGCCGGCTGCCACCGGCTGAAGATGACATCGAGCCGTTCGATCTCCCCTGTGGCGATCCGGGCATACAGCGCTTGCACGATGCGGTCGGCGAGTTTTGGTATTCCGGGGGAGTGCGACGGCATGGCGCAGGTCCAGCCGGCGGCGATGCCGCGCTCGGCAATGGCGGATTGGCCTCTTGCCCCGACCAGGAACAGCTCGGATGTCGCCAGGTCCGGGCCGGCAGCGTCGAGGACACGTTTGCTGAACGCGCCGGCAAAGCCCTGCTCGGCGCAGAACAGCACGAGCGCCGGCCGGGCCGACTGGCGCTTGGCGCCGTGGCGGGCGGGCGGGACGAGGACAAGGGTCCGCACGATGGCCGCTGCGATCGCGGCGGCGTAGCTGTCCACGGCAAGCAACTGGCCGCGGGCCTGCTGGACCCGCGCCGCAGCGATGCCGCGCATCGCGTTCACCACCGCGCCGAGCTGGCGGATGCCGGTGATGCGGGCGCCGATGTCCGCAAGGCGCTCTGTCACGCCGGTCCTGCTGCCTGCCCAGTTGTGTCCGCGGCACTCTGGGGCGGGGACGGAGGGGCAATTGCCTGTGTGCAACGCTTCACCGCTTGCAGGAGCGCCTGCTTGTGACCGTCGTCCAGCGTGCCCCCGGTCTCGACCTGGTGGACGGCATCAGGGGCGCCGGCATCGAGCGCATCGTGCAGGCCCCGGCGGAACGCAGCCACCGCTGGAAGCGGCAGCGCATCCAGCGAGCCGGACTGGACCGCCAGCACCAGGGCCACCTCGTCGGCGAGACGCAGGGGGGAATGCTGCGCCTGGTTCAGGACCGCGCGAATCCGCGCCCCCCGCGTCAACTGGTCCCGCACCCGCGTGTCCGGCATCCCGCCGAAGCGGGTGAAGGTTTCCAGTTCGAGGAACTGGGCGTAGTCCAGCCGCACCGTTTTTGCCGCGTCCCGCAGCGCACGGGCCTGGGTTTTGCCGCCGACCCGGCTGACGCTGGTGCCGACGTCCACGGCCGGCTTCTGGCCCTGGTGGAACAGCTTGGCGTCGAGCACGATCTGGCCGTCGGTGATCGAGATGAGGTTGGTGGGAATGTAGGCGCTGAGGTTGCCGGCGTCGGTCTCGGCGATCGGCAGGGCCGTCAGCGAACCGCCGCCCTTTTCCTTCGACAGCTTGGCGGCGCGCTCCAGCAGCCGGGCATGCACATAGAACACGTCGCCAGGGTAGGCTTCACGGCCCGGCGACTGCCGGGTCAACAGCGCGATCTCGCGATGGGTGGCGGCGTGCTTGGTCAGATCGTCGATCACGATCAGCGCGTGCTGGCCGCGGTCGCGGAAGTGCTCCGCCATGGTGACGGCGGCGAACGGCGCGATCCATTGCAGCCCCGGCGAGCTCGCCGCCGCGGCCACCACGACGATGCAGCGCTCCGGCGCTCCATACGTTTGGATCGCGTCGATGGCGCGCCGGACGCTCGAACTCTTCTGGCCGACCGCCACATAGACGCAGACGATGTCGCTGGCCTTCTGGTTGATGATCGTGTCGATGCCGATCGTGGTCTTGCCGATGGCGCGGTCGCCGATGATAAGCTCGCGCTGGCCGCGGCCAAGGGCGAACAACGTGTCGATGACGACCAGGCCCGTCTGCACCGGTTGGACCACGAGATCCCGGTCGATGATCGCTGGCGCCGGGCGCTCGATCGGCTCCAGCGAGTCGGTCGCGACCGGCCCCTTGCCGTCGAGCGGGCGGCCGAGCGGGTCGACCACGCGGCCGAGCAGGGCCGGGCCGACGGGCACGCGCACCACGTCCCCGGTGCCGCGCACGGCGTCGCCGGCCTCGACGCCGTCCACGTCGTCCAGCAGGACGCAGCCGATCCGGTCGCGTTCGAGCACCTGGGCAAAACCGAACTGCCCCTTGCCGAAGCGCAACAGCTCGTCGAGGCGGGCGTTGGGCAGGCCGGAGACAAGCGCCACGCCGTCGCCGGTTTCCTCGACACGGCCAATCTGTTCGGCCTTCGCGCCGAGCGTGGCGGCGGCGAGCCTGGTGCGGGCGCCTGCCAGCCAGGCGTCCGCCTGGGCGCTACCGTCGGGGGGCATGGTTGAGGTCCGCGAGGATGTGGCTGAGATCGGCCCGCCAACTGTTTCCGACCGTGAAGTGAGGGCCTCGCAGCTCCAGGCCGGCGATCAGGCCGGGGTCCTCCCTGAAGGCGACCTGCGGATGCGCCCCGAACGCCTCGCCGATCAGCGTCCGGTAGCGATCCTGATCGGCCGGTGCGACCGCGGTTGCGCTGATGGCTTCGAGCACCGTGCCGTCGGCCATGGCAGATTGCCGCGCCGGTCCGGGGAGGGCGCGTATCCCTGCGAGGAGCCAGTCGAGGAAGGCCGCGCGCACCTCGGGGCCTTGTAGGCGCGCGGCCAGGCGCCCGGCGATCTCGACAGCAAGCTGGCCCGCCCGCTCCGACCAGGCCGCTTCGGCGTCGGCCTTGTCCTTCTCGATCGCCGCAGTGGCGGCGGCTTCCCGGGCTGCAACCTCCTTTGCGGCCTCGTCCAGCGCCGCGGTCCGCGCTTGGCCGGCCTCGGCATGGGCGTCGGCCAGGATCGTGTCGCGCTCCTTGCCGAAGCCGGCGCGCGTCTGCGCGAACTCGGTCAGGGACGCAGCCGCCTTGTCCTGCGCCGCCGCAGCAGCCGCCATGGCCTGCTGCGTCGCAGTGCGGCGCTGCTCGATCATGGCCGCGACCGGGCGCCAGAAGAAGCGCTGCAACAGCCAAACCAGGATGACGACGTTGACGGCCTGGATGCCGAGCGTCCACCAATCGATGGTCATGGCGTCACTTCAGCAGCGGGTTGGCGAACAGCAGCAACAGCGCGATCACCAGGCAGTAGATCGCCATCGTCTCGATCATGGCGAGGCCGACGAACAGTGTGCGCGAGATGACACTCGCGGACTCCGGCTGCCGAGCGATGGCGTCCATGGCCGCAGCCACCGCGCGGCCCTCCGCGAGCGCCGGGCCGATGGCGCCGAACGAGACTGCCAGGGCCGCCGATATGATGCTAATGAAGGCGAGCCAGTTCATGGAGTCGTCCTCTTGCCGGTGATGGTCGCCTTGCTTTTCACCTCCCCGATGGCGCCAGCGATGAAGACCATGGCCAGGATCGCGAAGATGTAGGCCTGCACGGCGCCGGTCAGCAGGTCGAGTGCCATCAGCGGGATCGGCACGAGGAGGCCGGCCAGGGACAGGACGATGCCCACCACGAACACGCCGCTCATCACGTTGCCGAACAGGCGGACGAGCAGCGAGAAGGTGCGGGTGATGCTCTCGATGAAGTTGAGCGGGACCATGAGCACGCTGGGCGAGGCGAATGTCGCGAGATAGCCGCGGACGCCGCCGGCGCGGACGCCGAACCAGATGACGGCGAGGAAAATCAGGAGCGCCAGCGCGGCGTCGGTTTCGAGGTGCGCCGTAGGTGGCTGGACGCCGGGCACGAGCGAGGACCAGTTGGCGACGAAGATGAAGGCGAACAACGTGCCGATAAAGGCGCGGTAGGGCGCGGGTTCGGCCTGCATCGTGTCGCGGATCTGGCCGTCCACCATGTCCACGACCAGCTCGAACGCGGCCTGCGTCCTCGACGGAATGACCGACAGCCGCCGCGTGACGAAGAAGCCCCCAAGCGTCAGGAGTGCCATGATTGCCCAGGTCGCGGCCACGGCCTCGGTGATCGGCACCGGGCCGAGATGGAACAGCGGAACGCTGGCGAGCGGCGAGATCATGGCGTTTGCTGGACCCGGCGCATGACGGCGAACCGGGCCACAAAGATGCCGAGCGCCGTCATCAGCAGCGGCCCCGCGCCTTCCAGGCTGACCAGCATCAATGCGCCGCCAAGCAGGGCGAAACGGCCGGCCATCAGGGCGAATGTCGTGCGCAAACGGCCAGCATGGGCGAACAGCCGGGCACTCCACCACAGGCTGCCGAAGTAGAGCACGCCCAGGCCGATGCCCGCAGCCAAATGGACGCCGAGGTCGATCATCGCGACGTTCATGCGGCCTTCATCCATTTCCAGGCAGACCAGCAGCCAAGGGCGGCGCCGAGCAGCAGCAGCGGGGCGGTCCAGAACAGCCCGGATTGGAACGTGCGGTCCATCCAGCGCCCGGCGAACATGCCGACCAGCATGGGAACGACGATCATCCAGCCGAGCACGCCGATCTGGCTCAGGCGCCGCACCACGGAGGCGTCGCCGTCGCGCAGCCAGCGCCGGTTGCGCTCGCCGCGCAGCCGGGTGCTTTTGATAAGGGCGTCCTCGTCGCCCGGCGCGCTCACGCCCGTGCTCTCACGACAGCAATCCACCGTCGTAGCCAGTGGGCCGGAGGTGGCGGACGATCTGCCGGATCGCATTCAGTTGCAGGCGGGTGCTGTCGACACGGTCCTCCCGCTCCGCATCGATGTCGGCATGGAAGCGGCGGAGGATCGTGTCGTCGAGCGTCGCCAGGTCGTCGCCCGCGATCGCCTCGCGCGTCGCGATCGCGATGTCTTGCCCGGCGGTAACGGTCAGCACGCCGCCGCGCACGGCGCAGTAGTGCCGGGTTCCGTCGCCGCTCTCCCAACTCACGACGGCGATGGCCAGGCTGGTCAGGAAATCCGCATGGTGCGGCTGGATGCCGAAGCCGCCGCTGGCGTCCTCGGCGGACAGCACCAGGATGCCATCCTCGTCGATGACAACCGAGAGCGGCGTGGTGATACGCAGCCTCATGGCGCGTGCTCCTGCTTGGCGGTTGCCTCTTTTTGGCGCGCTTCGTCCAGGGTTCCGACCATGTAGAGCGAGCTTTCCGCCCAGTCGTCGGCCTCGCCGTCCAGGATGGCCCGGCAGCCGGCGAGCGTGTCGGCGCGGCTGACGCTGCGGCCCGGCATGCCGGTGAAGGCTTGCGTCACCACGAACGGCTGGCTGAGGAAGCGTTGCAGCCGCCGGGCGCGCTTCACGACCGCGCGGTCGCTGGCGCCGAGCTCGTCCACGCCGAGCAGCGCTATAATGTCCTCAAGGTCCTTGAAGCGGGCCAGCGCCTCGCGGGCGCGCTCGGCGAGGCCGTAGTGCTCCTCGCCCACCACGAGGGGATCGAGCAGCGAGGACGACGAGGCCAGCGGATCGATCGCCGGGTAGAAGCCGTCCGCCGCCAGCGTGCGCGACAGCATGATGATGCTGTCCATGTGGCCCGAAATGGCCGTCACCGCCGGGTCGGTGAAATCGTCGGCCGGAACATAGACGGCCTGGATGGCGGTGACGGACGCCCCGGCCACCGAGGCGATGCGCTCCTGCAATGCGGCGACCTCGGTCGCGAGCGTGGGCTGGTAGCCGACGCGCGAGGGCAGGCGGCCCAGCAGGCTCGACAGCTCGCTGCCGGCCTGGACGAAACGGAACACGTTGTCCATCAGCAGGAGCACGTTCTGGTGCTTCTGGTCGCGGAAGTACTCGGCGATCGTCAATGCGGTCAGCGGCACGCGCCAGCGGGCGCCGGGCGGCTCGTTCATCTGCCCATAGACCAGCACGGTGCGCGCGAGCACGCCCGAGCCCTGCATGTCGGTCAGCAGCTCATGGCCCTCGCGGGACCGTTCGCCCACCCCTGCGAAGACTGAAATCCCTTGGTACTTCTCGACGGTGGCGTGGATCAGCTCCATGACGAGCACGGTCTTGCCGACGCCGGCGCCGCCGAACATGGCGGCCTTGCCGCCCTTGGAGAGGGGCGCGAGGAGGTCGATGACCTTGATGCCGGTCTCGAAGACCTCGTTGGCGGAGGCCTCGTCGGTGAACGACGGCGGCGGGTTGTGGATGCTGCGGCGCGGCGTGCCGGCTGGCAGCGCCGGCCCGCGGTCCCGCACGGTTCCCACCACATCGAGGAGACGCCCCAGAACCGCCTCCCCAACCGGCACGGTGATGGGCTTGCCTGTCGCGCGGACCTTCGTGCTCCGGGCCAGCCCCGCAGTCGCCTGAAGCGCGATGCCGCGGACGGTCACGGGATCGACGTGGCTATGCACTTCGAGCACCAGCGGTTCCGTCCGGTCCCACTCGACAACCAGGGCGGTGTTGACCGGCGGCAGCGCCTGCCCATGGAAGCTCACGTCGATGACCGCTCCCCGGACCGACTCGACCATTCCCGCTGGTCCGCCCCCCGCTGGTTCGCCCAATAACGGCGCTGCCCCCGTTGCGTGGCCATCTGGTTCGCTTAGGAAAGGGTCGAAACTGCCCATCATGCAAGGTTAGGCCGTAGTCGTGCCGCAGGGCAGGGTCGGAAACTACTCAAATGCTAAAATATCGAAACGAGCTGACATCGGCATAGGTATATTCCGAGCCTGCTGCTGGCGGCTCCGGGACGCCTATGATCGGTGCCATAGTCCTGAACTGGGCCACCGCGCGACGTGCGCCGCGCCATTCGGTCAGGGTGCCGCCATGCTGTCCATCGCTCGCGTGGCGTTCGCGTGGACGGCGGCTGAACCGGAACACACGAAAGGCCATGCAAATGGACACACCCGTTGCGGCACGCAAATCTTCGCCCTTCAGGAACACCGGCCAGCATCCCGGCCAGCCGGCAACCCTGGGCGCCGACGAGTTGCGCCGGACGGATGCCTACTGGCGGGCCGCCAACTACCTGTCGGTCGGGCAGATCTACCTTTACGACAATCCGCTGCTGCGCGAGCCGTTGACCATGGCGCATATCAAGCCGCTGGTGGTGGGGCATTGGGGCACGACGCCGGGGCAGAATTTCATTTATGTCCACCTGAACCGAGCCATCAAGAAATACGACCTGGACATGCTCTACATCTCCGGACCCGGCCACGGCGGCCCGGCCGTGGTGGGCAACGTCTACCTTGAGGGCACCTACAGCGAGGTTTACCCGAACGTCAGCCAGGACGAGGCCGGGCTGAAGAAGCTGTTCACGCAGTTCTCGTTCCCTGGCGGCATATCAAGCCACGTCGCGCCGACGACGCCGGGGTCGATCCATGAGGGCGGCGAACTCGGCTACTCGCTCAGCCATGCCTTTGGCGCCGTGCTGGACAACCCTGGCCTGATCGTCGCCTGCTGCGTCGGCGACGGCGAGGCGGAAACGGGACCGTTGGCGACCGTATGGCAGTCCAACAAGTTCCTCGATGCCGCGAGTGACGGAGCCGTGCTGCCGATCCTGCACCTCAACGGCTACAAGATCAGCAACCCCACCGTCCTCGCCCGCATCACGCACGAGGAGCTGGAGCAGTTCTTCCGCGGCTGCGGCTGGACGCCGTATTTCGTGGAGGGCGACGACCCCGAGGCGATGCACGAGCTGATGGCCGCCACGCTTGATCGGGCGGTCGAGGACATCAAGGCGATCCAAAGCCGTGCCCGGCAGGAGGGCGACGCCACGCGCCCGCGCTGGCCGATGATCGTGCTCCGCTCGCCCAAGGGCTGGACGGGACCGAAGGTCGTTGACGGCCTTCCGGTCGAGGGCACCTTCCGGGCGCACCAGGTGCCGATCATCGTCGACCCCGCGCACCCCGAGCATGTCGCGCAGCTCGAACGCTGGATGAGGAGCTACCGGGCCGAGGAGCTGTTCGACGCCGACGGCCGCCTGGTTGCCGAGCTGGCCGAGCTGGCGCCCAAGGGCGACCGCCGGATGGGCGCCAACCCGCACGCCAACGGCGGCATGCTGCTGCGCGACCTGCGGATGCCGGACTTCCGCGTCCATGCCGTCAGCGTCCTGTCGCCCGGCGGCACCGAGGCCCAGGACACCTTGGTGCTCGGCGGGTTCCTGCGCGATGTCGTCCAGCAGAACGAGGGGCCGCGCAACTTCCGCATCTTCGGTCCCGACGAGACGCTGTCGAACCTGCTGGGCGCCGTGTTCGAGGCGACGAGCCGGCAGTGGGATGCCCTGGAGACCGAAGGCGACGAGTTCCTGGCCCCGGCCGGCCGGGTTGTCGACTCGATGCTCAGCGAGCACCAGTGCGAGGGCTGGCTGGAGGGCTACCTGCTGACCGGGCGGCACGGGCTGTTCAACAGCTACGAGGCGTTCATCCGCATCGTCGACTCGATGTTCAGCCAGCACGCCAAATGGCTGAAAGTCACGCTCGAACTGCCTTGACGGCGGAGGATCGCGTCGCTGAACTACCTGCTCGCCTCCCATGTCTGGCAGCAGGACCACAACGGCTTCACCCACCAGGACCCCGGCTTCCTCGACCACGTGGTCAACAAGAAAGCGGACATCGTGCGCGTGTACCTGCCGCCCGACGCGAATTGCCTGCTGTCGACCATGGACCACTGCCTGCGCAGCCGGCACTACGTCAACGTCGTCGTGGCGGGCAAGCACGCGCTGCCGCAATGGCTGACGATGGACGCGGCCATCGCGCACTGCACGGAAGGGCTCGGCATCTGGCAGTGGGCCAGCAACGACCAGGGCGGCGAACCCGACGTGGTGATGGCCTGCTGCGGCGACACGCCGACGCTCGAAGTCCTGGCAGCCGTGTCGATCCTGCGCGAGCACCTGCCCGAGCTGAGGATGCGGGTGGTCAACGTCGTCGACCTGATGCGGCTGCAGCCCAAGAGCGAGCACCCGCACGGCCTGAGCGAGACCGACTACGACGAGCTGTTCACCCGGGACAAGCCGATCGTGTTCGGCTTCCATGGCTATCCCTCGCTGGTGCAGCGGCTGACCTACCGCCGGGCCAACCGCAACCTGCATGTCCGCGGCTACATGGAGGAGGGCACCATCACCACGGCCTTTGACATGCGCGTGCAGAACGGCCTGGACCGTTTTCACCTGGTGCAGGCCGTCGTGGACTGCGTGCCGCAATCGGGTGCGGGGACATACTTGAAGCAGAAGGTCCAGGACAAGCTGATCGAGCACAAGCAGTATATCGACAAGCACGGCCAGGACCTGCCGGAAATCCGGGACTGGACGTGGGGCGGCCCGAAGTGAGCGCGCAGGAGCTTGCCGCCACCGCGCGCCAGTTGGTGGCGGGCGGCAAGGGCCTGCTGGCGATGGACGAGAGCAACCCGACCTGCAACGCCCGGTTCGCCGAAGCCGGCATTGCGCAGACCGAGGAGACGCGGCGTGCCTACCGGGAGTTGATCGTGACCACGCCCGGCCTTGGCGAGTGCATCAACGGCGCGATCCTGTATGACGAGACGATCCGGCAGCGCACCACGGGCGGCGTCCATCTCGTCGAGGCCCTCATCGAGGCCCTCATCGAGGCTGGCATCATGCCCGGCATCAAGGTGGATGCCGGGGCAAAGGACTTGGCCGGCCATTCCGGAGAAAAAGTCACCGAAGGTCTCGACGGATTGCGTGCGCGCCTGCGGGACTATCGGCAGATGGAATGGAACTACGGCGACTACGAAGGACTGCGCTCCGCGGACATCCGCAAGAGGCGGCCGGATTGGGACGTCTTCCGGGACGGTTGTCCCCATGGCGAGGCGCCGCAATAGGTTTCCGCTCGCGCTGACCGGCTCATCGCAGGCCTTCATGGGGTCGAGGGGCATGGGGTCGAGGGGAACATCGCGCTGTTTTCACATGGCCAGTTTGACTGCGCTTTGGCCGCACGATGGATCGGATTGGCTGCTGCGGAAGGGCAGCATCTTTCACTTGGACCGGCGTCGTTCAGCATCCTCGGCCACAGGCCCGGCTACCCCAGGGTCCGGGCCATTGCGTTGTGGAACGCCAATCCTGCTGCACCACTACCGCAGTAATCAACGATAGATGTTTGGTCCCGGAGCATCGTGACGCTACTTTGAACCGCAACGGTCAGTTCTTAGAGGCGGTTTTCACAATTGACGGGCGAGGCGTCCTGCAACCAGAAGTATGCATGCCGTTTGGAGCAGAGCTTGAACGATGAAGCCAAGCCGGTCATAGCGCAAGGCGAGGCGCTTGTTCT
>JAABUP010007162.1_pt1 | contig 15203 bp, 6 predicted proteins | sample 5559201 | NCBI WGS metagenome assembly JAABUP01 (sample SAMN10711887, study PRJNA513373) | rock metagenome | isolation source: Antarctica rocks | place: Antarctica
TGCATCAAGTCAACCTGCCGCTGCGCGACAGGTCCGCCTGCCTCCTGTCTTGTTTCACGTTAAGTCCATAGCCCGTACAACTTCCGGGCCCGCTGCGCGGCCCCGCCCCCTCAGTCGTCGCCCGGTTCCCGGCCCTCCCGGCCCTCCCGTCGTGGCCGCCCGCGCCACGCCGCCGCCGTCCACTCCAGGTGCGTCCTCTTCACCCACCGATAGGACCCCGGCTGCCACCGCCGCAACGCCCCCCACGAACGCGCCGCCGCGTACCGATCCCCCACCCCCCACCGAAAGCCCGGAATCGACGGCTCCACCCGATTCAGCAGACACGCCCCCCGCAGCCGCCACTACCCCTACCAGAATCGCTCCCTGTACGCCGCCACCTCCGGCGCGCACTCCTCTAGCGTCACCGCCTCCGGCGCGCACTCCTCTAGCGCCACCGCCACCGGCCGCTCCCCCCGCTCGTCGCACACCGCCCGCACCCACGCGTAGAACGGCGCCTCCGCGTGGTCCCCCTCCCCCCGCCCCGTCAGATGTCGCCGCAGCCGTGCTTCCACGCTCACCGTCGTCTGCCCCACGTACACCAGCGCCCCGCTCCGCGGGTCGAGCACCCCGTAGATCCATACCCGCCCCAGCCTCTCGTTTCCCTCGCCCACGGCCGCGCCTCCCATCAGCCCGCACGCCTCCGCCTCCCCCCTCCCTATCTACTCGCCGCATCAGTGCCACAATCGGTAAGCGCCGCCCCCCCTAAACTCCCTCCACCACCCGCGAAACCTCCGCGCTTGCCTTTATGTCACGACACGCTACCCTTGCCATCCTCGCGCCTACCAGCCCCTTTTGCCGCACGTCTTACGCGCATGCTTCGCATTCTATCACCTCCCCCTGACGCTTCGCGCTGCGACCCGCCCGCAGCCTCGCACGCCGCCGGAGGGGCTGTCACGCGGCCGCATTTATGCAGCCGACGTGCATGGTTATGCAGCATCACGCCGGCGGCCTAGTCCCGTTGGGAGCCAGCGCCAGGGCGCGCGCGGCCCCACCGTGCCCACGCCGTCAACGTCGCCTCAGTGCGCCTACCGGCCGAGGCCCGCAGCTCCGCCCGTCTGCTGAGAGAGATGTTGGTAGGGCGCGAGCTGAGTCTTGATCCTGTGTTTTGACTGTCGGCAACGGGTGTCCCCTCACGACGGCACTGCGTGGCCCCTCATGTGCCGCCCCCCGTCAGCACTGTGTGGCCCCTCATCCAGCAGACAGTAGCCCCCGCCAGCGCCGGCACGGGCGCCGGTGTGACAGAGCGTGGAGACGCCCCCCGCTTAGGGCGCGCCCGTGCGCGCCCCGTCTGCAGGCGCCGCGGCGACGTGCGCACGCCGGCCACGCCCCGCACCGCCGGCGCAGCTTGTAAGGCGTCAAATTAGATGAGCCAAACGTCACAGTAGGTGAGCCGCTTGCGTCACATTGAGTGAGCCAACCCGTACGGAGCCCTCCTCCCGGCCCTCCTCCCCGTCTTATCCACACTCACAAGACCCCCCAGGGGGACGCCGCGGATGCGAGGAGCGCGGACACGCCGCACGCGGATCGGCTCACCTAATCTGACGCAACGTGCGGATCGGCTCACCTAATCTGACGTTTCTCGCTCACCTACTCTGACGTTCCACGCCGCTGTAAGGGTGAAACCCGCTCACCTAATCTGACGCCTTACACCTGGCTACTCTCCCCGCTTAGGGCGCGTCCGTGCGCGCCCCCTCTGCAGCCGCCGCCGTGGCGCGGGTGCGCTCTCCCGCCTGGTCCCCGGACCGCCGGCGCAACTCGTCGCCCCCGGATCGCCGCCGCCGTGCCCGCCCACCGCGTCGCCCGGCCGCCGCTCGCGTCGCCCTGGCCCGCCGTGCGCCCCGACGCGCCTACAGCCCCCACCACGGCGCGTGTAAGGCGTCACATTAAGTGCGCCTAACGTCACAGTAGCTGCGCCATCCTCCACTCGGACCCTTTTTGCGCCCTTACGCCCCTTCTCTTGAGCGTGAAAACAGCCTCGCATCACCCCCGCGATGCCGGCGACAACAGACACATTCTGTGCCGATTGGCGCACCTACTGTGACCATTAGAGAGTGCGTACTTGACGTTGGTAGCAATCCTGATGAACACGATCTGTCTCAGGGTCTGCCCATGGAGCTGCGCCGTCGCCAACGTCAAGTACGCACTCTCGACCATGAGAGTGCGTACTTGACGTTGGTGTCCGAGCGGATAGGCACGGAACGCGGTGCAGGGACAATTGCTCGACCTCGTGCGGAGCACGATACACGCCACAAATGCAGTTCATCAGGACGCGGCAGCGCGGCGCACTTCCACTCTTCAGCACGCTACCAACGTCAAGTACGCACTCTCGACGTTTCTGCAGGATCGGCGCACCTACTGATATTGGTGGCGAAGTCGTTTGTCGTCTTGCTCACTACTGTATCATCCGCCCCTGCCTCTGGTCTACCGCCTGGTAAGACGTCAGAGTTTTTGAGCCAAACCGCACAGTTGCTGAGCCATCCGTCTCTCTGTGCGCCTCTTGTCCCCTTTTACACACGATATAGCCCCTTTTTCTCTGCTGTATGACATCCTTGTCCCTGCCCGATGGCTCACTATCTCTGACGTTTCTGCCCGATGGCTCACCATCTCTGCGGTTTTGGCTCAATAACTGTGCGGTTTTTGTGCCCTTGACACATCCTTTTGGCTCAAAAACTCTGATGTCTTACAACCGCCTCTGCCACAACGCGCAGGTCCGTACTGATTTGGTGGACCTGGCCGTGCGGGCGGAGGTGCGCGGACTGCTGGAGCACCCGCAACGGCTGATCGAGGAGTATCAACGGCGTCTGCGCGATCCGGGGCAGAAGGCGCACCAGGCCGACTGAGGCACAGGTCCGCAAGCTGCGGCAGGGCATCGGGCGCCTGATCGACAGTTATGCCGAGGGGCTCATCGAGAAAGGCGAATTCGAGCCCCGCGTGGCGCGCCTCAAGGAGCGTGTGATGGTCCTCGAGACGGAGGCGAAAGACCTCGCCGCCAAGGCCTCGTCGGAGAGCGATTTACGGTTGATCATCGGGCACCTGGACGACTTCGCCGCGACCATGGCCGACAACCTGGATCACCTGGACTGGGAGGCCCAGCGTCGTATCATTCGGACGGTGGTGAAGTGGGTCGAGATTGACCACAGCCAGGTGAACGTCGTGTTCTGTATCGGCCCTGGCCTCCTCATCTCAGACCCTGATCCCATAGTTTTGCAACATTGTGGGAGGGGTGCGTGCCGCATTACTGCCCCGCTTGAAGCAATGAGAGGCCGCAAGCGCCGTGATCGGCGTTAGACAAGGCTTCGATGACCTCGAAGGGGGCTGAAAATGCCTCATATAGGCTCTCGCAGCATTACGAAAATCAACTAATGCCTATCGCGATGCTGATGATCGCACCTTGGTGTGCAGGATCAGGTGCCAGCTCACATAAACAATGCCCGCGTCCAGGAGCAGAAGACTTTCGGTTACGGACACGCCGGCACTTCCAACAATTGTAGCTAAACCGAGCGTTCCGAGCACGGCTGCGGTGACGCACAGTCCGAGAAAGAGCATGGCGGCTCGCCATTGCCGGGCCATAAGGAGCGCAACAGAGCCAAGGAGCCATCCGGTAAAGACGAAAATAGGCCAGCCCAGCAGCGCCGCGCTATAACCCGTGTAGTCATCTCCGGGGGTTGTGATCCAGGCTTGCATAATGTTGCTCGTTCCCCATAAGAATATAAGTAGCGCCGCTGCAGCAACAATCCGGGCCAACAGACCGACCGGACGCGTTCGATCCCAGGACCAGATACTAAAGCGCCTCCATAGTAGCTGAACCTGCGTTAGAAGATGTGACTGTGTCTTCCCTACAACGCCCTGAAGCAAACGGCTCTGTTGCCGTCGTCTTCGTCTATCCCATAACCAGATGCAAGTGGTGAGACCACCGATGATCCCGATAGTGTAGGCGTTCTCGTGAGCCCACCAATCGGCGAGGAAAAGCGCGTGCCTGCCATGTGGCACGTCCGACGCGAGTGGCTGGGGAAGTTGCACCCCAGCCGTACGTGCGACCAAAAAGCCTGCCAATCCCGCTACGATGGAGGTGATGCTCATGCCGAGCAGGAGCATCAGCAGTGGCGACCGGAGATCGCGTAGCGTCAGCATTGGCCACGGACCGAGCCGTGCGACGAGGGCGGCTAACACACCTAGGGACAAGCCAACCCACCAAGTGGCGACAACGCCCCACACGAACGCGAGCACTGTTGGGTTAGTGGTCGAGACAAGGGATACATGACCAACGGTGAAATACTCGACGCACACATGCGCCGTCACTTGGTCGTGGAGGATGCCGTAACAGATGGCGCAGCCAATGCTGAAGAGCACGATTTTAGCGAACTCCACGCATCCCTCCCCTCTAGTCTTCACCCCAATTTGGACTTCGGGCGAGACCACCCCTGCTGATATCACTGCTGGAGGCCACATCTTGCTCACGAAACCGTCGAGCGCCTCGTTACGTACGCACCCATCACTGCGCCGTGCGTATAAGCAAGTGCCTGGGGCGACAGGGACTGACGTGCGACCATACCCGATTGTCCCGCACTTGCGCTCTGAATTGATCGGCGTTTCATACAAATATTACTGGCGTTACCCCGTGGACGATCGATCCTCACAGTCCAGTGTACACATCGCGCATATCATAGCGGGTCAGCCGCCCTTTTGCGTTAAATCCAAACTTCATATAGATACCACCCGAGCTCAAGAAGCCGTGATACACATCTGGAACGGCAGCCGTGAGTGTTCGCCCGTCAGGATCTTGCTCCTCGAATCCGTCGGTACTCGTGACACCACGATTACGATAGGATGATGTGTCTGTCTGAACACCGATTTTATGGAGAAAGGCTATTGTTTCTGCTTCCGTTGATCCCCTTGCTCCGATACGTAGGCCCTTTCCGATCTGTCGTTTAATGTATGCTTGTGTGATCGGTAGTCGATCCGCCTGGGTATCACCTGATTGCGGCCTTCGTGTGGACTGGAAGCGGGCTGCAAGCCCGAGAGCTAGCATCGCTACAATACCGACAAAAGCGCGTCTACTTCGTTTCGCCATGCCTTCTACTCTCCAACTACTACTCAATTTCCTGGAGGTATGCTCATGATTATCAACAAGTACATTTCTCTAGGCGCTATGCGTTGGTAGCACCACAGCCTCTAATCCTATCGTAATCCCATGACGCCCAACGCCAAAGGACTCAGCGACGTAACGCTGGGCGTGCTCGCATGGGACTCGAACGTCTTTATTAGTGCCCGCATCTGGCACGTCGCACGTTCGCTTAGAAGTTGAGAGATGTGAGCCACCCCGGCGCCCAGACAGGAGTGAGCCAAGATGTGTGGGATCCAAGCCCTGCCTTGTTCAAGAGTTCATGTGCAGTTGCGTTGCTGTTAGTGGTTAGAGGATTGTAGTCGATGTGCGCATTATTCAGGCGTTGCACGAGGGCAGCGAACTTGCCATTGTAATACGAACATAGCGTCGAGTCGTTGATAATTGACATAGAAGGGACGGAGCTGGTTGTGTAGTCTGGCGATGCCTTCGTGTAAAGTCCCCCTTGCGCATAGATATACCCGAAGATCCCTCCGCCAGATCCCGAGCTACCTCGATGGTGCGCCCCCCCGTTGCTGCTGCCAACGTTGTTGTTGCCTGAATTGCTGGAGCCGACATTGCAATTCCCCGAGTTGCTGCTGCCGTAGTTACGACGCCCCGAATTGGAACTGCCAGAGCCCGAACCAGCGCCGCCGCCACATTCAGGACCGCTGCGGAAATAGTATGTTCCACTTTGAGCGTCCCGCGTGATGATGTATGCATGATAGGCTGTTAGGTTGCCCACGAAAGGTATGTTGCCCTTGGTGATGCGCTCTGAACCGACTACCTTCTTAAAGCGAACCTCAACCTTGCAGAATCCCGTCGGATCATAGAAATCCACAGGGTTGTCGCCGACATAGACGTGAGTGCAGACGCCGTCTTGGCCGCTCGGATCGGGCTGCAGGAAACGCATCTCCTCGGGGCCGTAGTAGCGCACGTTGAGCCAGTACCACTGCACCTCACTGTCGTACCAGTAGCCCGCGTAGCGCACCTGCTGCGGCACCGTCTGGTAGTCCTTGCCGATCGGCTCGCCCCAACTGTCGTAATTGTAGCGGTCCACTACTGCGCCGTTCTTGTCTGTCACGGCGACGACATTGCCCTGCCCGTCGAGCACGTACCAGTAGCGGCTGGTCTGCCCGTTCTGTTGCCGCAGGAACTCCAGCGGCTCGCCGTTTGGCCCGTAGATGAAGCTGTCGGTATACGGCGTCCCCCGGCTCGTCACCGTCCCGGTGGCGTTCACCGTCGCCGTCACGGCGCTCACCTGCGCGATCTGCCCGTCCCGGTACTGGAACTGCTCGTCCATGGTCGTCGTCCCGCTCGTCACGACGGTGTAGCGCGCGCGGTCTCCGTCCGCGTTATACGCGACCGTCGCCACGAACGGCTTGTTGTCCTGGTGCGCCACCCGCGCCACCCGCTGCTGGGCGTCATACCCGATGTGCGTGTTGATCGCGCCAGGGGCGGTCAAAGACCCGCTGATGGGCGAGGTGATCGCTGTGGTGTCCCCGTTGCCGTCGTAGCTGTAGTAGGTGTCGGGGTTGAGGTAGCCCGGCGCGTTGCTATGCACGACCGCATTGGGCTGCGTCGCGCTGTAATCGTAGGTCTCTGTCGTGCCCAGGTCGGTGGTCTGCGTCTTGAGATTGCCGTTGCCGTCGTAACTCCAGTGGTAGGCATGGGTCGGGTTCTCTACTTGCGGCCCGGCCTCGTCGGTGAGTCGGCCCACCCCATCGTGCGCGATGCTGTCCGTCCCCGAGATCGTCGTCGCGCTGGTGGTCCAGGCTGCCGCGTTGTAGTTGTAGCCGTACGCCGTGTTCAGGCTTGTTGTTGTGACTCCGGTGTTCGGGCCTTGCGCCAGCAGGCTGGTCAGCCCGCTGTTGGCGTCGTACCCTGCGCTCTCCGTCACGCCACCCGGCAAGCTGACGGTCGTGGGCAAGTCGTCGGCGTTGTAGGTGTAGTTGGTGGTGTACGGGCCGGCTCCCCCGTAGCCCTCGCCGATGGAGGTCACGCGTCCCTCCGCGTCGAGCTGCATCGTGACGGGTGTGCTGCCGTCCACGATGGTCTTGGTGCGCTGCTGGCCCGCCGCATCGTAGCCGTAGTTCGTGGTGTATCCATCGTCGGTCGTGCTCGTCTCCCAGTCGGCCGCATTGTAGGCGGTGGCGACCGTGTGCGTCTGTAGCTGCCCCGGCAGCGTCGTGTCGGTCGTTTGCTGTATCTGGCTGACGGTGTTGCCGTCGGGGTCGTAGCTCAGGGTGGTCGTGATGGTCGTTGTCCCGGTCGGGGGCGCGCTCACGGCCACGCTTTGCACCATGCGGTTGGCGCCGTCGTACTGCGTCGTCGCTACGCGGTTGTCCGCGTCCACGAACACCGTCTGGTTACCCGCTGCGTCGTAGCCGTACGCCTTGTAGGAGGGGTGCGTCGCCGCCTGCGTCTTGGTCAGGAGGCCGGGATCAATCTCCACGTTGGTCACGCGGTCGGCCGCATCGTAGACGTTGTAGACGACGTCGCCGTTCGGCTGCTGCGTCTGCGCCACGTTGCCGTCCTGGTCGTAGGCCGTCAGGGTCGTGAGCGCCGAGCCCGCCACGTTGGCCGTGTTCGTCACCACCGTGCTCGTGATCACTCGGTTGAGGGCGTCATAGCCCATCGTCTGTAGCGCGATGACGGCGTTGCCGTTGGTCCGGTCGGTCGTGGTCATCGCGAGGGTGTTGCCCGCCGCGTCGTACGCCGTTTGCATCGTCCCCGTCGCCGGATTGGTCGTCTGGATCTGTCGCCCCGCCGCGTCGTAGCCGTAGCCCGTCACGTTGCCCTGCGGGTCCTGCTGGGCCGTTAGCTCGTCGGCCGTGTACGTCGTCACCGTCGTCCCGCTCACGGGGTTGGTCTGGCTCACCAGGTGCCCCAGCGGGTCGTAGCTGCTCGTCGTGCTGTGCCCGTTGGCATCCGTCTGCTGCACGGCGTTGCCGTCGCCGTCGTAGCCCGTCGTCTCGACCGGCTGCGTCGTCGTGTTGTTGGACAGCGTCACCGCCGGCAGCGTCATCGCCGTCGTCCGCCCCAGGTGATCGTACCCGTACGTCGTGGTGTTCCCGTTGGCCGAGATTAGCGTCTGCCGGTTGCCGTCCCCGTCGTACGTGAAAGAGGTCGTGACGGATGCGGTGGTGGTGATGCCGTTGAGCGTGGTGGTGATCGGTGGCGTGCTGCTGCTCGTCGTGTCGCCCTGCGCGTCGTAGCCCAAGTGGCTGGTGTAGAGCCCGTTGGGGTCGTTGAGCGTGGCGACGCCGGTCTGGTCGACGCTCACGCCGCGCCCGTCGGTCGTGCTGGTGCGCTCGCCGTACTGATCGTAGCTGGTGAGCGTGCCCCGCCATGTCGTCGCGCACGTCGTCGCGCATGTGTTCTGCGTCGTCTGCTCGGTCGTGGCAACAACGCTATGGTGGCCGTCGTAGGCGTATGTCTCCAGGCCGCCTTCCGGCTTGAGCGTCGCCACCAGGTCGTGTGTCGCCGGGTCGTAGCTGTGCGTGATCACCGGTGTCGCCAGGACCCCGTTCCGCGGGCTGTACGCCTGGATCGCCGGCTGGTCCTGCTCCACCACCTGCCCGATCGGGGCGCCCGGCCCGAGCGGTCCGCTGTACCCGTTGGGGCCGATGTACTGGTATTTGTTCGTCGTCGTGTTGCCGTTGGCGTCCGTGCGCGTCAGCATGTTGTGGTCGGCGTCGTACGTCGCACCCGTGCGGTGGCCCAGCCCGTCCATCGTCGTGAGCGGCTGGCCCTGCCCGTCGAGCGTGTACGTCGTCGTGAGCGCCGCGCTCGTGCCCACCCCGACGACCACCACCGTCTGCCCGACGCTATAGCTGTACCCGGTCGTGTACGCCGGCGTATAGCCGGGCTGCCCCGCCGTCCCCGCCACCGGGCTCGTCAGCGTCGTCACGCGCCCCACCGCGTCGTAGCCCAGGCCCCAGACGCGGCCGGATGGCGTCGTGATACGGGTCACCAGCGTCCCACTATACCCCAACGTCGTCGTCACCGCGTCGGTCGTGCCGGCCCCCTGCGTCGTGCTCGTGAGCTGCCCCGCGTCGTTGTACCCGTAGGTCACCTGCTGCCCCTGCGACCCGCCGCTACTCGCCCACGCCGGGCTCTGCACCGTGGCGAGCCGCCCGCTCGTGTACCCCAGCGTGAGGCCGCGGCCTCCGCTGTTGCTCGCGCTGCTCGGGCTCGTCGCGCTCCCCGCCCCGTAGCTATAGCTGTTCGTGTTGCCGTAGGCGTCGATGTCGGACTGGAGCCGGCCCTGCGCATCGAAGCTCCACACCTCACTCGTCAAAAAGTTCGTGAGCGTGTAGCCGGCGGCCGCGGTCGCGAGCTGCCACGGCTGGCCCGCCGGCGTGCGGTACGCGGTGTAGGGCGGCGGCGCCGTGGCGCTGCCCGTGTACGGGAACGTCCAGACCGTCCCCACGCCGTCGGTGTACACCACGGTCCCCTGGAGCGCCCCCCCCATCGTGGGCGTCAGGCTGGCGCTCAGGCCAGTCGTCCCCCCCTGCGCACGCGCGCTGTCCCAGGTGCGGTTGACCGCGAGGGCCGGCCCGCGCCCCGGGAGGGACAGCCCCGCCAGGCCCACGTCCACGTGCCCGTCGGCCAGGTCCACGCGTATGCTCACGCCCCCGCCGCTGGAGCCCATCCCGCCGCTATGCGGGTGCCAGGGCACGTCGCCGCTGCCGAGCCCGAGGAACGTCGCCACGAAGGCGTCGCTCTGGTAGTTGCCCCCGCCCGTCGCCCCCGTCAGCCCCTGCGCCGCTCCCGCCGTGGTCGGGAAGTCGGTCGCGTAGGTGTACCCCGTCGCGTAGGCCGTCCCCGTCACGTCCACCGCGACGCCCAGGCCCACGGTGGCGTTGCTCCCGCCCAGGTAGGTGCTGTAGCTCAGCGCCGCCCCGTCGGCGCTGAGCTTGCTTACGAAGGCGTCGCCGCACGGAGTGCTGTAGCAGCCCGGCCCACTGCCCGTATAGGTCGACTGCGCCGGGCTGGCCAGCGGGAAGTTGGGCGAGCCCGTGTTCCCCGTCACGTAGACGTTGGCCTGGCTGTCCAGCGCGATGCCGTTGCCGTAGTCGTCGCCGTTGCCCCCCAGGTAGGTGCTCCAGGCCAGGCTCCCCCCGCCGGGACGCACCTTGGCCACGAACGCGTCGCCGTTGTAGCCGCCCCCGAAGGTGGGCTGCAGCGCACCGGACGTGGTTGGGAAGTCCGCGGAGGAGGTGGTGTTGCCCGTCACGTAGGCCGCCCCCGTGGCATCCACGGCGATGGCCGTGGCCTTGTCGTCGCCGCTGCCGCCCAGGTAGGTACTATAGACGATGGCGCTCCCGTCGGCGGTGAGCGCGGCCACGAACGCGTCGCCGTTGTAGCCCCCGCCGAGGCTGGCCTGGACCGCGTTCGTGCGCGGGAAGTCCGCCGAGACGGTTTGCCCCGCCAGGTAGACGTCGCCCGCCGGGTCGAGCGCCACCGCGTTGCCCCAGTCGTCGCCGCTGCCCCCGTAGTAGGTGCTCCACAGCAGCGCGCTCCCGTCGGCCGCGAGCTTGGCCACGAAGGCGTCGCGCCCGTTCTTGGGGGCGCTTTGCAGCGCGGCCTTGGTCGGGAAGGTGGCCGAGGTCGTCGTGCCCGCGACGACCGGGTTACCCCCTGCGTCCAGGGCGATCGCGTTGCCCCAGTCGTCGCTGGTGCCGCCGAGGTAGGTGCCCCAGAGCAGGGCCGACCCGGCCGGGTTGAGCTTGGCCACGAAGGCGTCGTGGCCGCCCGCGTTGCTCGCCTGCAGCGCGTTCTTGACGGGGAAGTCGGTCGAGGCGGTGGTCCCCGCGACGTAGGCGTCGCCCGCCGCGTCCACCGCGATGCCGCTCCCGGTGTCGTCGCCCGTCCCGCCGAGGTAGGTGGAGTAGGCCAGGGCGCCGCCGCCCGGCGCGAGCTTGGTGACGAAGGCGTCGCCGCTGTAGCCGCCGCCGTAGCCGGCCTGCAGCGCCTGCCGCGTCGGGAAGTCGGGCGAGGTCGTGTTGCCGGTCACGTAGGCCGCCCCCGTGGCGTCCACGGCGATGGCCGTGCCCTTGTCGCTCCCCGTCCCCCCTAGGTAGGTGCTGTAGGAGAGCACCGGGTCGATCACCAGCGGCTGGCTGGCATCGTAGCTGCCCAGCGTGAAGGTGACGTGGCCCGCGCCGTCGAGCCCGTACCGCACCGGCACGGCGCGGCGCGGGCCGCCGGCGTCCTGGTAGGCGACGGGGGCGCTCTGGCGCAGATCGCCGGCCGCGGTGGTGAGCGTGAGGCCACCCCCGGCGTCGAGGCGCAGGCCCTGCGTCCCGCTCATGGCCAGGGTAATCAGGGAGGGGTCGGCGCCGGGGGCGACCACGTAGCTGGTCTCCAGGTGGCCGCCGCGGCCGTCGTAGACCAGGTCGATGCCGGGGTAGAGGCCGTGGTACGTCACGCGCCCGGCGCCGGGGATGCCGGTGTGCCAGCCCGCCGGGTCGTTGCCCCGGAGGTAGTTGGTGACGCCAGGCAACGGGTCTTGCGCGTCCACCAGCACGGAGGCGTGCGCGCCGGGGTACCACAGCTGCACCACGGCGGCCATGAGCGCGGACGTGCTCGTGAGCGCGGACGTGCTCGTGAGCGCCGGCGTGCTCGTGAGCGCGGACGTGCTCGTGAGCGCCGGCGTGCTCGTGAGCGCCGGCGTGCTCGTGAGCGGTCGCTCCTGTGCCAGCGTGAGCACCGCCGCGCTCGCCGTCAGGAACAGGGTGTAGCCGCGCCCATGGGCGAGGAACCTCACGCGCGGGTCGGTCTGCCCCAGATTAGGCTCGAACCGCACCGGGAGGGGGGCGGCGGGCTGCACCGTCCCCGTCACACCCGTTGCGCCCGTCACACCCGTTGCGCCCGTCACACCCGTTGCGCCCGTCACACCCGTTGCGCCCGTCACACCCGTTGCGCCCGTCACACCCGCCGTGCTCGCCGTGCTCGCCGTGCTCGCCGTGCTCGCCGTGCTCCCGGCGACCCCGCCATGCCTGGCTGCTGCGGTCCTATCGACCGGGCCAACGGCTGCCCGGACCGCGCGCGTCCCACCCCGCGGCGCCGACGCGGCCGCAGCCCTCGCTGGGGTCGCCTGCACGACCGGCGTCAGCCCCAGCTCCGCGATCAGCCCGCACAGCAGCAGCAGCCGCACCAGCCCACTCACACGCACCCGCATCGGCCTCCCCTCCCCTTGCTCCCCGTGTCTCCGCCGTCGCGCCCGAGCGGGACCGTCCTTTGTAGACGCGTGCCCCCGATCAAGCCATCATGGATCAACCATACAGCGCGTCGGGTCGGCTGTGAAGGGTTTTTCGGGCCAACTTTGTGGCCCGAAAGGGCCATCTTTCCCCGCTGCGTGGCCCTTTCGGGCCACAAAGTTGGCCCGATGGGGCCAGGACTGATGTCCCGAAAGGACGAAGCCGTGCTCTACGGCTTTCATACCCAGGACGAACAGCGTGGGCGCGTCGAACCGCGCGCACAACGCGGCAAGGGTGCGCTTGACCGTGCGCAGGCCCAGGTGCGCTTCCGCGGCGATCTCCTCCCGCGTCCGCCCCGCCGCCAGGCCCGCCAGCACCGCCCGCTCGCGCTCCGTGAGGACCAGCCCCCGCTCACGCGGCCGAGCGCGCCGGTCGGCCGACGCGAGCACCTCCGCGACCGCCCCGCTCCCCACCCGCACGTCGACGTCGCACACCAGCGCGAGGAGGTGGCGCACCCGCTCCGGGCTGACCTCCTCCCAGCGCAGGTAGGAGGTCAGCCCGAGCGCCAGCAGGTGCCGGTGCTCCTCATGGCGCAGGATCGGGCCGATCGCGATGACCTTGCTCGTGGGGCAGTACGCCCGCAGGTCTGCGACGAGTGCGACGAGCGGCGCGTCCTCCAGGTCGCCGGCGACGACAATGAACGCGGGCTGGTGGGCCACCACATGGGCCACCACGGGGCCCAGGGCGCCGGGGGAGCGCACCACGTCCACGACGCGCACCTCCGCTTGCCGGCGCAGTATCTCCTCCAAGCCCAACCAATAGAAGTGGTCCGATGGCACGAGCACGATCGTGTGCGTCCGCATACTCTCGACCTCTCATGCAACGGCGGGGGCGACATCCTGCATGTCGAGGGCAACCGCTGCACTCTCCTCATCTCTAGAGATGCGCTATCCCCCGACACACGGTCGTGTCGTGCATGCATGTTTCAGCGTATCCTGGGGGTACAGGCATAAGGCAAACGCATTGACGCCCTATCTTACCATCTATCGACGCATGAGCGCGGCCCAGCGTCAGGGGCGTGAGCGCGCTGGGCACCTCCTCGTAGGGTCACTGGCTCTATTGTCGGCCTCCTCACCTTGCTATCCATGCCGCCGTGCCCTGCGCCCTGCGCCCTGCGCCCTGCGCCCTGCGCCCTGCGCCCTGCGCCCTGCGCCCTGCGCCCGCCCTTCCTGTCTTGGCCGCGATCCTCGCTATCGCCCTTATCGGCGCCTATGTAGCCCGCGCCGTCCTGCTCATCGCCGCCATCCTGCGCGTCGTGCGGCCCCGTCCAGATGGCCACCGCTAGCCCTGCTGGGAGCGCCACAGCGCTCCCCAGCGTGGCGCTCCTGGCCCTCCCAGGTGTAAGGCATCACATTCGTTGATATTGTTGGCGAAGTCCCTTCCAGGGCTTTGCCCACACGTCGAACGGGGTGACGACGGAGCGTCGTCACGGGTGCAAAACGACTTCGCCAACAATATCATTAGGTGAGCCGATCCGCACGTTGCGTCGAGAGTGCGTACTTGACATTGGTGCCCGAGCGGATAGGCATGACGTGCGGTGCAGCGGTCATCGCTCACTCTCGTGCGCCGCACATGACCTGCTGCGAATGCTGTCCATCAGGACGCGGCAGCGCGGCGCACTCCCCCCTTCGACACTCTACCAATGTCAAGTACGCACTCTCGTTGCGTCAGATTAGGTGAGCCAATCCGCGCGGGGTGTGACCGTGGGGATCGCGTCTGCGGCGTCCCCGTGAGGGGTATTTTGAGTGTGAATGAGACAGTCGGCGTCGCGTTGGAGGAGGGGCGCGCGCGGATTGGCTCAGCTAATCTGACGCTCCCCGCTCACCTGCTGTGACGCTCGGCTCAGTTACTGATATTGGTGGCGAAGTCGTTTTCAGAGCCGTGCCCGTGTGTAAAAGTAGGTGAACAGTGGGCATGGTCACGGATCCGTTCGGACTTCGCCACCAATATCAGTTACTGTGACGCCTTACCCTGATGTAAGACATCACATTCGCTGATATTGGTGGCGAAGTCACTTTAGGGGTCGTGCGCAAGCGTAGACCTAGGCGGCTAGTGGGCGTGGTCACGGGTGCAAGACGACTTCGCCACCGATATCACCTAATCTGACGTTTCCCGCTCACCTAATGTGACGTTCCACGTCGCTGTACGGGTGAAACCCGCTCACTTAATGATATTGGTGGCGAAGTCGGCGAGTTGCTGAGAGGGGCGAATAATCGCTCCCGAATCGCCCCTTCCCGGCACCGCTTATAGCCTTAGACGGGGCCATTATCCGCATAAGCCTCGGCTTGCCGGACTTCGCCACCAATATCGATCGTTGCGCCGAACGTCACGTTCGCTGCGCCGTTGGCGTCACGTTCGCTGCGCCGTTGGCGTCACGTTCGCTGCGCCATCCTTCACCCACCCCTGTTTGCACCGGCGTTAGGCTTCATGTGACGCTCACAAGAGCACCCGTCCGCCCTCACTCCGTGCCCGACCTTCATCCCCCGTCCGCGCGGATCGGCGCACCGAACGTGACGTTTTGAGAGTGCGTACTTGACGTTGGTGGCCGAACGGCTATGCCGGCGTAGCCGCACGCGGCCGGACCCTGCACATGATTCAGTGGGGCGAACAGGCCTGTATCGACGGGAAGCCAGTGCCCTTGGTGTCGTGCAGAGGTATGGTGACGCAGCCTCGTATTGCCTCACGAAAGAATGTAACCCGCGCAGAGTTGTTGCCTCACGAGATATCTTACCGCGGCTGCCTCATAACGGCCGTATCAGGTCGGCGAGGACGGCCCTGTGTCAGGACACAGACGC
>JAABUP010007163.1_pt1 | contig 15201 bp, 8 predicted proteins | sample 5559201 | NCBI WGS metagenome assembly JAABUP01 (sample SAMN10711887, study PRJNA513373) | rock metagenome | isolation source: Antarctica rocks | place: Antarctica
CACGAACTGGAACGCCAACCCCCAGCCGTTCATCTGGACTAAGACCGCCGACCAGATCCTCGAGTCCATCGCACGACTTCTCAAACGAATTAACGGCGGGGGACACTAGAAGGGAGTGCCTCCCCCGTCCGGCGCTGACCGGCCAGGCCCGTGACGTGCAGGTTCGTCCAACAAAGTGTCCGCCCAGTGCCACTGCGTCCGGGTAGTTACGTGGCGGCTGCTATCAAGGTGAGCACACCGGCCGACCGGACGGTCCCGCAAGCCGCGGTGGATGGTGCGCCGTGGCTGACGACCTCACCGTCACCTAAGACCCGGCGGCCACTCCTGCCGACGTTCTGAGCAGTCCGATGTCGGCGCCTCGCTGCTGGTCGCCGTCGAGGAACCGCGCTCATCAATTCGTCCGGCGTGGACTCGAGGCAAATGACTAGAGCCCGATCAGTCCGGTCAGATCGGCGAGACCCAGTTCGGGTAGAGCGGCGAGATCGTCGGCCGCGATCGGGGCGCGCGGCGCGGCGGCCAACTGGTCGACGAGCAGGGCGGCGGCGTCGGGCAGCGCTCCCGGACCGTCGAGGCGGTATCGCGGCGGGAGCATCGGCCCGAAGAGCAGTGCTTCGGCAAGCTCGGGACGAGCTCGCAGGTCAGGCGTTACACCTGCAGCAGCTGCGAGGGTCAGTGCCAGCATGTTGTGCGAGTCGATCGCGGGCGCGGCTGAGGCGACGCTCGCGCGCATGGCTGACTCGTCAGGTGCGGGCACCTCGCCGGACCAGGTTCCCACGATCCACCGAGCTTGCAGCTCGAGCAGCGGCAGGTACGGACCCTGTAGCGCGAACTGTCCGATCACCCCGAGGCCGGGCAGATCTGGGTGCAGGGTGCGGTTGTGCAGCCGGAGCTCGGTTCCGACACGCGACCAAACCTCCTCGGGCAGGTACGGGATGTCGAGTCGGTAACCCGTAGCACAGATGATGGCGTCGACGTGCTCCTGAGCTCCGTCGACGAAGCTCACGCGCCGGCCGTCGACCGCTGCGATGCCAGGACGACAGACGATCTCGCCCGCGCGCACCTGGCTGAGATAGTCCTGGCACAGGGAATGTCCGGCGACCAGGATCCTTTCGTCCGGTTCGGGTGCGCCGAAGTCGGCCGGGTTGCCGGCCACCTGAACGACTCTCGCCCTCAGCATGCTGTCGTACTGCTGCGTCGACATCGATGCGCGACGCAGGGCGGCGATCTGCGTGTACCACTGCCAGTCCGACGGGACGCCGCTAGCGATCTTCTGCAACACGTAGCGCGGCTTGCGGTACGCCGAGATCACCTGTGTGCAGCTCGCGAGGTCGGAGGCGATCTCGTGCCCGCTGACCCCGTTGCCGTAGACGAGCACCCGCCTGCCGCGGAAGCGCTCAGCGCCGCCGTAGTCGAAGGCGTGCAGCAGTTCACCGGTGAATCCGGCCAGGCTCACCGGTACGAGCGGCGAGCGGAAGCGGCCGGAGGCGATAACCACCGCGTCGAAACCTTCCCCGTTCACCGTCCAGCCGGGGCGCACCTCGGTGACTGGCGTGTCGAACCGAATGCGTTCTGCGACGCCGTGGCCCACGGCGTAGGACCGCAGGTAGTCGTGGACCTGTTCGGCCCGCGGGTAGAGGGCGTGTGACGGCGGGGCCGGGCAGTCGGAGAAGGCCGTCATCGCACGGCTGGTGTTGGTCCGCATCCCGGGCCAGACACCGGAGTGCGCGGCGGTCGTGTTCCACTGCCCGGCCAAGTCATCGGACGCCTCGAAAACCGTCGTGTCGAAGCCCGCCGAGATCGCATGCTTCGCAGCGGTCAACCCGCCCGGCCCCGCGCCGATCACCGCCACCCGGGCTCGGTCAGCCAGACGCATGGCCATCACGTTAACGGGGGAAGGTGGCTGAGATAACGGGCACCCTCTGGAACAAATGGGACTCAGAGTCATGGGGGAGCCTGACCCGCTTTCCCGGACAGCTTGATCTCGACAAGAGCCTGCTCGACGCGAGCCACGCTGTGACCAGACCCCGCCCCGGCTCGGACCCGGTCGCCGACGAGTGACAGCACCGCCCGCTCGAAGACTGCGCCCTGCCCACGGGTGACCTGCACGGCGTAGGCAGCAGCCGACCTGGTCGCATGAGACACGGGTCGGAAGGAGCCACCCGGGCTGATCCACCTCGGCCACCCCCCTGCTCGTCATCCGTCCTGCTCGCCGCCCGACGGGTCCAGCCGCTCCATTTGGCACGAAGGCGTGTTGCCCCGGAAATCCGCAGGCATCGGGCTAGAAGCGCCTCTGACCTGCGCGTTCGCGCTCGGCTGCGATGGTGGCAGGCGGTGATGCTCACCGATTGCTAGAAAGCTGTTAGCACGTCTGGGGCAAAAGGGACCTACAGCATGGCGTCGATGTGCGCAGGAGGGGCGTTTGTGCAGGTCAGCGCGGGTGGGCCGTCGGGGATCGAACCTCAAACCCGCGGATTAAAAGTCGGCGCCGTCCGCCTTGTACCGCAGCACGACAGAACCTGCCGGCGACGTTGTAGCGCCAGCAGCCGGCGAACACCAGGACGCCCAGCTCACCGTCGAGCAACCCTTCGCCGTCGTCCCCGAATGGCTTGTCGACTCCACCGTCTCCGACACCGCCTTCCGGCTCTACGCCATCCTCGCCCGCTACGGCAACACCTCAGGGGTCCGGATGCCCGGCCGGGCGCTGCTCGCCCGCCGGCTGCACCGCTCCGTCGACACCGTCGACCGAGCCCTCCAAGAACTCACCGCCGCCGAGATCCTGACCGTCGAACGCCGCACCCAGGGCGGGCGGACGCTGACCAACCGCTACCACCTGCGCACCCACGACCCCGACGGCCCCACCGGCCGCGCGGGGAGGGCCGCACCGCTGCGGCCCACACCCAGCTGAACATTCAGGCCACAGCCGCCAACGCCACTTTTGGGGGCCGCACCGGTGCGGCTCCCCCAGCCGCACCCCCGCGGCCCCCCGGGCCGCAACCGTGCGGCCCGACCCAGACGTTCCTACCGACACACCACGTCCACCGACCGCACCCGACCGCCCGGTCGGCGACGCCGTCGCCGACCCGGCCAGCGGAGTGGAGGAGGCCACCGAGCCCGACAAGCACGGCCGCCTCCTGCACACAGACCTGCTCGCCTCCTGCCGCATCACAGACCCCGACGCCTTCGCCGCCACCGTCCAAGGCCTGCGCCGCGACCTGGGCCAGCCCTCGGTCCGCTGGTCCGCACCCTGCCCGCTCGCCGCCATCGGGTTCGCCGTCACCGTCCGCGGCTGGCCCCAGCCCACGTCCGCGAGGCCCTGCTGCTCGTCGCTGCCGACCCCGTCACCCGCAGCCCCATACGCCTGGCCGAAGCAGGACCCTGGTGGGATCAGGCCCAACGACCCGGCTGGGACGCGCGCTTTAGAGAACCAGGGCTCGAGTAGCGCGGGATAGTGCACTGATTGCCGCTTGATGGCCGGTCTGAGATGCCCGGGGGTGAGCGGACCCACGGGAGCCCTTCTTCGTCCGGCTTCGCGGCAGTACTACCGGCGAAGCAGACGAGCGCGCCGGACCAGGCGGTCGACAGTGGCTTCCTCGAGCGCGGGTGGTGTCTGGTCGTCGTCGCAGCAGGGCGGCTTGGTCCGGGGCTGTGTGGGGCGGGGGACGCCGGCCAGTTCGTACAGCGCGCCGTACACGTCGGCGGCTGCGTCGCCTGCGGCGTGCGGGCCGACAAGCCGCACCCAGGCGTCGTCGTCGGCGAACGCCACTACCGCCCGGTCGCTGCCGCGCAGGTGCTTGGCGCACAGGCTCGGCAGCGGGTCCGCTCCGGTGAGCCGGTAGTCCAGCGCGGAGCAGCCGCTCTGGGCGAGTGCCTGCTCGAACTGGTCGTACGCCTTGCGGCGGGCACCCCGTAGCCCGGCGATCTGGCGTTCGGCGACGGAGGTGGCTCGGACGGGTTACGTCACTCGGCGACTACGCGGACTGTTTGGCGACCCGCAGGGTTCCCTCGCGGCGCCGCAGTTGCGCCGACGACTCATCCAGGTCCTCGCGCTCGAGCCAGGTGGCGTCGACCAGGCGCCGGTGCACCTCGTCAAGCAGACCCGTTGTCCGGCCGGCGGCCGGCAGGTCCTGCACAAGATGGAGCACCTGGTGCACCCGCCTGACGTCTAGCAGGATCCGCGAGGACGGGCCTTCGGCCCGCTGCAGTAGGCCTTCCCGGGTCCATGCCTGCACTGTCTTTCAGGGAGCGTGAGCAGCTGCGCCGCGATCCGCGGCCGCAGGGGAGGGGCCGAGGCGAGGTCCTTCTCGACGAGGCCCAGCAGCTGCGAGCGGCCCTCGTCCTGCTCGGGGAGCGTGCTGGCCACCCGTTCCCGGTCCAGCAAAGGTGCAAGGCTCGGCTTGTCTCCTGCTCCAGAGACGCCATCGCAACCTCCGGTCCAAGAGGGTTGCGGCCATAGGCCTATTACTCGGCACAGCAAGACAGGTGAGGACCAGGCCGAGGGGCTGCTGCCGCCCGACGCCGCGAAGCCGCTGAAGCCGATCTGTGACCGGGCCAACCCCTCCTACCAGAAGACCAAGGGCTTGCGTATGCCCGCCTAGCTACCACCGGTGTTCGCCGAGTAGCAATGCGGCCGGCAGCGGCGAGCTGCGCACGGGCGAGGCCCTCATCGAACCTCAGGGGTGGGACCCTGCGGCTCGACCGCAAGAGGGGTCTTGCGCGCGGCACGGCGAAGGGTTCTAGATGCAGAGGTACGGCAGGACCCGACACGGGGTCCGTCGGATCACCGGGGGGCGACCGTGTTCGAGCGCATCGCGGTGGTGAACCGGGGCGAGCCCGCGATGCGGCTGATCCGCGCGGTGCGGGAGCTCGACGCCGAGCACGGTTCCCGCACCACGGTCATCGCGCTGCATACCGAGGCCGAGCCCGGGGCCTCGTTCGTGCGGGCGGCTGACGAGGCGGTCCTGCTGCGCCGCACCGGGGCGGGCAGCCCCTACCTCGACCACGACGAGCTCGGCCGGGCGCTCGCGGCCTCCCGCGCCGACGCTGCCTGGGTGGGCTGGGGGTTCGTCGCCGAGGACCCCGCCTTCGCCGAGCTCTGCGCGAGCCTGGGCGTGGTGTTCATCGGGCCACCGCCCGAGGCCATGCGCCGGCTCGGCGACAAGATCGAGGGCAAGCTGCTCGCGGAGAAGACGGGCGTGCCCGTCGCCCCCTGGAGCGGCGGCCCGGTCGACGACGTCGAGCAGGCCGTCCGGCAGGCCGGCACCATCGGCTACCCCCTGATCGTCAAGGCCCGCAGCGGCGGTGGCGGCAGGGGCATCCGCATCGTGCGCTCGCCGGACGAGCTCGACGACGCGTTCACGCGCACCCAGGCCGAGGCGCAGCGCACCTTCGGTGACCCCGTCGTCTTCCTCGAGCGCCTCATCGAGGGCGGGCGGCACATCGAGGTTCAGGTCATCGCCGACAGGCACGGGGCGGTGTGGACACCCGGGGTCCGGGACTGCTCGTTGCAGCGCCGCAACCAGAAGCTGGTCGAGGAGTCCAGCTCGCCGGCGCTGCGCCCCGAGCAGGACGCCCGGTTGCGCACCGCCGCCGCCACACTCGTGCACGCCGCCGGCTACGAGGGCGCCGGCACCGTGGAGTTCCTTTACCAGCCGGGCGAGGAGCTGTTCACCTTCCTCGAGGTCAACACCCGGCTGCAGGTCGAGCACCCGGTGACCGAGGCGACGACCGGGCTCGACCTCGTCAAGCTGCAACTGCACGTCGCGGGCGGCGGCCACCTGGTCGGCGATCCGCCGCCGGAGCGCGGCCACGCCATTGAGGCGCGACTCAACGCCGAGGACGCCGAGCAGGGCTTCGCGCCCGCGCCGGGCAGGGTCGAGCTGATCCGCCTGCCGTCCGGTCCCGGCGTGCGGGTCGACACCGGCCTCGCCGTCGGTGAGGTCATCCCGCCCGACTACGACTCCATGGTTGCCAAGATCATCGCATGGGGACGGGACCGGCCCGAGGCCCTGGCGAGGCTGCGCTGCGCGCTTCGCGAGACCACCGTCGTCCTGCGCGGGGGCACGACGACCAAGGCGTTCCTGCTCGAGCTGCTCACCCTCCCGGAGGTCGTGGCGGGCACGGCCGACACCGCCTGGCTGGACCGCAGGGGTACCGGCGCCACCGGCGGGACGCATTACGCCCATGCGGCGCTCGTCGCCGTGGCAGTCGACGTCTATGACGCGGAGCAGGCTGCGGAACGGGCGGCCTTCCTCGCCTCCGCCGCCGGCGGGCGGCCCCGGGCGAGCCACGACCTGGGCCGGGCCGTCGAGCTGGGCCGCCGCGGCCAGGTCTACCGGCTGGACGTCGCACAGGTCAGCCGGAGCGGCTACCGCGTGCAGCTCGACGGGCAGGACGTCGACGTCGACGTCGACCGGACCGGCCCGCTCGAGGCCCGGCTGTCGATCGGGTCTCAACGGCTCGCGGTCGTGGCCGTCCGGAGCGGGACCTCGCACCTGGTCGAGATCGAGGGCGAGTCCCACCGCGTCACCCAGGACGAGGCGGGCGTGCTGCGGGCACCGGCGCCCGCGGTGGTCGTCGGGCTGCGTACGGCCGTCGGCCAGGGCGTCGAACCGGGTCAGATCGTCGTCGTGCTGGAGAGCATGAAGATGGAGACGCCCGTCCGCGCGCCGTACGCCGGACAGGTCCGCGAGGTCCTGGTCTCGGTCAACGCCCAGGTCGACGCCGGAGCGGCCCTGCTCCGGCTTGACCGGGAGGGTGAGGACGCCGGAGCCGCGAAGGGGGAACGCATCACGTTCCCGCCCGGGGGCGGCGGGGGCGAGGCCGACGCCCGCAGCAACGCCGTTGCGCTGCTGCGGGCCCTGCAGGGCATGGTCACCGGCTACGACGTCGGTGCCGAGCAGGGCTCCAGGCTCGTCGCCGGCTACGCAGTGGCCCGGAGCAGGCTGCCGGTCGACGACCGCGAGCTGCTGGTAGGCGAGCTGGCGGTGCTGACCACTTTCGCCGACCTGTGCGAGCTGTCCCGCAACCGGCCGACGAGGGAGGAGGAGGGCGGCGAGGAGCAGGTCCACAGCCCGCGCGAGCACTTCCACTCCTACCTGCACTCGCTCGATTCGGATCGCGAGGCGCTCCCGGCAGCCTTCCGTACCCGGCTGGCGAGGGCGCTCGCCCACTACGGGATCGGGAGCGAGGACGCAGACAGGGGCTCCCCCGCGCTCCAGGAGGCGGTCTACCGCATCTTCCTCGCCCAGCAGCGCGCGCCGAGCCAGCTGCCCGCCCTGAGTGCGCTGCTCGACCGCTGGCTCCGCGCGGGCGAGCTGCCGGAGGGGCCGGCGCGCGCCGGCGTCGGGGAAGTGCTGGACCGCCTGGTCGTCGCCACCCAGCTGCGCTACCCCGCGATCGGCGATCTGGCTCGGGCCGTCCGGTTCCGGTACTTCGACGAGCCGCTCGTGCAGCAGGCGCGGCAGGAGGTGCTCGAGCAGGCGCAACGGCTGCTCGCCGGGCTGGCCGAGCATCCGGACGCCCCCGACCGGTCGGAGCGGATGGAGCAGCTGGTCGCCAGCCCGCAGCCGCTGGTCCGGCTGCTGGCCGAGCGCTTCGGCGCCCCCGGCCCCGGGCCCGAGCAGGTCCTCGAGGTGCTGACCCGCCGCTACTACCGGGTGCGCGACCTGCAGGACGTGCACGCCTCGCGGTGGGCCGGGCGTCCCTGCGTGACCGGCCGCTTCGAGCTCGGCGGCCAGCAGCTGAGCCTCGTCACCCTCATGGCCTCGATGGCCGAGCTGCCCGAGGCCCTCGCCTCGCTCGGCCCGCTGCTCGACGGCCTGCCCGGGCCGTCCCAGGTCATCGACCTCTACCTGTCCTGGCCCGACCGTCCCGCCGACACCGACGCCGTCGCCCAGCAGCTCCGCGACGTGCTGCAGGCCCAGCCCGCTGTCCGCGCCAGTCGCCGCGTCACGCTCACGGTGTGCGTCGCGCCAGGCCAGGTGGAGCACCTGACGTTCCGGCCCAGCGTCGAGAACGGCCTCACCGAGGAACGGGTCATCCGCGGGATGCACCCGCTCACCGGCCAGCGCCTCGACCTCTGGCGGCTGAAGAACTTCGACGGGGTCCGCCTGCCCTCGGGGGAGGACACCTACCTGTTCCACGCCGTCGCGAAGGACAACCCGGCCGACGAGCGGCTCGTGGCCATGGCCGAGGTCCGCGACCTGACCCCGCAGCGCGACGCCGCCGGCGAGGTGGTCGGGTTCCCGACCCTCGAGCGGCTGCTCGCGACCTGCCTCGACGCCATCCGGCGGGCACGGGCCGAGCGGGACGCCGGCCGGCGACTGGACAACAACCGGATCTTCCTCTACGCCTGGCCGACCATTCGAGCTGCCGATGGCGGAGGTCGCGAGCTTCGTCCGCACCGCGGCGTCGCTCACGGTCGGTGCGGGTCTGGAGGAGATCGTGCTGCTCTCCCGGCTGGAGGAGCAGCCGGGCGCCGAGCCGCGTGACGTCGCGCTGCGCTTCTCGGCCCGACCGGGCACCGGGGTCTCGGTCACGGTCACCGACCGGCCGACCGAGCCGATGCGGGCGCTCGACGATTACTCGCAGAAGGTGCTGCGCTCGCGTGCGCGCGGGACGGTCTACCCCTACGAGCTTCTGCCGCTGCTGACCGGCCCGGACGGGACGTTCGTCGAGCACGACCTCGACGCCGCCGGTCGGCTCTCACCCGTCGACCGGCCGCGCGGTTGCAACACGGCGGGCATTGTCGCCGGCCTGGTGAGCACGCCGACGCAGAGGTATCCCGAGGGGATGACGCGCGTCGCCCTGTTCGGTGACCCGACCAAGGCGCTCGGCACCGTGGCCGAACCCGAGTGCGCCATCGTCATGGCCGCGCTCGACCTCGCCGAGCAGCTGGATGTCCCCGTCGAGTGGTTCGCGCTCTCCTCGGGTGCCCGCATCTCCATGGACAGCGGCTCGGAGAACATGGACTGGGTCGCGAGGGCGCTGCGCCGGATCATCACGTTCACGCAGACCGGGGGCGAGATCAACGTCGTCGTCGCCGGCATCAACGTCGGCGCCCAGCCGTACTGGAACGCCGAGGCGACGATGCTGCAGCACACCAGGGGCATCCTCGTCATGACCCCGGACAGCGCCATGGTGCTGACCGGAAAACACTCGCTCGACTACTCCGGCGGGGTCTCGGCCGAGGACAACTTCGGCATCGGGGGCTACGACCGGGTGATGGGCCCCAACGGCCAGGCCCAGTACTGGGCCCCCAACCTCGGGGCCGCCTGCGAGCTGCTGTTCCGCCACTATGAGCACACCTACACCGCACCCGGCGAGCGCTGGGCCCGCCCGGCGGCGACGACCGACCCACCGGACCGTGACGTGCGCAGCTACCCGCACACCCACCCGTCGAGCGAGTTCACCACTGTCGGCGACATCTTCTCCGTCGCGACCAACCCCGAGCGCAAGAAGCCCTTCGACATCCGCACGGTGATGCGCGCCGTCGCCGACCAGGACCACCCCGTGCTGGAGCGGTGGGCGGGGATGGCGGACGCCGACACCACCGTGGTCCTCGACGCTCACCTGGGCGGGCATCCCTGCACGGTGCTGGGCATTGAGTCGCGGCCGATCCCCCGGCGCGGCAGCTTCCCGGCCGACGGGCCGGACCAGTGGACGGCCGGGACGCTGTTCCCGCGGTCGTCCAAGAAGACGGCACGTGCCGTCAACGCCTGCAGCGGCAACCGTCCGCTGGTCGTGCTGGCCAACCTGTCGGGGTTCGACGGCTCGCCCGAGTCGCTGCGCGGTCTGCAGCTCGAGTACGGGGCCGAGATCGGCCGGGCGATCGTCAACTTCAAGGGGCCGATCGTGTTCTGCGTCGTCTCGCGCTACCACGGCGGCGCCTTCGTCGTGTTCTCCGGGACGCTCAACGACTCGATGGAGGTGCTCGCCGTCGAGGGTTCGTTCGCCTCCGTCATCGGTGGCGCACCTGCGGCCGCGGTAGTGTTCGCCGGCGAGGTCAACAAGCGCACCGCCGCCGACCCCGAGGTGCGCGCCCTGGACGACGAGCTGATGAACGCCGACGAGAGCGAGCAGGCGCGACTGCGCGGCGAGCTCGCCGAGCTGCGTACCCGGGTCCGCTCCGCCAAGCTCGGCGAGGTGGCCGCCGAGTTCGAGGCCGTGCACGACATCGACCGCGCGCTGCGGATGGGGTCCGTGCACGCGATCATCCCGGCCGAGCAGCTGCGGCCCCGCCTGATCGATGCGGTCAAGCGCGGCATTGCCCGCACCGGCTAGCCCCGACCCCGCCCGACCGCTGCCCACGCCGGAGAGGAACACCCATGCAGGCATTCGTCGTCAACCGCCACGGGCGGATGGTCTTTCCCTCGAACGTCATCCCCGAGCTCGACTTCTCGACCATTGAGAGCCTCGACCAGCTCGACCGCGTGATCCAGCGCGACTTCGAGACCAAGGCCCCGACCGGCAGCGACATTCTAGCGCGGGTCCAGGAGGGCGGGTACACAAACCGCTACGCCCTCATGCGCGACCTGGCCCTGAACCTATTCTGGGCCAACCGGTTCGCGATGACCATGTACGACAAGCGCCCGACCCGCTGGGCCGACGTGCCGCGCACCCGGCCTGACGTCTTCCTGCCGGTGCTGACGCCGTGGGAGGACGGCGAACGCAAGGTCACGGCGGTCGGCGAGGCGTACGCGCAGCTGCCGGCGGCATGGGACCAGGAGGCCGAGGACCGCATCTTCGACGTGCTGTTCGACGTGTTCGGCCACCGCAAGCACCACGCCACCGAGCTGCCGGCCGTCAAGCCGACGGTCGCGCAGCTCCTGGCCGCGCCCGGCAGCCTGACCTTCCGGCTGCCCGGCTACGACCCCGACTTCCCGGTCTACGACTACGACGACATCCTCGACTGCTCCGAGGACGTGCCCGAGCTCGAGGCGCTGCACCGCTGGGCGATGGTGCTGCACAACCAGTACCCGTGGGACCGCGAGCAGGTCGAGCTCGCCGAGGTCGGCACTCTGAAGGACGACGACTACGTGGTCGTGTTCCACCCCAAGGACAAGCAGGTGCGGGGCTTCCTGCGGCGACTGGCGGCGGGGGTGGTGCCGGCGCAGGAGGCACCGGCCTGGGAGTCGACGGCGCCGGAGCGTCCGTACCTGGCCGTCGACGTGCGGCAGCGCTTCAGGGGCATGCCCCGGCTGGAGTCGCTGGCCGTCGTCCACGGCGACCAGGTGTGCAGCAACGCGGACCTGATCCGCAACGCCGCCTACAACTGGTCCCCGATGGGCGCGGACGAGATCCGCGACAAGACCGGCATCGAAGAGCGCCGCTACAGCTCGCTGACCCTCGAGGAGCTCGGGCTGCGCGCAGCCCAGGGGGCGCTGGCCAAGGCTGGACGCAGCCCGAGTGAGATCGGGGCGGTGATCGTCTGCACCTGCACCAGCTCGCGGCTCGTGCCCTCGGCGGCGACCTACATCTCCGGCCAGCTGGGGATGGCCCAGACCTACGCCTCCTACGACGTCGTGGCCGCCTGCGCGGGGATGTCCTACGGGCTGGCCGAGGCGACCCGGCTGATCCAGGAGGTCGAGCGGCCGGTGCTCCTGGTCTGCGTGGAGAAGTTCTCCAACAAGCTGGGCAACGTCCGCCCGTCCCGCATGATCTTCGGCGACGGCGCCGCAGCCATGGTGATCGGGGTGGCGCCCGAGGGCGACGCGCCGGACCTGCACGCGTTCAAGACCTACGCCAGCGGGCCGGCCGAGCAGGTCACCTCGATCATCTGGCCCAACCCGGCCTTCGACAACAACCTCACCGTCTTCGGCCCGCAGGTGAAGGCCCTCGCCGGCCGCTACCTCAACCAGATGATCGACGAGCTCTCGCAGCTGCCCGCCCCCGACGGCGAGGCGGGCTCGCTGCTCGACACCATCGAGCTGATCGTCCCGCACCAGGCCAACAAGACGATGGTCTTGGGCCTGGCCAGCAAGGCGGGGCTCAGCGCCGACCGCCTGTACTTCAACATCGAACGGGTCGGCAACGTCTCGTCGGCGAGCATCCCGCTCGCGATCCACGACGCGGTGCGCGACGGCGTCATCACACGTCCGGTGCGCCTGTTCGCGCCCGGTTTCGGGGCGGGCGCCGTGGCCGGCTACGTCGTGATGCGGCTCGACCCCGCAGTCGTGGCCGTGTCGACCGATGAGCAGCTGGCGGCCGGCGAGCCCGGGGTGGCAGGGGCCGGTCCGGTCGAGACCTCCCGCGCGTCCGAGGACATCCAGGCCGCCTTCGGCTGACCCGGTCGGCCACGCCTGCTACATGTCGAGGCCGCCGTTGACCCCCCAGACCTGACCGGTGATGTACCCCGAGGCGTCCGCGGCCAGGAAGTGCACCACCCGGGCGACCTCCTCGGGCTGGCCGAGCCGGTTCAGCGGGATCCTCGCCCGGATGCCGTCGAGCACCTTCTCGGGTACCCCGGCGAGCATCTCGGTGGCGATGAACCCCGGGGTCACCGTGTTGACGGTGACCCCGCGGCCGCCCTCGAGCTTGCCGGACTTCTGCAGCTGGAACGCCGCCTCGCGGGCCAGGGTCTTGGTGAGCCCGAACAGCCCCGACTTCGCCGCCGCGTAGTTGACCTGGCCGATGTTGCCCATCTCGCCGATGACGGACGAGATGTTGATGATGCGTCCGTTGCCGCGCTCGAGCATGTGCCGAAGGGCCGCCTGCGAGAGGTAGAAGGCTCCGGACAGGTTCACGTCCATCACCCGGCGCCAGTCGTCGTCGGTCATCTTCAGCACGCCGTGGTCGGCCGTGATGCCGGCGTTGTTGACGAGGATGTCGAGGGCGCCCTGCTGGTCGATGACCTCCTGGACGCAGCGCCGACAGTCCTCCGGCGAGCTGATGTCGCCCTTGTGCAAGGTGAACCGCTGGCCGGGGAAGTCGCGCTCGAAACTCTCCCGCAGCTGCTGCGCGGCTTCGTCGTTGCCGCTGTACCCGGCCGCCACCGCTGCGCCCTGCCGGGCGAGGCTGCGGCAGATCTCTGCGCCGATGCCGCGGGTGCCCCCGGTGACGAAGGCGACGCGGTCACGCAGCTTGTCGCCGCCGACGGGCTGCGGGGCGGGAGCGCTCTGCTGAGGTACCTGTGGGGTCGTCTCGGTGGTCATCGGTCCTCCATGACTGTTGGTGCGCCGGTCGTCCGCTTCCCGGCCAGGTCGCGTCACCCGGGGCTACGCGGTCGGAACGCGGACGGACTGGGGTGAAGATGTCCTGGTCGTTCGCCACCGCGGCGTTGGCCGCCGACGCGTGCTCCCGGCTGCCGCCGGGCAGACGAACAGCTCGGGGTTGCGGGTGTCCATCCACAGAGGGTAGGCCGCGCCGGGCACCGCGAGCTCTGTGTAGTCACCGTAGAAGGTGCCGCTGAACTCAGCCGGTTGATGTCGAGCTGCAGCTGGTGCAGCACGGGCGCGACCCGGTGCTCGCCGTACTCCAGCGCCGCGCGGGCGAACAGCGCCGGACACAGCAGTGCGAGAGCCACCAGCGCCAGCTTGCAGGTGAAGGCGACCCGGCGCAGCGGCAGCCCCGCACCCTCGAAGAGCAGATCAAGGTTCTTTCGGGCAGGGGCGCACTGCCCTCCGACAGAGGGCTAGCCCGCGCGCGGACGTGGACGTGTGGTGGTCGGATGCCGGTCAGTTGTTCACTGCCGCCCCACCGCTCGCGGCCGAACTGTCAGTTCATCCCGGCCGCGGTCCGATGAAGGTTCAGGAGACGTTCCTACACGGGTGCGAGCGAATGGCGGCGTGGGTGCCGATCGGGCTGATCCTCAGCTGCAACGCAAACCGTTGACATGGCCTCGTCGTCCGCAGGTACCTTTCCACATGCAAGCCCCAACAATCAGACAGGTCAACCACGACGCACCTGATCGTGTGCCCACGCCGAACCGTCACGTCATACCAGCCGCAACACGCTGACCAGTAACTCCACGCTCGCGGACACTCCCGTGTGCCCAACAACTGCGGAACTCAGGTACTACGCCTGGCCCGCCGTCCCGGGTAACCCAGCGCGACCTCGACGACGCGCACCTGACGAACGCGCTGATCGATGCGTACGACGACGACCCAGAGTTCGGCTACCGGTTCCTGACCGACGAGCTCGAACGCGCCTGGCATGTTGTCGGCGAGCGCCAGGTCTGGCGCTTGTGCTCGCAGCAGAAGCTGTGGTCAGCCACGATGCGCAAGGGCCGGGGCAGCGGCAAAACGCCTGGCCGGGCGGTGCACGACGACCACGTTCAGCGCGACTTCACCCCTGCGGCGCCAAACACGTGTCTGGGTCACGGTCATCAGCGAGCACCCTACGGCCGAGGGAAAGCTCTACCGCTGCGCCGCGGATTGCGAGGGCGCCCTGCCGGACGACCCGGGAGGGCCGTGAAAAAATCAGGACGGGCGTGCCGGGTCGAGGAAGCGCTCGAAGATAGCACCCGTGGAGGCCGCTTGGACGAGCTTGTCGATCACGTCGACAGCCCAGTCCTGGCCCGACCAATCCTGTGGCCGGTACAGCCCGAGAGCGGTATTCAGCAACACGTCGCCGGCGTAGACCGTGACGAAGACCGCCGCCACAGCTCGCGGGCCCCGGAGCCCCGCCCTCGCCGCGAACGCGTACGCCCCGCCCCACATCGTGCCGAGCGCGAGGTGGGTCGCGTTGTTCAGGCGCCATCGTGCCGCCGAGGTCCCGGGAGCGAGCCGAAAGACCTTTTTGGCGAAATCGGCCGGCGCGTAGCTGTCCGGGCGTCCGGTGATGGGCATCTCCACGAACTTTTGGAAGGCGGTCATGACGACCGTGCCCGCGACGCCCGCGAGGGCGCCCCGTCCCAGCATGGGTAACGCCGTCGAGCCGTTTCTCATCTGAGTGCCCCGTCTCTCGAGATGGTTAGGACTGCGCGACCGGCCGCGGGCCGACGAAGAAGCCCACCGATATGCCGAGCACGCCCAGCGACAGGTGGATCAGGTTGTCCAGCACGGTCTTGTACTCGTGCGGCAGGAGCCCGAACAGGTCGGGAACGACGAAGCCCAGGACGCCAACGAGCAGGTACACCACTCCCAGACCGCCGACCACCGACGGCACGGCTCTGTCCGAGCCGCGAAAGCCCACAGCGGCCATCAGTGCGCCGGTCACCAGGTGAATCGCGTCTTCCGCGATGTCGATGTTCAGGACACCGAA
>JAABUP010007167.1_pt1 | contig 15192 bp, 9 predicted proteins | sample 5559201 | NCBI WGS metagenome assembly JAABUP01 (sample SAMN10711887, study PRJNA513373) | rock metagenome | isolation source: Antarctica rocks | place: Antarctica
CCCTGCGCGAGCGCATCCTGGCCTTCGTCGCGTACTTCAACCAGACCGCCCACCCCTTCCGCTGGACCTATCGCGGGCGACCCCTGTGCCGCTAATCCGGTACGTATCTCCGCCGCGCTGTACTAGTTGGTGTGACGATAGACGAGATGGAACCGTCCAGGCGATGTCGCCGGCGGAGCGTCCCTGCATGGGTGCAGGCAGTGGCGGTGCGGGCGAGCGGCATGGGGCGAGCGTCGTCGGGCTCCGTGATACGCCTCCCACACACAACGACGCGCCAATGAAGGGGGTGAGGAGTGACCGGGCCAGTCGTGCTCGTCGTTGACGACAGCCCGACGATTCGCAAGATCGTCGAGATCACGCTCAAACGGCAGGGGGTGGAGGTGCTCAGCGCCCCCAGTGGCGTGATCGCGCTCGCCGCGATCGCCAACACGCCCCCGAAACTGATCCTGCTCGACATCATGCTGCCGAAGGTGAATGGCTATCAGATCTGCCAGATCATCCGCCGCAACCCGGAGTACAAGCATATCCCCGTGGTGATGCTCTCCGGCAAGGACGGCATCTTCGATAAAGTGCGCGGCAAACTCGTCGGCGCGACCGAGTACATCACCAAGCCCTTCGAGCCGCGCGATCTCCTGCGCGTCGTCCGTAAGTATGTCCCCCTGGACGCGGCGGTCCGCGAGGCACGCAACGGGGCCGTCCCGCTGGGGGCGAGCCGGGTAAGTTAAGCGATGAGCATGATGATGCGGCGCAGCGCCGTAGGACAAGAACACATTCAAGAGCAGGGTGCCGAACTGGCGCTCGATCCGCGTTTCCCCGAGGCGAACGGGGTGACGCCGCAGGAGATCGCCCCCGCAGCGCTCTACAGGGTAGTTGACGAACTGGCGGCGCAGCGTTTCAACGGGTATCTCCAGCTGGGTGGCATGAACGCCCTGGTCGAGACCGGCGGCGTCATCCTGCTGCGCGATGGCGCGTTGCTCGCCGCGCGCACGACCGTCGCCGATGGCGCGCGCGCGCTGACGCAACTGCTGACGCCCCGGGATACGGCCCCGCTCCTCTACGCGGCCCATACCCTCAACGGGGACACGGCGTTGGCGCTTGCCGCCACCTTCCACGCGCCGCAACTGACCCAGCCGATGGGGAACGACAGCGGCGAGGTCGCCATACTACTGCGCGAACTGACCGGCGTACAACACTCCGGCGTCATCCACATCGGCGCGCGCGGTGCCCGCCCGCATACACCCCTTTGGGCCAGGATCCTCCTGCACAAAGGGAAGATCCTGGGGGTCTATGGCGCGCAGGATCGCTACCCGAAGGCGTCGCTCGCCGAGGTGACGACCGTGCTGGCCGCGTCGAACCCGCAGCTAGCCCTTTTTACCCTGCCCTCCACGCTCATACCGCTGTCGCTGCCGCCACGCGCGGCGGCCCCGCCAACCGATCGAGCGGCGGCCAGTGCCGGGGCGACACCGGCCCGCGACGAACTGCTAGAAACCGATCTGGTCTGGTTCATGTCGCGCTTCGAGCGCGCATTCGGGCGGCTCAAGGAGCGCCGCGAGCCGCAGGCGGATCTGCTCCGCGCTTTCGGGGAACTCGCCAACGAACTCGCCGGTTTCGTCGCCGGGATTCAGGGCGCGGAGAACGACCAACTGGCGACACGCGCGGTGGTGGAGGCGGAACTCCAGCGCGCCAGGATGGGCGGGAACGCCCTGCCCGACCTGAAGCTCGGCAAGGCGGGGCTCGACGCGATTGCGGTGTCGCGCGGCTACGGGGGGTTCCAGCGTCGCAGCGGGGCCGGGGTGGCCTACTTCAAGCGTGCCAGCAACGACATGCTGACGCTGATCGGGCGACTGCTGGAACGGCTGATCGCGGCATTCCACGATCCGGTCGCTGCGGGGCTGTCGCGCGAGGCGGGGGAAACCCTCCTGCGCGAGATACGCGACGGCCTGGAGCGGTTGGCGTAGCAAGCAGATCGCGCGATGGCGGCGCGGCAGATCCAGGGCGATAACATACGAGGAGAAAAGCGCGATGGCGAAGAACAAGATCCTGGTGGTGGACGACAGCGCGACCGAGACGATGCTGATTACCACGCCGCTCCGTGCGGAAGGATACGATGTCATCACCGCCAAGAATGGCGATGAGGCGCTGCTGCGCCTCGCTGCGGATCGCCCGGACCTGATCGTGCTGGACGTGGTGATGCCCGGCAAAAACGGCTTCCAACTCTGCCGCCAGATCCGCAACGACGCCCGTTACAGCACCCTCCCGGTGATCCTCCTCACCTCGAAGAACCAGGAGTCGGACAAGTTCTGGGGGATGAAGCAGGGCGCGACCGCCTACATGACCAAGCCGTTCGTCCCCGAAATGCTCCTGGCAACGATCCGCCAGCACGTTTAGTCGGCGGTCGGCGGTCGGCAGTCGGCAGTGATGGTGCCGCTGATGGGCAATGCCCGATGACATGCCCGCCACGGGCTACCAGTAATCAACTTCTCTCTGCCGACCGCCGACCGCCGACCACGGACTAACCGCCCCGGAGGAACGCATGGTCACAGCGACCACCGAACGCGCCACGCCCGCCCCGCAGACCGGAAGCGCGGGGCGCCTCTATCTCACCTGTACCCTCGCCGGGAGGCGCTACCTCGTCGCCGCAGGGGTGGTGCGTGAGGTCGAAGAGGTGAGCGGGGTCACGCCGATCCCCGCCGCGCCGCCGTGGTTGCGTGGAGTGATGAATCTGCGCGGCACGATCATCGCCGTGGCCGACCTCGCCGCTTTCCTCGGCATGGCATCGACCGGCACCGGCGACGAAGCGCTGATCTGCATCACCGGCGAGCCGACCGGTGCCGGTGGCGAGGATCAGTTCATCGCCCTGACGGTTGACGCGGTCAGCACGATCCGCTCCCTCGGCGCGGACGAGTTGCTCCCGCTGACGGAACGCGATCGTGTCGGCATCGACCGCTATCTGGCCGGGCTCTACCGCACCCCGGCGCGCGATGGTGTCGCCGGTGAATTGCTGGGTGTGCTCGACCTGGAGGTATTGCTCGGAGCCTTGCTCGGGGCGCTCGACAGCGCGCTGACCTAGCGAGCGCGCCTTGCCCCGTCATACCGCAGCGGCGCAGCCGCGCGAACGATCGTCCACGCAGGAAAGAGAGGCGAGCAGCAGCATGAACGAAGCGTCAGCGCAGCCGACCGGGACACCGGCCACCATCCTCGATGATCTCCGGGTCCGCTTGGCGGGCCTCGTACTCTTGCTGGCCCTTTTGCCGATGCTGGGCCTCGCCTTCCTCCTGCGCGGGGCGATTCAGGGGGGCGAACTCGTCGCCTTCACCGTCGGTATCGCCGTCATCGCCATCGTCGCGGCGCTCCTCGGCGCGCGGCAAATGGTCGCCCCGCTGGCGGCGCTGGAGCACGACCTGCGCGCCATCCCCGCCGATGGACAGGTGCGGATCACCGGGCCGACGCAGATCGCGGCGGTGCGGGAGGCGGTCAATGCGCTGACCACAACGATCGGCGCGGAAGCACGCCAGCACGCCGCACACAGCGGCATCATCCAGACGCAGATCGCGAAGCTGCTGGGGGAGATCGGCAGCGTCGCCGAGGGCGATCTGACGGCGGAGGCGGAGGTGTCCGCCGACGCGCTCGGCCCGGTGGCCGACTCCTTCAATTACATGATCGCCGAACTCCGCCAGATCGTCGGGCGGGTTAATTCCGCCACGCGGCAGGTTTCCTCCTCCACCGACCAGATCCTGACCACGACCGATACCCTCAGCCGCAGCGCCGAGCAACAGGCGGCGCGGATCGCGGATACCTCGGCGGCGATCGAGGAGATGGCCGTCTCGATTCAGCAAGTGGCGGAGAACGCCACCCTCTCCTCCGAGGTCGCGCGCGGCGCACGCGAAGCCGCCGAGGTCGGCACGCGCGCCGTGACCGCCACCGTGGCCGGGATGACCCGCATCCGTGGGCAGGTGCAGGAGACCGCCAAGAAGATCAAGCGCCTCGGCGAGTCGTCGCAGGAGATCGGTCAGGCGGTCCAGTTGATCGAGGAGATCGCGCGCCGCACCAATCGCCTGGCGTTGAACGCCGCGATCCAGGCGGCGATGGCGGGCGAGCACGGGCGCGGCTTCGCGGTCGTGGCCGAGGAGGTCCGCCGCCTCGCCGAGCGAACGTCGCACGCCACCGGGCAGATCGCCGCGCTCGTCGGCGCGATCCAGTCCGAGACGACGAGCGCGGTCATCGCGATGGAGGACGGGACGCGCGAGGTGGTCGCGGGGTCGCGGCTGGCGGACGCCGCCGGGCAGAGCCTCGGCGAGATCGACCAGATCGTCGGCCAGCTCGCGGAGCTGATCGAGGCGATCTCCCTCGCCGCCGACCAGCAGGCCCGCGCCTCCGCCGGCATCGCCCGCGCGATGGGCGAACTCTCCCAGGTGACGCAGGGGACCGCCAGCGGGAGCCAGCAGGCCGCCACCTCGATCGCCTCGCTGGCGACGCTGGCCGATGACCTCCGCGAGAGTGTCGCCACCTTCCGTCTCGGGCCGGACGAGCGCGCCAACGGACGCACGATCGGGCCGGACGAGCGCGCCGATGGGCCTGCAACCGCGCAGCCGGGAACGCGAGGACACAGCAACAGCAACGGGTATCACCTGGCCGGGCCGAGCGCGCCGTTGATCGTTAATGGTGCGCCAGAACGGAACTAACGGGCGCGCGTGCCGCCGTCGCCACCGGGAGAATGAGGAGATCATGCAGGAACGATTCAGAGCAGGCATCGAACGCATGGGCAGCGTGCGGCGCTGGCGCGTCGCGACGAAGTTGCTCGTCGCGGCCGCGCTCGTCGTGGTCGCGCTCGTCGTGGTCGCGCTGACGATCGTCATCGACCTCCTGGTCGTGAACCGGGTGCAAAGCGCCCTGACGACCCAGGCAACGACCGATGTCACCGGTTCGACCAATTCACTGAAATATCTGCTCGATCAGAAGGGTGCCCCCAACGTCGATAGCACTGGTGTCCTCGCCTTCGGCGCGTGGAGCGCGAACGAGGCGTCGATCGTCGAGGCGATCAAGCGCAATACCCTCGCCGACGCGACGATCTATCAGTTTGTGGGCGGCAAGTTCGTGGCGCGCGGGACAACCATCGGGAGCGGGATGGCCGTCCGACAGGCCACCGAGACGACTCTGAGCGGACCGGAAACGGCGGCGCTCCTGCGCGGCGAAGGGTTCAGCGGGCAGACGACGATCAACGGGCAACCCTACGTCGCCAACTATCTGCTGATCACCGATGGCAATGGGCAGACGCTGGGCGCACTCTTCACCGGCAAGCCCGCCGCGTTCATCGGCGAGCAGACGACGCAGATCACCGGCGCAGTCGCGCTCGTCTCGCTCCTCCTCCTCGCGGCCAGCCTCGCCCTGATCTTCTTCCTCCTCACCCGCCTGATGACCCGCCCACTGCGCGCGCTCAGTGGCACGGCGGAGCGGATCACCGCCGGTGACTACGGGGTGCGGATGTCGATCGACAACGAGGATGAGCTGGGCGATGTTGCCCGCACCGTCAACACCATGATCGAGCGCGTGACCGACAATGCGCGCGAGCAGGAGGCGCAGAACGCCGCGCTCCAGACGCAGATCGTGAAGCTGCTGGGGGAGATCAGCAGCGTCGCCGAGGGCGACCTGACGGTGGAGGCGGAGGTGTCCGCCGACGCCCTGGGCGCGGTGGCCGACTCCTTCAACTACATGATCGTCGAACTCCGGCAGATCGTCGGGCGCGTCAACACCGCCACCCAGCAGGTCGGGCGGTCCACCGACGAGATCCTCGCCACCACCGACGTGCTGAATGGTTCCGCCAAGCAGCAGGCGTCCCGGATCGCGGACACCTCGGTCGCGGTCGAGGAGATGGCCGTCTCGATCGGTCAGGTCTCCGAGAATGCCGCGCGGTCGGCGCGCGTGGCGCGCGTGGCGCGGCGCACCGCCGCCGCCGGTGCCGTGGCGGTGTCCGCCACCGTCGCCGGGATGGGCCGCATCGAGGCCCAGGTGCGGGCGACCGGACGGCAGATCGAGCAACTCGGGGCATCATCGCAGGAGATCGGCGCGATCGTCTCGCTGATCCGCGAGGTCGCGGACCAGACGGAACTGCTCGCCCTCAATGCCGCCATCGAGGCGGCGCTGGCGGGCGAGCACGGGCGCGGCTTCGCGGTCGTCGCGGAAGAAGTCCGCCGCCTCGCCGAGCGCGTCACCGTCGCCGCCGCCCAGATCGACACCCTGGTGAAGGGGATTCAGGCGGAGACGCGCGAGGCGATCGTGGCGATGAACGAAGGACAACGCGAGGTGGTGGACGGGGCGCGACTGGCGGACGCCGCCGGGCAGAGCCTCGGCGAGGTCGACCAGATCGTCGGCCAGCTCGCGGAGCTGATCGAGGCGATCTCCCTCGCCGCCGACCAGCAGGCCCGCGCCTCCGCCGGCATCGCCCGCGCCATGACCGAGATCTCCGGCATCACCACCGGCACCACCGCCGGCACCCGGCAGGCCGCCGCCGCCGTCGCCGCCCTCGCCGCCCTCGCCGACGACCTCCGCCAGGGCGTCGCCGCCTTCCGCCTCAGCACCGAACCTGACCCGGTGGCGCATACCACAGCCGACACAGCATCCGGCACAGCGGTGCGGGGTCAGGCAGCGCGCGCGGGGGAACTGATCGCCGTGGGTCGCAGCTAATACGCCGGACAGGCGTACAGAAGGCAGCGCCGCGCCGCGCGAGCGGGCGACGAGGAGAGTGAAGGACAACGATGCACGAGAGAATGGCGGGGTGGCGGACGGGCCAACTCCTCGGGGGGAACTGGCGCGTCGCGACGAAGTTGCTGATCGCGACGGCGCTGATCATGGTCGTCCTGACGGTCGTGATCGACATCCTGGTGGTGCGCCAGACGCGTGCCGGGCTGGAGACGCAGTTCGGCTCCGAGGCGGGCACCTCCGTCGCCTTCCTCAAGTTCCTCACCGACCAGAAGGGCACGGCCAACCTGCGGGATGGTCAGCTTCAATTTGGCGGATGGGGCGCGACGAACGAGTTCACCCTGGTGGACCAGACCAAGAATCTCGTCGGGTCCGACGCGACGATGTTCCAGATCAAGGACGGCGAATTCGTTCGCATCGCCACCACCTTCCGCACGAGTAACGGGGAGCGGGCGACCGATACGACGCTCCAGGGTGCCGCCGCCACCGCACTGAAGGCGGAGAAGAACTATACGGGGCGCTCGATCCTCTTCGGGCAGGAATATATCGGCGCGTACACGCTCGTCCGCGACACCGCCGACCGCCCGGTCGGGGCGCTCTTCGCCGGGCAGCAGACCACCTTCATCGCGCAGCAAGAGACGCGCACGACCGCCATCATCACCCTCACCTCGCTGATCATCCTGATCCTCAGCCTGGCACTCCTCTTCTTCCTGCTGGCGCGGCTCGTCACCCGCCCGCTGAAGGGGCTCGAAGAGGCGGCGGAGCGGATCAGCGCCGGTGACTACGCCGTGCGCGCCCCGGTGACGAGCGACGATGAGCTCGGGCAGGTCGCCGTCACGGTGAACACGATGGTCGATCAAATCGTCGCGAATACGCGCGCCCAGGAGGCGCAGAACGCCGCGCTCCAGACGCAGATCGTGAAGCTGCTGGGGGAGATCAGCAGCGTCGCCGAGGGCGACCTGACGGTGGAGGCGGAGGTGTCCGCCGACGCCCTGGGCGCGGTGGCCGACTCCTTCAACTACATGATCGTCGAACTCCGGCAGATCGTCGGGCGCGTCAACACCGCCACCCAGCAGGTCGGGCGGTCCACCGACGAGATCCTCGCCACCACCGACGTGCTGAATGGTTCCGCCAAGCAGCAGGCGTCCCGGATCGCGGACACCTCGGTCGCGGTCGAGGAGATGGCCGTCTCGATCGGTCAGGTCTCCGAGAATGCCGCGCGGTCGGCGCGCGTGGCGCGCGTGGCGCGGCGCACCGCCGCCGCCGGTGCCGTGGCGGTGTCCGCCACCGTCGCCGGGATGGGCCGCATCGAGGCCCAGGTGCGGGCGACCGGACGGCAGATCGAGCAACTCGGGGCATCATCGCAGGAGATCGGCGCGATCGTCTCGCTGATCCGCGAGGTCGCGGACCAGACGGAACTGCTCGCCCTCAATGCCGCCATCGAGGCGGCGCTGGCGGGCGAGCACGGGCGCGGCTTCGCGGTCGTCGCGGAAGAAGTCCGCCGCCTCGCCGAGCGCGTCACCGTCGCCGCCGCCCAGATCGACACCCTGGTGAAGGGGATTCAGGCGGAGACGCGCGAGGCGATCGTGGCGATGAACGAAGGACAACGCGAGGTGGTGGACGGGGCGCGACTGGCGGACGCCGCCGGGCAGAGCCTCGGCGAGGTCGACCAGATCGTCGGCCAGCTCGCGGAGCTGATCGAGGCGATCTCCCTCGCCGCCGACCAGCAGGCCCGCGCCTCCGCCGGCATCGCCCGCGCCATGACCGAGATCTCCGGCATCACCACCGGCACCACCGCCGGCACCCGGCAGGCCGCCGCCGCCGTCGCCGCCCTCGCCACCCTCGCCGACGACCTCCGCCAGGGCGTCGCCGCCTTCCGCCTCGACGATATGGAGCGGATTGTCCCCGTCGCACCTGTCCGCTCCGGTGGTACGGGCGGACGGCGCACACTGGCGAGCATCGGCGTGGCCGACTAACGGCTCCCAGAACGGCTCCCAGATGGAAGGGCGGCGGGAGCGCATAGTCGGGGTGGGCTGCCGATGGACTGAAGTCCCGGCTGAATGGCCTCCGGCCACGAAGTCCGCCTGCGCGGACTGGGCACAACTGTAACGAGATATGTAGTTTCCATCAGCGCTTCGGTTTAGATGGAAGGGCGGCGAATGACAACCACGTATCGGGCAGTAAGGGGGGGCGTGATGGGCGGGCGCGGCAGCGGGCTCGGTGCCCCCGCGTCCGCTGCCGCGTCCGACGCGGGCGCGGCCTGGGCCGAAGTCGTCGCCGCCCGCTGGGGCCTGCACTTCCCACCGGCACGCCATGCCACCTTGCTCGACCGACTCGGACAGCGTCTCCGCACCCTGGGACTAGGTGATCTCACGGCCTATCGGGGCTATCTCGCGCGGCACCCGCAGGAATGGCAACGCCTCGCCGACGCGCTGATCGTGGCGGAGAGTCGCTTCTACCGCGAGGCCGATACCGCCCGCGCCCTCGCCGAGCAGATCCTGCCGGAACTGCTCGGACACCGCGAGGTCGGTGGCAGCGGGCGGCGTGAATTGGCCCTCTGGAGCGCCGGGTGTAGCACCGGCGAGGAAGCTTATACCCTGGCGATGATCGCGCTGGAAGCGGTGCCGCTGGCGGCGAACTGGGAACTCCGCATCCTGGGGAGCGATCTCGGCACCAGCACTATCGCCAGCGCGCGCGCGGGGATCTACGACGCGCGCCGCCTGGCGAATCTCCCCGCAGGATGGCAGGAGCGCTACACCGCGCCGCTGCCGCCGCCCGCCGACGGGGCGACGCGCGTACAGGTGCGCCCGGCACTACGTTTGCCGACGACCTTTCGCCAGCACAATCTCTGCGGCGCGGTCTGGCCGATCGGCGCGCAGGATGTGATCGTCTGCCAGAACGTGCTTTTCTACTTCCGCCGCGAGGAGCAGATGCGCGTCCTCAATCGCCTCTACGACACCCTGCGCCCCGGCGGCACGCTGATCGTGGGCGCGACCGAGCTGCCGACGAGCCCATTCCGTCCGGGCATCGCGCCGCGTCGTCTCGGCGACACCTTTGTTTATGAGCGACCGTGGGGCTACGGTCGCTGAGCGCTACACCCGGCCTGCACGCAGCGGCGAGGCGGGACGACCCAGAGGAGGGACAATGTCCGGCACTGGTAACGGCGACGAATTAGGACTGCTGGTCGCCACCTTCGTCGAGGAAGTGCGACCATTCATCCCCAGCATCCGGCGCGGGATCGGCGGCATCTTCGCCTTGCCTCGCGACACCCAGGGTATCGAGGCCGCACGGCATAACCTCGATACCCTCGCCGGCTCGGCCCGGATGCTGGACCTGCCGCCCGCGCGGCAGCTCGGCGAACTGGCCCAACTCCTGCTCGAAGGCTTCACCGCCGCCGAGCGCGGCGGCGTGCCGGACGAGTCGCAGGCACCGCTGCTGACGATCGTCGAGCACCTCGACGCGCAGATCGAGAGCTTGCTGCACGATGAGGGGCAGGGTCGCGAGCGCCTCGACCGGAGCTATCGCCTGTTGGAGCAGGTGTTGCAGACGGTCGAGGCGGCGGAGGCCGCGCCGCTGCCGCTCCTCGACATCTCGCTCGACGATCTCCTCCTCACCTTGCAGCCCGCCGCGCCCGCCGTCCCGGAGGAGCCGGAGGCGGCCCCGCTCCCGGCGCTGCCAGAGCCGTCACAGACGGAGATCGTGCTGGTGGCCGAGGATGCGGTCGCGCCGATCGAGTGGGGGGCGAAGGAGACGATCCTCTGGAACAAGGGTGGCTGGAACGAGCGCAAGACCGCGTATGGCAACACGGAGTGGGTCTTCCTGGACGAGGAGAGGGGGACCGGCACGCTCGTCCCACCGCCAGGGATGATCGAGGTGCCGACGAACGACGCGGCCCCACCCCTCGAAGCGACCGCCGTGGACGCGCCACGCATCGCGGAGGAGTCGGCGGATACCCCGCTCGTTGCGGTGGCACATGCTGACGTTGACGAACAGCTCGACATTACGCCGCTCGCCGCCCTGTCGCACACTGCGGGCGCGGCGACGCCGAGTGACGCACGCATAACCACCGGCACGCTCGACGCCCAGGCACTCGAAGAGGCCGCGCTGTTGGCCCTCTCCGAGGATGATCTGGCGCACTATCTGGACCTCACCGACGATGAGCAGCGCGTCTTCCTCCAGGCGCTCCTGGGGGAGATGACCGATTTCGCGACCGATCTGGGGCTCGCCATCGATCCGGTGCTGCAAGCGGCGCGCGATACCGGCGATCTCTCCGCGCTGCTCGGCGCGGCGGCAAGCGACACCGGCTCGTTGCCGCCCACGCCCGGCGGACGCGAGAAGCACACCGACGCGCTGCTCGCGCCGATCGCCCTGATCGCCCCCCGCCGCCCGCAACGCCCGCTGCTGAGCGCGCCGCATGGCGACGGTCCCGGCACCGATCGGTTGCTCGCCACCAACACCACCCCCGCACCCACCGCCAACATGTCGGAGCCGCAAGTTGCCACGCCCGCCGAGATGGACCCCGCGCTCGCGCCGGATGATAACGACGACAGCGTGCTCGCCCTCGCCGACACGGACCACGAGTCCGCCGAGACTATAGTGGCGAATACAGGACACGCCGCAGCAACCGATGTCGAGACCATAGAGAAGGACGAGACCCTAGCGGCCCTCGCCGCGACCGCCGCCGATGCACAGCACGCCCAGGTGGACGATCTGCTGCTGACCGAATATCGCGCCGCCGACCATGCGACGAAACTCCTCGGCGCTGGTTTCACCGAAACCCACGATCTCGCGCGGGCGGCGGAGGATGCGGTGCAGATCCGCGCCGCGCGGCTGGAGTCCGCCCGCCGCAGCCTCAACACCGCCGATCTCGATACCGGCGACGACGACCCGGTGACCGCCGAACCCAAAGCGGAACACGCCGACGGCGTGGGCGCGGCTGGCATCGGTGCCACCATCAGCGAGGAACCCGCAGAGGGGAACTTCCTGGATGTGCTCCTCGATGATGTGCCAGACGACGCTGCGGCCAGCGTCCTCGACGAGGACGACGATACCGATCTCAACTTCGCCGCCCTCCCCGAACTCGACCCGGAGATCGAGGCCGCCTTCGCGCGTCTGAGCGAGGCGGAGATCAACACCTTCCTGACCCTCGATGGCGAGGCGGCGCTCGCCTTCCTACGCGAACACACCACCGGCTCCGCAACCGAGGCGGCGACCCGGCACGACGAGGACTCCGCGCCGGTCGCGGCGGCCACGATCGCCAGCGCCGAGGAGTCGACAGACCTCAGCTTCGACCAGGAGATCGTGGAGGTCTTCCTGCAAGAGGCCCAGGATCTCCTGGCGGAGTGGGAAGCCGGCGCGGCGAGCCTGCACCACGACCCCGCCGACGCCGCCCAACTCGCCACGCTGCGCCGCATCGCTCACACCCTGAAGGGTGCGGCGAACATGATGGGCTTCGCCCGTCTCGGCGCGGCGGGCTGGCGGGTCGAGGATCTGCTCGATCGGCTCGAAGAGCGCGAACTGGCCGTCGCGCCGCCGATCCTCGCCTTCATCGACGACACCCACCGTTTCGTCCGGCGGGCGAGCGACGTGACCGTCAGGGACGACGACGCGATGCTCGATGCGGAGAGCGCGGCGCTCGATACGCGCCACGAGGCGCTCGTCGCCGCGATCGAGGCGGGTGAAGTGCACGCCCCGCTCGATCGCGGCAGCGACGACACCATAACGGAGGAGGCTATCACCGCGACGTGGGAGGCCACGGACGGCGAGATCGACGGCGAGCTGCTCGACGTCTTCATCCAGGAGGCCGAGGAACACCTGGCCGCCTTCGGACAGGCGCTGGTCGCGCTCGATCGGCATCCCGATTCGGTGGGGCAGATCGCCGAGGCGAAACGGATCATCCACACCCTGAAGGGGGCGGCGGGGGCGCTCGGCTATCCGGTCACGGCGGCCCTCTGCCATAGCATCGAGGATCTCTTCGGCATGCTCGATGAGCGCGACGATGTCCCCTCGCGCGAGATGCTGACCCTCTGCTTCGACTCCGCCGAGGCGCTGGAAACGCTGGTGCGCGGCATCGCTACCGGACAGGGCGAGGAGCGGGCGCTGGTCACCCCGTTGCGCGGGCGCTATGCCGCCCTGCTGAACCATGCGGGGCGGACACCGCAGGACACGACCGCCGAGGCCATCCCGGAGCGCCCGGAGGAGCCGCGCGCCGAGAGCGCCGCGCGCAGCGTGCGCGTGGACATCGCCCACCTCGACAATCTGCTCAATCTGGTCGGCGAACTGGTCATCAACCGCACGAGCCAGGAACAATATCTCGAACGCCTCGGGCGCACCGTCGCGGAGTTGGGCATCAGTGTGGAGCGCCTGCGGCGGGTCGGCGGGCAGTTGGAGAACCGCTACGAGGTCGCCGAGCTCCTGCGCGATGAGTCGCCGCGCGCGCATCTCACCCTCGTCGGGCCGCGCGAGGAGGGACAGGACGAGTTCGACGCCCTGGAGCTAGACCGCTACACCGAACTGCACCGCATCTCGCGCGAGTTGATCGAGATCGCGGCGGATATCAACACCGCCAGCACCGAGTTCGATGGCCTTTACGATGGCTTCGAGCAGACCCTCGCGCGCCAATCGCGCATCGCGACCGACCTGCAAGATCGGATGATGGAAGTGCGCCTCGTGCCGCTCTCCACGATCGCGGCACGCCTCTACCGCGCCGCGCGTGGCGTGGCGACCCGCCGCGGGCGCGAGGTGGACCTGACGATCGACGGCGAGACGGTCGAGATCGATAAGGTGTTGCTGGAGGAGATCACCGACCCCCTGCTACACCTCGTCCGCAACGCCGCCGACCACGGCATCGAGGCTCCGGAGGAGCGGCGGCGGCGGGGCAAGCCGCCGCGCGGCACGATCCGCCTCAGCGCCGCCCGCGAGGGGAACGAAGCGGTCATCCGTGTCAGCGACGATGGCCTGGGGATCGATCTCGACCGCGTGCTCGACAAGGCGCTGGCGCGCGGCATCATCCGTCGCCGCGACGGGCTGACGCGCGACCAGATCCTGAATCTGATCTTCCTCCCCGGCTTCAGCACCAGCGCGACGATCAGCGACATCTCCGGGCGTGGCGTCGGCCTCGATGTCGTCCGCACCAACGTCGCGCGCCTCAAGGGGACGCTCGGTGTGGCGTCGGAGCCGGGCGTTGGCACCACGTTCACGATCCGCCTGCCGATCATGCTCGCGGTCACGCGCGCGCTGCTCGTGCGGTCCGGCACCCAGACCTTCGCCATCCCCCTGCCGGTCGTGGAGCAGGTCGCGTTCTTCCGCAAAGAGCTTGTCAGCACGATCGGCGAGCGCGAGTTGCTCGATCTCGGCGACACGGCCTACCCCGTGCTCCATCTGAATCGTGCCCTCGGGCTCGCCACGGGCGGCGAACCGGCCCCCGGCGCGCGCGCGCTGATCGTCGGCAACGCCGAGCGCCGGGTGGCGCTGGTGGTGGACGAACTGATCGGGCAGCAAGAGATCGTGGTCAAGCGGCTGGGGCGACACCTCCAGTCGGTCGCCGGGGTGGCCGGGGCGACGATCCTGGGGAGCGGGCAGGTGGTCCTGATCCTCAATGTCCTTGACCTGATCGGGGCAGGGCGAACCGTGCGCGAGGCCCCGGCCCTGCCCCAGCCGCTCCGCTCGCAGGGCACCGCGCACGGTGGGTTGGGCGGCCGCGTGGCGCTGGTGGTGGACGACTCCCTCAGCGTCCGCCGCGTGCTGACGCGCACGTTGGAGCGCGACGGCTGGCAGGTGCTCGGGGCGAAGGACGGGGTCGAGGCGCTGGAAATCCTTTCCTGGGCGCGGCCACAGGTGGCGATCCTCGACATCGAGATGCCGCGCATGGACGGCTACGAACTCCTGGCGCTGATCCGGGGCGGGGCGGAACAGCGCGATCTGCCGATCGCGATGCTCACCTCCCGCGCGGGCGAGAAGCACCGGCGCAAGGCGCTCGACCTCGGCGCGTCGGCCTATCTGATCAAGCCCTTCGAGGAGAGCGAGTTGTTGCGGACGTTGCGCGAACTTGGCGCGGCGGCGCGGCAGCAGACGGTCGGGTAAGGGGTGAGGTGGCGGTCAGCGGGCGATAGTTGGCGGCGGGGCGGTGAATGGTCCCACGCCACGCCATGTGCGCCGCCGCCCCACCGCGTATGGGAACCAGTATGAGCGCGTCCGCGAGTCCCGACGCGCTGCCGGTCCTGTTGCTGACCTCGTCGCCCCTCCTGCGCGCGGCGATCGTCCGACTGCTGCGCGCGGGCGCAACGAACGGGGGGGGCTTCGCGCTCCACGCCATCGTGGCGCGCGAGCACGAATTGGCCCGCGCGCGCATCGAGATCGCGCCGCGTGTCGCCCTCGTGCCGGTGGACACAGCGTCAGGGACAGCCGATGCGCGCGCTGGCGCTGATCGCCCGGCTGGTGCGGGAGTGGTCGGCGCCGATCCTCGCGCTGGGACTCCGCGAGGGGGCTTCCATGAGC
>JAABUP010007169.1_pt1 | contig 15184 bp, 17 predicted proteins | sample 5559201 | NCBI WGS metagenome assembly JAABUP01 (sample SAMN10711887, study PRJNA513373) | rock metagenome | isolation source: Antarctica rocks | place: Antarctica
GTGGACATCAACAGCTGCTGTTGCGCACTGTTTTATTATGAGTGCTTGTGGTAGGATGTGTGGAGGCATTAGCAGAGGAAAGGGCATTGCTGCTGTGCTATTGGCTGGTGCATCGGCCCCCTGGACCCACCCCCCTGCTGCTGGCTCTGCGCCTGCTGCACGCCCTGGCCATCACCCCCCCTGCAGCCTGGGCTGCTGCTGCTCAAGGGGGGGTGGTCTACCTCCTCACTGTGCTTCTGCCTGCCACGCCAGCCACCCCAGAGTTTAAGGTACCATTCATGGGGTTACACTATGTCTTTAGCTGCTGTGCTTTTGCTCTGCGTCTGCCACCCACTGATTTGTGCTCATTAAATACCAATGCGACAATTTTTGCTTGCCTGGAGTGGTGTGGGTATGTTGTGTGCTCTGTCAACCCCTGCTGCCATGGTTGCTTTGACGTTGGGCGGTGGGCTGCCCCTTGTCTTGCCTTCCTTTATGTGGATTTCTGTGTGTACTGCTCAGACTGGCCCAAGCCAATTGTGTATGTCAGGATCTTCTGCTGCCTTCCTGTGTCTTCATTGCGTCAGACATGAGGTTTGCTGACTTGAGTGAGGTGCAGGAGACGAGTGGAACAGTGCAGTTGGCAGCAGCATCACTGCTGGGGAGGCTGCAGGTGCAGGCCCTGCACGGCCCCCGGGTCACCCTCACCCTACAGCGCCTCCTGCCCCCTGGCTTGGTCGCTGCCATCCAGGCAAGCCTTGCTGTCTTGCATTGCCTTGCCGTCCCTTCCTGTTTTGTTGTCAACTTGCTCCATTGACCTTCTAATGCACGGCATTGTTTCCAGGCAGCATCTTGCTCTTGCGCTGTCCTAGATGTGTGTGCTGTCTCGTCGCTGCATCACTGCAAAAGGTGGTTTACTGCATCTGCCGACACATGTGAGAGAGAAAAAAATACTTTGCACTCTGATCCGCAAAGCGCTCAGTGTGCTGTTCAAGGCACGCATGTTCCTGCGCGCAACAAGCCCTGTAGCAGCGGCATCTTTGCCGCCAGCATAAGCGTCACAACAGCTGCCCACAAGTCAACCTGGAACTGCTGATCGAGACTAAATGGCACTTTCCATACTGAGACTGTAATTCATGGCATTCTCCATACCCATGTCTCAAGCCTGCCAATGTGGCTGTACCGGGGGGACACAACCAGACTATCATCCAACCTATGTCAATCCCTTGCATGGCATGCTGCCAAGAGCAGGTGTTGGGGTCTGCAGCATGCATGTCATATGTGTGTTTGCATGTGTGTCTTTGCATACGTGTGTGTGTACAGGAGGGGCCAGGGGAGGCAGCGGTGGCTGCTCTGGGTGAAGCAACAGAGACACCTGAGAGGCTGTGGACCGCTGCCATGAGAGCCAACACTGCTGAGGAGGTTGCCCACTTGGCACTGCAAGCCCATGCTGCTCAGGTCAGCCCTCATGCCAGCCTCTGCTCCAGCTTCTTGGATGTGTCTCAAGCGCTTCAGTCATGCTATGCCTGGCTACACAAGCCAGAACCGCTGCTCTTCTACTTGTTCCACCCAGACACGGCTCCTCTTCTGGCTGTACATATGTGCTATGTGTTACTAGTGACGTTGACATCCCCTTTCTGCCAGTTTCTGTGCGGCGCTATGCTGCTAGCTTTGCCTTTTGCAGCTCTCCCACGTTGCGCCACATGCCATTGGTGTGCGACTACAATGCTTTGGCTTGTTCTAAACAGCGCAATATTCTGCAGAGCCTTTTTACGTACCTGGTGAGTACCTCTGTGTTTAATTGCTGCAACCTATGACAACAGAGTTCAACCTTTTGTGAAGACAGTAGCAAAAAGCAAAAGCATGTCTGTGCATGTGTGCAGGCGGCAGGTGAGAGGGACTGGTCCTTGCCTGAGAGCCACCAGATGCAGCTGGAGGGAGATAAGGAGCTGTATGTGGGAGGGGTGCATGTGCACATCTTCCTCAAAGACCCCCACTTCCCCCTTCGCAACCCCAAGGTGAGCACGCATCATCAACATGTCCACGTAAGATTCATGCACATTGTGCATTGCACGGCGCGCGTTTGGACTTGTCTGCTGCGCTTCTTGTGGACACCATACCTTGCTGCTGCTGCTGCTGCTGTGCGCAACCTGCATGCAGGGCAAACACGCTCTTCACACACACACAATCTCATGCCTCACACCTGTACCAATCTGTTGAAGCCCAATATATCACGCTCATGCTTTGTTCAGCTTGAGCTAGCCGGGCTGCACATGCCCTGTACAGGCTTTCTTAGAGGGCCTGTTGGAGGCATACTGTAAAGAAGTGGGAGGCAGACAGAACAGCGACAGGGCACTGCTGCTGTCAGCTGCCACGGTGGAATTACTGCGGGCACATGCTCTGCTGGCCGATCACGCTGTGGGCTTGGGCTATGTAGCTCGCCTGTTGAAGCTTTTGGTGGCTCGGCTGCCTGTCAAACCCCAAGGTCAGCCTGCTTTAATAAGACTTGTCAAGCACTGCAACAAACATTGCCACGTGTGTGTGCACACGATATGATATATTGCTGGACATGTGCATGCTGAGCATGATGCTCAGTACTCACCAGAGTCCCGTGAGCGCTGTTCTAATGTGATCCAGCTGCACAGAGGTCAGCTGGTGGAACAATGGCTGATCATATGTAGGGGCCTATGTGCACATTGCACTACAGCTTCCTGCTTGAAGTGTCAAACACTCTGTCTGAGCGCGTCATGCATGACATGCTGTAGATGCAGTGACTGAAGAAGATTTGCCATGTCAGATGCCTGCTCCTTCAGTTGCTGCTGTTGCTGCATCTAAAATGCGTCATGCATGATGCGCTCAGACAATGGAAGAGCAATCATCTAGATTTGACATCATTTCTGTGGGCGGCATTAGCAAGCAGCTGTATAGCAAGCAGCTTTGTGAGTGAAACAGTCTGCGTGTGTGCGTGCAGAGGGTCAGGCCCCCAGCTCTGACCCCCCTGATGAGTTGGGCGGCAGCGCTCTGCGTCTGCTCCACCAATTGGCAAGTGCCACGTCAGCAGCAGAGGCACTTGCCCGCACCAGCCCTCCTGCAGCCCCCACCCTCATGGCCGCCATGGGGTGGGGCATGGCCGGAAGTGCCCTAGCTCTGGAGACACTCCAGAGGGCGCTGACGCTGGCCAACAGGGCTAGAGACAGCTTGGTGGGAAGTGCCCTTGGGGCAGGGCTGGTCCAGGTGCTGCTGCAGAGGCTGGATTGGCGATCTGCAAGTGGCGCTGATGCTGACAACCAGGTACCTGTACATGTGTTTGTGGTGAATCCTTCACTGAGGGTGGGCATTCATGCTTTGGACTATATGACGGCAGCTGTCCTCCACAGCCTGTTGCGATTCCGCCTCTTTTGCTGCAAGCATGTGCAAGCTTCCCTTGTATGACTGTCATCCCAGGCCATGCAGATAGCCACCTGGCCAATTCAGGACTAGAAATGCTTAATTCCAGCATCCTGCAATCCCACACACTCTGTCATCTGCCCGCTGGCAAGAAGGCATCATTATGTTTGTATCCCGAAACTTTTGTAACCAATCTACCCAACACACTGTCATGATCAATGCCTGCTCATGCTTACTGGTGGTCCTAGACAGGTCTGTATCCATGCCCTGTTCAAGGCAGCCTGATCAAGCATCACATTCTAGGCTGTTGTGCATTGATGCCAAAAAGCGCTTTTTTTTCAAATCAAAAAAAAAAGCTGTCTGTGAATGATGAGTGTGTGATGCACACACACAGGAAGGGGATGAGGCTGTGGAGAGGGTGCTTGCAGTTGAGGTGCTTCACTTACTCAGGGCTCCCGGCGCCTACTCAGTCTCGGTGAATGACACTCTGGGGGCGTCAGAGGTGTGGCAGGCCTACAAGCACCAGAAGCACGACCTCTTCCTGCCATCTGCTGGAGATCAATCAGTGAGTCCCTGTCTGGCACATAAGCATTCCTCATCAGTTGCTGAATGTCAGTGCACTGCTGACGCATATGATGAGGTCATGCTGTGGCCTTGCATCACTGCATCAAAAGTATGACTTGTGCAGCCAGATCCTGGAGGGGGGGGAGTCTGAAGAGTGGCTCTTACCCTTGTCATTGCAATCTGCTCATGCCTCATGTCAGTTCATTCATTTATTTGTCACACAGTGGTGCACAGTGTCACTCCATGCCAACATCTACATCATCTGTGCAATCCCGTCCAATGCCATCATGCCTGCTTGTGACTCGTCACTCGGTTTCTGAACTGTCAGCTGTGCAGCTCCGTAATTGTGGTTGACCGCAGGAGTGCACAAACTGCATGCCTGTCAGAGATTGCATCTGACGACTTGCATGTGCACTGTCAGGCTGGGGTCGTAGGACTGCTGAAGGGCAGTCAAGTGGCACGCTTTGCCCTTCCTGCGCCAGAACCTGCTAGAGCAGCTTCCATAGACGTCCAACTGCCAGCCCAGGCTGTCCCAATGACAGCCCCAACTCCCGCTACCTCCCAGACCCCTACCCAGACCCCAAAAGCACCCACAGGCACCCTGGCCTCAGCCTCCCACAGCCATGTTGGGACACCTAAGGGCCCTAGCCAGGCCAGTCAACAGTCTGCCTTACCTTCTGGCTTGCCTTCTCCTCCTACTGCATCAGAGAGGCAGCAAGCGTCTGCTGCTGACGCTGTTGCTGCTGTTGCTGCTGACCATGACCCTGAAGCAGACGTTCAGTCATCAGCATCCCCAGGGCCATTGCATGCATCCCCACATATATTGCACAGGTCAGCTCAGCCTGCGCAGCAGCAAGAGCAACAGCGCTCAACTGGACAGAGTGGATTGACCGCACCTCAGAGGCCATCAGATCAGCCAGAAGCAGCTGTTGACACTCAGGCTGAACAGCAGGCAGCAAGCAGTGCGCATGAGCCCGGGCAGCTGCCTCAGCAAGTTGCACCTGCAGCTGCGCCAGAAGCTGCAACTGAAGCTAATGACAAGTCTGCCATTGCTGCTGACCCTCGCAGCAGCAGTTCTGCACCTGCTGACCAGCTACGGCATGCTGAAGAGGCTGCTGAGACCCAGACTGCACCAAGCAGCCTGCAGTCTGACTCAGATGCACAGCCGGAGGCGGCTGACAAGACTCAACTTGAGGCACCAGCAACTGTCCATGACACAAAACCTGTGTCGTCGCCTAGTGAAGCCAGTGGCGGTGCAAAGCCAGATGGTGCTGACGTGGCAGCAGCTCAGAAACAGTCCGCGCTAGCTGCGGCAGGCACAGCTGCACTGACAGACGTTGATGAACACACTAGCTTTGATGCTGCTGGCGGTGAGAGTCGATCCTCTGGTAGACTTGACAGTGGTGTACCAGACAGTGCTGAGTCAGCGCTCCAGGACCCCCTGGTCCAGTCATCTCCTGATCAGGGCAATGCTGATGACGCCGGCTCTAGGCAGCAAGGGGCTTCACACAGCCTCGATGACGGCGCAGCCCAGTTGCCAGCAGCTTCCCTGTCACCTTCGCAGTCGGCTTCTTCACCTGCTGGCAATGACTCAGCAGCAGCAGAAGCAGAGCCTGATCAGTCTACTCGGTCAGTTTCAAGTACACAGCAGCAGATACAGCAGGTCACAGAGCAGGCTGCTGCTGACATGCTGCAAGAGTCGGCGGCTCTCTCACAGAGCTCCTCTGAAAAAGGCGCTGCTGGCAAATTGGCATCAGCTGCGGTGGATGCAACCTCTGATGAGGCTGCAGTCCTAGTAAGGGAATGGCAGTCAGATAGCAACAAGGGCAGCATGGACCCATCTGCATTCATACTCACAGCTGACAACATAGCTGGGAGACTGTCTTCTGCTCAGGCAGGTGAGCAAAAGCTGGTCCAGCGAACGGCAGGGAATGAAAGCAGGGACGTTTCATCTGGCTCAACTGCATCAGCAGATACAGCAAAGCCTGATGTGTCCAGTAGGCAGGCTGGGAATGACCAGGCACCATCCCCCCTACATAATAGCAGCATACACAGGGAAGGGCAAGGTAGGGGGCTTAGACATGAAAGCAGGTCTGCTGAATTGCAAAGTTCTATTTCTGGTGGCCAGATTAGCAAACAGCCTGTGAATGAACCCAAAAAGGAGCAAGCTGAGGCAAAGGCTGTGCCTTCGCCAAGGGCAGCTGCTGCCAAGACGCGGCAAAATGCAGAAATGAAGAGACAGCAGACTACCTTCAACCCATTAGGTTAGGGCAATTTAGGACAGGACATCTGCTTCTTGTACTGATGATGGCACACTTCCTGCGTTTATAGAAAAGGTTACGAATGTGCAGGCAGATGTTTGTCAATATGACATAGATTGTATGATCTCTGTCTTGCAAAGTGTGCATAGTTCGTGCTTTGTGCTCTACTAATTAGATGCTGCATCCCTGGGCAGGACTACATATACTGCAGTCCTAACAGCTCTTTTCAGATCACACCTGCTTTGCTTGGGTGTGCTGCAATGCCACTAGGGCATTGCTGAGGTGTGTAAGGAGGTGATTTTAGCAAAACTGTAGTGCCTCACATGATCCACATGCGGGTCCCATATGTAGCCCTGCAACCCATCCAATTTGACAAATCCGCACATATTCGCCAGAATCCCGTCACATGCATGCACACAGCAGTTCGATTTACGCTGACTGTCACGGTCTGGATTTGCGCTGCCGGTATCGAGCAGGAAAGTCTTACTGCGTGCTAGCTGCTTGTGATGGGGCACTGCACACCTGGTGTTCTGCTCGTGTTTTATCTCTGCGCAACAGCCCACGCGGCCATGCAGAACACGTTTACGGGATTTCAGGCCAGCGAAGCTGAGGATATCTTGACGTCGTTTCAGGCACGAAAACAAGTTCATGTTGTCTGAGTGAGCCGTAAGCATGCACACCTTTTCCCGGCCGCTGCACTTCTTACGTGGATCAACGCCAACCGAGATTGACTGAACTGTCTGGCAAAGCCTGGCCGTAGCACGTCGTACGCTGATTACAATGCAAAGCTGTTAAGCGGACCAACTATGGCAGCATCTACCGCATAAGAAGCAGCGTTCTCTCCGGCGTCAGGAGTCTCGTTTGCATCGGTATCCGGCAGCGATAAGGACACTTTTGTCCAACGACGCCCAGCGCTGACGAATGCAGATGCTGCAGGGTCGGACTCAAGCACATACTGATGCTGATTCCGACGCATCCAATGTGCTCATCAAGTACCTAGTGCCGCCTCCAGTACAGAAGGAGTTTATTGAGGTCTTCCAAAGTGTCAAACAAGGTAGCGAATGTTCCATTGTCCTCACCAGCTGGCCCCTTGTTCTTGCAAACGCATTTGACAGTAATCAGACAAAGTGAACAAAATAGATACTTGCCACTTTGACCCTTTACCTCTGGTTCTGTTGTTTATTGTAAGATTTCAAGTTGTGACTGAATAGCTAAAGTGTTCGCGCCACCCACAGGCTGTCAAGCACTGAGCCATCTTGTTGTGCACTTCTTGGCTGCATGTACTCAAGTCTTTGCATGGATTGAGTTTAAATTATATTGTACCAAAATTCACAGTGACAAAAAGTTCGACATGCTGCATGGCCCTTGATGATGCAGAAACTCAAAAGGAGGAAGGTTGCGAGGATTACTATTTGCTGAAGCCTGTCACTGACAACGTCACCTTCTATATCTTTGGCAGATGGACAAGTCAAGCGGCTTATGCTGAACACTTCAAGTCTGAACACACCAGGAAGTTGCTTGACTTTGATCAAGAAAAAGGAATTGTCTTCTACATTCAGCCGATTTTGGTTGTGGACTGATCCAGCCCCTTGCTTTTGTCATATGGTGCATGGTGCTGCCTAATCACGCATTAGAATTGCAACCATTGATTCCAGTGCCCATAAGCGTCCTCATGTCAAGAAAAGCTCATTGTGGACTGATGTCACAACAGCTGTGTACCCCCCCTGTGGACGCCCATGCCAGGGCGTCGCCTATTGTGAAGTAAGCCAAACCCTGACTCACAAGTACTTGTCAAGCAAGCCATGTGCCTTGTTCAACAGCTGCAAAGGGGCATGACAGTTAGCAAAGTCACGGGCCCTCCCTCTACTATGAACACTCAGTCTTGAGGTTTTGCAACACCTAGTGTGTCTAGGAGTCACAATGAACTTTGGACAGTTTTAGGTCCTGCAGGTGTCACTCAGCAATATGAGTCACAATCAGGAATTTACTGTAGAGCCTGCACATTCTGTTGCAGCTGCATTCAAGTAAACATGTAGCTACAGACCTTGCCCGACACCATTCGTGTGGACAATGTTAACACTGCTTACTAGCTGTTACAGTAGCACTCCCATTTGAGAATGCCAAGTTTGGCACGTCCATCTAATCCGCATACTGATATGTCACTGCTTCTGCCCAATCCCCGACAGCAGATGTTCTTGCGTTTGGCTTGTTCAGCTTTAGTTCCTGTGCCTGACGTTAGGATCATGAAGTCAAATCTGGCTGTGTCTGTCTGCTTTTACCATAATTAGCATGTTTACATGACTATTGTATATCATAAACGTCCACTAGATGCAAGCTGCACTTGACCTTGCTAGCAGATGAATGCACACATCCATTGCCTGTAAAACTAAGCTGCAGGACTTGTCTGACTGCATGCTGCAGTTCAGACGCACTATGAAAGCATGCCTGCTGTGGTACAGTTGCTGGCATGCACTGTAGAACCACATGACCTCACTTGCTGTGGCCCCTCTGCCTCAAACTGCTCCTCCACTGTCCACAATCTGCAGCAGCAGGTACTGTTGGTCATCTAATATTGTTGATGTACCTGTAAAGATGCATACTACTGTTCGAAACTCATTTGTGACCTTCATGCAAGCATTTGAAAGCAACTTATGACAGCAACAGGGGAGCAGCAAAGGACTAATTGATTGTCTCTACGCCTATGCCTTGCATGATGGCTAGATCCCTTGAGTAAATGCGAGCCTACTGTGTGTGCTAGGAGTTCCCGTAATCGTGACCACAGGCAACAGGCAAACTGTCACTGCGCTTCCTGCAGTTCAGCTAAGACCTTGACACTCACCAGTAGACTTGCACATGTATGCCTCATTGAGACACACTCCGGAACATAAGACGGCTGCCTTTTAGCTGCTTGACAAGTCTCCCACCAGCATCTTTGCCCAGCAACTGATCAACAATTGCAGGCTATAAATCACATTGCTGTGGCTGAGGCATGGGAAGCTGCTCGATATTGGCCAAAAAAATTGATAACCTGTTCCATATAAACATAACGCATATATAGAACGGCTTTTGTAGTGTGGAACAGAGCTTACCACTAGCCGAAAAGGCAAAGTCCCTCGCTTGGCCCTTGGCTTGATCGGCCAGCCTCACCAAGTAAACTTGACTACAGTCAGCAGGGTTTCAAGAAGGCTACTACTCCTAGATCACCGTCACCTATGACGCGCCAACAAACAGGATGCCTCTGTAATTGAGAGCTTGCTTGACTACTCAAAAAGGTACACTGGTCCAGAAACCAGCTGTGCAACTGCCAACAACTGTAACACTGCTGAAACACTTCACAAAAAGCTGGTAGACAACTTGTACCATTTCTGTGAACCAGCAACACAAGCAAGTTTTGAAGGAGTATGCAGCAGATATGTGGACTGGTGTAAATCACAGCCCCGTAATACGTGTGCTTACAAGTTCTTTGCTTATCCTGCTGACACAGTTGAAGCTTTCCTAGAGTCTGAACGCCTGAGACATGTACAGCAAGGTAACCATCCTGGGCTCAACGTTGCAAATGCCTACACTGAGCTTCACAAGCTGAACGAGATTCAAGGCTGTCCAGCATTTACACAAACAGAAATACATCTTATGAAATCTGCTGTGGTCAGAGCTAGACATGATAGCAAGCAAACCCAGCTCAGCGCAGAGCCAGATCTGGCTGAGACAAAAGCAAACAGAGATGTGCTTACCGACGCAGACAGTGATAAGCTGTTGAGGGTATGTGCACAAAACCGTGACAGGTCAGCCGCGGCGCGCTTCCGAGTCGTCCTCCTTGTGGGCTGTGCAACTGGCTTCAGAGCCTGTGGTATGATACATCAGACTTGGTTTCACTTGATCAAGGATGCACCCAATCAGTTCAACACATCGCATCCGCAGCAGCTCGATCTGATTGGGATTGGCATCAACAGACACAAGACAAACACCAGAGGCAAAGTGATTTACACAGGGCTGACAAGGCATGCGATGGCTGACAGGGATGCACTGGCTGCTCTGGGCGAGCTCCTTGCCTTTGAAGTGCATCATGGTCTGAGACTACTAGAACAGATCAGGAGCGCAGAAAAAGAGTGGGTCAAAGTCAAGATGCTTTTTCCAGGCCATGCTGGCAAAAGCGACGAAGCTCAAACAAAACAAATCAGCAACCTGATGAATCGCATGACCAGTCAAATAGAGGGCTGGGACAAAGACAAGGTGACTGGCTTGATGCGGAAGACATGAGTAGCAGATACAAGGGCCGCAGGGGCAAGCAGTTCTGAGGTCGACCTCCATGCTGGCTGGAATAATGGTACTCAAGACAGGAACTATGCCAGAGCAAGCTTACAAACAGATATGAACGTAGTCGCAAAGCAGCTGGATTTGCCAAAGACTTCCGAGAGCTAGGAAGAGCAGCCGTTCCTGTGCCCAGAGCTTGGTACGACGCACTCCTGCCAGGCCTGACAAGCCTTCTGGACACCATGTCAAGCCTGCCATGTGGTGTTGCTGCAGTGCATTGAGCTGTTTGTGCAAGCGTACTGGCAAGCCCTGCCAATCACAATGCTGAAGTATGGTCAAGATTTTCAGTTGAAGCAACTCAGAGCAGTACAGGATGTCATGGACACAGATGCTTATGCAGTATTTGCAACAGAGGTTGGACAGGCAGAGCTTGACAGTATGGAAAAACTTGGCTTGAAAGTGCCCTACCTGTCTGAATGGGCAGACAAGCAAGCAGCTTCCAAGCGCCTTGCTGAGGGCTGGGCCTCAAATGCTGAGCCTGCCTCTAAACGACAAAGAGTAGAGCTGCTCAGGAAACTGCTGAGCCTGGATCAGCATTGGCAGCAAAGCGTAAGGAGTATGCTGCACATGTGGAGTCTTTGGAGTGTGCCAGGTTGGACATGGTGATGGCACAAGAGCGAGCAAGACTGGCAAGAGAGCAAGCTGAAGCGAAAGCTGCTATTGCTGCTGACAACAGAGCTGTTCATCCCACCCACACAGCAACAGCAACCACAGACATACCATGCATGCTGAATCTGCAGTCAACCTCGGCAATGTCGACGCAGCCTGCTGCCGAAGCAATGCGTAATCATCACACCTATGCTAACTTGCCTGCACAACAAAGGCAAAGCTCTTGATACTGGTGGAAGGATATTGTTTAGAGGAGATAGTGTCGCCGCAATATGGAAAGAGTGGCAATATGGTGGTGAGTATGCCAGTGTCAACAGCTTGCTGCGTGAGAGTAAGAGCAGTGGCAAAATGACATGGCGTGGCAGCGGGAAAGGAACAGTCAAGTAGTCAGAAAGATCAGAACTGTGCAAGAAGCAGCACCTGCCACAAGCAATCCATGTACGCATCAAGCAAGGGTTGCCAGAGCAGGAGGCTGTGAGGCAGGTTGATGAGCTGTTGCTGAAATTTGGCATAACAAAGACCCGTGCCAAATTTGATGCCTTCTTATGGAGACATCAGATGAAAAGCCCAAAAAAAGGTGTAAAGCCTGCAAAGAAGGGTACACAGAAGCTGAGTGCAAAGGACCCAGATGCACCTTTCATGAAGTCTATGAGCGACTTTTACAAGCTGCAACACTGTAGCAAAAAGCTGATCGGTGTTTAGACAATAGAAAATCACTTAAAATGCAATCAGCAGTGCCTTGTTCAAGACCTTGTAACTCCTTCATCTGCACTCAATCCTGAAAGCTTGCGTTCCTGAAAGCTGCAAATGCATACCGCGCAAGGCATATGCAATATCTACTGTCATGCCGTTGACAAACCTCATAACACACGTCTGAGCTGTGTTGTCACCGGGAATTATCTGGCTCATGACCTGACCGGAAGCGATGCTGACGTCACGTGCGTATCCCAACGCTGAAACAGCAATTCGCCCGTCATCATCTGTTGTGTGAAGCAAAGTCAGCCGCTAAGTTCACAATGTTGCCGCTCCGTGCAGAGCTCCGTGTACCTGGTATAGCCATCTGAGCTCCCATCGCTACGGAACTAAGGTCACGTAAGGGCGAAACCCCGGTCAATGTGGCTGGAATCTGGTCAAAAATGGTGACCTCTGTGAGCAGAATAGTCTCGTGAGCAGGGAAAGCGATGCCATGCCATGCCAGCTTAGCTTTCCTTGCTTGTTTGCCGATCGATTTCCGTCAAGATCAAGCAGAAGTAAAGATTAAAACTAATAAATGCTTACAAGCTTTGCTAACGGCTGCAGTCACACAGAGAGCTACAGTAGAGGGCCTGGACAGAAACCCTGGTGAAGTGCTAAAAAAGATTCAAGACATCCGAAATAAGATCTTGTGAGGAAAAAAAGACTACGCCGTTAGGCGTTCTATCAAGGAGAGCCTGGGGTGGACCCATGCATCCCTGTTTAGGCCGTGGCCTAATTTGAGGGGCAGGACTAGATTGGGGCTGGGTACTACCCTTGCCCCGCTCTACAATCTTTTGTCGACGCAGGTTCAGCTTTTATTTGTACAAAGGTGGCATAGAACATATGCTTGCCAATACAACGCAATCTGACTTGAACCGCGCAAGGAACACTACACTTCAGCACGATGCAGAATATTTTGCAACAGATCTAGCAAAGACTGTGTCTGGACCTCCTGGACTGCAGCAACAACCTTAAATGCAGGGCAGTGGCCGTCCTCAAGGAGCTTTCCTTGCCAGTCGGCCTTGTGCACCTCAGCAGCAAGCGCTACTGCTAGCATGTACCAATCATACCTAGCCTTGGCTGGCTGCCTTATCAAGTTCTCTTGGCTAAACCATTGAGTGGTGCTTTGTACTGAAGCTCCCACTTCTACAGCAGAGCCCAAATCACCAAGCCACCAGTTCCCGGTCATTTCCACAAATATGTTATCGCCCTACATGACATACAACAAGCTACAAATTGAACACTCACACATGGCCAGGCAAATGCAAGCGTCAATGTCATGCTCGCTTCCACATGATGTGGAAGGACAGTTTGCACCTTCACGTCCATGTGCACCAGTTTCTTTGAGTGCATGTGCTCAAGCGCACGTAGCATCCTTCGGCCTCCAGCTTCAATTGCAGCCTCGCTCATCTGAAGCTGTGCAGCAACACTACCACAATATTGAGGCATGACTATGGCAGCATAATTTCCAGGTCCATGATCTGTAGACCCGTGATCTGCTGACAGGTGCAGGCTGATCAATTCAGCCTGCACAATTGGAACTGCTTCTTGGAGAGCAGTGGTGTCACAGACACGCAGATTTGCAGCAGCTTCAGCACCACCTGGTTGCTCTGAGCTGTCCAAGGATACACTCCTGTTCAGGAGTTTGACAATGCATGGGCGCCCACTGGCATCCATAGCTCTGAGCAAGCTAGATGGTCCATCTTCGGCCCTGTACCATCAATCAAACTGTCAAATGGCCAATCTGTCAACATCTCGCATGCCCAAGCAACCAAATGGCGAAGCATTTTGCCTGCCTTTGCACCGTAAGTACAAGGGGCCATTGACCCGCAAATTGTGCTGCGTCAGCAAGTGTTCCGCTGTGGATGCACCGGGCAAAACTGACGCATCGTGATACAGATCTTCAGCTTGGTCTGTGTTGCTGCATACAATCATCCTTGCAGCAAGCCGCTGGACAACTGCTTTTATGATGTTCTCTTTGGGACGATTGTAGCGCGATCTCACAAGGAGTCGCAGGAAGTTGGCTTCAAAATCCGGCAGCTTGGGTTCTGCAAGCAAGCAAACAGTGTTTGACAGCGGATTTTGTGTAGATATTGATGCACAACACAAGTGTCCAATCATACAAAAAAGGTGGTGCTCAGCTGTGAGATGCTGTGAGATCAACAGCAACTCCTCAAGCCACAAAGAAGGGTAGGAGGCCAAATTCAAACTGTGCACCTGACGTGCAGACGACTATGTGACAATGCCTTCTGGATATGCCGTGAGATCAGTGACAACCCCTCAAGCCACAGACGAGGCTGAGAGGTGCACTGTATTTGCTCAGAAGCTTTGTGAACATGCAGGCAGGCTGGTTATGCCTCAAGCTACAGACAAAGCCAAGAGGCTGTGTTGATTCTGCTCTGCTGCTGTGTGACAATACCTCTTAGGTATGCTGTGAGATCAACAGCAAACCCTCAAGCCACAGATGATGCTGAGAAGCTGCTTCAACTGTGCTCAGCCTTGTGAAATGCAGGCAGCTAGATGGACTAAGGGTTTAGGCCTAAACCCAGATGACTTGCAGACATCTGTTTATGTGGTATGCAGCATTTCGAAGACAGTCACCAGATTCAGCATGAACAGACACAACTGAATGTCTTACAGGTCCCAAAAACACCAGCAATGGTTGTCACCCACACCTGCTGCTGCACGCTGTTGCAATAAGTCCTTCTCCCTCACTTGCTCCAAAGCCTTCTCTTAGGCCAGCAGGAGCTGAAGGCATGAGTCCAAAGCCTTCTTTTCGGCCAACAGAAGCTGAAGGCATGAGTCCTTGAATGAACCAGGCTCTGCTTCATCATGGCAGACATCTACACCAACAGTAGGCAAAATCAGGAGCTGCAAGACCAGATACTAGATTGCAGCAGCGCATCAGTCACTCAAGACTCTGTGTGCTTTCATAGATTACCTGTGTCGGTGGTGACACGGACGGAGGAAAGCGGATCTCGAAGGAAGCACAGCAGTGCGTACACTCTGAGCAACCCACGCAACCAAATTCGACTGAAGTTTTGCAGCTGCTTAGCAGACGGGATGTGCTTGAGACTTTGGAAGCAGCTGAAGAGCTGAGGTACAAGCTTGCAATTGTCAGTGTAACTGGTTGGCAGTTCCGACCTCCGTGCCTCCGTGCTTCCGTGCCTCCGTGCAAACCACCGCCACCTGCAATTCCGGCGGTCACATCATCAGACGTGACCATCGCACGTCAGACAACATCTTCATCATGAGGACCCTCATTGAGTCATGCAAGGCAATGAGGACAAGCAGTCAGCATGGCAGGTTATACGCGTGCTTCGTCGACTTTCGCAAAG
>JAABUP010007170.1_pt1 | contig 15182 bp, 18 predicted proteins | sample 5559201 | NCBI WGS metagenome assembly JAABUP01 (sample SAMN10711887, study PRJNA513373) | rock metagenome | isolation source: Antarctica rocks | place: Antarctica
CTACCTCTGACACGTCTGTGGCCTCGAACAGCACAGCCCAGCAAGCGGAAAGCCGTGCTGTCGAGTGCAAGAGGACAACACTCTCCTAGGCTGGGCTCTGCTGACAGATCTCATTGGTGTTGTGCCAGTGCAACAGCTCAGGATGCACCTGTAGCTGGTACGACATGGCACAGATGTTCAGCTACAAGCAAACCGTTTGTTGGCTGAACCGGCTTTTCTTCTGATACTGTTGCAGCACCTTCAGCGATGAAGCCTCCAACAACAGGCTATTGCCTGCCACCAGCAGAAATCGTTGAAATTGTTGACCAACCTCCCGAACCAAGCCTGTCCTTTTCACCTGACAGGAAAAAGGTAGCCAAGCCATGGCAGGATCAACGCTCAACAGTACTTTGCAGATCAGCAACGAAGCAAGCGGCCAAGACACCTCAGCTGTGTTCCTGATTTATGTAGGTCATGCAACTTTACAGACCGCCGCCCCTCCCCCCGATTTCTGAACTGGCAAGGCCAGAACTGAAGCTAGCAGGTGTGTGGAAACCTGTATCACAACAGAGCTTCTGCATCCTGACAGTCTGCACTTTGCGTTGTATAACACGAGGGTATCATCTGAAAGGAAAACGATCTTGTGCAGGATTACGCATAGACGCAGAAATTTTTGGCAGCAGCCGCATGGGCTATTCCACAGGTAACCACCACCTCCATCTGACAACAGGCATGGAAGTAGCACAGCATTTATAGAAGTCATCAGACATGTTGCTTGTGCACATCTGGGGCATTGCATGTTATTTTCTATTTTTGTTGATGCAGCCGACGCAGCCAACAGTAAACAGCACTGCTAGTGGTGACAGACCGTGATACTTGTTGCAGGCATTGCTGTTGTGACTATGACAGATGACCTGATGATCCCTGCTCCAGCAAGCTTGGAGACACGCATACATGGTGTGCCTGAAGGCTGCTGGTATAACTTTGTACAGTGGTCTGATGACAGCAAGCACATCTCCTTCACAATCAGAAGTGCAGGTACCCTGCCTTCTTGGTCTCACACCTGGGCCTACATCACTGCATGCCACCCAATGACATGTCAACAGTAAGCTAACAATTGGTACAGTGCATACAACTTTTTGCGCATTGATGGTCCAGGCACAGGCTTCAGTATCATGCCAATGCATGATAGCTTGTGTGACTCCAGAAGCACTGATGGTGTCCCTGCAGCAACCTGACAACTGTGTGCTCATGGCATGCGTTTTTCACACACGCTATACCGCGTCTTTCTTTTGTGCAGGGGGTCCACATGACCCTCCAAGAGGCCCCCTGGAGCTGTGGGTTGCGGATGTTGAAACAGGCGCTGCCCGGCCCTTATTGCAAGGTCTCAACACAATCTTTGATGAGTAAGCCTCTTCCAATGGCTGGTCATTTGCTCTGTCGTCCGGGCATCTGTATGTTGATGCATTCACTGTCCACACTCTTTTCCTTTGAAGCTGGTGACAGGAATGCAAAAGTGCATCAAGAATGCGACATCAACCTTGCGTCTCAGCGCAAGAGTCTGAAGAATCTTTGTAGCGTGGTTCAACAAGCCTCACACTGTCCACACCAAGCTTGTCTTGCACATATCCCATTGCAGCCAGACCAAAGCTGGCGTGCTTTGTAGGCCGACCTGAATGGTCCACAGACATCATCATGAATGTGACCCTGTTCTGGTGAAGATGCAAGGTGACAAGTGGTGTGCCATGCAGGCCAACTTGGATGGGCAACGACAGCATCATCAATGCAGTTGTACCAGAAGGGGTGGGTCCCGCCCCTGTGAAGCCCCCCTCTGCTATCGGGCCCAAAGTGCAGGACAACACCTCAGGCAAGAAGGCCCAGGCCAGAACTTACCAGGACCTGCTTAAAGACGCTTACGATGAAGACACCTTTGAGTACTACACCAACACAGACCTTGTTGCTGTTCAGGTCTGTCATGACACTGAGCACACACAACAGTCTGGAAGTGGTAGGGTGCTGTTTGATGACTTCTAGAGCTTTGTGGTCCTCAGCTCGATGCTACTGATCATGCTGAAAATCGATCACAGCCAAACTCGGATGCTGCAGTCCTGAATGCAAAGTTGCTGGTTGGTCAGGCATCATCATGTGCGGTGCTGTGCTGTGCTGGCTGCTGTGGACAGTGAGTGCAGGTCTTGCTCCTGCTTCACACACACAGTGTACAGGATCCTGCAGGAGCTTACATGGGCTGACAATCAAGACCAGACATTACTGTCTGACAGGCAGTGCCAGTGTGCTTTGTCAATGCAGGTGTCAACTGGACAAGTGACAAAGCTTGGGCCAAGCAGATTGTACACAGCAGTTGCCCCTTCGCCAGATGGAGAGTTCCTGCTGGTTGCCTGGCTAGAGCGGCCCTTTTCTTACAACGTGCCCTGCGGTCGCTTCCCTAAGCGAATACAGCTCTGGGACAAGTAACATTTCCTGCCTATCTGCATCTTTTTTGCCAACCATGTCTGTAGGTCGACAGCAGAGTATGCCTTGACTGCAAGCGTTTTTGCAAGACAGCACACCTGGCTTGCAAGCTGACAGCCTCTCATCCAGTTGTCGGCTGGATCTGCACTACATGCTCAAATTGGTGGGGTACAGTTCAGTGCAGACAGCATGATTGACTTTGGCTGGCGGCTTTATGCACATGAGCACACACCATTACCCCTGCAGTTCTGTGAGCTGTCAGCATGTTGAATGCCTACAGTAAGACTCTATGTGCTGTGGCAAGCCTGATCTGACAAGTGTTATAGTGTATGTCACATAGTATATGCTTCCCTCTGGTTGAAAAGCGGCTGTGGCTTTGGCTGCAGGACTGGCAAGGTCATCCATGAGTTGGCAAGCCTGCCGTTGGCGGAGGATATTCCCATTGCCTTCAACAGCTGCCGGCAGGGCCCACGTAGCGTGGGCTGGCGCTCCGACAAGCCAGCAGAGCTAGTCTGGACCGAAGCCCAGGTGCAGCCCCCAGCCCCCGTGCCTCTTCCTCCCTCTATGCTGCTTCTGCATGCACTGCCATTGGCGGCAGTCGCTAGAATGGTCTCTCCAGCTTGGCATGCAGTGCTGGCTCTAATCCATGGTTGGAAATTGGCTGCAGGCCATCCAGTCTGCAAATGCATGCAAGCCAAAGCTGCACAGCTGCACATTGACCAGTCCCATTTGCAGGCAGGGTGCCTGACGCACACTTTGTTTGTGCTGCTGCTATCTGCATCAACCAGCTCACCAGCAGAAAACTGGCAAATAGGAGAGCAAGACTGACACTACCACCACCTGGCTGATTGCAACTGGCTTCTTGTAATCGAGGAGAGGCATGTAAAAGCTGAATATGCGATGTAGGACGGTGGCGACCCTGCTGTGGAAGCATCACCCCGTGACATTGTGTACACCATGCCGGCAAATGTTGCTGCCAATGGCACCGGCCCTCAACAGCTTGCCCAAACAGACCTCAGGTGAGCAAGAGTGCTGCGCAGTGAGTATCAGCACACACTAATATACAACATCATATGTTTGGTAAAACATATGCTGTCTTGTGTATACAATGTGCTAGTGGGCCTGCACTCTAGCTCAGCAGATTCAGGCGGTGGGGTGCGTCAGCATGTGCATGCAGCTGAGGCAGCTAAAGACAGAATCTGGTGGAAGGTGTGAAGCCCATGCTGAAGCTTCTTGGACAGAAAATCTGAGATATTGTGAAAGCTGCCCAGCAGCCGTCATTGCCATTGTAGCAGCCTGACTGTCACAACTGCCTGAGTCTGTCAAAGCTGCACTCAGTATCAGCACACATAAGTTTCATACCTTCAGCATGCAGCTGAGCTGTGATGAATCACCCAGGTGTGGCGGTGTCTTCTGGGGTAATGAAGATCTAGCGTTGATTTACGAGAGTGAGTGGAAGACCAGGCGCAGTGTTGTGTCCACCTTTGCACCAGGCAAGCCGCAGCAGGGCCTGCAGGTGCTCTTTGACAGGTACTGCAGCACCACATTGCATGCTTGCAGGGCTGCGTACTGATCACTTACACGTAGCATGCAGGCTTCTCTCTCTTACACATAGTTGCTGCCATCTTTGTGCAGGGTCTATGTTGCCTGATGCGCTGCTTGATAATCCACTGATTGCAATTGCCCGCACTGAACAGCGCCAACCAAGCCTCATGTGAGGTTCTAGAAACAGCTGTCTAACATGTGTTGACCCCTCTGTTGAGAGTGAGACTTGAATGCATACTCTTGGGTCATTGCCGCTACAATGCTCTGGGTCAAGGGTATATTAGAGCTAGGAACAGCAAACCCGAGGGCTTTGTGCAAGATGCAGTCGACTCAATGCATGCGCTTAGCTTTGATGTTCTTGATGATCTTTTTTGATTTGCAGGAACTATGAGGATGCGTACACGGATCCTGGCAGTCCAGCCAGCCGCAGGACCAGCCTTGGAACTTATGTCCTTGCCATGGTTGACAACCAGAAGAAGCTCCTCATGCAAGGTATCCCCCTCAATGTACCTGCAATGTCATGCTCTTCCCTGCCTACTCCATGCTTCCATTCCAACCTGACCATCAACATTTGCAAGTAACCATAGAAGCCTTTTAAAGAGGCCATTTGCTGCTGCATGATTTCAAAGTTGAGGTGTGTGGCTTGGCTTCACACTTAGCAATTGCTGCTGCTGTTGCAAAGGCCGCATTCTTGCTGCTATAACTATGTTGACACACAAGTGGAAAGCATACGATGTGGTCTGACACAAAATGCAGGTGCCTGTACAATGGCATGAAAGTGAGTGTGTGTGCATGCAGGGTCTGGGGCATCTCCTGAGGGCAACAAGCCCTTCCTGGATGTGTTGGACCTGGAGACTAAGCAGAGCCAGCGCCTGTGGCAGAGCAGCCCTCCTTTTCTTGAAGACACCGGCAGCCTGCTGAACGACCAGCATGACAAGCCCATCACGTGAGATACGTGACCAGCCTTGGTCCTTATGCTCACAGAAAGCTCTTGTCTGCCTGCTTGGCCTCTCATCTTGTGCTGCATCATCAGCCACGTCAATTTGTATTTTTGTTTTCTCAGGTGCAGTGTCATGCATATGTCTAACCCGTGACTGCCTATAAAACACAGCGGCAATGCAGGAAGAGAGCAATTGCATGCTGCTGGCTGTTGCTACTGTGTAAAGAAAGGTCCTTGACACTCTGTGCATGTATCTTAGCAGACAGAACAATAGTCTGACAGACCAGTGCTTTCTGGGGAAGCTATACTGCTGTCGTACGAAGCAACCATGTGGCTACTATTACGATTGTGTTGCTCCGCAGTTGAACGCCTTTGAACATTCAGTGCTTAGTGTATGCTGATTTTCCTGTCATTGTCTGTTGACTTCCAAACTGTATTCTACAGACAGAAAATGGAAGTTGTTTGTATCTGCAGGTTGAAAGGCTTGTCCATGTTGTTCACCAGAGAGACCAACCTAGAAACGACCCAAATCTACATTAAGAAGTGGGAAGAAGGCCCGGATGGACCCTCCAGTGAGCGCCTGCTGACCCACTTCCCCCACCCCCACCCCTCCATCAAGGACCTTCAGAAAGAGGTCATCAGGTCAAAACTGCTCTCCTATGTGTCTGACATGGCATGTGCTTGTGCGCCTTCAAACCCTAATTGCTTGCTGAAGGTATCCAAAAGAAGAGACCCTGACTCAAATGTCCACACCCTTGTTGCGCTTCCCAAACACTGAACTAGGATACAAGGTATGCATTGTCTTCAAGCCTCGACCCTATCTCTAAGCCTTGTTCAAGGACTTACACATTTGCATCACTGCCACGACTGTTCTGAACAGTGATTGAACTCCCAGCCGTGCCTTTAGCACGCACATCTGAAGTGAACCTGCAGATGTGTCCTATAACTTAGTGCTTTACAGTACACTGCGCTCTGGCCCTCACACATCTGCCTTGCATGCTCACTCCATTCAGACTGCTCTCTCAGGTAACTGTTTTTGGCAGCTCACAGCTGCATGCACAAAACAGGTGGTCAATGGACATAACGTGCACTTTATGCAGATGCTGCCCAATCTGCAGCACTTAGCTGGTTTCTTTATGTGTGTTCTGCGGTTCAGATACAAAAGAGATGATGACATTGACATGACAGCTACCCTGTACCTGCCGCCTGGGTACAACAAGGAAAAGGAGGGCCCCCTACCCTGCCTCATATGGGCCTACCCCCGCGAGTTCAAATCCAAAGATGCTGCTGGTAAGCCTTTCTGTCAGCTCCCTGGCTAATCAGACTATCCGTAGTTCCCCCCTGCCCAGCCCTTTCGGTCCCCCCTGAGTTGCAAGGTAGCTCTATAAATTTTTCCTTGAGATCCAGCATGACTGGTCAACTTGAGCTTTGTGATGCATTCATGCAGCTTTCTGACCATACTACCTTAGCAGTCAACTTGTCCAGCCAGGCAAGATTCAATCAAGGTAGCATTGCCAGCAAGTGTCTCTCCTCACCTGAAGGCTGCTTGTCCTCATCAGAACCAAGCGCACATACATATGAGAGAGACAAGGACTTCAAGAAGCAGGGTGTGTGCCTTTGCAGGCCAGATGCGCAAGAGCCCCTTCTCATTCAGCAGCATCGGTGATACGTCACCACTGCTGTGGCTGGCGCGGCGGTACGCCATTCTGGACGGGCCCACCATGCCCATTGTGGCCGAGGGAGATGAGGAGCCTAACAACACATATGTGGAGCAGCTGACTGCCAGTGCCAGGGCAGCTGTGCAGGTTGCCCTCTTGCCCTTACGCCTTCACTGCCTTTTGATTAATTTAGTCCTGATAGGCCTATTGTACAAGGCATACCCCGATGATCGCCAGCAAGTCCTGCTGAGGCTAAGGCTTTACCCCGTGAGGAGGCATCGGCTCTTGTGTTCCACTGCCTCTTCCGACTGCTGACTGGCCTATCTGTCAGCAATCAGTCTGCCTCTGTGTCCTGCAGCTTGCAAATGGTGACCACTCATGCGCTGGTCGGTGCTCATCACCACAATGTAGGCTGCCCTTGCCGTGTGGCCTGCACACTCAAATTCCTTCCTTGAGCATGGCATGGATTGTCTTCATGATGTCTCACCAGCTGCTATGTCACAATGCACAGAACCAGACTTGATGTGTCAGCATGCACTGCTCATGTCAATGGCCTTTGTTTGTCAGGAGCTGGAGCGGCGTGGGGTTGCAGATACGAGCAAGATAGCTGTGGGTGGCCACTCCTACGGCGCCTTCATGGCAGCCAACCTGCTGGCGCATGCACCAGACCTCTTTGCCTGCGGCATCGCCCGCAGCGGTGCCTACAACAGGTAGTTTGTAGTGACAAACGATGTCCAATTGTGTATGTCCATCAGGTATGTCCAGCAGATAGTGACAGATGATCATCAATAACCAAGTTTGCCACAAATGTGGCTGTCGGCTGTGCGCATTGACTGTACAGCATTCTCCAACCATGCTGTGTTGTGATGCTGCTGACATGAGCTGCTGGAGGGCTGCCAGCATAAAGCAAAATACTTGCTTGATACATATATGTCGACTTGGTAGATAGAAGATATACAAACTCAGAATTCTTGGTTTGTATGATATGACTCACTATAGTTTTTGAGCATGGCAGCCTGCATTTTGTGCATACACCTGTTGGACTTGCGTCAATCCACTGTGAATCGAAAGCTACAGGCCATGCCTGAGGCAAAGCGTGAGATGTTTGGCTGGTGCAGGACGCTAACGCCCTTTGGGTTTCAAGCTGAAGAGAGGACATTGTGGGAGGCGACAGACACGTACATCAACATGAGCCCCTACCTGCAAGCTCACAAGATCAAGAAGCCGCTGCTGCTCATCCACGGTGAAGATGACAACAACACAGGTGTGTAACGCTCCTGGTACTGACTACCACTTTGGCAGCTTGCTGCTGGATTGGCAGGCATGTTTCAGAGCGTTCCATTTGCTGGTTGAAGACTCAGTAAGGTGCAGCATACGCTGTACTCTGCAGAAAGTTCGCCGGCTCTGTATTGCAACTTCCTCATAAGTCATCGACCAGTCCTTAAAGCCCTGCTGCTATCATGAGTCAGCAGTATTGTTGTCCCAATTTACCTGTGGGTCAGCCTGTTGTGTTAGCATGCAATAGTTGAGAGGCAGAGTGCAATCTGATCTGGTCCTGATTGGATATGCAGGCACGTTTCCCATGCAGAGCGAGCGCTTCTATGCAGCGCTGAAAGGTCATGGTGCCCCTTGCAAGCTAGTCATCCTGCCTCATGAGTCCCATGGATACCGAGCAAGGGAGTCTGTGATGCACACTCTGTATGAAATGGATCAATGGCTACAGCGTTTCTGTGAGGACAAGCAGACCCCAATGGCAAAGCTTTGATATGTGGGCTGTGCCATGATTGCCACTGTATCCCTTGGCCTGTCTACAGTCTTGACATGAAAAGCATCATTAGCACATGAGGCCAATGGTGGTTAGCTAATAGGAAAGGGGCCTTGCAGTTCTAGTGTACGTCTTGCAAGAGCAGAATCTGTGAGACTTCAGAAATTTTAAGTGAACTCCAGAGATCTTAACTCAAAGATGTTTGCTGACATACACGAAAGAAAGCCCAGCACATAATTAAATGGAGGAGCTGGTACGCTGCTTTGTTTGGAGGCAGCGGGGTCAGCTGAAGCCTTGCCATTGCATGATCTGGATATGTGATGGGTCGTTTTGTGCATCCTCTATGACCTGTAGATACTGCGTCTTCTTCTCCTCTGAACGCTCCAAGCAGTCATGGTGTTCTTTCATGTTTCCTGTTTTGGCGTGCAAGTGTGACATGCTGTGCAGACCAGTGACCAATGTGGGCACATCATGATTAGCCGATGACAATGTCAAGCTTGACTGCAGCAGTTGTCTAGTCCCCTCTATGTCACCCTTCTGCATTTGCTTTGGCGCCATTGCAAGTGTGATCTGCAATAATAAGCTCATAATATTTCACTGGTACAGTAACTGCATTGCAGTTTATCAAGCAACACTCAGACATGATGTGCAGATGTGTGAGACAAGCACACAGGTTACAACATGTTTGCAGCTAAAACTGAAATCGCATTGCATATGGCTGTTGCAGCACACATATTGGTTCACCACATGAGGACACGATGCATGAAGGCCATTTCTCGTACCTGAGAGACCAGCTGCTGATTTAATAAGTGTCCATGAGCACCCCTGAGGGCTTTGCCCAGAAGCAGCTGGCCCTCCGTTTCTTGCCCTTGCCTAATCAATACCGTGCCTGTTGCAAAGTAACCTGCACCCCTGCACAGCCATTCCCAGATGACATGCAGAACAAAACAGGCTTTGGATGCATCAGAACAAACACAGTAAGGTCTATTTTGTGATAACTGAAAGCATATGATAATTACAGCACGTATGTGAAACTGCTTTGACTAGACACGTTGAAGCTGCCTATTGATTGTGGTGTTCATGCCACTTGCAATACATCTGGTGATGGTGATCAGCACCTGACGTGACCACACGCAGCAGGCCAGACGGCTTGCGCCTTGATGACATCACACAGTCAGCTGAGCCACGACGTGAATTCACACCAGATTCTGATCTGCTCAGCCACTCACCGTTCTGCAAATGGCAGCTTGGTGTCTATGTCATCAAACACTCCATACTGTCGCAGAATGTCAGCAGCTTTCAAAATGTCATCAGGATGCTGAGTGTTCAGTAGAGCTAGCGCTGCGGACACAGCTGCCAAGCGCGCTTGACTTGCACTGGAGCCTATCTGAGCTGCCTTCACAAAGCGCTCAGCCGCTGTTGATGGGTCACCTGCTGTCAGAGCATAATTCCCTGCATTTCAGCACATCACTGAGCCATTTCAGTGTGCAAGGCCTGTCCTAACAAGCATTGCTGCTGCTGGCAGCTTTTGTGAATGCAGAAACATCATTACTTTGTTGTGTGACTCGTGTGAATTTGTAGTACAAATATAAATTCAAAAACATGTGGGGACTTGCATTTGGCATTTTACTCTAGAGGATGTCTTAGGACAGACATTGACAGATCTGCACTGACCTATGAGCATGTAGAGGCTGCTGAGAAGGGGCTTGCCCAGCAGAGCAGGGTAGTCGGTGCACAGGTCCAGCAGCACGCTCAGGTCCCTCTGAGCATGCTCCAGCTCCACCTGAGTCACGTGCACCATGGCAGCTCCCTCAATGATGAGGAACTTGATGAACAGCAGGCTGTGGTGTTGGCACACCGTTTGAAGGGGAAGCTCACTCTCTTTACCCTGTTTGTTACGATCACATGTTGATGACTGATCAGCACGACACTATGAAGCTGCATAGATTTGTACACGCTATATAAGACGCATGGCAGGCAAATTGTTTGGTTGCTCATTGGAGGTGTTGATATCTGATAACAACACAATCTGGCTTTAGCTGAAGATCAGGTATGCTGTCTCATGGACAGACAAGCTGACCTTGATGCCCTGATATTGCAGTTCTTCATCAATGAGTTGCTGCGCCTGAGATAGATAAGCTAGGGCCTGCTTGAACCTGGCCTTTGGGCGATACATTGTAGCAATGAGGCAGAACACCAGTGCGTGCACTGCTGCAGTGGGTAGCCATGTATATTCCCATTCCCTGTCCCCTATCTGCTCAAGTAGCCGCGATAGCTCAGAAATGCTTATGATTGGGGTATTGTCAACCTCTGCAATGCAGCAACGGATCATGTGAATGGGTGCCATCACACATCAGTATATGCTTGGGCTGGCAAAAGGACTATGCAACAGGCATGCCTGTTGTTTCGACAGCTTCGCTGTCAAGTCAGGGCATTGCCTGAGATCCTGGGATCTCAATGCGAGAATGTGAGCATCATCTGGTTGCAGCACTTCATGCTTGACTGGTATACCAAAGCAAAATGCTGCTGACAGATGCTGTGCACATGTTCACTTGACAGCTTGTCTACTTCATGCTGAAAACAGGCCAGCATGCCCTAAATTCCTGTAAACATCAAAGCCTGATCACTTTTGGCTTTGCGGATGTGCAAAATCTCTTAGAATCTGAGGCTATATGATGATACACTGACACATGAGGTGCAACAGACTGCCCAACATACCACCAGATCATAGCAGCAGCAACAGCAGCACCATCATCATGATGGGTGAAGCCCTGATTGTCATGTCTAAAGCAGCAGGTCAAGCAGAAGGTGCAGTACCCAACACATGCAGCAAGAGAAACGCAACCTGTCTCTGGCTTTTTCTCTTCTGGAATCCCTTTCTCTTTCCTTTTGGCTTTCTCTATCTCCTCATCTCTTTCTTTCTCTGTCTTGAGAAGTTCATTGTACCGCCCCTCACTCATGAGACAGAGCGCCCTCAGGACACAGAAATGCAGCTGCAGCTGACTGCACAGCGGCTCTTGAGGCTGGCTAGCAGCAAGCTCTACCAGCAGTGCTGTGCAAGAAGACAGCACCTGACCTGTTGCTGCTGTGTTCTGGCTCAGCATGTACAGCTGTAGCTGAGCCAGTTGCAACAGGACCTGTGGCACACAAAAAACTCAACCAGATTGACCTAAAGGGTAAATTCAAAAAACAAAAACAAAAACACCAGCAATGTCTTATGGCATGCTATCACTCAAGCTCAGCATCATGTAAGCATGGAACATGTGGCTTCTCAGGCGAAGATCATGGGACATTTTCAGAAGCTGGCATAGGTAGCAATCACCACCACGATGAGAGACAGCTTGCATCAAGGATGTGACACAAATAATAAGGTGACCTGGCGATGTGCAGAATTGACTTGTATGTGTATTGACAGCAGATGATGCTCTCGTTCTGGCTTGGCATTGAACAGGCTTCAGTGGACTACCTGCATTCTCATGTCTTGGAATTGCACTGCATTTTCCAGAGCTGCGTTCAAAATCTGCTGAGCATCTTGGAGATTGCCCTGTGCTACATGTATGTCCACAAGGCGCTGACGAAAGTGCGCTTGCCATTTATGGAGGTGAACCCTGTACAGCCAGCGCTGGACATAAGAATTTTGATGTGAACAGGGCTCAAGTCACTTTTTGAACTTGCTGAGCACCGCAGATCACTTGGGATGCGACAGAGGCACCTCTCAACGGACTTCTGTCCACTTATGCATATCTGCAGACCGCGTTCATACGCCAGTATCTCCAGCTTGGGTCGAGCTAGGTATCTTTGACAGCGACCAAGCTCACTCAATACTTGACACTTGAGATCATACGACCCAGACACCTGCTTGAGGAGGAGTTGCTGCACGGCAAAGCAGGCTTTTGACTTAACTTGCAGGCTGCCGCAAGCGTTTCCACCAAGCGTTGCACGTTGAGACTCACAGCCTGCTGCAGATGCTGAGTTGCCTCATTGATGTTCTGGGTATGTTGCAGCAACAGCTGTGATAGCCACAATCGCGCCTTTGCTGCTGCCACAGGCATCTGCGTCGAACTGTGGCAGACTGCTTCCAGGCATTTTATCGCTTGAAAAGGTTGGTTACTAGCGAGCAGACCCTTCGCCAAGATGGACAAGGCTTCTACAGCTGCATTGGCCGGGCTTTGCGCCATGAAGGTGATCAAGATACTTACAAGGAACAATGTATCTAAGTCACTGCGACAATTGTTGCAGCATCAGACCTACCGGCGACAACAATTGGCACAGCAGCTGGGTTCAAAAGCTCAGCATGAAATGCTCCGCTCAGGTGCTGAGTCTAGCAAGCAGAGCGAAGCCTTAGCGATGAGTCCACAGGAATGTGTCCCTAGCATACGCGGGCGACGTTCAGTACCAGCACAGCGTTCTCGCTAATTTGCACAGTGACAAGGTGTCGCGAGCTCAGCTCTTATTTGCCCTTTCTCCTTCGCAGACACTGGATCGCAAGCTTCGTTCACGGTGTCCCGTCTCCGTTGTTTGTCAGGCAATCTTGTAACACCTGTTTGTCGAAAGCCAGCAGAGCCTCAGGCGTTCCAAAAGTGCTGGTTCGGTTGCTTGCTGTGCTGCGAGACTTTGGCACCTTCTATCGTCATGGGCACCTCACCACAACGGTGTCAGATACGGGGTTTCGCAGAAGCCCCTCCGATACGATACCTCGATCGCCTCGCAGCTTGATACCGCAGCGATAAGGCGTCGAAGTCCACTTTTCACATAGCTGCGTTCAATAAAACGCTATCGTTATGGCAGCAACTTTCTCACCCGGTGGTATCAGTCACCAGGCACCAAGGAACACCCTCACTCATCCCAATCTGGGAGTCAACAACGGCGGATATGATAACGAAAACAACGACCTCATACTTTGGACTGGTTTTGCCCTGCAGTCTGAGACAGATGCACGGTGAGATACCTTTGGTGCTGCTCTTGTGTAGTCTTGAACCTGCCAATGCATTACCTATGAACCTCCAGGTACATTGTCAGCGAGATGCTGGGGCAAGGAACATTTGGGCAAGTGGCACAGTGCATATGCCAACAGACAGGCAGTGTTGTAGCAGTCAAGGTTATCAAGAACCAAACAGCCTTTTATCACCAAGCCAGAGTGGAAGTAGGAGTGCTGCAGTATCTCAACAGGCTGGGAGACCCAGATGATCAGCATCACATTGTGCGGATGTACGACTTCTTTGTCTTCAAGGATCACCTCTGCCTGGTTTTCGAGCTGCTCAGTCTCAATCTGTATGAGCTGATTAAGCAGAACCAGTTCCGAGGTCTCTCCATGAGGCTGCTGCGCATATTCCTGACTCAGGTATGCTATATTTTGACACAGCCCAACAGCTCATTTTGTTGTAAGTACAATTCACTGCATTCTGTCATTGCTGGCATCAACTAGACTCACATCTGTGTTATGAAGCCTGAATGCCCTGTTGACATGTGCAAAAAGCAATAGGCGTAGAGTTTTGCCGTGAAGTGGCAATCTGTATCTTATGCATGTCCATGCAGGCTGCTTTTGCTGCTGTTTTTGCTGCCGCAAGACAAACTGCTGTGCAACATGGCAGCTGCTGTTGTACATTTCACCTGCATGACAAGCCCCTGCTGCGGGGTCCCATACCTCTCTGTCAACTCCAATTCAACTTCTTTGTACGGAATCCCTTTGATTTTGAGACAAAGTTCATGACAATAGTAGTCATTTACAATGCAAGGCCTGAATTGTATTGCAGATACTGGATGCGCTGTGTGTGCTGAGGACCTCTCAGATCATTCACTGTGATCTGAAGCCAGAGAATGTCTTGCTGAAAGGGCAAAAAGGGGAGATCAAGGTCATTGACTTTGGATCAGCCTGCTTTGAGAATCGCACCATGTACTCGTATATCCAGAGCCGCTTCTACCGGTCTCCTGAGGTACGCAACTTGTGTACTTATTGTTGATCTGAAGGATCACTTGTGCATGTGTTTTTCCTTTGACATGCCCGAATTCTGCATAAACGTAGTTGTTTTTGTCGAAGCAGAAGCAGCAGCATATGTTGCCTGCGATGCAAAACCATTGTAGGCTAGCTGCGTTGCTTGTCGCAAACAGTTGCAGAAAGACGGCATCTTATTTTGGTTTGCTGTGGCACAATCCCAGATAAACCCAGTTCACAGCTAAGATGGCAATTGGTAGCCTTCCAGGCAGCTGTCTACCATGCAACTGCTGTTGCAAAAGTGCCAGCTAGCAATTTCCATGACTGCTGGTTCAAGCTTCGACTTGGCATACCTCACAGACTGTGCAAATATTTCATCCTGATGGCATTTGATCATAAGAAGCTCAATTTCTGGGTGTTACAGCCGTCAATTTGGGCAACAACCAGCATGTCTATATGAACAAGAGAGTGTGTATGCATGATTGACACTGCATGTAATGGCGACAGGTGCTGCTGGGACATGGGTATGACATGGCAATCGACATGTGGTCCCTGGGATGCATGGCTGCTGAGATGTTTCTGGGGCTGCCTCTGTTCCCAGGAGCTTCCGAGCATGATTTGCTGGTGCGCATTGTGGACATGCTGGGCATGCCTGCAGATCACGTGCTGCAGAAGGCTCTGCACACCAACAGGTATAGGCCTGCACTGTACACCTTGATCAGCAGACACAGTAGCCTTTTCTGCAGCTTCTATGATGCTGCAGAGGCCTTTGTCAATACAGAGTCATAGCCCACATTTTTACCAAACCCACCTATATTTGACCTCCATTTGTGCGGCAATTTCCAGTCTCGCCGCAAACATCATCAAAAGCACCTGTATTGCACTGTCGCCCGT
>JAABUP010007171.1_pt1 | contig 15179 bp, 16 predicted proteins | sample 5559201 | NCBI WGS metagenome assembly JAABUP01 (sample SAMN10711887, study PRJNA513373) | rock metagenome | isolation source: Antarctica rocks | place: Antarctica
CGCGACAATGCGGCCGGCGCGGTCGGGCGCCTGCTCGCCGCGTTCGGCGGCGCGGTGCCGCTGGAGGCCGTCGCGCCGGTGCTGCTGACGGCGCTGCCGCTCACCGAGGTGCGGAGCGCGCGCGGGCATGCTGCAGTTGCGGACGTGTCATGGAGATGTGGTTAAAGGGTTTCTGGGTGTGGGCATCTGTGTGGCAACCAAGCTGCGGTTTTGGGGGTTATATCACCGTCGCCGCTGTCGCATCCACGTCTCGGCTGGGCGGCTGTGGCGGGGCACGCGGTGCCGGCGCCAAGCACGCGAGGCGCCCCTGCCGGGAGCTTCACGCCATGATGGTGTGCTGCGTTGGCAGGACGTGGCGGAGGCCGAGGCGGTGTACCCGCCGCTGATTGCGCTCGCGCTCGCGCCCGACACCGGCCCGCGCCTGGCGGCCGTGCGGCCCGCGTTGCTGCAGGTGCGCGCGCCCGCGCGTCGGCCGCAGGGTTGAGTGTCACGACCAGGGTGCCGCGAGTTGCGTGCCGGAGCGCCGAGTGCTGCTGGTCGAGTTGTGTGGCAATAGCGCTGCCGGCCTGCTGGGCTCCCAGCGGCTCGGGGGATCTGCAGGGCTCGGTCAGCTCGTGCACCGCGGACAGGCCATCAGCCTGGTCTGGGTTGGCTGCGCCGGCGCTGGCGGCCGCGGCGCAGCAGGCCGAGGCAGCCTACCCTGATGCGGCCCTAGATAGTCCCAGTCACCGCCCGCCCCCCTCTGCTGCGCAGGTGCTGGCGGCCGTGGCGCAGCAGGCGGACGTGGCCGAGGGCGTGAGGGCGCAGGCGGCCGCGGCGCTGGCACAGCTGCAGGCCCAGGGGTGATGCAGTGCCGTTTGAGAGAGGTCGCTTTGTGGTCGGTTCCAGCCTGGCTGTTGTGCTCGTGAAACAAGAGGTTGCTGCCTGCGGCGCATGGCGTGGGCGTGCGCCAGGGTCTTGGTCGTTCAGGAATGCAGGCCGCGGCGCTCCTATAAGTGCTGCCAACGCACCCCGACATACCTATAGTCTGCAGGCTATAGAGCTTTTCAGGTATCCAGAGCTTTTTCGAGCGCAACAAATGGGCACACAACAGTCGGGCTTTCATGCGGTGCACCTACCAAGGCGATTGGCCACCCCATTCACTCTCCATCCACCCATTCTCTCTCTACATGCGTTTAACTACTGGGAAGAGCACACTGAGGCACCACGACCACAACAACAAGCGGGTCAGGCAACGACGTGCCTCCGCTGCCATTCCACGCAATTTGTACGGGCCTCAAATGCATGCTGCGGCCGGGCAGCTCCGGCTGCCCGGCTGCGGCGACGGCGCCTCCGCGGCCCCGGCGGCCAGCCTTGCTCAGTACAGGCCGCCCAGCAGCACGTCGCCGTCCTCGATCTGCAGGTCGCCCACGCGCAGCAGCACCGACGTGTCGCCGCGGCTGTCGCGCGTGACGCGCAGCCGCGTGTCCATGTACACCACGTCGAACCAGCCGCGCCCGAACGGCGAAGCCACAGGCTGCGGGCGCCCAGCTTCAGCATCGCCTCGGCGAAGCGGAAGGCCAGCCGCTGCGGGCCGCTGGTCCGCAGGCTGCCGATGACGGTGAACGCGCCGAAGAGCTGTTGCCGCGCGTCCTGGCCCTCCTTCGCCTCTGCGGCCGCCGTGCACGCAGGTGGCTCAGGCGCGCTGTCAGCACGGGTGGACGCACTGCGCAAAGTGCAGACACGAAGAGTATTACGCGCAGCCGCCCCCTCCTGGCCAGCTCGGCCGGGCCGGCCGACGAGCTGCGCTCCGAGGCGCGGCGCGGCCAGCGGCAGGGCGGGGACCCACGAGCGCGCTGCCGCGCCTCCTGGTCGCGGCACGGGGCGAGGCAGCACGGGGACGCGCACCCCGGGGGGCAAATATGACCGTGTTGTAGACGGCAGCGGACTTTTGCCTCCGTAGGTCCAGGACCTGCGGCGCGGGCGTACGGTCTGGCGGGCGGCAAGGATAGGGTAGGAGCAACGGGCCGCCACAGCACACTGGTAGCGCAGGCACGGGACCCACTCTGAGCGCGCCGGCCGTGCTGCTACACAAGCCTAGCCATGTGTGCGCACTGTTCAGGGGGGGGCGGGTCAGTGCACGCGCGGCAGCAGGGCGCTGGACCAACATGCAATTGGGCACCAATGGGGTGCTGGAGGCACTGGCTGTTGCTAGCAGCACATGCGCACAACCTGTGGAGCAAAGATACGGGCGGAGCGAAGCGCGGAGGTCAGCCAGGGCGCGCTGCGGGCCGGCACCAGAGGCGCATGCCACCGCGCCTACGCACGGGGGGCCGCGCCTGGTATATGCCGGACACCCTGGCCTTGAATACGCCCGCATTCGCCAGGATGAACAGGATCTCCTGAAGCCGCAAGCTCAGTTGGTGCCACTGCTCAGGAACACTCGCACGCCTTCACCCCATGAAGGCCGATCCGCCCGCCACAGTGTGGCCGGCCATTTGTGGAAGCCAATGCACCGTGTCACTGGGTAGATCCTTTTTTTGTGAGATGCTCTGACGTCCCTTTGATTAATGGGTGTGGCCATGGCAAAACCTCGTACTTGACTTGGTTTCTCGCCCTCCTTCACTGGCCAGCCGACCTGGCGCGCTGTCCCGCCTGTGGCGGGCGCCATACTGGCACCCCCCTGCAGGCGCGCGGGCGGCACCTTCTCGGTGGTATAGGCCAGCTGCCAGTTGCCGCACAGCGTGGGCTCCCGCGTGTACTCCTCGCCCGCGCCCAGCGCCGCCAGCTCGTCCACGCACGCCAGCACCGCGGCCTTCTGCTCCGGCGTGTTGGCCACGCCTGCGCGCGCGCGCGTCCACCCGGGCCTGTGTGTTGTGCGCGGACGCGGGGCACAGGGGCCTGCCGTCTGCCCCGGAGCATGCTGGCCCTGCGTGGGGTGAGGGGCTCTGCGCAACGAGAGGGCCGCCCAGCGACATGCGCGTGGCGGTCAGCGCGAGCTGCAGAGGCCACTGTCACAGTGGCACGGTGCGCAGTGCAAAGCGCACTGCCTGGCGCGACCCGGTCCCTATAATGGCAGCGGCGGGGACGAGCGCACCCAGGTTGGCGGCCTCGAGCAGCTCAAACAGCCGCTTGACGACCTTGTTCGCCTTCTGCGGCCGCCCGTCCATGATCGTGTTGATGGTGCTGGCCAGGCCCTGGAGGATGGCCGTCGGCGGCGCGCCCCTCCGCCTGGCAGGCCGCGCGGAGCACCGGCGGTTCGTGCACCTCCACTGCGGCGCGCCCGCCGCGAAGGGCGCTCTGCTCGGCCGCGCTGCGTGGCAGGCGCTGGGCAAGACCGCGCCGCGCATGGTGCGGTGCACAGCTGTGACGAGCACTGCGCTTGTCACACCCTGCTGTGTGCTCTGCACACAACTCGTGAGTGAAAGTCAATGCCCATACACTGGAAGTACTGTAGACAACGGTATCGTGCACTACACGGCCACAATCAGCTCTCGATGAGAGCTGTGCAGCCTGCCTTATGTCTGCTATACATTATGGAAGCACTCCATCAGCACCACAAAGCAGGGCCTGATAGGTTCCCCAGCAAGTCAAGAAAGGCAGAGTACGACTCTCTGTTCTCACCAAGGAAGACGCTGTACGACAGCTATTTATCTTGCTTTAGTGTTGATAGACTCATTTGGTAGTCCAGCATCACGGACGTATGGTGGGGACTTGATTGCCGGTGCCATGGAGGCCGCAGAGCGCTCGCGGACCGCAGACGTCCTGGCTGGCGGGGGCATGCGCTCCTTTGCGGAGCTGCTGCTGCCCGGCCAACTGCTGCAGGCGCTCAAGGCGGCCGGCTACCAGCGCCCGTCGCCCGTGCAGGTGCCGCGCTGCGCACACTGGCTATCACACGGCGTGCGCTGTGCACAGCGGTCAAGCACCTACTTCTGAAGGGTGGCAGGGTGGCTCCTCACACGGATCACTTGGCACTGCTGCTGCCTTTCGCTCATAATGCAAGTCTCTACAGCACCATCACAGCCAGCTTGCGCATGTAAAGTCACAGTAAAGTCACAGCCAGCTTGCGTGTCAGTGCAACAGCTCGGAGCAGCGCAAAAGCCCAGCATCAGCGCACACAGCGCCAGCACAGCCTGTGCGCGGCACGCAGTCGCGCCCCCTCTCACGACCGCGGCGCGCCGGCAGGAGGCCGCGGTGCCGCTCGCGCGCGCTGGCGCGGACCTGGTCGTGCAGGCCAAGTCCGGCACGGGCAAGACGGCCGTGTTCGGCATCGCGGCCGTGGAGCTCGCGCGCCTGGACCTGCCCGAGCCGCAGGTGCCCGCCGCAGCCTCCCCTGCGGGCCTCCCGCCGCAGCGCGAGCGCCCGCCCGCTGCACGCCCGGCCGCGCCGCGGCCGCCGCACCCCGGGCGGGCGTGTGCGCTGAGCGGCGCGCTCGCAGCCCTGCGGCGCCCCAGCATGGCCGTGCATGCATGCATGCCAGCAGTCCCTGTGTCCTGTGCAGCCTCGACCGCGCCCGCGGGCACTTTCGCGCCAGCCAGCCCCACTGCGTCCCGCCGCGTACCGGCGCTGGCCGGGCCCAAATCCGCCGCTGCGCATATAGCCCTAACCCTAACCCTATATCCGCGCAGGTGGTCGTGCTGGCGCCGACGCGCGAGATCGCGCTGCAGGTTACCGACGTGCTCGCCGCGCTCGGCGCGGGATTGCCCGCGCCCGGGTTGGCCGTCGGCGCCTTCATCGGCGGCCTGCCCACCGAGGAGGACGTGCGGCGCCTGCGGCGGTGTGCGGCGGGCAGCGGCCCGCTTCCGGGGCGCCCGTTGCCGGCCCGGGGCCTGCGCACCCGCGGCGGGGCCGCCCAGTGGCGTGGCTCTTGCACTGCCTCTCCTCATGGCACGCATGAGAGACAGGGTGCAGTGCCAGCTGCAATGCGCGCAGCCAGGCGCATGCGTGCGGCTGGCCTCCCCGAGCACAGTCTGGGTCGGCGGGCGGGCGTGCCGGGCAGCTGCGCGCCCCGGCACATCGCCCGGCCGCGCCGGCACGCCGATGTCTCGGATGGGGATGACAGGCTCTTCCCCCAAGGACTCGAGCCTCGGGCGGCAGACAGGCCTGCAACACGACACGCGCCGCGCACGTCACAGGCTGTGCATTGCATAGGGTAGGTCTAGGCTATAGGGCATGCGTGCCCCAGACCCTCGTCGCCGCGCAGGCCGTGCCAGGTGGCGGTGGGCACGCCCGGGCGGCTGTGCGCGCTGGCGGAGAGCGGCGCACTGCCGCTGGCGGCCGTGCGGCTGCTGGTGCTGGACGAGGCCGACCAGCTGTGGGCGGCCGACGGCTTCCGGTCCGACGTCCAGTGGCTGGCCGCCGCGCTGCCGCGCGGCAAGCAGGCGCGCGCGCATGCGCGGGTCGGCGGTTGCACCCCTTGCGGCGGCGCATGCCGGGCAGGCGCCCGACCCAGGACAGCATCTGCCGTTCGGAGGCAGAGCGGCTCGCCTGCGGATGCCGGGCTGCGGGGGCTGGCGCATGCACGTGCCGGCTCGCCGGACGTCAGCGGTGCCTGCTGACCGCGACCTAGCAAGGAGCGCCGTGCATGCCATGGCATGGGCAATGGTTCAAGCAATGGTCCACCATTGCTTGAACGGCTCAGGCCAAGCAGTGGCACGTGCGAAGCGTGTCCCCTGTACCGCTGGGAGGCTGGTAGGCAGGCAGCTACGCGGACATCAAGTCTGCGTGTCGAGCACGCTGGCTGCGCCCGAGCGGCAGCAGCTTGCAGGCGCAGGCGCTGGCGTGGAACCCTGAACCTACCCTACCCTAACACGCCGGCGCAGGTGCTGGCGCTGTCGGCCACGTTCTCGGCGGAGGCGCTGGCGGGCGTGGAGGCGCTGATGCGCCGCCCGCAGCGCGTCATGCTCGCGCCCGACAGCGTCTCGCTGCTGGGAGTGCGGCAGTTCTACGCGCTCGTCCCGGGCGCGCGGCCCTGCTGCCCAGCCCCCTGAGGAGTACGGCCGCAAGGTTTAAACTCAAAGCAAAAGACGGGGGCTCATACAAGTGGATGAACGTGTGTCTAATTCGAACAACGCGCAGTCCTTCACCAGTTCTTGACACCTGGCCCCAGGGAGTTGGCCACCGCGGCCCAGCCTTGTGCGTGGCATGGCCCGTGTTCATGCCCCAGGTGCATGGATGGCGGGCGGATGCCTCGCACGCATGCACGGTGCGCAGGCGCGGCGCCCGTGGGCCGGGCCGCCGACGCTGGCGGGGCCTGAGCGCGCCGGCGCGCGCGCGCAGAGGCTGCGAGCGCGCCGGCGCAGCTGGAGGCCAAAGCCGCCGCGTTCGTGGCGCTGGCCGGCCGGCTGAGCTTCACGCAGGCGGCGCTCTTCTGCGCACGCCAGCACGAGGCCGCCTGGCTGGCCGAGCGCCTCAGCGCGGCCGGCCTGCCCGCCGCCTTCCTGTCAGGCGCGGGTCCAGGCCGTGGCAGCACTAGCGTGACGCGCGCCCGCAAGGGCGCTCTCTTTTGTGCCGCGCTCTCCCTGATCAGAACAGGTGGGTGGAGCTTTTGAGCGTGCACTGGAACTTGCATCCTGCATGCTGTGGTATGGCTGCTGAGTGCATTGGAGCTTCACTCGACACACGTCCCCCTGCCTTGCGCTGAGCTCACCACACCTGGCCCAGGCCTCATGCGCAGGGCCGAAGCACAGAGGCGTTGCGACGGCCTGAGCCCGCGCGGTTGTGCGGACTGACGCGCGGTGAATGGAACCTTGAAGCCCTACACCCTGACCCTGCATCCGCCCCCGGCCGCGCCAGGCGCGCGGAGCCAGGTGGAGCGCATGGACGCGCTGGACGCGGTGCGCGAGTTCCGCACGCGCGTCGTCGTGGCCACCGACCTCATCGCGCGCGGCGTCGACCTGGGTGCGCCCCGCGCAGGCTTGGGCTACCTGTTTGCTGAAGCGCTGCGGGCGCTTGGTTGCGGTGGTATGACATAATCGCGGTGCCCGGGAGCGTCGATGTGCTTTCTTGCCGTGAGGTGGGCGCCTGCGGAGAGCGCGTCAGCCTGGCGGCCAGCGAGTGTGCCGAAATATCCCAGGCCCACCCTCATACGGCGAGTCGCAGCCTCTGAGCTCCCATGGCTTCGCCCTGCGGTGAGGCCAGCCGCCAGCGCAGAGCGCGTCAACCTGGTGGCCAGCGAGGATGCCAAAATGTCCCAGGCCCACTCCTTACCACAGCTATTCATTCTCAGCCCCTGTGTTTTCACGGCAGAGCGCGTCAACCTGGTCGCCAGCCTGGACATGCCGCCGAGCGGCGCGAGCTACGCGCACCGCGTGGGCCGCACTGGGCGCTTCGGCACGGCCGGCATCGCGGTGGCCTTCGTCACGGCCGCCGAGCTGCCCGCACTGCGCCGCCTGCTCGCCGATGTGCCCGGCGCGCAGGCGCGCCACTCTGCTTCCCCACCCTACCCTAACCCTTTCCTGCAGCCAAGCTGTTGCGCACTGGATGGCTAGCAACTGCGAGCAGAAAGAGATCTCCAGTGTGTGACACCCTGGTTGCGGGCGGGGCGCGCCTGGCTTCACCGCAAGTGCATCAGCGCGCGCGCCCGGCTGTGCCGCCTGCTCCGCGGTGCGCCATGCATGCAGGCGCGCAAGGCCAGCACAGCGTTGGGCTAGGGTTGGGCACCACCCAGCAAGGGTAGGGTGGAGAAAGCGTCCGGCAATATTAGGGTCGCTGGCACCAGGTGGAGGAGCTTCCGGCGGACGTTCCCGCGGAGGCGTACCAGTACGCGCTGCCCAGCGCGGAGGAGCGTGCCGCGCTGGCCGCGCTGCTGGCGCCCGCGCAGGGCGCGCCGCCCGCCGCGCAGAACAGCCCCGCCGACGACGAGCGCTACGGCGCGCGCGATGCCGGCGCGCCTGCGGATGCAAACGGGCACGGCGGCGCCGCACCGGCCGGCGACGGCGCGCGTGGCGCATTGGCTGAGGCGGCGGTGAGCATGCAGCTGCCCTGCAATGGGCGTGCGGGGCATGAGGCAACCCCTGGGCCGAGGACGAACGGCCTAGATGGACCTGGACAGCCGCGTGTCGAAGAAATGCAGTGCGGAGGAGGGGAGCAGGCGCTGGGCAGCGGCAGCGCGGAGGCGCCGCCGCCGCCGCCGCAGCTGCCGCCGCCGCCGCCGCCGCCGCCGCCGCCGCGTCAGCAGGCGCCGGACGCAGAGGCGCAGCCGGCAGGCTGGGAGGAGCTGTGGGGCCCCGGCGTGCCGCCCACGGTGATGGAGCCGCTGCCGCTGCTGCCCGCCTGGCAGGAAAACCCTAACCCTGCGCCAGCGCCCTGGGGCAGGCCGCTCGCCGGCGGCGCGCGCGGCCCCGGCGCCGGACGCGCGCCGCGCGACGCGCCCGCCGACGCGCGCGCTGGCGGCGACGCGCAGGCTGGCGGCCTGCCCGCGGCCGGCCCAGAGGGCGCGGAGGGCGGGCCCGAAGCTGAGCCGCTGCTGCCCCGCCAAACATCGCGCGCGCACGGCGACGGCGGCGGCGGCGACGGCGACGGCGGCGGCGGCGGCGCGGCGCGCGCGTCGGGGCGCGGCGCGGGGTCCGGGGAGCGCGCCGGGGGCCGCGCGGCGCGCGCCAGCCGCGCCGCGGCGGCGGCCGCGGCGCAGGCGCTGGCCGAGGAGCTCGCGTTGGAGGAGGCGATCCTGGCGGCGCACGCGCGCGGGCGCGGCGACGCAACGTCCAGCGGTGACGAAGCCGAGGGTGACTCCGCCGCACGCGCCGAGCAGTACGACAGCGACGGCGAACCCAGCGCCGCGGAGGCTGCGGGCGCGGCGCGCGACGGAGCGCGCGACGAGCCGGGCGGCAGGCAGGAGTGGCCAGCTGGCGCAGCAGAGGACGTGCGGGAGTGGTGGCCGCCCGCGTCCGAGGCCCAGGCTGGGGCGGATTGCAGCGGCTGGTCGGCGCTCGAATGGGGCGCATGGGGAGCGGGCGGCGGGGGGCAGGGCGATGCCGGAGCCGCGGGCGCGGCGGGCGAGCCTGCGTGGCAGGCGGCATGGGACCCAGCGCGGCAGGCGGCCCCCGTCGAGGGCTGCGACTCTCGAGACTACGCCCCGTGGCGCGGCGCCGGCGAGGCAGGCCCCTGGGACCCGGCCTGGCAGGCGGCCGGCGCGGGCGGCCCCGACGGCGACGGGCACGTGCGCGTGCCGGAGGCGCTGCTGCGGCGCTACTGGCGCCTGGAGTGGGAGGCCTGGCGGGACGCGGCGGCGGCGTGGACGGCGCGGTACGAGCGCTGGCGCTGGCACTGGCTGCACTGGCAGTGGCAGGCGGCGCAGGCGCAGGGCGGCGCTGGCGCGCAGGGCCAAGGGCGGGCGCAGGCGGCCGCGGGCGATGCGGGATGAAGCAGCGCCGGCGGCCGCGCCGTGCGGCAGGGATCGAGGCAGGGCGGTGTCTTGGGAGCGGAGGCCCGGCGTGCGGCTGCGGCAGCAGGGGCGGCGGACGCATGCTGGTGCTGCCACTGCGGGGCTATGGCTGACAGGCCCTTTGCGCAGGGGGCAGTTGCACCGGAGCCACTGAGGAGCTGCAGGCGCAGGGCGTGAGCCCAGACGCCCTCAGCCACTCAGACGGGCAGCATCGGCGTGTGTTTGTAGGGATGTTGAGCTGACTTTCCACGTATTAAGTGGTATGCTTTCTGGTTGTTGCTGCAGAGTTTCCTCTCTGGCTCCAGTGTGCGGGAGGCTTGCAGTCCTATGAGGAAATATACTGGTGTGCCTGCAGTGCAGCGCATCATGACAAGATACTGCATGTGCCGCACACGAAAGGCAGGCTCAGTGTGTAGACAGCGTTGAACTCTTGTGAGCCGTGGAGGTGCAGGTGAACTGGCAATGCTGTAGGCTGCTATAAAGTATGTGCTTGTGCTTCGTGTACTTGTGAGATTGCCATGTCATGACCAAATTGGCATGCTGCAGTCATCAAAGTCCTGCATCGAGGAGAGCCTCAGCCAAGTGAACTTGAGACAGAAAATACTGAGCAGAGTGAGTTGGTTGCTCCTGCACATCTGCCTTCTGTCAACAGAGTCACCATGGCGCTCGCCCCCTTCTCAACAAACCTGCTGGATGACTTCTTTTCGCCGTTCGGCCTCATGGCCAGCTTCCCCAGCCAGCGCCAGTCGCAGCTGACCCAGCGCCCCAACGACCAGCCCCTCCTGCGCAACATCCCGCTTGACATCACCGGTGCGTGCGACGACGTGGCTTTTGAGCGCATGGCTTTGCTGCTTATCATGCTCCTTGGAAGTGCTGTGGTAGCCTCGCCCCGCTGCCTATCATTTTCCACACTGAATGCAATTATGTGATGGCGCACACAATAAAGGAGCGCGCTTTGCAGCCAGCTGCAAGCATCCAGTTGCATGCCCTTTCTGACCCATAAATATTGGCCGCGCAGAGAACGACCAGGAGTTTGAGATCAAGGTGGCTGCCTTTACATCAGTAATTCTGTGTCAAATGCTTTCTTACCGTCCAATCTCCCCCAACACTCCTTGTCGCCTGGCGTACCTTGTTCAACGTGCGCATGAGCACTGGTCGAAAATGTGCGGCTCAGTCCGCGGCTGTCGCGCGCCAGGCGGACCTGCCAGGCCTAAACAAGGAAGACATCAAGGCGCGCTGTCACGCTTTGCATGAGTAGCGGCTCTGGCTGTTTTATGGTTCCAGTGTCATGCAGTGCCGTGTGGTCGGGAGGCATGCATGCCGGCAGGGCTGCTGAGCACTGTTGGCAGCCAGCATGTTGCAACACAAGTGCAAAGCACAAGATGCCAAGGGACTGACCATGCGGATAGTGCATGCAGGTCAGCACAGACGGCGATGTCCTGACGGTGCGCCCATGGCTGCCCTGCGTGAGACGATCACATGCATGTGCTGCGGGAGTCTGCCCACACATATCTGCTTCTTGACTTTGTGCGTGTGTGCCACAACCGTGTAAGTCGCCGCACTTTGACGCTGTGGATGCCCTCTTATGAGCACATTGGGGGCATGCCTGGGCCTGCTCCTTGCTTGGTACGGCCGCACACAGATCAAGCGCAAGCAACTCTGTGGCTCTGGTGCAGCTGCGCGTTGAGAAGCAGGACGAGCAGCAGAAGGAGGAAGAGGTGGAGGGAGTGAAGGTGCACAGGCATGCTTCACGCCCGAGGCGCCAGCGTGCATGCCTCACACACCTGGCGCTGGAGGGCGCTCGGCCCAGGCCTCCATGTGCTGTATCTTGTCACATGTGCGCCTGCATTGCCACATGAAACTCAGCAAGCCGTGTAAAATACAAGCTGCTGGCATGCATGACATGGTGGTGTTATGGCCCCAAGTTGAGATCATTCCAGGAATCCCTTGCAACCTAGTGACGGCACTTGTGAGAGCCGCATTACTATCATACAGGATGCCAAGGCTCAATCAGAACGCTTGTGAGCATGTGTATGCCTGCACTGCGGGAGTGTGTAGCTCTGTGTTGATTATGGGTAGCCGTGGCAGTCGAACAAAACCTGTTAAAGAGTTCGAATACTCTACACATACGGTTGGTGAGGGCACTCCGCGGCGCTTGCAGGCTGGAGCGCACGAAGCAGTTTGCGGTGCGCGCGGTGCGCCTGCCGGAGAGCGCGGACCCCGAGCGCATCAACGCGTCGTACGAGAACGGCGTGCTCACGGTCAAGGCGCGCGGCCCGCCGGCTGGCCTGCTGAGGCGGCGGTGCAAAGACTGAGCATGCTTGTACGCATCAGTTGTGCAGGTTTTCACCTTGCTCAATTATGTGCGTTCCATGCCTTGCATGCCCTGTACAGTATCGCGGAGGTCATTTGTGCGTGTGCTCGCTGCAACCTGGTGTCTGCTCGCTGTCACACGGCATGCACACTGTACCTGCCACTCTTGTCTTGTGCGATCATGCCTACAGTCGTCATGCTGCAGCGACGTGTGAAGCTGACCAGCCGCTGCCTGTGCAGATCCCCAAGAGTGAGCAGAAGGCCCGCAAGAAGGATATTACGGTGGGCTGAGGGGGTCTGGACCGCGGGGGACCGCCCATGCGCATGCATGCGGAGCAGGCAAGAAGCTGCGGGAGGGCAAGGCTGTGCAGGGCATGAGCAGGCATGGCAGATAGAGCTGTTGTTGCTGTTGTCTTTTGCGCCACTTGACACTGTGGACATGTTGTGTACATAGAGGCCTGGCCTGAGGGTTGCATTCCCCTAAATACTTGCTGCTGTGCGCATGCAGCGGCTGCTCGCCATAGCTTCACTGCGACGGCCGCCGCAGATTCACTGCGACAGCCGTTGGGTTGAAATGTCAACTTGAAAGCAGTGCCAGCACTTTGATAGCAATGCCAGCACATCAAGCAGCTGAAATGACAAGTAGCTTGTTAGACAAGCTCACATCATCAGGCATGCATGCACATGCCAGTTGGCCGACCGCAGAGTGCATGCATCCTAACACATTGCCAGAGCTGCCAAAGTCTCCAGTGGAGACTCTCCACCCACTGCAGTCATCCATATGAGACTCCATGGGACACAGCACACGCGTCAGAGCGTAGCCTGCACCACCTGACTGAGGAGCATGGCTGCCGCTCGCAGCAAGCAGTCGAGCCCGGAGCGCCCCCAGGCGCCGCCGCTGCAGCTCTGCATCTTTGACGACCGGCGCGGCCAGGTGCACCACCGTCCGACGCCCTGGATGTCCCACGCTGCAAGCGCGGAGTCGCCTGAGAGTTCAGGTGTCTGCTTGCGTGACACAATCAGGCACCCAGCAAGGACGCTGGTAATACCGTTGCACCAGGTGGAAGGGGAGGAGGCGGACAAGGTGCTGGCGTTCTTCCCGCGCGACGTCAAGCCCAACAACCAGTCCGCGGTGGTCGGGCTGGTGCAGGCGATGCTCGCCTTCTCGTCAATCTTCAGCCAGGTGCGCTCCCAAGCGGTCGCCGGTCGGTGCGCAGTCATGCTCGCTCTCTGGGCCAGCTGCCTGACGCCTGTGCTGCAGGACGCGCCGTGCGAGGCGATGCACGCCGAGCACAGCCGCTGGTTCCTGCACCAGTGCGAGCCGCACTTGTGGATGCTCCTGGTGAGCGCCTCGTCACTCCCTTTGCCCTGCGATCGCCAAAACAACCGCACTCACTGCCTGCTCTGCGGGCAGCGTGTCTTGCGAGACGTGTGCGAGTATGGCAGAGTCCCGTGAGCGCGGGCCGGCCACGGAGCCTGGCGAGCTGCGCGGCGCGGTGCGGCGAGCGCGCTGCGCGCGTGCCGCAGGTGGCCGAGCGCGCCTGGCACAGCGGCCCGTGCAGCGACGCGGCGCTGGGCGCGCTGCTCCGGCAGCTGCACGCGCTGCTGCTGCTGCTGCTGGGGCCACTGCAGCGCCTGCTCGACCAGGTGAGCGCGCCGGCAGCGCCCCTGCCAGGCCGCGGTGCGTGCCTGCGCCTGCCGCAGCCGGCCGGCGCCGCTGCTGTCAGCCCGTGGCGGCCGCGCCGTCCCCAGGAGCGGACTGCGGCGCACTGCAGCAGCGCTGCGCGGCGCCGCTCAGCGCGTGACTGGTGCGGCGCGTGCGCGCCAGGACCCGAGCGGCCGCGCCGCGCGCGGCGCGCTGCGCGCGCCGGTCGCGACCTGGGCCGAGCGGCTGGCGAGCGGTCGCGGCGGCGACTACGCCTGGCTGCACAGCCCGCTGGCCGTACGCGAGGCAGTTCCGATGCTGGGCCTGCCGCGGCCGCTCTTCGCCGGTGCGCCTGGGCGCGCGGTGAGACGCGCCTGCAGAGGCTGGGTAACCAGCGGAGGCTTGTGGCAGCTGACAGACTGCGAAGGACGAGTAGTGCATTGCTGGTCGCTCCGGTGCATCGGTGGAAGACAACATATTACCCGTGGAGCGCACAACCCGAGCGCACAAGCCGAGCGCACAACCCGAAACACGTGTCGCTGAGAGCCCTATGTGCGGCGTCAGACATGCAGGCGCTGCTGAGCAGCCTGCTGGTGATGCCGCCGCCGGGCGGCGGCGCGGGGCCGCCGCCGGTCGCTGGCGCGGCCCTGCTGCACGAGCACTGGCTGCTGTGGAGCACGCTGCCGCGCGGCGACACGGCGGCGCTGCACCGCCTGGCGACCGCGGCGCTGCTGCCGGCCGTGCGCGCGGCCGTGCAGCCGTCGCTCGGCACGCGCCTGGGCGGCACGCTCTGGCGCGCGCCCTGCCGGCGCAGCCCAGCTTACGCCAGCCCTCCCCACGCCGTGCAGGATGTCCACGATCCGTCACGTGCCTGCTTGACAGCTGCCCGCACGGCGTGATGCTGCGCAGTCAGCACAGGCAGGCGTTCCCGGCGCGGCAGTGTATGAGGCGCACGGGCGTGTGGTCCGGCGATGCACACGCAGCACGTGCAGTGCCATGCCATCGCGGACACCCTCGCCGCCCAGCTCTGCGTCCTTGGCAGTGGGCGAGCGTTTGGTCCGGGGTTGAATGGCAGTGCGTGCGGTCGCCAGGGCGCGCGAGGGCGGGCGCCGGGCCGGCAGCCTGCTGGAGCGGCGCGCGTGGGCGCTGCTGCCAAGCGGGTTCATGGCGCTGGCGCCGCTGGACGCGCCCGCCGGCGCGCCCGCGGACGACGCGGACGCCGAGGCCCCGCTCGTCTGGCTCCAGGTGCGGGCAGCGCCCGCCCGCGCCGTGCGCCGGGCTTTGGTGCTGATCCACCGGCTGCGGTGCCGGCCGGAAGCGGCACCGGGCAGCCACCGCGCTCGGCTGGCGCTAGACGCGGGGTTGGACATCGTCCGGGGGTGGCCAGGTCTGGCAGAGAATGGCCGGCCGTGCATCTGCCTGGAAGGCTGCCACTGTGCGCTCTGTACTCGGCGCATGCGCTACATTGTGCGCTGGCCCCAAGCAAACAATACCGGCCGGCACTGGCAGCCGCTTTCGGCACTCACCTGTGTCCCCGCTCTCCTCAACCCCAGGGCGGCGAGGAGCGGCAGCGGCTGCTGGGCCTGCGTGCGGGCGACTGCCTGCTGCTGCTGCTGCTAGCCGAGGACCCGCCCTCGGCTGCGATACGCGGCGCGCCGCCCGGCGCCGCCATCGCGGCGGCCGCGATCGGGCCCGCGCTGCGCGCCGCGCTGGCGCAGGCCGCCAAGGCGCCGCTGAAGCGCCTGGCGGCGGGCGCCGCCGAGGCGGCCGCGGCCGCGCGCCGCGGCCACATCCAGGGCTTCAGGCGCGCCCTCTCAGGCTGTACCCTGGGGGGGGGGGGGGGGGGGGGCGGGAGGT
>JAABUP010007172.1_pt1 | contig 15178 bp, 17 predicted proteins | sample 5559201 | NCBI WGS metagenome assembly JAABUP01 (sample SAMN10711887, study PRJNA513373) | rock metagenome | isolation source: Antarctica rocks | place: Antarctica
TGCGCGGGCCGCGCGCCCCGCACACCTGGCCGCGCGTCATGCGCGAGCGCAGCAGCGCGTTGCGGCAGGCGCCGGCGGGCGCGGCCGCCAGCGCTGCCGCGCCCGGCGCGACCGCCGCCAGCTGGCTGCGGTACGGCAGCGGCACGCCGCCGGCGGCACCTGGCGCGCGGCCCGTCACTGGTCACGCCGAGCCTGCCGGGCCGGCCGGGACGAGCAGGCGCGGCTCGCCAACAGGCCGACCGAGAGCGTGACCCGCCGCACAGCGTGCCAGCTGTGCACGAGCTACACGGGCAGACCGCAGGCATCAACTCCTGTCAGCAATGTCAGCAAAGCGCAGCCATTCAGCGAGGTCCCCCGCGCCATGTACGGGGCTGGCCGGCAGGGCCACCCCATTGCGCCCGGGGTCTGCCAGCCGCTTTCAGGGCCTGCCGGCCGCCTGCATCGCGCACCGAGCGTGGCGGCCGCCTCGTTGGCCAGGATCATCATCTCGGTGACCAGCTGCTGCGCGCGCGAGCGGCCGCCGGCGCCGGCGCCGCCGGCGCCGCCGCTGATCGTGACTACCGGCGCCGGCCCCGCCGCGCCGGCCACGCGCACGACCGCGTCGCCCGAGTCGAACACGCTGGCGCCACGCGCCTCGCGCCAGCGCCGCCGCGCCTCCGCCGCCTGGCGCGCCGCGCAGACACTTCATGGCCAAACAGAGACGCAGCCCACGCAGCGCAGCGCAGCGGCCCGCGACCGGTTGAAATTGCGTCCGCGCGGCGCGGGCCGACAGGGCGGCGCTGGCCGCCGCGCAGGCCCGCCGTCGCCAGCCCCGGGACGCGCTTGCGCACGGAGCAAGCGCGCTCCCCTCAGGGGCAGCTCTGCCTGCTGCAGACGCGCTTCTGACAGTCGGCCAGCCAGGCGGCCGGCACGCGGCCGACAGCCATGTCACGCACAGTCTGAGCCGTGCGGCGCCGCGCCCGCGCGCGCGCGAGGGCCGCGTCTGCATGCGCACAGGGTTGGGGTAGGGTTACGGTTAGGTAGGGCCGCGCCTGCATGAGCAGGTGCAGGCTGCCGGGCGCGGCCGCCAGGCGGCCCGCTGCGTCCGCGGCGTCCACCTCGGCGTAGCTCATCCGCGCGGCAACGCGCACGGTCGCCGGCGCGGCCGCCGCGGCGGTCAGCGCGCCGTCGGGCGCCAGCTCGGCGCTGATGGCAAGCGCGGGCGTGGCCTCACCCGCGCGCAGGCTGAACGCGCCCTCCGCAAGAGCGCGCGGGAACATGTAAACCGGGCCTGCGCGCGCGGGTTAGGGTATAGGGCAGGCAGGCGGTGCAGGAAGAGCAGGGAGTGCAGGGAGTGCAGGGAGTGCAGGGCGTGCGCGTGCAGCCGGCCGTCGCGCACGGGTGCCGCGCACGGCCGGCGCGGCGCGGGGCGGCAGGTGCTGCGGGCGGCCGGCGCGTGGGTGGCTGAGCTTGCAGCCAGCGCTCCGCTGCGGAAACACACGCGAGCCCTGCCCGGGGGCTCGAGAGTGCCGCCATGCTTGCTGCCTCTGAGCGGAGCTCCGTGTGCCCTTTCGCGGACAGTTAAAGCGCGCACGCGAGCAGCGTCGCCGAGCTGACCGCGGCGCCCAACTTAGCGGCGCGCCTGTGGGCAAGTAGAGCGTGGACGCGCGCCGTGCGGCCTCGTCCGCCAGCGGCGTCCCGGGCTGCACCCAGCGGCTGGGGTCGGCGATGAGCACCCACAGCCGCACGCCGCCGCCTGGCAGCTCCTCCGCAGCCAGGCCATCATCGATCTCTGCCACGCACGGACGGGCGCCGGGCTCGCCACCACGACCGCACCATGGACCTGCCATGCGTGGCAGCCATGCATGCCCGGCCTGCTGTCACGGGCACATTGTGCATTTCACCGCCATGCTGTTTCGTCGGCCCCTTCGCACAGGCGCATGCGCCGGCCGCCAACCGCCGGCCGCGCGGTGGGCGCCGCTAGAGTCATGCAACCACGCCCCCGAAGCGCGCACGCTCCCCCACAGCCCTACCCTACACCCTAAACCTAAACACAACCTAACATTCACCTAACACCCACGCTCGGCGCCGCGGGGCGCGCGCGCCCTGCGTGCTCGGGTCGTCGATGGTGACCACCGCCTGGTGCCGCAGGTCCAGGCGCGCGGCCGCGTCCGCGTCCGGCGGCGGGTCAGCCAGCAGCGCGGCCGCCGCGGCCTCCAGCGCGGGCGGGAAGGCCTCGCTGACGCGCGCGCGGCGCAGGCCCAGGTGCTCGTGCGGGCCCCAGGCGCCGAGCGCGCCGAGCGCCTCGGTCGCGCCGCCCGTGCCCAGCGAGTGGCCCAGCGCCTGCCGCGCCGGCGCCGCGCGCGTCCTTAAAGGCGCCAGCCGACGCGGCTCACAGCGGTGGGTTCGCCAGAGGCTGCAGGGCCGCCAGGTCATGTCTCGGGAAGGGGGGTTTGCCCATGCGCCGAGCGGGCAGAGCCCCCGTCGCGCGGCCGCGCCGGGCGCGCGGCCCCAGCGCTGGCAGCTCTGGCTCCCTGGCGCGGCATGCGGCAGAGCGGGGCTTGCCCTGGAGCCAGGCAGAGGCTGGGGTCCAGGGGCGCTGCCGCGCGCGTAGGCTGGGCCGCCCTCGCATGCGCAGCCACGCCCCGCGGAACGCTCACGGCTAGCATCCAGCCTTGCTAGGTCACGATGTGGCACACCCTGCGACCGGACCGAGCCAGCAGCGGCACCCGCAGGAGGATCCAAAGCTTGCCGGCAGGCTCGCTCGGCTGAAGCAGGGTACTGCTTGGCGGCCTGCGCCAGGCGCCGGCGCGGAGCCCCATCGCACCTGCAGCGTGTCGATGGCCAGCACATGGGAGCCGCCGCTGCCCTCGCGCTCGAGCGCCAGGTCCTCGAGCGCGCGCACGCGCGCGGCGTGCGGGCCCGCCAGCCACTCGGCCGGCGCCGGCTTTGCGCCCGCGGGCGTCCCGCGCGCCGCCCGCGCGGCCGCCCGGAACGCCGCGCGCTCTGCGGCCGCGGCCGCGGCGGCCTGCGCGGCCGCGGCCGCGGCCGCGACTTCCGCAGCTGCGCGCGGCACGAACGCCGGCGGGTGCCGCGAGACCTGCGTCGGCCGTTGAATGCACTGTTAAGAAGCATATACAAAGTGTTGGAGAAGCACTCACAAGTTTCCCCATTCCTCACCTTTGCGTTCCGGATCACGATGTTCTGCGCGGCACCTGTGTCACGGTAGGGAGTGCGGGCGCGCCGTCGGGCGCGCCTGCTTGAAGTGCGAGAGGTCCGCGGCGAGCGCGCGCAGCGCGGCCAGCACCGCGGCCGGCGACGCGCTGCCGCACAGCAGCTCGGCCATGCGCTCGGCGTCCAGCGGCGCGGCGCCCGCGCCGCGAGCGCGAACGTCCTCCCAGGCCGCCTGCATGCTGCGCGAGTGCGCGCCGGCTGCGGCGGCCTCGGCCGCGACGCGCTCCAGGCTCGCCGGCGTGTGGCCGCCGCCGCCGGGCAGCGCGCACGCGATCTGCTGCTGCCGCAGCACCAGCGAGGCGCCGCTGCGGCGGGACCGCACACCCAGCATCAGCTCCATGTCATATCAGGGTTAGGGTTAGGCGCTCCTGCAGCGGGAGCGCACAGCCTCGCATCAGCTCCATTTTACGCCTTCACGCCGCACCAGGATGTCTATGCACTCAGCAGAACGCACCAACCCGCAGCAGCCCGCCCGCAGCAGCCCGCCCACGCAGCACCCCACCCCAGTGCGCAGAGTCATGGGCGCAGCACCACGCCTGGCGCAGACGCAGCACTGCCAGCAGCCAGCGGCGCGTCACGACTTTGCGCGCTGCGCGACCTCCCAGTGGCGGCCACCAAATGACAACCGCCGGCGACAACATGCGGCCGCCCGTCCCGGGGCGCACCGGCTGTCGGTGACCAGCCAGCGCATGTGGCTGTGCGCGCCCTGCAGCAGCGCCACGTCCAGCGCGGCGGCCTCGCCGTGGGCCCCAAACCCTGCCCTGGCCCCGTCGCCGCGCAGGAACGCCACCAGCACACCTGGCGCGAGCGTCGGCGCCGCCCCGCGTGCCGCCGGCCGCGCCGCGCTGGCCGGCGCAGGCCCCGCCGGCGCGGGGTCCTGCGGGGTCCCGGCGCGCGCTGCGGCGTCCTCGCCCTGCCGCGCAAACCACGGCGGCGGCGGCGGCGGCGGCGGCGGCGGGGCCTCCTGGCGCCAGGGCGCGGCCTGGCTGCAGTACCGGCGACCCTGCCCCTCTGCGGCGCCCCACTGCGCCAGCCGCGCAGTGCCGCAGCGGAACGGCTGCTGCATGCCGCGGCCGCTGGTGCTGGGCAGGTCCGTATCTTCGGGGTCGAGCACCCTGGTGCAAAGCACGAGCCTCGTCATCCCTTAGCTCACACAGGTACCAGAGATGCTGCCACACCGTCGGCTGTTGCGTGGCTCGGGCGTGCGGCCTCATCCTGGAGTGACTCACACTGCGTGTCTGCGGCCGGGGAGAGGTGCTGGAGCTGCGGCAACTGGCCCTCAAGTGAGTAGCGGGGCGCACCCCGGGTGCCACACGCCGACTCGCAGCCCGCCCCGTACGCTCGCCACCGCCGGGACAAACTCCGCGGCCGCCGCCCGCAGCGACGACGCGGGACGGCCTGCCCGCGCATCCGCAGCGCCTGCGCCGCCGCAACGCGCCGCGCCGGCGCCGCTCCGCAGCACGTGCGCGTACGTCGCTCCGCGCCGCTGCGCAGCCGCGCTCTCCGTGCTGCGGGAGCGCAGGACGGGGCCAGCTGCAGCGCTGCCTGGTCTGCTTGCGGCCTCAGCGGCCGCACTGTGCGAGCAGTGCTTGGCGCCGCGCGCTGCGCCGGGCAGGCCGGCAAGCGCTGCTGCGGGCGCGGGGGGCGAGGCTCGACTCAGGGAGGCCCCATGCGTGTTCAGCACGCCGGACGGCGCAAAGGAGGTCATGCCGCAGGTGTCCGGGCTGCCGCCGCCGCCCAGGCCGCCACTGCTCAGGAGCCTGCGCAGGCCGGCAAAGCGGCGGCGCATCGAGCCTCGGCCACCGCTCCCTGTCAGCCACAGCATGCCGGGGGCACCGTGTTGGAAGGCATGGCTACCTACAGCTTGTATTTCTGAACTTTATGAGAATGTTTTTGGAACAAGTTATTATAAATTCCGGTGAATTGATTGACTGAAGGCGATCAGTCAGCCAGGGCGCTACAGCATGCACATAGCAGAGCGAGCTGCAGATGCCGCCGACTGCTTCTTCACAGCGAACAGATGTACTACCTAGAGTCAATCAGTCCGCGAATTGCCGCGAAGTTTACAGATGCTTACATGAGCAAACAGAGTGCAGTGAACCGCGATGAGTGAACTGCAAACAGCAAACAGCGAACAGCGCACAGAGAACACTTTTCAGAACAGTAAACAGAGACAGCGAGGAGACAGCGAACAGAGCTAAACAGACACCCACACACACCCACCCAGGGTAAGAACTTGATAACAGACGATGGATGACGCCCTTTGCGCCGTACTGCCCTCAGGCAGCAAGTGCAAGGGCACCGAAGGGGCAGCCGCATCGACCCCAATACGAATTTCTCATCCTAACTAGCACGCGCAGGCAGCATGCACTGATGCCGAAACTGCCGCCCCAGGTCCTGCAGTCGGCCTGCAATCTTCAATGCTCAATGCACTTCAGGCAGGGCGCCGCCCTCCCGATGAATTAACCCTCCCAACCTGACATGTTTGACCAGCCCGCACAGGGGTATGGGGCCTGCGCTGAACAGCCGCTCCAGGCCGGCCCAAATGCCGTGCATGCACTCAGGCAGGCCCAAAAAGCTTAGGGCGGCAGCGGGTGTCGACCAACCAGTGGCCATGCAGCACAGCCGCATGCCTGGTAAGGCCTTGTACATGGGCAGTCCCGCCGGCCAGTGCGCAGGGCTCTCCTAGCAAGTCACGCAGCGCAGTGCTGCGCAGGAGGGATACCCAGCGAGCAGCCCAAGGGCCTGTTGGCGCACTTGTGCGTGCGTGTCCGCGCGGGCCAAGGCCAGCGCAGCGCCCACCCGCCGCCTGGGCTGTGTCACGGGAGCAGCGCGGGAGCTGACCCAGGGCAAAGGAGAAAGGGCCCTTATATGCACGCCATGTAAGTGGTCGTGCAGTGTTCACGGTGCTGCCACTTGCGTGCCTCACTGCCCGGCACGTCAACTCCCCGGCGAATGACGCACGTCATGGCGATGCGTGTGCAGTGTTGGCCGTGCTGCCACTGGCAGTACTCAATGCCTGGCACGTCAAGGGCCCCGCGAGCGGCGCATGCCCCCTTTCCCCGACGTGCATGCCAGGAACTGGCGCATAAAAGTGCAGCAGCCCTGTGTGCCCACAGCTACATCTTTGGCGGGTGGTTTTCACGGTGCCCCGCTTGCATATTCACGCACACCCATGCGCTGGCGCCACGCCTGCCGGTGGCCATGGGCCGGCGCGTTTTCGGAGAGCAACAGCATGGAGGCTTCTTCGAAGACACCCCAAATCGGCTACCAGCCCACCCGTACCCTAGCGCAAGCCAAGGCGCCTGCAAAGTTCACAATGAATTCAGCTGCATGCGCGCAGGCGCCCACGCCTGCGCGGCGAGCGACAACGACAAGCTCCGCTGGGCATCGCCCGCCGCGCAGGCATGCGCGCCCGCGGCACCCTCCACATTCTGATAATCTCTCCAGCAGGCGGAGGCCGGCGCCGGGCCTCCCCTTCGCGCAGCCCTGGGCCCGCACTCTGTGCCAGCAATCCGCTGGGAGGAGGCGCGGGCGCGCGCCTGCCACCTCCGGGCAGCCCCTCCCAGCAATATCGAACCCTACCCGCTGCCCATCGTGCAGCTGAGTCGGGTGCCGCACGCCCCCGGGCTCAGCAGCACCCCTGGCCTCGCTCACTCGAGGGGCGCGCGCGGCGCCTCGGCCGACGCGTGCCGCGGGCGCTCGCCGCCGGCGCCACCCAGGTCCTCGCCCGGCGGCGCCTGCATTTCAGTGCCGAGCAGGCGCTTCAAGCCGCGCTCGCCGTCATGCAGCGACACGTCGCTGAGCCCGCTGTCGACCGTGCGCATCGTGACCGTCTCGCCCGCGTCGCCATGCAGCACGGCCGGCGGCCCGAACAGGTCTGATGCGCGGTGCTGCGAGGTGAGCGCCGCGCCCGCCGTGCCGCCCTTCACTCTGAGCACGGGCTCGCCGGCGGCCGCGCCGATGGCGAGCGCGCCGTCGGGGGCCTTGGCGGCGCCTCCGTTGGCTGCCTCGCCGTGGGCGGCCGGCTCGTCGCTGAGCGGCGGGTACGACTCCGGGTAGGGGCTCGCCTTGCGCGCATCCTCCATCGCGCCCAGGATGCCTCTCACCTGGCGGACGGCCCCCGCGCGCAGCCTCAGGCGCGGGGGCACAGGCCGCATAACCTGGCTTGCGCGCCGTCTCCAGGCAGCAGCCCACGAGCGCTATCAGCACCCGCATGCCGACCGCGCCAGTCTTGACGCTCATGCAAGGAATGCAAGCTTCGTGTGCAGTCAGAAACACGGGCCCGGGGGGGCGGGGGGGGGGGCGGGGGGGCGGGGGGCAATGAGGCTGGGAGACAGGAGCGCGCCTCGTCGAAGGTCGGCCGCTCCGAGGGCTCGCGCTGCAGGCAGCAGCCCATGAGTGCCATGAGCGCGGGCGGCGCGCGCACGCCCGGCGGCAGCGTCGGCCGCAGCGGCGCGCACTTGGCCGCCGTCAGCGCCTGCGCCCAGCTCATCTCGCCGTGCAGCCGCTTGCCGTACGCGATGCGGTGCAGCAGCGCGCCAAACGCGTACATCGCGGACGCCTGCGCGCGCGCACCGGGCGCCGGCTGAGCGCCGGGCTGCATGGCCTGCCGAGATGCACTTGGCCAGCAGAGCGCTCTCCGCGCCGGTTCCCCGCACCGCGTACCTCTGCAGCCCGCAAAGGCCGCGGGTTCCCCAGGCAGAGACTCGCCGGGGCAGCCAGGATAGCCAGCGGCAGCCCGCCGGCGTGCACGACGCGCCCCGCAGCCAGCAGCCCCGTCCCCACCCACCGTTGACAAGGCACCATGCCACATGCTCTCTGTCCAGACGACTCTGGGCTGGCAGGCTACCACCGTCGCTGCGGCCGTGGGAGCCACTGCCGCTCCGTCGCGCGGGCGCACCTCGGTGACCTCGTTGCGCAGCAGCGTCTCGGGCGGCAGGTGCGCGATGGTGCGGTACATGCAGATCTCCGCGCGCGTGGAGAAGTCGTTGCCCAGGTCGCGGATGCCTGTTCAGGCCACACAGACACCCCATCGCTTCGCGCAACCCATGCTCCCTTCTCCAGCACTTCCAGCACCGCTGGTTTGATCATGTGCGCGTGACAGAAGACGCGGAGCTCTTTGCGAGGCTCTGCGCATGCATCAGTGGGAGCGCGTGCGAGTATTCCTGCGTGCGCATGCAGCAGACAGCAGCCCGACACAGAATCTTGCAGGACAGAACGACGGGCGCACCGTAGCCGCTCAGCTTGGTGACGAAGCCGCGCGGGTCCGCCTGCGCCGCGACAGCACGCTCAGCTCCACCCCCTGGTCGTCCAGGCTCCTGTGACCCGCTGCCGATGCGATGGCCGCTCGGCTGCTGTGGGCTGTGGTGAAAGCGGGCTGTCACGGCCCAACGTGTAGGGCCCGACTGCTGACGCAAGCAGCGCAGCGGCTGGCTCATGCGCTTGAGCGGGCGCAGCACTGCCGCCTCAGCGAGCGATGGTGTTGGTTGGCCGCGCACCGATGGTCGCCACGCCGGGGTTGAGCTCTTTGCACAGGCTGCCGCCCGGCCGCCGCGCGAGCAGCAGCGTGACGGGCCCGGGGAGCAGCGCGCCGAGCAGGCCCGGCGGCAGGTGCGCCGTCTCCGCCAGGCCAGCCACGTCGGCCGCGCCCGCCACGCACACTGCCAGCGGCGCTGAGGCCGCGCGGCCCTGCGAGACGCGGCGCGGGCCGGGTCATAAGGGCATGAGGGCGCCAGAGGTGCCTGACCTGTTTGGGGTGGCACACATGGCGCCCATGCGCCCCTGCCCGGGCAGTGGCTCATGGCCAACAACCTGCCAAATCGCAGCAGACCTTGCTGGAACCCATGAGCGTACGCAGCCGCGCAGCGCGCAGCGCAGCAGGCAGGGCGGCGGCGCAGCAGGGCCCGGGGAACCCTGGAAAGATCCTGGGCGCGCCTTAACGGCATAGATGGCGGCCACGCCCGCGGCCGACGCCGCGTCGCAGGCCAGCCCGTAGAGCGTGTCGGTGGGCACCGCAATCACGCCGCCGCCGGCCAGCGCGGCCGCCGCGGCCGCTGCGGCGCCAGGCGCGCCCACGGACATCGGCGCGCGCCCGCCTGCTATGGCGCCGTTTCCTCCAGCGCCGGGGCTGAAAAGAAGTCACGGTGAAGACAGCCGCACAGCGCAGCAGTCTCACCACCTTCTCTTGCGCGCGGCTCCTGTGAGGAGGGGTGGAGCTGGATGTCAGCTTGGTGCTAACGTGCTGGGGCGGCCAGGCGTGCGCGTGCCGGACAGCGCATTCCTGGCAGACGTGTGCCGGCGGCACGGCGGCGCGCTCGCGCTGACGTCCGCCAACCCCAGTGGCGGCGCCAGCCCCGTGCGCGCCGACGAGTTCCGGCCGCTCTGGCCGCGCTGCGCGGCCGTGCTCGACGGCGGCGCGCTGCCGGCCGGGCGCGCCGGGTCCACGATCGTGAACCTGGCGCAGCGCGGCCGCTTCCGCGTGGTGCGGCCCGGCAGCGCGGAGGCCACCACGCGCGCCACGCTGCGCCGCCATGGGCTCGAGGAGGCCTAGCTGCTGCACGGAATGGACTGCCGCTTTTCCAGCGCGAGCTAGGCGAAGGCGCTGAACACACTGAACCGCTTTTCAGGCTGGCCTCAGCATTGTACGAAACCGATTCAAGCTTCGCTAGAACATGTTATTGTATGCCTGCCGAGCACGGAAGCTGTATTCTGGCTGTGTGTTTTCATCGCTGTTTGGGTCGTCGCTCTAGAGGCGTTGGGCGTGATAGAACGTTTGAGTCGATCCACCGGAGGCGGGTGGCGATGCTCGCACTACTCTCTGTGTGGAAGAGCTGATATGATGTAGCTGGGCAGCTGCCGCACCCTTACATTGTCGCGCCAACGGGTCGACACGAGTCGTTTGGCACAGTCAGGCCTCACCGATCGGCGCTGCGGGATGGCAGCCTGAGGCGCGTTCCTTCTGCCAGTCGCAGAACTGGCGCGTCGGATTGCATCACCAGTGGTGCACCTGACGCCCTTTTGGCAGCTCCATAGCGCCTTTGCAGGTGTGGACTTTTGACTTCGGCGAGTTGCATGCGAGCTGGATGATGCCGCGCGCAATGCTCGCGCAACTTGCGAGCGGCCCGCACGCTTGCAGGTGACGCGCGCTCGGCTGCGGAGGGCAACCGGCACGTTCGGCATGCACGCCGTGCGCGCCAGCCTGGCGGGGGCCGGCGATGACAGCTCCATGCATGGGGACTGCTGCGCGGGCTTGGCAGCGGTCACGCACCAGGTTCGTGCGGTGACGCTGGACGACGGGCAGCGCGCCAGCCTGCTGCTGGAGGATGGGCGGGCGGCGGGCCTGGTGGTGAAGGGGCGGCCCGTAGCGCTGGCGTGGAGCACGCCGGGCAGCGACCCAGGGCCCGCCGAGCTGGGGTGCGCACGGCGCGGAGGATCTGTGTAGACATTGATGGCTTGCTGCCTTGGGTTTTCAACACGCGCTGAGGATAATGGAGAGGCGGCGTGCAAGGTTCCCGCACCTGCTGAGCCTAAGTGAGTACCACGCGAAGGATGGGTGAGCGGCCCTCTCCTTGCTGCAGAGCACGCTCTTTCACCACTTGAGCTTGCAAGCTTGATGGCTGCCCTGGGCAGTGGCCAGTGCGTTTGCACAGGTACGCTGAGCTTGAAATACCTGTCAGATAGGGTGCCACTAAAACCAGGCGGCCACCCCGTTACACCAGTGACAGCTAGGACCCAACCAGGCTACACTAGCATAAGGTGCAGCGCAAACTATGACAGGGCTCCTCATGCACACACTTGCGGCGCCAGCTGAGGCGCTGCGTGCGCCGCCGCCGCCGCCGCCGCGACCACCACCACCTGTTGCATCTGTGTGGCCTGTGAGCGGCAGAACAGACGTCTTGCGCTGGGTCAGCGGCAGCCCGGCGGGCGGCCGTGCACAGCCCGGTGTAAGCTCTCGCATATGGCACGATGCTTCTCAATGCTCAGCCAGCCTGCAGGGCCCTTCACGCGCGGCAGCAGCTGGCTGTGTGGTGACTGCTGACGACAAATCGTTGAACATTCTGCGACGGGACAGCGGTAGCCACGCAGGGCCGCGTTCAGACGGCCGAAATCATGCTCCAGGCCGTGCGCTGCAGCGCGCGCGGCCACTGCCGTCGCCTCAGAGGTTGCCAGCCTTTGAGGGCCTGGTTGTGGTTGAGGGGGCCAGTGATGCGGCGGCGCTGCGGCGCGCCGTACGTGCGGACGTCTTCGTGCTGAGCTCAGCTTCAACCGCGGGGTCTGCCGCGACCCTCGCGAGGCTGCGCGAGCTCAGCGCGGCGCGACATCACGCGGCCGGCGTGGTGGTGCTGATGGACCCGGACGTTGCCGGCCGGCAGGCGCGGCTGGCGCTGGACATGGCCCTGCCGGGCTGCCGGCACGCGTTTGTGCCGGCGGCACTGGCTACATCTGTACGCGCGACGCGGTGAGGCGCCCGCTGGAAAGCCTCGCCTTCTTAAGCTTGTCACTCGTGCTGCACCTCACACTCTCCCTGGTTCGGGCTGCGCTCCATCACGTCCCACACGAGCGCCCTTGCGGCCTGGCGGCAAGCGCTCCAGTCACTGTGTGGCACTCTGGAACTCCGTCCTGCCTTGGCTTGGCTGTGAAGGAGTATGAAGACTCAATACAGCAGCGTGTGCGTGCCGCGCAGGTACCATGAAGCAGGCAACGTCGGCGTCGAGCACGCCGCACCCCCTGCTGTAAGGTCCGCCCCTGGTCACTGCATGCCACTATGTTGCTTGCTGCTTCGACATGCAAGCCAGCTTTAAGCGGTGCCGCGAGTCAATGTAGTGCCTCAACCTGCTGCAGATCTGCGCTGGCGGCCGCGCGGGCGAGCACGCCGGAGCGAGCGGAGTTCCGCCGCGACGACCTAGACGCGTGGGGACTGGCGGGGCCGGTGCAGCTGGAGAAGGCTGCACAGGTCCGGACGTGTGGCTGCAAGCGTGCTCTCTGCGGTCTGCAAGCGTGCTCACAGCGGCTCCTGCTCGATGCCACCCTGCATGCGGTCTTGGTGTCGGGTGCACTTTGGCTGCGAACGTTGTTCAGCAGTGAAAAGCTGTCAGAAATGCGCTGGCCGGGCAGCAGGCTCCTGTGCCTGTCTGACGCCTACCCGTGGCGTCACTGCAGGCTGCGGGGTCTTCAAGGGAGCGAGCTGGGTCCGAAGCTCTGCGCCGGCGGCTGCTCGGCGCGCAGCTGGGCATCGGGGAGTGCAACGGCAGGCAGCTGCTGCGCGTGCTAAACCGCTACGGCTTCAGCAGGGCTGAGGTGGAGGCTGCATTGCGAGCCGTCGATGCCGCGCTGCCAGCAGCAGTGTAAGCAGCCAAGGTGATGCTGTTGTCAGCAGTCACGCATCAGCTGTAAGCGATGGGTCAGGGGTTGACCCCACTCACATTCCCCTGTGTGTTTATGAGCTCGACCCTGGACAATTTGTTACACAGATGGGCAGCAAGTAGCAAAGCTGAGAGGGAGGAGCCATTCTGGCCTAACTGTCAGTCAATGTCTCTGCTATCTCACGTCGGTCACCGAGTGAAGGCCCAAAAAAAAAAACGAAACTGATTGTTCATCACTGCTTGCACAGCAGTTTGTGGCATTGAGCAGATGTAGGAGCCCAGCGCCTCTGCTAGGCCTGGCAGGCTTATTGCTTGGTCCGAACTACCCAGCTCTGGGCAAACGAATTTACCTCGGTTGCACAGGGCTCAGCAGGCGCGGTGCCAGATGCAGCGGTGCTTGATGGGCTCCGCGGCGCCGTCCAGGAGCTGAAAGTTCTGTTCGATGATGAGCCGGGCGCCGTCGGCCGTCAGCCGCAGCCGCTCGTGGAACACGGCCGGCAGTGGCTCATCCTGGACTGACCTGCGCGCCACCCCAGCAGGCGGTCACCTGCTGCCATACCTCCGTCAGCCGCCGCGGGCAGGCTGCGGCGGCATCAGGTCACACACCAGTGCTCGCGTGCGGTACATGCATCGGCTCATGCATGGCCCTCCATGCGTTGCAAGCATGCCAACGACGCTCACTAGGTTCAGAGCGTGAGTTGGTCTCAAAATTCCAGTCACGGTCTCCCAGGGCAGGCAGCTTCATGCGGCAGCAGCTGCTCAGACGCATCCAGGAGGACGCGCAGGCGGGGCGCGCGCGCGCCTGACATGCACGTGGCCGCGCGGGCCGACGGTCATGAGGCTGCGCATGCACCCCGGCCGCGCGTCGCGGCGCGGGCCCTCCACCGCGGCGCTGGTCTTGGGGTAGCGCGTGCTGCGGCGCATGCATGCGCCCACGCCGTTCAACGGGATCAACTGCACCACCTGCGCGCGTGCCCCCCCAGCTCAGCCCGGCGCTGGGGCAGTGCGCGCTGCTCCACACGCCCCGCCTGGTGTGGACCCTCCATCCTTCTCGTGAGGGGATCGCGCGCGCATCAAGCATGACATGCATGCCTCGCATGCAGGGAAGCAGGGTGATGCCGCTGATCAAGATTTTGGTCTCCAGCCCCTGTGACCGCTGCGGTGCAAAGAGGCCAATCACTCAACCCCGGCATGGCCGCCAACGTGTGGCAGCGGCAGGTCGCGGCGGGGCGGCGCGCGCCTCCAGCGCGTCATCGGTCTCGCGGACCTCCATCTCGGCCACGCGCGCGTGCGCCAGGCGCTGCAGCGGCGGCACCCGCAGCGCTTCGTCCACCGCTGCAGCTGCCGCGCGCGCAGCCTCGCACGGCTCCCGCCGCCAGCGCCCCGCCAGGCGCGTCCTGCGACGGCGTGGGGCACTTCGAGCTTGACATCGCAGAAGCGGCGCATGTTGCACGCGAGTTACACATGTGATCCAGAGATGTGAGCATTGGCCAGCGCTCAGCCAGGCATGTCCTGCGGGGCGGGGACCGGTCCGGGAGCTCCTCCCGGTGTCTGTGCAGTCTCCACCGCCGTCGCCGTCTGTCCCAGCACAAACTGTGATCCCTGGCAGGCCGAGCGGCCGCATGCGCAGCGGGCCGCCCGCCCGACGCACCTGGCCGGGACCTGGCAGGCGCCGTCGGCCGCGCCGCATGCGACGCGCCGCGCAGCGTCCGCTCCGGCCGCCAGCTCCCATAGCATGTCGCCGGCGCCCGGCTGCGACGCGTCGGTCGCTCCCGACGCGGAGTCGGTCGCCGCGGGGTCGGCGCGGCGCAGCCTGGGAGAGGGCGCTGGGCTGCGCCCAGCGCTGCCGCCGCGCGCGCCGCGGCGCTCGCGCCCCGAGCGCGCTGATTGCGGCTTTTGTGCCCTGGGGCGGCCGGCGGGCGCGGGGGCTCGGACTCGGACTCGGCCGGCGCCGTCCACGAGTATGGCGCTGGGCAGGGTGTCGCCGCTGCTGTCCGCGTGGTGCGTGCCGCAGCTGCCCGCGCTGCTGCTCGTCCCTGCACCACCAAGCACTGTCAATGCTTGTAGAAGCCTACATGTGATGGTCCTGGTGCTTGGCTTTTGCAGTTTCTCAGCAGACAGATACTCAGCAACAGCATGGAGGACATGAGACACTCACGGACAGAGGGACAGCCTGGCGCCGGCCATGGATGCCCATGCATTCGCGAAACCACCGTGATGCGCGCCTTCGCACAAACAGCATGCAGTAGCGTGGGCATTGGCCGCCATGATGTGCTGTGCAACAGAGCAAGCCTCCGGAGCCCAGACTGCAAGGGCTAGTGGGTGCGAGCGCACAACTGCAGGCAAACTTATTAGCCAACCACTGGCATTGGCACATTGATGGGGGCGCACAGCGGCTGCCGGCTGGCCGCTGAGCGGCAGCCGTTGCGCGCCACGCCTCTACATGCGCCGCCCCGCCGCCGCCGCCCCCGCCGCCGCCGCCGCCGCCGCCGCCGGCCGCGCCGCCGTCGCCGCCGCCGCCGCCGCTGCAGGCGCGCTGCCGCCGCGGGGAGGCGCTTGGGGAGCTGCTGGCAGACGCAGCCGCGGGCGCCTGGTCGCCG
>JAABUP010007173.1_pt1 | contig 15176 bp, 20 predicted proteins | sample 5559201 | NCBI WGS metagenome assembly JAABUP01 (sample SAMN10711887, study PRJNA513373) | rock metagenome | isolation source: Antarctica rocks | place: Antarctica
CGCATATATAACCCTAGGATTTACCGGAGCAAGGTAGTAAATTATTAAGTAGGGTGTTTCGATAGTTCCCATAGAATATAGGACCTATATACCTCGTGGCTATGGTTTAATAGGCTTCATCATAATTTGTTTTTTGTATGAGGACTTGGCCGCCCGGGCGCGAGAAAACCACGCTACAACAGAGTATTTACAGGCACGATAACTACTTTAGAACTGGTCAAGCGCGAAATTAAAGCTGATCGCGTCTTCATTTTCTCACTAATGTTGGACATAATGTACAATTGTGAAGGTGTCGTATTTATTGAAACAGGATAAAGATAGTATGACGTTTGCTAGCTCAAAGTAGTATCGCTTCATTGGTACGAGGCGTTGACCTCGTTACAATTGTATTCAATATCATGTAACGCATAAGTGTACTGTCAATCTGTCTACAAGATAGAGCGCGCTTTCTTAGCAAAATGTCGATGACATTTGGGTCTGTAGGTGATATTATTGCTGTCTGTGGAATAATACAACAAGTTGTGCAAGCCTTGAGTGACAGTCGAGGCTCTTCCCCTGAGTACGTTATCTCTTGGCTCGGGTTCCAGCCCAACCAGCTCATTCATCTAGATACCAGGCCCTTGACGCTGAACTCACCGCTCTAGCAGAACTGCTTGTCCAAATACAGTCTTTGAGCAAGACTCATGAAAAAGACGCCGATCTGAAAGGTCTGAACAAGGAAATCGAAAGCTGTCGACGAACTCTTGAGAATGTACGGATCAGTGTTTCAAAGTACGCAGCAAGCCTTTCAGCGAAGGGTTCTGGGAACGTTGTTCGAGATGCGTTTTGGAAGCTCAAGTGGCAGAGCCAGACCGATCGTGTGGTTGAAGCCAGACGGCTTGTGAACGGGCACTATCTTCGACTGCAACTGCAACTGTCGACTCTTGGAATGTTCGTCTTTTTATGTCGAGAACACCAGATCTAGACTGATTGTTGCAGAAACCTTGCGAGCTTCAACGCAAGTAACCTTGTTGCTCGATTCGATAAGACCGAGTCTATGCTACTCAAAATTACAGACGCTGTTCAAACAACTAGAAAACCGGGCGGTACAATGGCAAAGTTCGACAACGGGACTGTAGGCGGGTAAGCTTGGCCTATTCTATTCATTCGTCATCTAATACGGTCTCGTCAGTGTCCTTGTCAGCGGACTCGTCAAGAGTACGAGGAATGCAGTCGAGTCAGTCTTGGCGAGAGTCCCTGATGGGCCTGTATCAGCAACTTCAGTAGGTGTGGGCTTCGAGGATGCTGTATCACAGTGTCGGAAGCACTGTGCTGCTGTCCATAGGCATTGTCAAAAGCACAATACCTGTCATCGTGACGTTGACTTCGAGGTTGATATTGACCTTCTAAGCAATAAAAGGATGTGCTTAGAAGGTTTAGATCTATCAGTGGCGGATGACGAGCTGCTAGATCCTAAGTCATCTAGACGCGTGAGGGTGGGTTCCCAAGCTTTGATGAACTTAATATTCCGTGAATGCTGAACATCCAGGACATTTTCGAAAACCCCAGATTCAGCAAAGCGGGAATAACAGCAGGTGAGACCAATGTGATGAATAGCATCGGGGTCGATGTCGTTGACAATTGAAGATGACCTTTGCCCGACTAGGGACGATCTGCTATGGTTCCAAGCAGGACTTGCAACCGTCTTAAATAGACCAGAACTCATTGAAAGATTGTGCGTCTCAAGCTATCCCGACACCGGTACGCCCAAAGCTTAGTCGAGAGTTTCAGGACCATCACAAGATTGACGACATTTTCGCAGGTGTCTATGGTTTCGTGTTCAATCGTGACTCCAATTGGATCTACTCTATCGTGGACGATTTCCTCTATTTGAAGGCTGAGGACGTTGAAAATGTCGACGCATACACAGCTACCGCTACCATCGCCCACAGTTCACGCCAGAACATGCATGACGTTTATCGAAAGATGTTCCAAACGGGGTCTGCAGCTCTTTACTTCTCTCAATGTCAAGATCATAACGAGACCTGGGTTCCTCTCTTCGAAAAGGCTTACGCAAAAGCACACAGTAGCTACGATGCTTTGAGGTGGGGTTATCCAGGGTATTGCCTCAATCCGACCTCGACGGGTTTTGGGATGCTGATTTACAAATAGTGAAGCGATCGAGGATTTGACTGGCGGTGTTTCGACCCAGCTTCATACTAGGGACATTATGGATACGGAGCGATTCTGGAACGAAGAGTTGTCAAGGTTGAATACTGATTTCTTCTTTTCTGTTCGTACCACCGAGTACCGAGGGCTCGGGTGGATTGGGTGGACAGAAGGTGGCAGTGATGCACCCACGGGTACGCCAATAATTCGGACTTACGAGGGCTATGGACATCGGTTGCTTCTCCTTAGGTCCGCGCTTACTTCATGTAATCTTATTCCTCGCTGATGCGTACAAGGAGTCTTCAATCGACTGGGAAAGTTGAATGGACAGGAGCGTGGAGTAATAGTTCGGAAGAGTGGACTCACGAATGGATGGAGAGACTCAATCATTCTTTTGCCCAGAAAAATGTAACATTCAAAATGCGAACATATTGCAGAGACGCCCATGCTGACAAGCTTGATTAGGTGTTTTGGATTTCGTGTACGCTCAAAACCACGCCGTGGTCATCTTTATGTTCTCCTAGGATCTCGTTGCTGATTCAAGAGCCATGCAGACAGCGACATGCTACGTAAATATATGTATTTCGACCGGACTCGGATCTTCGGTCCTGAATGGAAGATGGCTCAACAGTGGGTCGCCATTGACGTGAGTGGTCGTAATTCCATGAAATTTGGAAGGTTTTCCTGAAATTACGAATTAGGTTGCACATGATGACGACGTACAAGATACACATTTCACTCTCACGCTTCGAAAAGAAGGCTTGGTAGTGATTTGCTTGAGTCAAGTGAGTGCCGAGATTGGTTTCTTGATGAGACACCCAGAAGGCTCATCAATCTTCGCAGCTTGACGATCGATATTATTATGGTCTCCAAGGCGGATACTATTTCCAGCTTCGATTTCACGTGTTCAAGGATGGTGAAGATGACTACGTGATGCACAACAGCAGCAATTACGACTCCTCAAGAAGCGTATCCGGGGAGCAGAACCTGAAGCTTGGCAATTATACCGTGCGTCTTAGGATTTCCGCATCAAGGTACCCAAGCCTTCCGACATTAGCCGAGGTCATCAAGCAAAATTCAAAGGAGAAGAGATCAAAATTGATGCAGCTTGGATCTAAGTACGATATAGCATATGCGAAAGGTCTAGGCTTTGCAGCCCTCAGGGCTAAGCACGCTCAGCGTGAGCGCGAAGCAGCGGAAGCCAAGCGAAAGGCGAAGGAAAGGAAAGCCAGGGAGAAGGGAGAGAAAATTGAGGACGGGGTTGAAGATGACGATGATGATGAACCAGAACAGTGGAATGCCCTTTGTGTCGTTGGCTTGAAAGTCTACACGCAAGACCCTGAGCTTGAATTGGAAGTCAGACAGCATCCTGTAATGGATCTGAAGACTGACACCAAATCAATAGGAGGCTCGAGCCAATAGGCTAATAAGGATAGGGCTCTCTATTCGAGTGTAATTTATATCGCCGCTCTTAGATAACACAACTCTACAATGTACAAGACCTAATCTAAGGGATTGTATTTACTCGCCCTAAGACCTCAACCGCGAACAGTGACGCGCCAAGACCTTTCAGCCCTATCAGATCTCTACTTGTAATACGTCTCGCGAAATCCCACCAGCGGAGAGATCTTACACTGACCAGTCCTCAGCGTTCGGACCAGCTCTGCTATATTCAGACCATCAGAAGTGTGTCTCTTCCCTTTGCTGCCATCCTTTTGCCTTCCACAGCGGCCGCTATGGCCCAATACTATCCACAACAACAACAACAATCCTACAACCCTCAAAACCTCCAATTCTACCCCTCCAGCTACGCCCAACCCGTTTCCGGTCACACCACCCCCTCACAAGCTCAATATGGCTATGGCCAACCACCAGCAAGCAGTCAAGTCTATCCGAGTGTCTCTGGCAGTATGAGCGGTGGAGGTCCGGGTTATGGGGCTTCGTTTGGCGCAGGACCGGGGGTGAGTGGGAGAATGGGAGAGCAAGGAGGCTTGAGGACAGGATGGTTGGCTGCGTTTGGGACGGAAGGGTACGATGGTGAACCGCCGCTATTGGAGGAGTTGGGGGTGAACTTCGGACATATCAAAGGAAAGGTATGTGAAGGCTGCAGGCTTCCTTGCTTTTCTGAATCGCATACTATTTCCAAGCACGGCTGCTTCAACAATATCGTCGAGATGGTACCAAAAATGCATACATCGCACGAAGGCGAGAAACCGCTTTGGAAATCTTTGCTAACCAGGTCCTTATTTTGAATAGACCCTCACAGTACTCAACCCCCTGCACCCAATATCCCAACACATAATGGACGACTCCGACCTCGCCGGCCCCATCCTCTTCTGCCTCCTCTTCGCCACCTTCCTCCTCTTCAGCGGAAAAGTCCACTTCGGCTACATCTATGGCCTCGCCCTCGTCGGCTCCCTCTCCCTCCACACAATATTCTCCCTGATGTCGCCCGACCCATCCGCCTCCTCTCCAACTTCCTCTTCCTATCCCTCCCATCACACAGACTCACACATGTCCGGCGGCGCCATGCCAGGCCATTTATCCAGTACTTTGACGTTTCCGAGAAGTGCAAGTGTTTTGGGGTATTGTTTGCTACCGCTTGTGTTGACGAGTTTTGTGGGGGTGGTGCTGCCGATGGATACGGCGGCGGGGTATGTGATTAGTTCGCTGGCGATCTGTTGGTGTACGTATAGTAGTAGTAAGATGTTTTGCGCGGTGGGGAGGATGCGGAGTATGAGAGGGTTGGTGGCATATCCGTTGGCATTGTTTTATGTGGGCTTTGGGATTATGGGTATCTTTTCGAGTAGCAAGGGGGGTGGATTAGGAAGGGTGGCTACGGGATGATAGGATGGAATATGGTGTACATAGGTGTAGAAAGATCATTAGAGTAGTTGGTTATCAAATCAATGGTAATTGATGCATGGGCTGTGAAGCCTCCGTCTAACGATCCTACGTGTCTAAATCTATGATTGTGACTCACCGCTTTCCTTCTGCCCTAGTAGGGGCATAATCTTTCAACCAGTTCCTTCCCCGGTCAAGATTCCCACCCTCCACTTCCAATGCTGCAACACACCATGCAAGACCATACCCACTTCCAGTGGACTCTGTTTCTTTTCCCTTGCCTTTCAAATCCGCAGTGCCTTCCGCAGCAATCATTTCTGCCAGCGTTCTTCTCTTCTGACTGGCCTCATCAGTGCAGAAACTCAGCGGAGCGTCCATATCCGTCAAGCCCTCCAGCGTCGGCTTGATCATCGTCAAAGCTTCTTTAGAAGTGATTGTCTGCCCTTCAGTCGTCAAGCCAAGATTCTTCCGTCCAGTCTTGCAGAAAGCATTACGACACCATGACTGGTTGCAACCCGTCAATAATTGCGTCAAGTATTTCCTCTCGACACGTCGTTTGAGTGCTTTGCCGTCTGGGTCGTACATGGAGACATAGAGTGGCCCAAAGCAGGCGTCACAGATTCCGAGATCATTTCGAGCACCTTGAATGCGGACTTCACCGCCCTTACCAATGCCATCGAGAGTGCGACCGCAATTTGCGTTCCTACAGATACGAGGCTTAGAGCGTGAGAGTCTTTGAAGATCATGATGTTTGAGGTGGGTGTTCATGTCTCGTAACCGGACGATCCTGCTACAGATATGGCATTCAGTAGTTCGGGCGCCGTCGGAAAGTTCATGTGGGGAGAGGCCGGAGAGAATCACTTCTGCGGAGTCAGCAGGAGAGTCGTCAGGCCCCTGTTGTGGGACCTGAAGATGGCAGAATTGGCATAGTATCATTTTCCCAGGACAAGTTGTTGTGCGGTGGTGGGCGAGATCAGGGATGTTGGCGGCTTCGTAGTTGCACGATGTACACTGAGTAGAAGTGTGAATCAGTGTGTCGTGCTTGGTTTTCGAGGATATAGTGTTGCCATGAGAACTGTCATGAGGACAATGCCAATGATTTTTCCAGCTAACAGAGGATTTCTGGAAGACAAGCTGACAGTGGGGACACAGGACATTGTTGCGAAGGCAGAAGTTTTGATGTAGAAACATGGTCCGGGATGGTACTGATTGATGACAATTGCTGCAACGTTCTTCATCAGGACCTAGAGGGGTTTCATCTGTCATAGTGATATCACCGTTTGTTGAGATTGATGGATCGTTGGTGGAAGAGATTCGAATATTGTACTGAATGGGGTCTTGGTTTTGACTTTCGCCTTCTTGAGTCTCGTAGCCTCGAACAGAGACCCACAGAGCTTCTGCATTGTCTAGCTCTGTATTTGTGTGCCTTATTTTGACTCTTTTATTGGCTGAAGTCGAGATATCACTAAATACATACTCATTCTCGCGAGGTCTGCTGCGATGCTTGGGTCCGTGTGGCGTAATGAATAAGTCGATGTCCTTCTCGTCGTCAATACTGGTCAGTCCGAGTTCTAGGCTCTGACTACGGTCCCAATCTTTGACGGCGTAATCGACATATTCGCCAGGCCGTACTTGGCCTGACTCAACTGCATCAATGTCTATCTTCCCACCTGAAGAACTACCTTGGCTTGTACCTGGAGCCTTTTGAGACTTCTGTACTAGCCTCTGCAAAGTTTCTTTCGCTTGTTCTTCATTTAAAGGCTCGATGTCGACTTCAAGGTCTGTGTCCACAAGTGTGATTGCCTCATCATTGGGTTTCAATCCATCCACCAGAAAACGAAATACCTCTTTTCCAGCAGGAATCGCCAAGACTTCCCCGTTCGTCAATGTCGTGTAATTGTCCCGGAGATGCTGTTCTAGGAGAGCTTTCCAATCATCCGGATCGTAGCCCGCTTCCAGAGGTCTTAGCTTGACAAAAGTACCCTTTGGTAGCTCCTGAACGTGCACCGTGAGCCTTGGGGTTGTCGTCTGCATATCTTGCGTACGATCCTCATCTACCGTACTTTGTTCTTCTGGCTTGACAATCTTCTCCAAGCTCTTGGTAGCATGAGCACCCAGTGCTTCCCTCAGAAATGCGCTGATTCCCACCTCGTCTTCACTGGCCGAGAATTCTCTGATCCCGGCAAACACGATCCTTCCATTCTCGGGATTCACAAGCCGAAACGTCAACGGATGAGGAAGCTGCTGCTGCCTCTCGACAAGCTGTTCACGTGCTTGCCGTTCAGCGGCGAAACTGTACGGATTGTAGGGATCGAATGTCGAGGTCTGAGGCTGAACAGTACTCGACACGGTTACAGTCGCTGCCGAAAGAAGCTGCTCAAGAGCAGATGGCGGCAGGATGATCTTATCGCCTCGAAGAGGAGGAGTAGATTCTGGAGGGAGGATGGATAATTGTTTCGACCATTTTAAGGGTGGCCGGTCAGACGCTACATTCATGGTGGATGGTCGAGAAGTGTGCCAAGTATAGCTTGCAGCTGACGTAGCATTCTGATCGATCAAGGAGTGAGTAAATAGTGGGATGTGTTGCCATCATTCTGGAACCATCGACGCATATGTCATCCACGGAGACGTTTTAGGGTGAAGCGCGTTTGCCGCCCCCGGAGTAGACCCCGAAAGCACTCTCTTCATCGCAATCATATCCTCGACAACTCTCGCATCTGCCCGCCAATTATGCTCGTGGATTGGACTAGAGACTTGTGACCAGGACTATGCTCAACTCTGCCTCAGATCTACTTGGATCAGCCAGTGGTCACAGCGTCACCGTTGCTCGGTAGAAAACGGATTGAATAATCTGCTCCGAACTATCTAAGCCAGCTCAAAAACCCCTTGATCCCCCCTTTTCCTTCCCAGCCCGATTCGTGATAATCCGACTCGTCAGGCACGTCATCTGGAAACCATCTGTCTCTGAAGGAGACATACGACCTAATCTTAGTCCTATATATGACTTTATACGCGATATACACGATGATGAAGAGTACCGGCTGCTCAGGTCATTAGCAGTCACCAATTCTAGGCTTTTATCGGTAAGAATTGAATCACTCACTCCCACATATGCCTCCACAAGATCTGCAATCGAATCTGTCTTCGGAACACCTTTGCTGTTTGCGCAGAGATCATACACTGCAGCCCATCCTTGTGTGATGACCAGCAAGGTACACAGCACTAGTCCAAGGATTGCCCACAACGGTTGCCAGTGCGCTCGATAATGGCTTTGGCTATACTGATCACTGTCTCGATTGATCGTGCCCGGGTGTCTTTTCATTCTGCGCTTGTCAGTAATGTACAGTTCAGTAAATGAGCTGCTAACCCTCGCTGGAATCGGATGAATGCAATACATTCACTAGCATAGATGCAAAGCAAAGGACCCGTATAGAGGCGACCGAAACGGGCAATGGGCTGGTCAAGCAGTCAGTGTGAAGAACAAATTTGATGACTGTCAATGTCTTACTTCTTGAAACCCGTCTGTGCGTGCCTTGACTGCTAAGAAAGCGATGAGCCCGGGAATAAAGCTGACAAAGATGGCTGCGAGAGGTGTGTGCCCGTTATTCGTTTTGCCAATTGTGTTGCGAACTTTCCCTATGTCGCTATTCCGAGCTAGAAAGAAGAGAGTGCGGCTCGATACGTACAGGGCCGAGTTACTACACATTCTGTTATTCAATCCTCAGTGGCTAGATCGTACTCAACATACGCTGCGGTAAGTGCTGAAATGAGAAAGGCTGCATTGAGGAAGTGAGGAAGGCCCTTTATGCCAGCGGCTACTATGGCGATCACAAAGGGTGAGCTCTCAGCCGTAAGGTAAATTCCTCCCCTAGGGCGTATGGAAGATGTTGACCGGACGTGTTCGTGAACGAGCCATGGATTCTGATAGTCGACGCAGAGCCCGACAAGGAGAATTGCAATCAGATAGAAAGTCACTGGCAATAGGTACATGTAGCGTGCTGCTACAGGTATATCACGACGGGGTGATTCTGCTTCGGCTGTTGTCACCAACACCATTTCACCACCCAGGAATTGGAAAATTGCGATCGTCAAACAAGTCCTAAACTCTACTCAGACCACCACTATTTATGCATGATCAGCTATACTCACCAGACGGCGAGAATTCGACCCCAAGTTCCAGGTATTGGAACGTTAGCTTGCACTCCTGGGATCACGGAGACAGTGCCATTGATACTGAAAAAACCAGTAGGGCTGTATCCTGGTACAATCTTAAAAACTAGACACTGGTCAACTGGAGGTCCTGCCAGAGAGAGGTAGAAGCCTTACGTCCGCTATCAATGGGATTAGGTCCACCTAAAGATGTGAGTTCGAGCTACACAACAAGTTTTGATATTGGTCAAGACTCCTACCGCCAGCTTTAATTGCAGTCATTGTGATGCAAAGTAGTAATATCACGAAGATCTTGAACCATTTGAAGATCCACTCCAAATTGCCATAGAGCTTTTGACGGTCAGAAGAATTCTATACTAGATTCTGGGGAAATACTCACTCTCACGCCGCACGCGTTCATCATTACAATTGTGACAAGAAGCACGAACGTTGCGGCGGTTATGCCGATGCTTGGACTCCAGTATTGTGTGAACATCGCAGCAGCCGTCGTCAACGTCACCATACTCATGCAATTTGCCAGCCTTTAATTCTTGATCAGCAGGTACATCGTCTATCGACTGTTCGCTTTACCAGTAAAGCAGACCGACTGCAAAGCCGAGAGCCTCATCGACAAAGACATCCGGATAGTCCATGATTGCTCCCTTTACCGGCCGCACGCTGACCATTTCCGCCAGAGACCGCATGACAGAAATTACGATGAGTCCTGCGAAGCAGAAAGCCAATAGGGCTCCAACAGGCCCTCCAAGGGCGATAATCTGTCCAGACGTCTGAAACAGGCCAATGCCCACAGCACCTGAAAAGGCGATGCCTATAGTTTGTAAGCAAGTCATCTCGAAGAGCTTTCCGACAGGATTACCAGTGATGTGGTGTCGCTTCAATTTACGGTCTAGGTGATCGTGCCTGAAGACTTCGTGGTTCATCCTATCCAGGACAGTCTCGTGGGAGGTACTTCCAATTGTCCTTTGTAACGACTCATGTTCGTCTTCTGGAATTCCCATGACCTGCACGGTAGCGCTCTTGGGTTCTATGGTAGGCTCCATGGTCAAATTCTTCAACAGGGCCAGCAATACCCTAACCGTGCAGGAGGCATCACTGTCTTATCCTTTGCCCGGTCGTGAGGAAGGCTTGCCTAGACCAAAAGACTCATGTCTCGATTAGTCTGAAAGGGCGAGCTAGGGTCCCGTGCCAAGAATTCCATGCATGTCTCCTGCTCTCTTGGCCTGCTCAACTCTGCACGAAACCCACAGCCTGCCACAGCCTTGTTCCAAAACGCCACAATTCTCAACCCCTCCTCGCTTCCCAAGCTCTATGATAGGTCCAGCCTTGTGCACTGAATGCAGCTGTTCTGGCCATGTGCAGCTGATGTCTGCAAGCCCTGAGGGATTGTCTACGCATTTGCGTCAGGCGCTTCAGGCAAGGCGTATTTGAGAATGCCGTTCATAAATAGCGACATACATTGTTCGATCTGCCTTACTTCATCATCGAACCCAATGTCAGTACCCATCCAATGTCAGTACTCACCCAATTGAGGTCAGCGCAAGTCTCCGAGGGCCTCTCTTTTGCCCAATGCGCTGGTATAGGCTCCTCGTCCAGAGATGTGCCATCGCGACCATTCTCACGGGCTTTGCTGGATTCATTCAACATAAATACAAGTCCAACCCCACGTGAGTTGTATGAGCTGCAAATAGAACTCGACTTCCAATGTCTTCAGCTCGCTGCGAACGTCGATGACTTTTCTACGGAATATAAGAACCCAGACGTCAATTCTGTGGTCGAGGTAGCGGTCTATCTATCAGGGCCACTGTGCCTTGCTAAACATTCAGGCACATTCCAGTACCAGGATATTCAGCTGAGAGCGCTGGTATCATGCCTCGCTCTCTTGCATTACCATGGGGTGAATGCGTTGTATCCTGAACAATGGGACAGGTTAAGACGCACAGATATTTCTGAAAAGCTCGCCTTTCAATTGAGGTCCAATTCGAAACTCTCGGAAAGGATTCGTTATGCGCCAAATGTCTATTTGGTTCAACTTACTTCTCGGTATCTATCGTTCATGCGTCGAGGAGACTCGAATCTTCCTTCAGTCGTGGGACCAATCGCCAAAATGTTCTGGGGAAGCGTGGTCGTGGTGAGTGAATGATATTGCCCAGTGCGTGTGTAGTGGTAATGAGATTCAGGCTGGTCATCAATACAACGGCATTCAGCAGATACTCGAAGGGCTCGTCCAGCTTTCAGCGCTATGGCAGACGCCGCAGACCAAATATAAAGCACTCTGGGGCTTGCAGGAGTACACTCGACTAGCGTCAAGCCTGTGCCAAGAAGCTACACTTAACGACCATTTGAGAGAGGCCGCAGCCATAGTTGTACCGGCTTTGCTTGACAGAGTCGAAGTCCTCCTGGATAAAGAGACCAGGACATCTCCGCCGAGGCTAGGAGGGCAATGGCCGAAAGTCCGACCTTTGATGAATCTTCCGCCTCCAGTGTTGGATCGAGGCTACTATTATTTTGGGGTCTTAGACTGTGCTGCACAGCTTGCCACGCTCATCGACCTGTGGCTGCATCGTGAATCTCTTTTCAAGAAAATGATACGAATTATCCTTATCAGTGATGTCCCCGAATACCGCTGGAAAGCGGTGAGTTCCCGCTACTCACTTTAGCGAGATGAGGTGATAAATGAAATCAAGAGGTAGTGACTGACGTTTTTGCTAGATTGAGGTAATCCTCTCTTTCCCAACTACTCGCATGAGGCGATTCCTCTCTTTGCAATCCGAGATCGAGCAGAAATCTAAGCTTGCACTCAGAGCTGCGACCTTAGAGGAAGTAGTAGCAGTCCAAAATCTGTTAGAGCAGGATGAAAGGGCCGGCTTAAGATTCGGTTCGCCTCCGTTACTTCCAAGTGAGTACCAAGATTGTAATTGTGGTGGTTCTTGTCAAGCTCTCAGCTGACGCAGGGAACAAGTTCAATCGAGCAATCCACCGAACGATGAAATCCAAACGCCCGAGACTCCTCATAGTCTACAGTCTTCTCGTACAAACTCTACTGCCACGAGCTCTATTAATTCGAACCCTCCTAACATAGAGCCAAATCTAATTGATACTTTTGTAGAACCCGATTTTATAAGGTCCCAGGTCAAGGCTTCGGCCTCCTTTGCAACCTCAGTATCCGGGCGCTATGATTATGCCGGTATATCGAACGACTGTCAGCACTCATTCTATTACAGTGAGAAGAAAGTTTCCGTCTTTCGATTGGGAGACCTTCGACTGTGTCTTGGGCGCCAGATCTTCACAAAAGCCCTGGAGCTGGACCGATTGTTTACGAACAGGGAGCCCATCTTTGAGGTGGTCATGTCTTCCAGGTTCCTGGTCATTGTGACGAATAGACGCGTACTCACGGTCAATGTTGCGGACGATTACCAGGTCGAACCAGTCTCATATGAGAATTGGGAAGCAGCCGGCGTTGCATGCTACGAAAGTGGAACGCAATTCATACTTGCGGTCGGCCGGGGCCAGGGCAACTCACTCCAAAATTCAAGAGGTCTAATCGAGATCTACAGATACGAGATAGGAAGTTCGTCACGGAAGCTACAGCTTTGCTCTTCATTCATGCTGCCAACCCAGGATCGGCCGAAAAGGCTCACTTTAAGCCCAGAAACACAAACCCTGATCTGCGTTACGAGGATTCAAAACAAGCTCCTAGTGTGGGACCTTGATGAAAGTCACTTGCCGTTATCTGAGCCCTTTGATTTCGTGAAGAATCATTACAGAGTGGTAAGAATTCGGATCCTTATGAAGGTGATACTTTCAGACTAAAACTTCTAAATCCAGGAGAAATATGAGACCGGGCTTACATGTACCTCGATATACACCTCCCCATCAAATCATAAATACATGATTTGCGCGACCTCCCCTTCACGAGAACGTCATCCCAACAAAGGCGAATGGTCCTTCACCCTTCCCATATCCAAATCACAGCAACCGTCCGTACCTCGACCTAGACCTCCTAACGTCACCATACACGATCTTGAGCAATTCAAAAGCCATCGCTCTCTGATTGTTGGTACGGTGTCCGATGAGCACAACATGCTCGCTGTGCTCGAGGATAGCGGTCGCATCTCCGTGCTACCGCTTGTTGCTGGTGTTCATGGCGGTGTCCGCGGATTGAAAGACGGGACGAGGGTTTTAGACAAGGCTATTGGGTCCGCGGGTGGGTGTTTGCGATTTACGCCTGATGGGGAAAGGCTGATTGCTGTTGATGCAAAGGGAAAAGTGGTAGTTGCTGAATTCGAGAAAGTGTGATTTGTTATGTTCGTCATTGGATATGCAAGTTACCAGAAGTTGGTGAAGAGAGTAACAAGCGCATTTGGGACTTCAATACTATTCCGGAACGCTCATCTTCTACAAAGGGGCAAAGTCTTAGTTGTGCAACACTGATGGCTTCCCTTGAAGGCTGAGATTAAATTCGATTGATACTTCCATGCTTTGACTGAGAAATCGCTCGACTACAAATTTTCGTTATCATAACTAAATGGCGAGATTATTCCATGAGACAAATACAACCCAGACATCCGTGCTAGAAGTCATCGTATTCAGCCAAGCTGTCTAGTTCTGAATTATTATGTTTCGGTAAATTCCAGAGACTGTCTGGTCATCGCCCTAGGTGCCCAATTTTAATCTATTATTGGCCTATACCTTCCTTGCCAAGTACAAGTTCGCCTTCAGACAGCCTGAAAGATCTGGAAGGTGATTTCGTATTCTTCTCAAGCAGGCGTAGAATGCATCATTAGACGAAGCAAAAGCTTTTCATGAAATGACATGTTCTTTGAGTCCAGACGGATACGCTGCGAACAGTCCGCAGTATCTTAACCCAATTGCTTCATGACAAACATCATTATGTACGAGCATGAATCATTCGACGAATGGATGAATCAGCTATGAAACTCAATGGCATGCCCAACAAAGCTCGCCGCATTCCCACCAACATATATTTCGAACAGACAATCGTGAGCTTCTGCAATCTGTAGAGTGGAGGAAAGCGGAAGGATACCTCTATAGCTCATAAGTTTCTCGTTAAAAAGGAGCTGAGGTAGGTACGTGACAATGACGTTGTACGAGTACCCCTTAATGAAACCGTATGTGAACTTGTTCTTGTCACTTTATGGAGGCCGAAGCTCTGGATGACACTGATCCAACATCAGCGTTGCTTCCACTTGCTCGCTTAATAGTAATGCACAAAGCCTACAGTGTATCCAAACCTCGTGTGGTTTCCGTGTGGGCCCATAGAAGAGAAGATTCTGCAAACGAGCAAGAGGACATAGTCAAGTATACCAACAACAAGAAGGAATTAGCGATGCGACATTCTCAGACCATGAGAGACGGCTATCCTGTGCGTTAGCCCTCGACACAAGGCATCAACGCTGAGAGATTGCTTCAGCCTCCCGGTGGTACAAGTGCGGCTGAGCGATAAATGGTGCCCTGGAATCGTAAACGGTTGGCCTTTCCTTCAATAAGCCTGCATGAAGTACCTGATCTAGCGCTACAGGCGGAAAACTGACATAACCTTTCCAGCGATAGGATTCAACCTTGTCTGAGTTACCCAAGTTTAGCCATGGCATTTTAGCAATGACTGAAGTTCATTAAGGCTCTCATTTTGCAGCCTTAATGTAACCAGAGGCAAGGAAAAGAAAGCAAGACAATGCTATTGGACAAAGTGATCGATTCGACGTCATTGTGGGCCCGATTGACGAAGATGCCTTGTGGAATAAGAGATGATATGCACTCTGAAGTGATGACAAGAAACCAATGCGAGCTGACTGGGTGATTAGTACGACTTGTGGTTATGGTTATGTCTCCCCCCAATCTGGGAAAAGAGCCTCACTGCGCATTGAGAATCCCGAGAGACTGAGACGAAACGACTTTGGTTGCCAGCGTTGGTCTTGCCAGGCTCCTGAAGGTCAGCGTTCATGACGATGCTTGGAAATGGCTTGATCACTGCATGCGTGGCCAGCTACCTTACA
>JAABUP010007174.1_pt1 | contig 15176 bp, 13 predicted proteins | sample 5559201 | NCBI WGS metagenome assembly JAABUP01 (sample SAMN10711887, study PRJNA513373) | rock metagenome | isolation source: Antarctica rocks | place: Antarctica
TCAAGCGCGATGGCGGCCGCCGCGAGTAGATTCTTACGCGGCTCGACCGTACCGACCGCACCTAGTACCAGAGGGGCGCCAGGCGCGCGAGGCTCGAGCTTCGGCGACAGGCCGAAGACGTTGCGGATTTCCGGGCGGTAGGGCCTGATCTCGGCGTCGGGCTTGACGTAAGGCGCGAGATGCTCGCCGGTCGTGGCCGAGTTGACCAGAAAATAGCGCAGCCGCTCGACCGCGAGCCGGAACGGCACGCTCATGTAGAGTTTGGCGGCGCGGTTGAGGTCCTGCTTGCGGGTGATCAGGAACATGTCGTGCACGTACATCACGGCCCGCTCCCGGAACAGCGCCGTCAGCGGCGAGGGCGGGAACCCCGAGAACAGCCACACCGTGTCGGGCCTCGCCATCATGGCCAAGGGCGCCCCCGCCATCTGGGCCGCCGCCACAGCGAGCTTGCCCGTGCCCGGCGCCCCGAAGCCCTCTACCGGCAGAGGGCGGAGCGCCTCATCCGAGAACAGCTCCTCGGTGATGCGCTCGATACCCGAGGCGCGGCGGCCGAGGTGAGTGCGGTCGACGATCAGTCTTGTGCTGGCTGGCATGCCACTTGGCTTCCCCGTTACAAAGGATTTGTGCTCTGAGTCATCGGCGGCCATAGGACAGCTTAAACCCATGCCTCAGCTACAGACCGTAAAAGGCAGACGCAGTGGACTCGAACCCACCATTTCACAGCTCGCAAAAGTTCGGCGGCAACTCACAATATCAATCGGAACTCGGATCATATCTTCTGAAGATACAATCGACCTCCACCATGGCAACCGGATCGGTCTTCTGGAAACTGACAGGCCAGAAATAGGTGGGGATGAAACCGATGCTGCGCATGAACTCGAGAGCGGATTCCATGGTCCAACTTCCCTTGTAGAGAGTAGATATCGGCAGTTCGAGCTGGACACCTCTCACTCTGGCGAGAAGCGAGCCTGCACCTGCAAGCACCTTCGGTTCATGGCCCTGCGTGTCGACTTTCAGAAATAGGCTTTCGCCTTTGACCTCACTGGAAAGGTCATCAAGACGGCGTAGTTCAATGTCCTCGACAGTTTCCGCCGACGACCCAGCGTCGAAGCGGAGCGCAGACGGAGTGATCTCGTGCAACGAGCTAAAAACTGAATTTTGGCTCACATTGATCTTTGCAGAGCCGTGCTTGTCGGACATGCCGAATGGAAATACCTTCCAACTCGGATCTCTCTCGCTGTTGCGGGAGAGCATGTCGTAACACCGACGAACAGGTTCGAATGAATATATTCTTCCGGCGAAGCCCTCCTGTCGGATTTCCTGTCCGAACTGACCTACGTTAGCTCCGACGTCGACGACGGTATCGATCCCACGACTGAGAAGGAAGTCGATCCTTCGAGGTTGCGGTCGGCGAATTTCCCAATTGTAGCGTTTGAGAATCCCGTTTATGAGCTTTTTCATGGAAGCACCCCCAAGGTAGAATCGGCTTCAGATTTTCTGCTGTGCTGAGAAAGCGTCGGGTTGCCTGAGCCGTCGTGGATCGTCAGGATGCAGGTATCGACGCAGCTTTGCCCCTGGACGACGCGACCGCAGCCCCGGTCGTTTGGGCCGCGAGGATGGAGGCCCAAGTACAGTCAGACCGTCGCGGGTCTCGCCGTCATGGCCAAGGGCGCCCGCCAACTGGGCCCCTGCCTTCATAATCGACCTGCGAAGAATGCAGAGGATTCCGGTATCGAGTTTCGAGGCTGCCGCTGGACGAATCAGTAACGGCCTAGCACCGTTCGGGCAAGCGCGCTGCCGGTGAAGCGGGGCGGCGTCAGAATCGCTGCGCTCCGCAGATGCTTCGCACGCAGAAGCCGTGCTGCCGCGACCGTATACAGACGTTTCAATTCCTTCTGGTTGGACCGCTGCAGGCGACCCGTCAGAGCATAAGCCCGTCGGATGAACACGGCGTCCTCTGATTCCGGAAGGAATCGCCGCCATTCAAACCACTGCAGCATCTTGGCCGCGACCGCGACTTCCATGAAGAGGATTTCCTCACCGGACAGTTCCGCCGTTATTACAGCCAACGCGAGCATCCGACCGAGGCTCCCGGCCGCTTTCAACCGCGCCATCCAGTTCCAGTCGGTCGCGAACTCGACGTCAACCAAGCCACGCTCCCGCCGCCGGGCCAACACGGCGATCGACTGCGAGCACACCGCTTGCACCCGGCCGTTCTCGATCGAGGCCCCGGTCGCGCTTTCGTGCACGCGGTAGGAGCCAACCACGTGGTCGAGATTCGTCACGTCGCCCAGGGCCAGCAATCGCCAAGGCAAGGTCAGTATCCGATGCGAGCCCCGTTGGTCTGTAACCGCCGATGCGTTCCAACGCGGAGCGGCGCCACATGCTGAAGGGCATCACCAAGGGCTCGCGCGCCGGTACCCAGGCGGCGTGCGCCTCGACGGGCGGGGGGAACCGCGCGAAGGTTCCCATCGGACGCCCGCCCCGGTCGATGTGACGGGCCGCCCCGGATACGGCCACGCAGCCGGCGTGAGCGTCGAGGTGGGCGGCCAAACGCTCGACGCGGTCAGGTTCGGAAAGGTCGTCTGCATCGAGCTGGGTGACGTAAGCGGAGGCCGTGGCCGCGAGAGCGGTATTGCGGGCTCCGACGATACCCTGGTTCTCTTGCCGCAGCACTACAATGCGGCCATCCTCGCGCGCAATCTCGTCCAGCACGGTGGCGGTGCCGTCGCTCGAGCCGTCGTCGACGACCATGATGCGAAGGTCGGCGTGGGTCTGCCGCTGCAATGACGCAATCGCAGCGCCGATCGTTCCGGCGGCGGTATAGGCCGGCATCATCACGTCGATCTGGGCCATGGTGTACCCCATTGCGTTCCTCCTGCGGGCCGTCTCAGGCTCGCAGGATGAACAATAGTCCCATCCGGGCTGCAGGGCGCAGCCTGGGCGGAAGGGCAGCCAGCGCGGAACGGAGTCGCTCCACGTCGCGAGCCGGCAAGGGGCTCAAGAACCGCAGCGCGACGATATAGATGATCGCGCCGGCCGCGATGGCGGCAAGCATCCCGGGGACACTCGGCTCGAAGATGACGATGAGCCGCGCCGTTAGGGCGCATAGCAGCGCCGCGAGTGCGATGCCCCCCATGTCTCGCATCGGCACCCTGCAGCCGAGTTTTCGATATACATAGAACAAGGTCGCGCCCGCGATCGCGGTCTGGATCGCGATCCGGCCGCATGCCGCGGCGACCGGGCCGAAGAGCGGTATGGCGGTGAAACCGACCACCACGGACAGCACAGCGCCGCCAATACCGAGCAGGAGATTGAAGCGGGTGCGCTCAGCCGCGTAGACATAGGCACTCGCAATCGAGGAACCGGCAATGAGCGCGGCCCCAGCTACCAGGATGGTCGCGGACGGCACCGCTTCCGCGAAGCTCGCGCCGTAGATGGCCGGCAGTAGCGCGGGCGCGATGGCGGCCGTTCCGAGGCAGGCCGGGAAGACGATCAGGGCCATCAGTCTCAGGCTCGTGGGATAGAGCTCGCGCGCGATCTCATCCTCACCGCGCCCGAGGTGATACGAGAGCTGCGGCACCAGAGCGCCCGTCAGCAGCATGGGCCCCTGTGTGGCGAGATTGGACAGCGTCAAGCTTACGGTGAAGAGCCCGACCGCGTGACTGCCCCAACTTCTCTCGAGGAAGAACACTTCCATGCGCGAAGCAAAAAAGGCCGATACGATGTAACCACCCCAGGCTTCGAGCGTGTAGCGCACCACGCGGCGGCGCAAGCCGGTCGGCACGACGAATCCTTCAGTGTCGGCCGATAGCAGCGCCGAGGCCGGAATTAAGGCGCCCAGTGCGGCAGCCGCGAGGGCGCCTCCAGGCCCGAACGTCAGGGCACCGGCCGCCGTTGCGCCGATCTGCACCACACTGCCCAGCAGGGCCAACCGGGCGAACTGGTCGAAGCGCTGCATCCCTTGCAAAAACCCGCTCGCGAAGCTCGCGAGCGACTGAGTCGTACAGGACAGGGCGATGAGGCCCCAAAAGAGTGGAGAGCCTTGAAAACTTTCGGGCAGGACCGACCAAGGGTTTGGGAGCGAGTGGAACCAGAAAAGGCCTATGGCATAGCCGAAGAACACGGCGCCGATTCCAGCGGTCGACAGCAGAAAAGGGTGGAGCAGCATTCGCGTCAGACCCGCGGCCGCGCCATTGCCCTCCCGTGCCCGAACCTCCGGCAGGAACCGTGCCAGCGTGCCTGGGATGCCGACATCGGCCACGACGATGGCCACCGTCACGACCCAGGCCGAGTAGGCCACGATGCCGGTCCCCTGGACCCCGAGCAGGCGGGCCACCGTGACGCTGCTGAGGAATCCGCCAGCCGTGACGCAAGCGCCTGCGAAGGCGTTGACTAGCGAGTTACGGACGAAGCTGCCGGCCATGGGAAAATTCCTACCTGTTAACGCCTGCCATGATCCTGAATTGCGGCGGTAACAGTGTCGCGGCTCCGCGCCATTTCTGAAGCATATCCGTCGGGCTGCAATAGCAGGACACAACGGACGCGACCGCAGCGCCGATCGTCCCGGCCGCGTTGAAGGCCGGCATCATGATGTCGATTTCCGCCATGGCGGTTCCCTCGTACCTCGCGCGCCCCCGCGGCCAGATCATCAAGGCCGCAGCATCAAAGACAGCACCACCCGGGCGACGGGCCTTGGCCGGAGCTAAACGGTCGAGCCCCGGACCAAGATGCCGGCCCTGGCATTCAGCCCTCGCCGGCCCGCGCCCGCCCGGGTGGCGCCCACCGCTTCACCTTTCGCGCCAGCACCTGCCCGACCTTACGGCTAAGCTCGACCTGGACGGCCGGCTCCGTCGCGGCTAACCTCAGCATGGACGCGAAATCCCGCTTCCGGCGCGCGTAATAGAAGCTCGACACGGGACCTATTCGGCGAAGAAAGCTCATGCGACTCTCGATTGCGGCACGCGCCTCGTGTGCCGGCCCGACCCGCCGCCTCGCCATCAGCCGCTCGAGCGCCACCACCACGGCCGCATCGCCTGGCACCGAGTGGGAATAGTCGGAGAACAAGCCGGTCTTGCTCCCCCTAGGCGTCGTGTAAATGTAAAGCGGCTCCGAGGTGGCCAGCACGGCCGCCCCCGCCAGGAAGACCTCGATATAAAACACGAGGTCTTCGGCGCTCCTTAAAGACTCGTCGTAGGTGATGGCGTGCTCCCGCAGGAAGGCTCCGCGCATCATCGGCTTGAGATAGCCGTAGTCGAGTTCGCTGCCGGCCACCACGGGGGCAACCAGTTCCGCGATGCCGAAGCCATCCTCGGCAAGAGCAGGGAAGACCGGGCCGGTCTGAATACCCCCATGCGCATCGAATCCGCACAGGTTGTCGAACACAGCGTCCGCGCCCTTGGCCGCGATGGCCAGCATGTGCTCGAGTCGCTCGGGCTTCCAGGCGTCGTCAGCGTCGATCAGGGCCACCCAGGTGCCGCGGGCTTCGCGTAAAGCCATGTTCCTGGCGCGGGCGGGTCCCCCGTTGGAGGTCGCCCGGATCACCCGCGCGCGGGGCTCGCCGGCGTAGCGCGCCTCCACGGCATCCGCTGTGCCGTCAGACGAAGCGTCATCCACGACGATCAATTCCCAACCGGGATGAGTTTGGGCCAACACGCTGTCGATCGCCCGGCCGACAATGGTGCGGGCGTTGTAGGCGGGAAGCAATACGCTGACCGAAACCGAGGCTGAATCTTGAGTCAAGGCAAGTTCTCCGCGCCGAGCCACGTCACATCTCGATAGCCTGTGCCCTCGCGGTCGCGCGTCCGGTTCTCCGGTGAGAGGCCGGCCACCGTCACGGGGGCACCCGCAATGGCGCCGATGGCCGACTCGCCAAATGCGCGTCCGGCCATCAATCCATCACCTACGTCGGGTCGCCGGCGCGCCAGCGCGCTCATCCGACCATCTTCGCGGGGACGGCGGAGCGGGCGATCTGCCGATAGATTCCGACATAACGTTCCGCGATATTGTCCCAGTCGAACCGCCCGACATAGGCCGGCCCCGCCGCGCGCAGGCGCCGTTCCAGCGCCCGGTCGGCGAAGAGCCCGTCGATGCGCGCGCAGGCCTGCTCCGGGTCGGCCGCGAACAGGACGATTTCGGCCATGTCGGCCGGCTGATCCGGACCCGTCGTGGTCACGACCGGAGCCCCGTTGCCGAGAGCCGCGATGAGGCTTCCCCGCCGCTCCGACACGCCATCCGGGTAGGGAAGATAAGCCACGCTGGCGCAAGACAGGAGGTCGGCCGCCTCGTCGTCGCCTCGGTCGAGCAGCCACTCGACCCGGGCACCCTCGACCTTGCGGCGCATCTCGGCGAGATAGTCTTTGGCCCAACTGACGGGCGCGCCGAGGATCTGGAAATCCCAAGGTAGTCGTTTCGCGGTGGCGATGAGAACGAGTTCGATGAATTGTTCGAGGCCCTTCAAGGGCTTGATCTGCCCGAAGTAGATCACCTTCCGGCGCTCTCGCGGCGCGTCGACATCCGCCCTGAACGGCACGTTGCTGCCGATCGGGATGATCGTGGTCTCGGTGCGCGCGCCGGGGAAGTGCGCGTGAAAGCGTTCCGCCTCGAAGGCCGTGGTCATCACAATCCGCGACGCCGATGCCGTGAAGGCCCGAAGGGAAGCGCGGCGGAACCGGTCGAAGGTCGTGAACTCGTGCAGCGTGACCACCTGGGGCGTCTGACTGAGGAAGCCCGTGGCGTGGGGCCCCAGGCTGCGCCAGCCGACGATCATCGGGTATTGCATCTGCAGGACGTCGGGCTCGCTCCGCCGGAGGCGCCGCGCGAGGGCAAGCGTGCCGCCGACCGACCAGTCACGTTGGTCGATCAGGTCGACATCGATGCCCTGACGCGCGAGCGCGCGCCCAAGCATCGACGTGTAGTCGTGAATGCCACAGCGACCCGCTTCCGGCGAGCCGGTGACGAGGCAGGCTCTGAGCGGCCTCGTCCGCGTTCGTTCAAGCATGGTTGGCTTCCTTCGCCGTCAGGCCGCGAGATGCCGCTCGATCACGCGCCATTGCGGCGCCTCGACACCGTCGACGGGGTAGAGGTTGTAAGGGTTGGACCCGAAATGGGCGCCGAAGAGCCACAGATTGACGGGGAGGCCGCTCTGCTTCCAGAATGCCAGACCCTTGTCCAGCACGGTCAACCAGCGCGTGTCGTCGCGCCCGACAGCGGTCTCGCCGATATGACCTCGCAGCCCGCGGTCGGCGCACCATTCGGCGAAGTCGCGTGTCCGGTCCACCAGCACCGTATCGGGGATGCCGGCCTTGACCAGCGCCGCGTAGTCGAAGTGCGTGCCCGAGGCGTCCGGATCCGGGTAGCAGTGCGCCGAATAGGTGATGCGGTCGTGGGCGTCGCGCAGCGGATAATTCGGGTTGGCGGTGACCCAGTGGGCGGCCGAGGACCATCGATCTCCCTCGACATAGATGGTCTTCCGGGTCTCGACCGCGTCGATGGCGTCGACCGACAGCTGCATGATGGCGGCGAGGTCCTGGCCGTCGCCGAGGTCGTGAGGTTCGTTCATGATGTCCCAGCCGCTGACACCGGGATGGCGCGCCAGGGCCGTGGCAAGCCGGTGCCACAGGTCGGCGAGGTGCTGGCCCGTCAGAACGCCGTCGTTCGCGCCGACGATGTGGTTCACGCCATCGACGGAGCGACCCATATAATTGTGACAGTCGAGGAACACGGCTTGACCCACGCGGGCGGCCGCGTCGGCCACGGAGGAGATCTCTCCGAGGTAGGTCGGGTCGAGCGGGCCGCCGAGATCCCGTTGGAGCCGTTCCCAGCGGAACGGCAGCCGCGACGGACCGGTGGTGCGGGCCGCCAGGTAATGGAGGTCGTCGGGGCTCGCGGCGAAATAATCCGTGCCCTCGCGGCCCGGGATCGTCGAGCCGCCCTCGAGCCCCTGGAAATTGACGTTGACCCAGAACCGCCGGTTGGCCGATGCGGCAACGCGCAACCCCAGCGGCAGCAGGCAGCCCGCCGCGAGGAAGGCGCGCCGGTCGATGTCCATGAAACCCGTGTTGCGCGACATGACCGACGCCCTCAGATGGTCTGATTGTAGGCACCGATGCCGGGGTTCTCCCGCAGCACGCCGTCGATCGCCTCGAACATGTCGCGCATGCGCCGTTCGGAGACGGGGCTCTCGACCACGACCACCAGTTCGGGCTTGTTCGACGACGCGCGAACGAGGCCCCAGGTGCCGTCCTCGACCGTCACCCGGACGCCGTTGACCGTGTTGATGTGACGGATCGGCTGGCCCGTGAACCCCTCCTCGGCCTTCGCCATGGCCTCGAAGCGAGCCACGACCGCTGCCGCGACGCCGTACTTGCGCTCGTCGGCGCAGTGCGGCGACATGGTGGGCGAGCCCCAGGTCTTCGGCAGGTCCCGGTAGAGATCCGCCATGCTCTTGCCGGGCGCCCGATCGAGCATCTCGATGACCGCGATGGCGGTCAGCAGGCCATCGTCGTAGCCCCGACCGATCGGCGTGTTGAAGAAGAAATGCCCCGATTTCTCGAAGCCCGCCAGGGCGCCGAGCTCCGACACGCGGCGCTTGATGTAGCTGTGGCCGGTCTTCCAGTAATCCGCCCTGACGCCGTTCTTCAGCAGGACCGGGTCGGTCGCGAACAGCCCGCTCGATTTCACGTCCACCACGAAGGTCGCGCCGGGGTGGAGGCCAGACAGGTCGCGCGCCAGCATGACGCCCACCTTGTCGGCGAAGATCTCGTGGCCCTCGTCGTCGACCACGCCGCAGCGGTCGCCGTCGCCGTCGAAGCCGAGCCCCACGTCGGCGCCGACCTCCCTGACCTTCTCGGCCATGGCCTCGAGCATATGCATGTCCTCGGGGTTCGGGTTGTAGCGCGGGAAGGTGAAGTCGCCGAGTGTGTCGAGCGGCACCACCTCGCAGCCGAGCGATTCGAGCAGCCCCGGCGCGAAAGCGCCCGCGGTGCCGTTGCCGCAGGCCGCCACCACCTTGAGCCTGCGGGTGATGGTCCGGCCCTGGAGCAGGTCGGCGAGGTAGCGCTCGGGGAAGTTCTCGACCGGCCGGTAGGAGCCGCCGTCCGCCGGAGACCCTTCCCCGCCCAGCACGATGTCGCGCAGCCGGCCCATCTCGTCCGGGCCGAAGGTGACGGGCCGTTGCCGGCCCATCTTGACGCCGGTCCAGCCGTTGTCGTTGTGCGAGGCCGTCACCATGGCGACGGCCGGGACATCGAGGGCGAACTGCGCGAAATAGGCCATGGGCGACAAGGCGAGCCCGATGTCGTGGACCTGCAGGCCGGCCCTGACGAGCCCCAGCGCCAGCGCGTGCTTGATGGAGGCCGAGTAGGAGCGGAAGTCGTGGCCCGTGACGATGTCGCGGATGCCGTCGCTCCGCAACAGGGTGCCGAGCCCGAGGCCGAGTTCCTGTGCGCCGAGCAGGTTGAGCTCCTCCGGAAACAGCCAGCGCGCGTCATACTCGCGGAACCCCGTGGGCTTGACCATGGGCCGCGTCTCCGACGCGAAGCTGTTGGGGTCGAGGCCGGATGTGGGTTTCATGGCGGGTTACAATCCAATCTCGTATTTTCTGAAACAGTCACGATCCGGCGGGGCACAGCGGGCATTAGGCGCGATGACCGCGATAGAGTTGCAGCAGAACGTTGCCCAGAAACATCGGGCCGCCGAAGAAGTAGCGCGGCGCCAAGCGCTTCGGCTCGAGTGCCAACCTGTAGAGCCATTCCATGCGCGCCGTGCGATAGATCGCCGGAGCGCGGGCGAAGCGCCCCGCTTGGAAATCGAACAGCGCTCCTACGCCAATCGCGACCCGGCACAAGTCCGGGACATGCTTCGCAATCCATTGTTCCTGTCGCGGACTTCCCATCGCGACGAGTACGACATCCGGATTCGCAGCCTTGACGGCCGTCGCTATTGCGGTTTCGTGTTCGGGTAAGAAAAAGCCGTCGTGGTGGCCCACAACGCAATGGTGCGGCCACGTCTGCGCATAAAGATCTGCCGCTTGCTGGACGACCTCCTTTTCCGCTCCCAACAGGTAAATTCTCAAGCTCCGTCGGGAATGGGTGAGGAAATAAGGCACCATATCGGTGCCGTTCAGGTTCTCTGGAAACGGTTTACCGAACAGGACTCGACTGGCGATGTCCAATCCAACTCCATCGTTAACTAAATAGAAATGCTGTAATATCTGATTGAGATCAGGCTGACGGAGCGCTAACGTTGCCAAATTGGCATTCACAAAGCCAAGTTTGAATGTTTCTCTTGCGTTTATAACTTGGTCGAGATGCTCGACAAGATTGTTCATTTGTGAGATATTGACCTTCAAGCTCAGAATGTGCCTGTGTTGGTGACCCAATACGTCTCGATAAATGTCGGCAAATCGCTTCGCCACATGCGGCCATGCGTAGACGTCGAGTCGTTCGCTTGGGCGTTGGCCCACGTCGAAGCTTTCGGCCCAGCGCTGAAATCGGCTCAAGAAAAGCGACGCGGCGGCGTCAGGGTCGGAGAAGTCCACGAGCAGGCCGATCCCTGTCTGGCGGACCGTGTCACGATGCGCCACGATATCGCTGAGGACCGGCATGAGCCCGGCCGACATGGCTTCGATCGCCGCTATACCGAAACCTTCATAAGCCGAAGGGCTCGCGAAAGCGCAACACGTCTCGATCGACGACGCTAGTTCGTCATCGGTCGGGCGGTCGACGAACTCCACCGCATCGGCCAGGCCAAGCTTGTCCGCCGAGAAGGTCAACTCTGACTTGGATCGGCTTTCAAAACGGCCGGCGATGAGCAGCCTCCAGGCTGGATCGGATTCCCGGATCGATTGCAAGAAGGGAAGTAATGCCGCGATATTCTTGTTTTCCGAGATTCGACCGAAATAGATCAGCCTCTTCAAAGAAGGATCCCCACCACGACTGCGGAACTTGTCGACATCGACGCCGTTGGTCACAGCCGCGATACCTTCGCGGCGAATTCGCTTGAAGATCTCGAAGTCGTGCTGGCTCGAAGCGGCGACGAAGCTGTAGCTTCGCATGGCCGACTTGGTTACGGTCTTGAAATAGAGATTTTTCAGTCGAGATGCGAACTTGGTATGAAAAAAACCACCATGTGTCGATACGATCAACTTTTTCCCATGAAATATCCTTGTAAGTGCCAGAAAATCGAAAAAGAAGTCGATGGCGTGAACGTGAACCACGTCGGCATCTCTGATGTGCCAAAGAACCGATGGGGCGATCGGATAGCGTTGTGAGCCAGCGTAGGCGATGCGAATGACCTGGACGTCATCCACTATGTCTGTCGCAGGGAGCGTCGTCTCTGTCCCAAAGACCCGATTCAGTGTGACCACGGTAACATCGTTACCCTCCGCAACCTGCAGCCGGGCCAAGGCCTCGACCACGGTTTCCAGACCTCCTAGAGCCGGAGAGTATTGGCGGGAAACATGAACTATGCGCATTCCAATCACCTTGGCAGAGTTGCATCGCGCTTACTGGACGCTGCATACGGTGGTGCGACACACTACGAAACAGGATTGTACTTCAATGCCTGGACTTGGGGATGGCCCTGATTAACGGCATGGTTGCCGACGGGCTTCGGAAGCAAATGGTTCAGCGCCCGTACACGTCTTCGAACCGCACGATGTCGTCCTCACCCGTGTAGCTGCCCACCTGGACCTCGATGAGTTCGAGATCTATCTTGCCCGGGTTGGCAAGCCGGTGAGTGCAGCCGATGGGCAGGTAAGCGGCCTCGTTCTCGTGCCGCAGGATCACCTCGTCGCCTACCGTCACCTCGGCGGTGCCGCGCACCACGACCCAGTGCTCCGCACGATGGAAGTGCTTCTGCAGGGACAGGCGATGCCCCGGCTTCACCGTGATGCGCTTGACCTGGAAGCGTGCGCCCGCGTCGATGCGCTGGTAGGAGCCCCAGGGACGATACATGAGGAGGTGGTCGTCGGCTTCGGGTCGGTGCTTGGCCTTGAGTTGGGCGACGAGATCCTTGACGCTGTCGGAGCGGTCGCGGGATGCCACCAGCACGGCATCGCGGGTCGCGACCACGACGACGTCATCCAGGCCCACGACCGTGGTCAGCATGTCGTGGCTGTGGACGAGGCTCTTGCGGGTGTCCACGACCTCCACCTCGCCCCGGAGCGCGTTGCCTTCCGAATCCTGGGCCGAGGCCGACCAGATGGCACCCCAGGTGCCGATGTCGGACCAAGCGAACGACACCGGCAACACGCCGGCCTTTTCGGTGCATTCCATGACGGCATAGTCGATCGAGGTTTTGGGCGAGGCCGCGAAACTTTCGGGGTCGAGCCGGATGAAGTCGAGATCGGTTCGGGCCTTGTCGACAGCGGCATGGGCGGCCGCGAGAATGGCGGGCACGAAGGCGCGTAGCTCGGCCACCATCACGTCGGCGCGGAACAGGAAATTGCCGCTATTCCACAGGTAACCCTGTTCCATATAGGATAGGGCAGTCTGGCGGTCGGGCTTCTCGATGAAGCGCTCGACGGCGCGGACTGCACCCTCGCCGACTCCTGCGCCGGGCTGGATATAGCCATAGCCGGTGGCGGGCTCGGTCGGCTCGACCCCGAGCGTCATGATGAGGCCGGCGCGCGCGCCTTCGGCGGCAGCCCGGCACGCCGCCACGAAGGCGTCGGTATCGGGCACGAGATGGTCGGCCGCCAGGATCAGCGCTACGGCTTCAGGATCCTGCCGCGCCGCCAGACAGGCCGCAACCGCGACGGCTGCCGCAGAGTCGCGTCGCTCTGGCTCGAGCACGATGTCGGCCTCGACCCCGATCGCCTGGAGCTGCTCGGCCGCGATGAAGCGGACGTCGCTCGTCGCGACAACGACGAGGCGGGCGAAGTGCTCGCCCGCGACACGCTGCGCAGTGGTCTGGAAGCTCGACAGTGCGCCGAACAGCGGGATGAACTGCTTAGGCATGCTTTCGCGCGAGGCCGGCCACAACCGCGTGCCCGCACCGCCGCACATGATGACCGGGACGATCTTGCCCGCATCTGCGACATGCCGTGCCTCGTGAGCATCGCCCGGCTCGTCGCGCAGTCTCGTGCCGGCGACCTTGATCTGCATGTTCATTTCATCATCCGTCCAGTGTCGCATCAGGGATCGGGTCGGTTAGGCGCCGCCCCCGGAAATGTCGAGGCTCACCACCCAAAGGAAGCGCCAAGAGTTGACGAGGTAGCGCCGGAACAGCCGCTGCGGCTCGCAAGCCAGACGCCAGGCCCATTCGAGGCCCGCCGCTTGCATCAACTTCGGCGCGCGGGACCGTGTGCCAGCAAAATAATCCAATCCGGCACCGAAATTGAGAACGTAGCAATCCCCGAGGTCATCGCGGAACCTGTCGGTCCAGACCTCGGATTTCGGAGATCCCAATCCGAGGAACAGGTGGGTGGTGCCATGGCGCCCGATGGACGCCGTCAGCTCCCGCGAGTAGCTGTCGTCTCGTTCGAAGCCGAACGGCGGCACGCGAAACACGAGGGTGTCGGCCGCAAAGCCGCGCCGTAGCATCTCGGTCCGGATCCTATCAGCCGTCTCGGTAGAGCTGACGACGAAGAACAGCTTGTGCCGCGTCCCAGACACTTGGCCGAGAATGCGCCGGCACAGGTCGGAGCCCGTGACACGCGCCGGGACCGCCAAGCCGCGCAGCTTGGCGTAAAGATAGACCGGCATGCCGTCTGCAGTGATCACCCAGGCTCGCCGATATGCGGTCTTGAATTCGGCGCTGCGAGACATGTTGACCACGTGGTCCAGGTTCGCTGTCGCAACAACGAGCGGACCCTCGCCCGACGGGACCTCTTCACCCGCGATGGTCTGCGCCAGTTCGGCTTCGCCGGCGCTGCTGAACGTCAAGCCGAAGATGGAGTCAACCATGATGCTTCCGCCAAGGTGACGCGCGGCCAGGCCGCGCGGTGTGGATGAGCCGGGGCGCTTCATGGCGTCCGGGACGACAGGCGTCAGGCTTCTGCGGGGTCGCCGAGTCGGATCGAGGCCGTGCTAGGCTCCAGCCGTCCCTGCGGCCGAGCCCGAACCGGGAAGCGCCGCTTCCCCGATCCCAGCACCGGAGTTGTTTTTCGGCCCTGGAGAGCGCCGTAACAGAACCACAGCAGGGCCGCCGTTTTGATCGTCAGCAGTGCGAAGCTCACCATCATGTTGAACCCCACATAGATCATCACAGCGTGGATAATCCGCGTCTTATCGGGCCTGTCTTCGCTGCCCGCCATCGCGATCGTGGCCCAAAGAGCGATGACCACGAGGATCGACTGCGTCGTGATCAGGTAGGCAATACCACTGTCCACCGCTTTGGACATGAACTCGTCGGACAGCCCAAGATATTCGGACACTCCATAGTTCCGAAGCAGGAAGACCGTATGGGCGATACGGCCGGGGAAATCGTCGCCCCCCGGCTCATAATGGCCGAAGCTCACCAGCACGAAGCCAAGTGCCACGATGCCCGGAATGTAGACCAGGGCACTATAGCGGGGCATGCGGGGCGCGAAGGTGCAGCACAGGACCATCGGGAGAACCGATGCCATGGCTAGGCGCCCGTCGCAGCCCACCATCGCCAGGGCGGTCGTGATGGCCAGGAACCAGGCCGTTGGCCTGCCGAGTTGGCCCCAGCAGGCGCACAGGAAGGCCAACACCACCATGCAGTAATTGCCAAGCGACACCGGCTCCAGAAAGATCGAAGACAGCCGGTGCAGGTCGACGATGCTGAGGAAACTGCCGTCCGGCCGCGTGGCGCTCACGTAAAGATTGGAATCCTTGTTCCAGAAATCCGCGGCCGTGTAACCCCGGGTGTTGATGTAATAGTCTTGGATCTTGAATAGGTTGGAGTAAGCGTCGACGTTCACGGCTTCTAGAACGAGAAACACCACCGTCACGATCTGGATTACGACGAAGACCCGGCCGAGGCGGCGCGCGTCGAAGGTCATCCCCAGGACCACGAAAGTCGGTATGATCATCACGTCGCGCAGGTATTTGACGTCGATCGCTTGTGAAGACAGCGCACGGATCACCGCGAAGGCGGCGAAAAGCCCGAGCAACGCGTACCAGGGCGCCATCTCGCGGCGGTAATTGGCCAGCGCCATGGCATGAGCCAGGGCCACGAACATGATCTCGGCCGCCACGACCGGAGCC
>JAABUP010007175.1_pt1 | contig 15175 bp, 11 predicted proteins | sample 5559201 | NCBI WGS metagenome assembly JAABUP01 (sample SAMN10711887, study PRJNA513373) | rock metagenome | isolation source: Antarctica rocks | place: Antarctica
TACCTCACCTCGGGCACCAAGCTGGTGATCACCGGCGCCGACGGCCGGCGCACGGTGAAGGCGGTCGAGCTGTCCGGACTGACCGGGCTGCTGTTCCGGCGGAATTCGCTGACCGGAGGCGTGGAGGCGGTGCCGAGGTCGGGCGGCTGGGGCGGGTTGAACTCGACCTTGCACGCGGTCCAATGACGGATCGACGATCGGGGGGCAGGGCATCCGGCAAGGCGGGCGGCAAGGCGGCCGATCCGGCAGCGGTCCCGGGGCGACCGACCGGCAGCGCCACACCGCCGCCGCGCCCATCGCCCCGACGCACCGGGCTGGTGCCCACCGATGTCGCCGATGCGCTGTCCGCCGTGCTGACCAAGGCCACCACCGCCATCCGGGACAACGAACCGGGCAGCAGGCACGGCAGCGCGATCGAGCACGTGCATCAGATGCGGGTGGCAACCCGGCGCATCCGCGCCTACCTCAAGGCAGCCAGACCGGCCCTCGATCCGGAGGCCGCCGACGCACTGCGGGCCGACCTTGCCGGCCTCGCTCGGGCCCTCGGCGAGGTCCGTGACCTGGACGTGATGATCGAGCGGATGCACAGTGAGGCAACGGCTCTGGGCGAGCCCGACACCGCGGCGCTGGAGCGACTGACCGGCCAGCTCGACCGCGAGCGCAAGCGGGCACGCAGAGCACTGATCGCCGAACTCGACAGGCCCGACTTCACCACCATGCTCGCCGAACTCGACCGAGCGGCCGCGGACCCACCCGTCGCCGACCCGTGGGCCGACCTGACGCAACTGGCCATGCTCGAATGGGACCGGCTGGCACGAGGTCGGGCGAAGCTGGGGGCGAAGTATGGCGATTCACCCCCCGACGACGATCTGCACGCGTTGCGCATCCTGGGCAAACGGGCGCGGTACAGCGCCGAACTGCTGACCGGCAGCGGCAACGGTGAGGCAACGACAAGCGGCAGGGCGAAAACCCGGGCGGCGGCCGTCAAGCGGTTCCTGGTTGCGCTGGCGGATCTGCAGGAGACTCTCGGGAACCATCAGGACGCTAGCGTGCTGGAGGATCGACTGCGGGAAATGGTCCGAGCGCAGTCCACCGACCTGACGGCGACCGGCGCGGGCGCCGCCGCCGCGCTGGCCGCCGGTCGGGTGATCGAGGGTTGCCGCCGGCGCCGCCTGCAAGCCCGTGCGGCCTACCCAGGGGCATGGGAGGCGGTCGCCAAAGCCGCCGAACACGCCTTCGGTTGAGCTGATGGACAGCGCCAACCAGCGACAGCGCCAACCAGCGACAGCGCCAGCTGGGGACAGCGAACTAGGACAGCCGCGCGGCCGCAGCCGCCACCCGCTCGTCGGTGGCGGTGAACGCCACCCGCAGGTGCCGGCTCCCCGCTGGCCCGTAGAAGGTCCCGGGCGCTGCCAGAATGCCGCGCTCGGCCAGCCAGTGGACAGTGGTCATCGCCGGTTCACCCCTGCTCACCCAGAGATACAGTCCGGCCGCCGAGGTTTCGTCATCGCCCACCGCGAACCCGTTGGAGGACAGCGCTTCCCACAAAGTGTCGCGTCGCCTGGCGTAGCGGGAGCGCTGGCTCAGCACGTGCGCGTCGTCGCTGAGCGCCGCTGCCGCGGCGGCTTGGACCGGAGTCGGGACCATGGCGCCCAGGTGCCGCCGCAGCGCCAGCAACCGGCCGACGAGAGCCGGATCGCCGGCGACGAAACCGGCGCGATAGCCGGCCAGGTTGGACCTCTTCGACAGTGAGTGGACGGCGAGCAACCCGGTGTGGTCACCGTGGCTCACCTCGGGGTGCAGCACGGACACCGGCTGGGATTCCCACCCGAGGTCCAGATAGCACTCGTCGGAGACCACCACGATGTCGCGCGATCGCGCCCACCTGATGATCTTCGCCAGCGTCTGCGCCGGCAGCACCTTGCCGGTCGGATTGCTCGGCGAGTTCAGCCAGATCAGCCGCACCCGCTCGGCGCCGCGTGCGGTGATGTCGTCGGCCCGGACCACCCGGGCGCCGCACATGAGTGCGCCCACCTCGTAAGTGGGATAGGCCAGCTCCGGGATCCCCACCAGATCACCAGGGCCAAGGCCGAGCTGGCCGGGCAGCGAAGCGACGAGTTCCTTGCTGCCGATGGTCGGCAGCACGTGCTCCGGATCCAGATCGGGTATCCCGTGGGCTCTTTCCAGCCATTCGGAGTACGTCCGTCGCAGCGCTTCGGTTCCGTGCACGGTCGGGTACCCGGGGGCGTCAGCGGCCGCGGCGAGTGCCGTGCGCACCGGCAGCGGCACCGGGTCGACCGGTGTCCCCACCGACAGGTCGACCATCCCGTCCGGATGCTGCCGGGCCCGATCCCGAGCCTGGTTCAGGGCGTCCCAGGGGAACTCGGGCAGGACAACGCCCTGCGGTCCGCCGGCAAGGTTCACGTCACGCCTTCTGGTCGCGGTATCCGGCTCAGTGGTCCTGGCCCATCGGCGGGAGGGCGGCGATCATCGGATCGTCCTTGTGGATCTTGCCGGTACGGGCGGCGCCACCGGGCGACCCGAGGTCGTTGAAGAAGTCGACGTTCGCCCTGGTGTAATCGGACCAGGCCGTCGGTACGTCGTCCTCGTAGAAGATCGCTTCCACCGGGCAGACCGGTTCGCAGGCTCCGCAGTCGACGCATTCGTCGGGGTGGATGTAGAGCATGCGATCGCCTTCGTAGATGCAGTCGACCGGGCACTCCTCGACGCAGGCCCGGTCGAGCAGGTCGACGCACGGTTCTGCGATCACATAGGTCACGGCTCTACTCCTACTGGCACATCAGCACTTGTCGGCATCCTCAGTATCCCCTGCCCCGGGACCCGTCCGTGCATCCCCACCGGTCCGCGTCGCCTCGCTCACACCAGGAGGCCCGGGGGTGGTGCCCCGTGATCGGATCTCGGCCGCCAGCTTGTCCCCCCAGAGCAGGGCGATCGAGGTAGCAGCGCCGAGCGACACCACAGCCAGCAGCAGATAACTGCGCCACTGAGCCAGCACCACCCGCAGCGGAAGCTGGTACAGGGCGTTGGGCAGCACCATCAACACCAGCACCACCAGGAAGATCGTCACCGCCGGTGCGGCGGCGGCGACCATCGACCCGGTGAGCCGGGCGCACACTCGGGGTAACCACCAACACAGACAGCCCAGCGCGGCGATGCTCAGCGGTAGCGGCACGGAGCCCCAGTGCCACGGGAGGTAGAAGAACGCCGTCACCGCCGCGAAGCCGCCGAACAGGCAGATGGCCGCCACCAGCGCCCAGTCGGCAGCCCTGGCGGTTCCGCGTCGGCTGCCGGTCGAACGATCCTCGGGTGCGGCCGGGGTCAGCGACGGTCCCGGTCGTCCACACCCTCGACGCCGTCTTCGGCGGGCCGGGCGGTGTCCTCGACGGCCTTGTCCTTGATCAGCGGGTCGGTGGTGGTCCTGCTTCCGCCCTCTTCGGCGTCATCACCGCGCAAGCTCGCTGACGCGTCCAAGGCGGCGGTCCCGACGAAGGACTCGACGGCCGTTGAACCGTCACCGAATGGGGCGTTCCCACCGACAGAGGCCGTGTCGCTACCGGCGAGCTGGGAGGCCGCCGCCGCGCCGAACACCGAGTCGTCGTCGGCTTCCACCCCGATACCGGCCGCGATCAGCTCGTCCCGCTTCTCCCGGCGGATCTTCTGCTCGTCCGGATCCGGTACCGGCACCGCCGCCAGCAGACGCTGGGTGTATGCCTGCTGCGGTTGGTTCAGGATTTGCTCACGGGTGCCCACCTCCACCAGATTGCCGTGGTGGAGTACGGCGATCCGCGCGGACAGCATTTCGACCACCGCGAGGTCGTGCGAGATGAACAGGCAGGCGAAACCCTTCTCCCGCTGCAGATCCTGGAACAGCTCGAGCACCTTCGCCTGCACCGACACGTCCAGCGCGGAGGTGGGCTCGTCCGCGATCAGCAACTCCGGTTCCAGAGCCAGCGATCTGGCGATACCCACCCGTTGCCGTTGCCCGCCGGAGAGCTCGTGGGGGTAGCGGTTGCGCATGGTCCTGGACAGATTCACCTGGTCCAGCAGTGCCTCGACCCTGCTCGACAGGTCCTTGCCCGTGGCGATCTTGTGCAGCAGCATCGGTTCGCCGATCGACTCCCCCACCGGTACCCGCGGGTTCAGGGAGGAGCCGGGATCCTGGAAGACGAAGGACACCTTGCGGCGCAGAGTACGCAGATCCTTCTTGGCGATCCGCACCATCGAGCTGCCGACGACGTTCGCGGTGCCCTCGACGAAGGGCAGCAACCCGACCATCGCCCGGCCGACGGTGGTCTTGCCGGAGCCCGATTCACCGACTAGGCCGACCACCTCACCTCGGTGGATGTCCAGGGTGAAATTGTCCACCGCACGGAATGCGGCGGTGCGTCCGCGCTTGGGATACTCGACCGCGACCCCGTTCAGGCTGACGACGGCTTCGCCGGTGGAACCCCGATCCCGGATGTCGGTTTCGACGGCCGGCGGCACCCGGACCTCGGTCAGCGCGGAGCCGAACACCGGGTGGGAGCCGGTCGACCGGTCCGCCTTGATCGTGCCGCCGAGATGGGGCACCGCGTCCAGCAGCTGGATGGTGTACGGATGCTTCGGGGCCTTGAAGATCTCGCGGGCCGTCCCGGATTCGACGATGTTGCCGTCCTTCATCACCAGGATGCGGTCGGCCATGTCGGCCACCACGCCCATGTCGTGGGTGATCAGCACGATGCCGGCGTCGACCCGATCCTTCAGATTCCGCATCAGCCGGAGGATCTCGGCCTGCACCGTCACGTCCAGCGCGGTGGTCGGCTCGTCGGCCACCAGCAGCTCGGGGTCCAGTGCCAGCGCCTGCGCGATCATCACCCGCTGCCGCTGCCCACCGGACAGCTGGTGCGGATAGGAATCCACCCTGCGTTCCGGGTCAGGGATCTCCACCACGGTCAACAGTTCGATCGCCCTGGCCCTGGCGGCGACCGGCGACATCGCCCGGTGGCTGCGCAACATCTCGGCGATCTGGAATCCGACCGTGTACACGGGGTTCAGCGCCGTCATCGGCTCCTGGAAGATCACCGAGATCTCCCGGCCACGGAGCCTGCGCAAGGTGCGCTCGCTCGCGCCCACCAACTGCTTGCCGGCCAGCTCGATGGACCCGCTCACATGCGCGTTCTTCGGCAACAGGCCCAGCATCGACATCGCGGTGGTCGACTTGCCGGAACCGGATTCGCCGACGATCGCCAGCACCTCGCCCCTGCGCAGATCGAACTCGGCGCCGACGACGGCCGGATACCAGGTGCCGTCCACCCAGAACTCGATGTCCAGGTTCCGAACCGTCAGCACCGGCGTTGTCCGGTCGACGGTCGGCTTCTCCAGAGTGGTCACCGGTAGTCCCTTCTGCGGGTCCGTGCTGTGAGCGTCGCAGGCCCGGACGATGCGACGATGGGGGCATGCCCTTCGTCTTCCGCCCCGCCTTCGGCCCGATCCTCACCGTGGTGGTCGGAGTCGTCTGTGCGGTGGCGCTGGTGGCCACCGTCGTCCACGACGGGCTGCCGGGTCTGCTCGCCCTGCCGTGGATGCTGCTCGTCGCCGGCGCCTGCTGGGCGGTGTTCTGGCGGCCGCAGGTGCGGGTCGACGATGCCGGTGTGCACCTGGTCAACGTACTGCGCACCATCGATCTGCCCTGGCCGTCGATCCAGCTGGTCGACACCAAGTGGGCACTGTCCCTGGTGACCACGTACGGCACCTTCACCGCGTGGGCGGCGCCGACCTCCACCCGGCGGAGCGGTCAGGAGATCTCGCCGGGTGACCTGGATGCGCTGCCGACTTCCACCTTCGGCGCCGGCCGCAGCATCAGACCGGGTGATTCCCCGGAAGCGCCCTCCGGCCAGGCGGCCATGGTGATCCGTCGACGATGGGGAGAACTGCGGGAGGCCGGCCACCTCGACCGGCCACGACTGGAATCCGACCGCCCACCGGTGCGGTGGCACTGGGTGAGCATCGGCGCCGCCGTGCTGCTGATCGTGGTGGGCGTAGTGGGTTCCGGATGGTGACGACACCTCGTCAGCCACCCGTACTGCCCAGCGCGCCGCCGGCCGGTTGAGCGTTGCCCACCAGCTGACCGCCGGTTGCTTCGACGTGCTTGAGGTCCCTGGCCTTCGGGATCCGCTTCTGCCTGGGGTCGAAGGCGTCCCGCAGTCCGTCACCGATGAAGTTGATACACAACACGATCACGATGATGAAGACGCCCGGCCAGACGAACAGCCAGGGCCGAGTACCGAACGACTGGGCGAACCGGCTGATCAGTGCGCCCAACGAGACGTCGGGGAACTGGATTCCGAAGCCGAGGAAACTGAGCGCCGCCTCGGTCAGGATCCCGCCGCCCAGCAGGAGCGTGGTGTTCACCACGATGACGCCGACCGAGTTGGGCAGGATGTGTTTGAAGATGATCCTGGCGTCGGATGCCCCAGCCACCCGTGACGCGTCGACGAACTCACGTTCCCGCAGGGTGAGGAACTCGGCCCGCACCAGCCGGGCCAGGCCGACCCACAACAGGAAGCCCATCGAGACGGCCACCGGCCAGATACCGGTTGCCTTCAGCGCCAGCCCGAGCACGGCGACGATCAGGATGACCGGCAGGGTGATGATCAGGTCGGTGAATCGCATCAGCACGGTGTCGACCCAACCGCGGTAGTAACCGGCGAGTGCGCCGATCACCACTCCGATCACCGTCGACAGGACGCCCATCACCAGGATGACGATCAGGGTCTGCTGGGTCCCGCGCATCACGTTGGCGAACAGGTCGATGCCGGTCTCGTCCTGGCCGAACGGGTGGATGCCCCAGTTGAAGTGACTGCTGAATGGCCAGACCGCCAGCGTCGGCGAACCGTCGTACTTGGGTGGCAACAGGTCAGGCTGATCCTGGTAGGTCCACTTGTACCAGTGCGGGATCGGCCCCCAGCCGATGCTGGTGGCCGCCAGGATCACCACCAGGATCAGCACGATCATCGAGATCAGCGCGCCCTTGTGCCGGAAGAACCGGCGCCGGACGATCTGTCCCTGCGACAGACCGGCCGTCTCCTTCTGCTCGAAGGACGTCTCGTCGGGGGTCGCCTGGTGCTCGGGCAGCGGCGGATGAACGGTCGTCATGTTGAACCCACCCTGATTCGAGGATCGAGCGAGGCGTAGGCGATGTCGGCCAGCAGGTTGGCGATCACCGCCACCAGCGAGGACACCACGAAGAACGCCATCACCGGATTCGGGTCGTGCTGATTCAGGCCCTGTTGGAACATCGCGCCCAGCGCCTTGTAGGAGTAGACCGTCTCGGTCAGCACTGCGCCACCGATCAGGCCGGCGATGTCGAAGGCGATGATGGTCGCCATCGGGATCAGAGCGTTGCGGAAGGCATGCCGCATCACCACCGTCCGGTGCGTCAGGCCCTTTGCCCGCGCCGTCCGGATGTAGTCCTGATTCATCACCTCCAGCATGCTGGCCCTGGCGAACCGGGAGTGGGTGGCCAGCGAAATGAGCATCAGGGTGATGGTGGGCAGCAGCAGGTGGGTTGCGGTGTCCAGCAGCTTGATCCAGAAGTCACCCTTGAGGTTCGGCGTGGACTGACCCTGGGTGGCCAGCGGCCGGCCACCGAGAAGTGTGGAGTACAGGTTCCAGGCCCGCATCATTCGGTCGATGAAGATGATGATCGCGACCCCGAAGGCGGTGATCGCACCGGTGCGGGCATTGAGTCCCTTGTCGTCGCCGCCCACCAGATAGCCGACCAGCATGCCGACGGCCAGCGCGATGACGAACAACAGGATCAGCTTCCAGTAGCTCATACCGTCGTGGAAGAACAGCTGCAATGGGTACCACAGGGCGATGCCGATGACGGCGGTGATCAGCGCGCTCAGCAGTGCCTTCCGGTTGCGGATACCGGAGGTCAGGGTGGTGACCCCGAAGGCGATGGCGATTGCCAGCACCGCGATCACCGGCAGTCCGAGCTTCGGGTCGAGCAGCCAGTGCGTCGCCGATACGTAGAAGGCCAGCGCCGCGACCACGGCGGCGACGATCAGCGCGATCACCAGTTTGCGCAGGAACGTGCCGTCCAACACGGAGAACGCGGCTATCCCGAAGAAGATGGCCAGGATGAGGATCCAGGTCAGGGTGAAGGTGGGGCCGCCCTGGACGAAGTTGTTGAACTTGATCGCCACCAGATCCTTGAGCAGGATGCCCACCCAGAACACCGGCAACGAGAAGAACACGAACGTCATGAAGGTGACGGCGTAGTCGAAGCCGCTGTACTGCTTGAGCGCGGTCACCACGCCGATGGTGATACCGATGGTGATGGCCAGGATGGTCGCCGCGATGATCAGCCGCAACGACACCACGATGTAGGTGCCCAGGTCCTGTCCGACGTTGCCGCCGGTGATGTTCTGGCCGAAGTCACAGTTGCCGACGAAGCACCCGCCGATACCCTTGAGCCAGAGGAAATACCTGGCCAGCGGATTGATGTCCAGGTGCAGCGAGTTGCTGAGCGACGTCATCCGCTGCTCGCGGAGCCCCGGATCCGGGATGCCGCGCACCGCTTCCAGCGGATCGCCGGCATTCGCCATCAGGATGTAGGCGATGAAGGTCGCGCCGAGGACGATGAAGAAGGCGGCGATGATGCGCCGAATCACGAAAGTGAGCAAGTGGCCGTGCTCCTCGGTCGGTACCCCGGTGACGTGTGGGCCAGCGTGGTGGTGGTTGTCGAGCACCGTACTGCACAGCGGGCCCGGATTCCTACGCCGGCAGCGGCCGGCCCGCGAACAGTGACATCCGCTGCGATCGGCATGTAGGGATCAGCGCCGCATTCATTGCACCGACCGATAGATGCACACCGCACCCACTGCAGCGACCCGCTCAGGACGATGCCGGACCCGGCGATGCGGGTCCGGCACGGTCCCTGAGTCGGCACGGTCCCTGAGTCGGTGTTGTACGTGCGAACCGGCGCCCTGTCGCGGGAACCATTTGGAAGCGGTCCCGCGACAGAGCGACGTCGGATTACTGGTACTACACAGCACTATCGCTTTACTGCACTACCGCCCGGTCAGCCGGCCGGGATGGTCCACTCCCAGTAGTTCCAGAGGTAGCTGGGCACGATCGCCATGTGCTTGGTTCCCTGGATCTTCTTGGTGTTCACCCCCACCACGTCCGGGAACTGGAACAGGATGGTGCCAAAGGCGTCGGCGAAGAGCTGCTTCTCCACCGCGATGTTCAGCGCCTTCTGCTTCGCCGGGTCAGGCTCGGCGCCGAGCTTCTTCAGGTCAGCGTCCACGTCTTTGTTGCTGTAGCCGTAGAAGTTGTTCTGACCCTTGGTGACGAAGTTCGGGATCACCTGGGAGTAACCGATGGCGTTGTTCTGCCAGCCGAACAGGATGGCATCGTAGATCTTGGTGTTCTGGATCTGCGAGCTCCAGTCCGGGTTGGCACCGTCGACCATCTGGAATCCGGCCTGTGAGGCGGACGCCGCGATCAGCTTGTACTCGTTCGCGCGGCGGACGTTCTTGGCCGCGTACATGAACCGCACCTTCGGGTTGGTCACGCCCGCGTCGGCGAGCAGCTTCTTCGCGCCCGCGATGTCGACGTCCTTCCAATCCGCCGAGCCGTTCTGTGCCACCGTGTCGGCGTAGTCCGGCGATCCGGGAACCTGGTTGAAGGAGTCCCGGACCTCTGCCTTCGGGTTCAGCGGCTTGACCAGCTTGGTGAGGATCTCCTGCCGCGGGATCGTCTTGAGGAACGCCTGCCGCACCTTCAGGGCCTTGGTCTTGTCGCCGCCGTAGGCGGCCGGATCGAACGGTCCCTTGTTGTTCTGCGCCAGGTCGACGTGCTCGTAAGTGCCGCCGTCGCCGGTCTGCGCCTCGATGCCCTGGCCGGAGAGCTTCTGCACCGCGCCGAGAACGTCAGCCGTCGGCTGCGGGTTGATCAGATCGACCTCGCCGTTCGCCAGCGCCTGCACGGAGGCCATCGCATCCGGCAGGATGCTGTAGGTGATCTGCTTGATCGACGGCTTCGCGCCCCAGGTGTATTCCGGGTTCGCCTCGAAGGTCAGGTACTGATCCTTCTTGAAGTCCGTCATCACGTAGGCACCGTCGGACAGGTACAGCGACTTGTCGCTGGGCAGCTGGGTGAAGTCGAACCCGGTGTTCCAGAAGTCGGCGATCTTCTTCACCTTGTCGGAGTCGGTCTTGTGGTCCTTCAGGTTGTTCTTGAGGGCCGAGACCAGATCGGCGGTCGCCTTCTTGGCGTCCGTCTCGCCGAGGGCGTGCATGGCCACCGCGTGCGCCGGCAGGCCGATGTCCAGCTGGAACGGGTAGTCCACGAAGAACTCGGAGTACTTGACCGTCAGGCCGAGGCCGTCGGCGGTGATCTGCGGGAAGTCCTTGATCAGGGCGAGCCCCGGGGTGCTGGAGTCGAAGGCGATCTTGTCGGTCTTCTTCAGCACGCCCTTGTCGTCGGTCACGGCCTCACCGGTGTTGAAGTTGCCGCTCTGCGCTGCCCAGTTCATCAGCAGATCGGCGGCGGTCACCGGAACGCCGTCGGACCACTTGGCCGACTTGTTGATCGTGTAGCTGATCGTCAGCGGATTCTTGGAGACGAGTTTGCAGGTCACGAAGGAGTCGTTGTTGATCAACTCCAGTTTGTCGTTGTAGTACACGACCTGGGCCTGCGTCAGGTACAGCGGGTAGGCGTTGTACACCGAGTTGGAGTGGCCGCTGTTCTTGTTCCACGAGGTCATGCCCTCGTTCAGGGACACCTTCACCGAGCCCGCCGCAGCGCCCGCCGGAGCTGGGAACGGTCCGTGCGGCTTGCCGCAGGCTCCGCTCTCGCCGGCGGCGCCGCCGCTGGTGGCGGTGGCCGAACCCGAACCGGAGCCGGAGCCGGAACCGGAGCCGGACGCCGAACTCGAGCCGGTGTCCGATGCCGGGGTGCTGCTGCTGGTATCGGAGCCGCCGCCGGTGGCCGACGTGGCCGCCGGAGCGCTGGTACCGGCCTGGCCGGTGCTACCCCCGCATGCGGCCATCACCATTGCTGATGCGGCGACGAGAGCAGTGATGGCCACTGCCCGTGTTTTCCTCATGAATTGGTCCTCTCGGATTGTCGTGCACTTCTGCCGGACGGCCCCCATCGACCGCCGACTGGATGGAATATGCACGCTCCCCTGGTCGTGTCTGACCGGCTGACTCTACGAACCATCCCGGCATTTGGACCCCCCCGCGGCCGACATCGTGACCAAAGGGTGACCGCAGGGCGACACATGCGTGCTCATCAATCGGTCATACCGCTCGCGGAACCACCAGGTAACCGTCCGTGATCGGTTTCCTGGGGCCGCACCGCATCGGTGAGATCTCGCGAGCAGCGGCACCCGCCGCCGGTCCTCAGCCGGCCGGCCAGGCCGGCAGGTTCCCGAGCGGACCTGTCCACAACCAGCCGGGGCCGTCTGCCGCCGCCACCCGCGCGAGGCTCGGCGACACCGCGAAGACCGCGATCGGCTGGCCGAGCGGGATCACCGGATGGTCGGCCCACAGCTGGCGATCCGCCGCGCTGACGTCCCCGCGGCCCGCCAGACCAGCTGCCAACGCGGGTTCGATCGCTGCCGAACAGTAGCCGCCGATGTTGCCGGCCCGCGGGCCGTCGACCGGTGGACAACCGAAGGCCGAGGCGGCCGACACCGCATCGGAGCGGCCGCGGGGAATGGTGAGCAACGCCATGTCGATCTGCCTCAATGACAGCCGGTCGATGATCGCTCCCGGACTGTCCACCAGCAGGTCGACCTCGATCCCGACGCCGCCCAACTGCTGCTGGACGACCCGAGCTGTGCTCGCCAGCCGCGGGTCGCCGGACGGGTAGCCCAGCAGAACTCGCAGTGGGACGGAGTTCTTCCGGGCGTACAGGCCGGTGGTGTCGTATCCGGCGGCTCGCAGCTCGGATCCCGCCGCGGCGCCGTCACCCGGCTGCAGGAGCGGGCCGGCGGGAGCCCCGGCCTGCACCGGCAACCGGACCATCGACGTCACGGCCCGCATCCCGGAACTCCGGGAGGCGGTCAGCGAGTCGGCGATCGCCGCCCGATCGAGACCGTTCGCGACGGCCGCCCTGACCGCCGGCGAAGCCGTCGGGCCGGATCTGGTGTCGAACACCAGCTGGGTGGTCGCCGGGACCGGCACACTGAGCAGGCGATCGGCCGGGACCGTCGCGGCGAGCCGTTCCGCAGCCGCACTGCCCGGTTGGAACAGCAGCGCCTGCACGTCACCGCGTTCCAGGGCCGCCACCAGCTCACTTCCGGTGCCGATGCGGAGCACGACGTTGGTGGGCCCCGGTTGCTTTCCCCAGTACTTGTCGTTGCGCACCAACGAGATCAGGCCGGTGCCCCGGTCGGCGGATTCCACCCGGTACGGCCCGGCGGAAACCGGGATGCCATTGGCCAGTGCGGTGGTGAACCCACCAGGGGCATCCTTGAGGATGTGCGCCGGCAGCAGCGGCGAGAACATCGTCGGCCAATCCCGGACCGGGGTGCGGAACACAACCTGCACCTTCTTGCCCGCGTCCAGCGAGCGGATCTGGGATATCGAGCGGTACGGGGCCGCGCCGGTAGTGCCGACCACCGCGGTCATCTGCTGCTGCAGGTAACGGAAATCCTCGGCGGTGACCGGTGTCCCGTCCGACCAGGCAGCGTTCCGGTCCAGTTGGTAGGTCACGGTGAACGGGTCGCTGCTGGTCACCGTCGCCGAATCGACCAGCACGTCGTCGAACCCGGTGCGGCCGTCGGCCCGCACCTGCGACACGGACGGCAATACCAAGGCGTCGACAGCCCTGGCCGCCGGCGAGAAATCGGCTATCGCGTAGGGGTTGAAGCCGTTCACCGGCCCGTCGATGCCGACGGTGATGGTCTGGGACCCGGTGGCACTGGTCGGCCCGGAGGTGGCGGCGAGCGGCGACTGCGGTGGCGGCAGGCCCGGTGGCGTGCAGGCCCCGGTGACGAAGGCGGCGAGTGCGCCGACAACCCAGATCGGCCGGCGTCCTCGCGACCCGCAGGTCAGGCGCCGTTGCGTCACCGGACCACCATAGCCAGCGGCCGCGGACACCGGGGGCGAGCGCCGCCGGGCGCGATCAACCCTTGTTCTTGGCCTTCGATCTGGTCCGGGCCCGCTCGCCCTGATTCAGCACCAGCTTGCGGATCCTGGCCGACGTCGGCGTCACCTCGACGCACTCGTCGTCGCTGCAGAACTCGAGGCTCTGTTCCAGACTGAGCGCCCGCGGCGGGATCAGGTGCACCAACTCGTCGCCGCTGGACTGGCGCATGTTGGTGAGCTTCTTCTCCTTGGTGATGTTGACGTCCATGTCGTCCTGGCGGGAGTTCTCGCCGACCACCATGCCCTCGTAGACCTCGGTGGTCGGGGTGATGAACAGAGTTCCGCGTTCCTGCAGCGCGAACATCGCGAACGGCGTTGCCCTGCCCGGCCGGTCGGCGACCAGCGAACCCGTTGCCCTGGAACGCATCTCGCCGGCCCATGGGCCGTAGCCGTCGAACAGGGTGGAGGCTATGCCGGTGCCCCGGGTGTCGGTGAGGAAGTCGGTGCGGAAGCCGATTAGGCCGCGGGAGGGCACGTGGAACTCGAGTCTGATCCATCCGGTGCCGTGGTTGGTCATGTTCTCCATCCGGCCCTTGCGGGGCGCGAGCAGCTGGGTGACCGCACCCAGGTACTCCTCGGGCACGTCGACGGTGAGCCGCTCGAACGGTTCCAGTTTCTTGCCGTCCACCTCGCGGGTCACCACCTGCGGTTTGCCGATGGTCAACTCGAAACCCTCGCGGCGCATGGTCTCCACCAGGATGGCCAGCGCGAGTTCACCGCGGCCCTGCACCTCCCAGGTGTCCGGCCGCTCGGTGGTTAGCACCCGCATCGACACGTTGCCGATCAGTTCGTTGTCCAGCCGCGTTCTGACCTGTCGGGCGGTCAGCCTGCTGCCGCCGTCCCGGCCGGCCAGCGGCGAGGTGTTGATGCCGACGGTCATCGAGATCGCCGGTTCGTCGACGGTGATCGGCTGCAGGGCCACCGGGTTCTCCGGGTCGGCCAGCGTCTCGCCGATGGTGATGTCGGCCATCCCGGCCACCGCGATCAGATCCCCCGCGCGGGCTTCGTCGACCGGCACCCTGTCCAGTGCCTCGGTGATCAGTAGCTCGGTGATCTTGGTCTTGACGATGCTGCCGTCGAGTTTCATCCAGGCCACCTGCTGGCCCTTGCGGATGGTGCCCTCGATCACCCGGCACATCCCGATCCGTCCGAGGAACGGGGAGGCGTCGATGTTGGTGACCTGTGCCTGCAGGGGTGCGCCGTCGGTGTAGGTGGGGGCGGGGATCGCCCGCATCAGGGTGTCGAACAACGGGTCGAGGTTGTGGTGATCGGGCATCTCGCCGTTCGCCGGCTTGTGCAGGCTGGCCCGGCCGGCCCTGGACGCGCAGTAGACGATGGGGAACTCGATCTGCTCGTCGTCGGCGTCAAGGTCCAGGAAAAGGGCATAGCACTCGTCGACCACGTCGTCGATCCGGGCATCAGCGCGGTCCGTCTTGTTGATCACCAGTACCACCGGCAGCCGGGCCTGCAGTGCCTTGCGCAGCACGAACCGCGTCTGCGGCAGTGGCCCCTCGGACGCATCGACCAGCAGCACCACGCCGTCCACCATCAGCAGCGCCCGCTCCACCTCACCGCCGAAGTCGGCGTGTCCAGGGGTGTCGACGATGTTGATGATCAGCTCACCGGATCCGTCGGACGCATGCCGGCGCACGGCGGTGTTCTTGGCCAGGATGGTGATGCCCTTCTCCCGCTCCAGGTCCCCGGAATCCATCACCCGGTCGGTGTGCGCCGAACCTTCACGGAAGGCTCCGGACTGCCAGAGCATCGCGTCCACCAACGTGGTCTTGCCGTGATCGACGTGGGCGACGATGGCGACGTTGCGAAGATCGGACCTGATCGGCATGGGACGACGACTCCTGCGGCAAGTTGGGGGCGCGCCCAGCGGCGCGAACGCGATACGGAACGGCGCGACCGGACCTGAGCCGGAGGGCCGGTTGCCGAATCTACCGGGCCGGCGCCCCAGCACCGGCCCGGATCAGCAGGTACGTGAGCAGTAACTCAGCTTC
>JAABUP010007176.1_pt1 | contig 15175 bp, 19 predicted proteins | sample 5559201 | NCBI WGS metagenome assembly JAABUP01 (sample SAMN10711887, study PRJNA513373) | rock metagenome | isolation source: Antarctica rocks | place: Antarctica
CCACATCGAAGTGCATCAATTATGATAGCTGAGGTAAGGTAGGTGATACTCTAGCTCATGACCACGGATCATCGAAGCCCCGAAGCAAATCCTTTTCATTGCAACATCTGGCTGGAGGGGTTCTAGTACCAACCTCGAAAGGTGGAAGTCACGCGCTTTCTCGGAGTTTTCTCTTAAATCCTCCAGTTGACAAGCGACGGGCAATGATGCTTAGATTTGGCACCATTCGGCACAAGGTTTGAACAGTTTGAGTGAACAACACAAGTACCGCAATAGATATATGGCATACATGCACCTTGATAGCTGCTTCATTAATACTGTTAGGGACATAGATCAGACTGCACATCGAACATATTATCGCACACATTGCCACGTTCCTCGTGTGAGAATTCTTCGCTTCTGAGATCGCATCGTATCCAACGCTTAACCAGTAAGAACTGGGCTGCGGCAACTGAATGATGGCGGTGCCCCTGCAGCGTATGCTTCCTTCATGCCTTTGGCAGCAGAATAGATACCCAAGATTGCCGTCACGCATGATCCCAAGAAGAAGATAACATTGAAGGTATTGAACAAGAGCTTCTTCATGTATCCCCGCCTGTATCGGGCGAAGCCAGAATCATGATGGGTTGTCCGGCCACTCCTAGGGTCAAATCCTTCTCCGGCTTGAAGCGCATCCTTCTTGATTTGGAACCCGAGCATGATCATTGGTGGGAATGTGTACGAGAATTGCAGAATACAGGCCGCCGCGATGAGACCTGACAGGTTGCTGACCTGTGGAATAGCAGCAGCGACAACAAAGGCGACACCCCAGTAGATTGGTACGACAGCGACCCACACCAGTTTTCCTGCCTTGGTACTCAAACTCGGGAATTTCAGTAATTCCAAGAGGACGTTGTTGTAAACAACTTTAATCCCGATATTGCCGTAAAGCACACCGGCAATGAGCGAAGAGACGATGTAGAAGACGTTCGAAACCGTCTGCCAAGCGTAGCTGGAGATTCCCTGGAACGCAGGATTAATGGTGAACTGGCCCTGGTAAGAGTAGCAGAAAAGGCCATAAAACAGGTAGCAGAAGAAGATAAAGGTCTGTGCACACAGCATCCCCTTCCAGAAATCGAAAGGTCGCTTCATCTCGGACATGAACTCAACGAAAAGCATAGCTCCTCCGTATGAAAAGACGGCTTGCATGAGGCCGACAACCTGTCCGCCAAATGCCACTCCTGGTGGTGGACCTGCCGTTTTGAATATCGGTCCAGGCTCCACCATGTTGTTGGCTTTCGCTGCAGTAAAATTAGGCTCAGAGTGGGCAATCACTGCCATTGATGAGATGATAATAAAGACATTCATCCAGATAGCTGCGTTTGCTATCCATCCGAGTCTCTGCAATGTTCGAATTTGGCCGAGAAGTGCTCCGGCAATAGCCCAGACAAAGCAGAGGATAATGAAACATGCGCCATCTTGAGTTTTATTTGGCCCTTTCGCGGCTATCTGTGAGAGGCCCTGGCCATTGGTAACAATGATTATGCCGACGTTTAAGAACAGCTGAACCGACTGAAAAAGACTGACAGTGTATCGTGCGAATGAGCCATAGACACGATACGCGAGGTCACCGAAGGTCTTTAAGGGATAGCGGTCTGAGTCCAATTGCAAGAACATTTTCCATAGCAGAGCACCACCACTGTTGATATGTCAGCCACACTCAGTAACGTATCGCTTGTAACCTACTATGCAGCAAGTATACCAAAGATCGTGTAAAGCACAACAGCAGGTCCGTAGCCCATCTGCTTGAACGCCCATCTAAAAGCCAAGACTGTAAGTATATTGGATACACACATTCGGCAATGGGCGACGTACGCAGTACTAAAAGGCCCCAGGATGTCGGTGGTGATTAGATAGAATACTGCTCCCCAGGTAGCTGTTCGGACCGCTCGTGACGCCTGTACGTATTCTTCGTCCGCGATAGCAAAGGTTGATATGGGAGGGGAGGTGCTCGCCGCACCCGCAGCTCCGCCGGACTTCTCGTCAACTACATGGGGCTCGCTGGTGACCGGTGCAGAGGAACTACCCTTCTTGTTGAGAAAGCTTGGTTTCCCGAAGGCGAAGGTATTTTCGCCGTGAGCAGCTTCGTGCTGTGTATCGGCGCGCGTAATGGAGGCGTAGTGCATATATTCATCCATGGTGATACTTGGATCATGCAATTTGCGGGCAACGGATCGACTGATCTCGGCTTCTGGGCCGATTCCTACACCAGCAGTTGAACCCATTCGCACATCCCCGCCATCAAGAGCGAGAGTCCCCAACTGACCGGCCATCGTTCAATCGAGTCTGGCAAAATCCGAAATACAGAGCAAGGAGGCGTGGAAAGAGACAAGCAGAGCTATAGCGATCGGGAGCAAGATACTTTATATTCGGAGCGGCACGCCATGCTTATCGAGATCATCGGTGACATGATGGTGCTCAACGAAGGAGATAACGCGCTAAGGTAGGTAGGTAGCTTGAAATAGGAAGGTGATGGAACACAATCATGATGCTGTTTGCTCAGTCCATGCCTGTCTCACACGCTGTGGTCTAGATCTTGCATGTATGCAATAACCCAGCTTGACTTGGATTAGCAGATCATATGCAGATAAGGTGAGCTACGTATGACCTGATGGTGGGGCAGACGAGGGATTGCCTGATCAAGTACCTTAGCAAGCATCCGTTTCCCCGCAACCCAAGGAATGTTGTACTGTAGTACTCGTACGTACTACCTTACCTAGGGACCCAGGACTAAGGTGCGTACGGAGGTGGTGTGCGATGATAAGCTTCAGAGCTCGAGTGCACGTCGGCGTGTGGAGACTTAGCCCGATGGAGCCATGGCGGTACTATTAGGTTGTTCCACTGCTCCCAGATTCAGATTTGGATCAATGCAGTCAGTATTCCGTACCTACAGTACCTACCTTCAGGCACGAAACCATCATGAACCGTCAGCAGTAAGGTAGCCAACCGCATCCGAAGAGATAAGGTATCTACCTAGTTACGTTGCGTGTAATTCACCTCGGCGTGATGGAGTTAAAGTACCTTGGACTTTGCAGGCAAGAGCTACGGAAAGTTGTACGTAGTTGCTTTCTCTGCGAATTAGGTGTCTTGGTAGCTTGCACGGCGTGCCAACAAGGTAACCACTATATGAACACCACCCGCCTTTGCAGAGACACCACCTGAACTTTGCAAAAACACCATCCCTTCTCACTAAGCCTAATCAGGTAATTCCAGGGTCCACCGCGTTGTTTATCTTTGCGTTCGCTTCACTTTTTACCTTCATTGCTACTCACCCACGTCGCCGCCATGTCTATGCAATTACTTCCTCCTTCAGAAGGCCTTCACTGCTCAATTGAGCTTCTTGTCAAGTCAGTCAATGAACACGCTGGTTCTCAAGGCTACGCCGTCAGGAAGAAGCGCTCCAAGAAGTTCAAGAAAGGCGTGACCATGAAAGTCTGACTTTGTTGCGACCGTGCCGACGTGGCAGAGATCTCTGGCCTTGAGCGATTCAGGAAGAGAAGGATCACACAATGGAAGAGGAAGAGGTGATAGATGTGTCAGTCACATCTTCACTCGTCGTCGTCACTGCTTCTACCGCTACGACGGCTTCGAAAGACATACTACGCGTTCAGAAGTTCGCCATTGTCAGAGCGAAAGAGCGGCCACGAGGCTCATCTAATCGTGTACGGCCAGAGATCTCTCAGCGGCGACAACGAGCCTTTGAAGAGTCTACACAGCGAGAGCCGTCTGACCTCGAACTCGTGGAAGAGCTTTCGTCGCGCTAGGCTACCCAGGCGACTCAGATACCTGAGACTCAGCCTCAACAAGCCTCTCGAAACCGTGATGAACGTAGACGAGGACGAGGACGAGGTGAAGCAGAAGGTGAAGCAAGAGATGATCAAATTGCAGACGTTTCAGACGACATGATGATCTCTTTTCAGATGTAAATAAATGTTAATTTGAATGCGATTTGAAGCGTTCAAAAAGATATGTTTCAGGTTTTGATTATGTTCTTGGGAGCGAAGAGAACGAGATGCTTTTCGCACCAAGAATCGACTGTTTATGTGTTCTTTCCAGCGTTCTTCTCCAAATCTCTTTCAGGGGTAAAACAATTACCTGATTAGGCTTAGTGAGGGAGGGTGGTGTTTTTGCAAAGTTCAGGTGGTGTCTCTGCAAAGGCGGGTGGTGTCCATATAGTGGTTACCGCCAACAAACTGTCATAAGGTATATAACCTTGGAGATCGCCTCCGCTAATCTGATTAGAGAACTGGCCGCACCTGAAAGATTATCAACCTCTTGCATACCTATCTTGGTATGTATCGAATCCCAAGGTTGTCAAAACATCTTGGATTTGAAAGATTGCCTTGATATACATAGTCTTCCCTTCTCCATTAGGAATTCTCCCTATACAAAAGCAGAGAAATCAAGGAAAGCAAGCTGGAGGACGGTCAAGGGTTCGAAGAATCAGAGTAAGAGGTCGGAGGATTATAATACAGATCCCCATAAGAAGTTCCTATTTCTTCAATCGGTTGTTTCTGCCCTGTTCGTTTTTCCGTCCTTTGGAATAGCTCTCAAACTATAAACAGGTCTTGCAACTTGGCTGAATGTAATTCCCGACTTGAATGCTCTGATTTGTTTGTTCTGCTACTGGCAGTCTTGCTTGACAACCCTACGGCGCAAAGAAGCCCCTGCGACCATTGCTGCGTTCCCCGAGAGTCTGACTGATTACATATAACAACCAGCAACTTTACCCATGGTGTGATCCTTACGGTCAAATCCTTCGTGTCTCACCATGCACTGAGAGTGAACTCGAATACATCGTGACGCGCTTTCCAGAAGTAAAAGAAGCTGATCGCTTAGCAATGTACGTCGACTTGTCGCGGTACGATCTAGGCGACGGACATAACTCATATAACAAGGTTCCTTTTTATTTGTTGTTCAGTCTTGGGTCCTAAAAGCTGAATGTCCCGTGTCAACCTCGAGCTGCGAGCGCTTCAAGGGGCATCTTCTCGATGCCATCGTAGTAGTGGACTATTACCCACTGCATCCTAAGCGATAGTAGACCTGAGAACCTTGACGATGGCTTTTTGTCAGTCTTCCGTTTGCTTTTCCCCTCTCAAGTCGGACCGCTGATGTACTATCAGTAGAAGGCATTCAACGTTGAAGTATTGGTAGCGGAGATAATCATCAACATGAACTGTTTAAATGAAAGACCGACGCGGCTGTTATTCTCCAGGATGAAGTTGATATAGCTCTGGGGGCAAAAGAAGATTGAAGAAGCGTCCACGGTAGTAGATCGAGGCACAGTGGAAGAGGTTTCGGAAGATGCTCGGAAATGATAATCACTAGTTATGAACCGTACAATGAAGGTTGGGAGACCAAGGTAAGTAAAACTGTTTCATTTGCTCACAAAATCTTAAAGTGTGATGTACCATTATAGTCGGACCATATCTCACCGACGGTTAGGATCCCAAGAATGTAATTGACTCGCAGTTGAGGAGAGAGGAGACGAAGCAAACATAAGTGAATTGCAGGAAAATAGACGACTCAAGGCATTTTTAGGCAACCATCGATCACTATACGCATATGGTGCTAACCAAACGGAGTTTGTCGATTGTGGTTGGGGTGAGTTTCATACAAAAGTCCGAGAAAAAGTTGTTCTATCTAATGTCTGGGACGCCGCTATTGCCTGTCGCACAACTTCTGTTCTGGGGTATAACGCAATCGTATCTGGAAAAGCAGAGGGAACGGGACTAAGTGAAATCCTGGGTCAAGGCTCCATACGCCAAATTGATGCTGGGCTCATGCTCGCTGCCCGATAACAATCAGTCTCTCTTGTATTACGATAGCTCATGACGGCGCATTATGGATTACCACAAGGAGGAATTTTGCATCTAATAAACAGCGTTAGCATAGATTGAATTATTCTAAAATTTTCAGGCTATGACCGAAAAGAACTGACCTGGAACGATGACTATCTCGTTCTTGCGAGTTCTCAGTCGTAGAAGTTTCACCTCGTCTTCGTCGTCCATCCCTTCCGCAAATTCTCGAGCGCCCGAAACGAATGAGAACACCATCCTCGCCACTTCTTCAGCGTTTCTACCCTCGTTACTTCTGTTGGTAATACCGTCATAGTTAGCCTCGACATTCGATGGCTCAACTGGTTTCCCGACATCGCCGTCTTGAGCCCCATTCCCTAATTTTGGGGGCGCAGAGGCTGCCAGGAGGCCACTGCTGTGAATGATCGATCCATCAGCTTTCGAAAGGACTAGTGTTGACTGGACACCAGGTTTGGAAGCTAGACGTGACAGGTTGTCTAAAGTCGAGGCAGGCTGAGCCTAGTTTAGCATTAAACAATGCCTGGCGGAAATTTATAGACCCACTGTAGCATGTGCCATCTCTACTGCTTTCTCTTAGGGAACACCATGCAGTACTATGTGAATGCAAAGAAACAGGAGGCCTTTTCCACTCTGCAGGAAGGGCGAAGCGTGACCTCCTTCGAAAAGCGCGTAAATACAAAGGCCCTCAATGACGGTGAAAGCTGTGATAGAGCCTAGAAGAAAGTACCAGAATAATTCGTTTTGTTCCCTAGCCAGGAACCGGAGCCAGAGAGACTTCAGAAGATGGACAATGGTCACGTAAGACAGGATAAGAGGGAACGGATCGGACTCAGAGTACGTAAAGGCGTCTTGAGCCGCGCTGTGTAGGAGGCTAGGAGTAGTTAGGAACCGATCCCGAGTTGTATAGCTGATGTTGAGGAAGTGTTTGTCTCCATAGAAATTCATCGCTCTCGCTACTTTGTGTCCGCAGATCCTTGTAGGCTCGTCTACCTTCCCATCTTCCTGACTTATTGACGAGCAAACCCCACGATGGGTTCAAGCGTGAAGAAAAAGAAGGACAAGAAGAAGGACTTCCAGGTATGTCGTCAGCAGTGGTGGTTCGTTCACCCAGCCATTAACCGAATTGTCTTAGAAACCAAAGCTCAGAGTTGGGAAAGCGCGGCCAAAACCGACCAATTTTACAGACACCAATTTCAAGTCTAAGGGTTAGGTTCTCAGACGGGGATCTGTTGAGTATGTAGCTAAGTTATTGCACCAGGCATCGTTCTCAATCAGCAATCCCTCAGCACCACCGCCCCCTCCACTACTGCCCAATTCTCGCACCACTTGTCATTATTGTCATCTCGCTCGGACAGTCAACGCAGGGATTCCCTCAGTTATCTTGCAACTGCAATCGCGACACGGCCTGTAAACGCACCGTTGCAGCAGCCCGCGAGCGTTATCCTACCAAAGCTCCTACCGCTCATCCTTGACGGCAGCAACAGCGTCCGAGCACAACTATTGAAATTGCTTCGCACACTTCCCTCCCACGATGTCGAGGAACATGTTGACCAGCTACTGCTTTACCTCCGTGCAGGCACTACGCACTTGGCAGCCGACATACGAAGTTCCGCTTTGGATATACTAGGATGGGCGTTGGAGAGCGCTGGTCAAGAGCTTGTCTCATGCGCTGGTGGCTGGGTGAAGACGCTGAAATGCCTGCTGGCAATGCTTGGCTGGCAAAATGAAGCTTCAGCCGCGGCTTGGTCATCGAGCAAAGCGTCCTTTGGAAAGGCGGGCACAGAGGGCAAGGCACTTGTGAAGGGCCTCAATACCCTTGCAGCAATACTAACGGCCGGCCTTTTATCTCCAAAAGAAGATGATTTGAAGAGCTTGGAGGTTGTGGGATTTCCCTTGTGGCATGTCGAACAACATCTACTATCTAAAAGATCGAGCTGTCTAGCACATCTCAATTTATTCGGGGCACCGAGGGACGAAGAAAGCGAGGTCTACGAGGATAGAGAAGACAGACAAGGGATCTTCCATCTAAGATTCCAGCAGGCGGTTGGAAAAGGACTTGAGAACGCCAAGGGAGAAGGAGGTGAAGTTGGTCGAGCCGCTGCTGGTGTTAGAAAGGTAATGGTGGAAGGTATGAAAGATTACGAGACGGGTTGAGTTTTGCTTTCTGAAGGAGTTCATCTAAGACACCCAACAGAGTCGCTGCTATCGTTTCATCTATACCGCTGATTCGATACATATTGGAAAGAAATAAGCATGCGTTCAAAAGGAGCTGGCCCCAGTTCTAGCCGAGAGAACGAGGTGAGAAAGAGAGGAAGGTGGAAGGATTTTAGCGCAGTGGGATACAGTTGTATAGACAATGGGCGGGAGAGTATGACCCTGGATGGGCGATATGAGGAGAGACTATCAGTTGAGAGCATGAGGTAAATCAAGACCGCAAGGTGTAACAGATTCGCCGCAAAACCTAGTTCATGCTGCATTGCAAAGATCTGTCTAGTACATCAATTGTGTATCCGCTCCTTGAAGAACATCCTCCTCGTGAATGTGAATCCCCCATTGAAATATCCCACAATCTTCAAAAACGACTTTTGCAGCCCGGAGAGAGGATAGAGCACAGAGGACAGGCTGAGGAAATGGCTGCAGAAAACGCATGGAGAGGCTCACTATGCCATGTAGGTGCTCGGATCCACTCCACCCTCTGGAAATTCTGGCAGCGCCACCTCAAATCTCTTCTCAATCGACTTCAGGACCTCCTGGTCCGCCTCACTGCTCACAAACGTAATACTCACCCCTCTCCCTCCGAAGCGTCCTGCACGACCAACGCGATGTAGGTAGGAGTCGGCATCGGAGGGGAGGTCGTAGTTGATGGCGAGGTTGATGCGCTCAATATCGATGCCACGACCGAAGACGTCGGTGGCGACGCAGATGCGCTTGTTGAATTCTTTGAATTCCTTGTAGCGTTTGATACTAGACAGTTTTTATGAGGCTGGTCTCACCTTTAGTGTGATCGTGAAGGACTTACCGCTCTTCCTGACTGACACCGGAGTGAACTGCAATACTAGGGAAATTGCACTCTCGAAGCAGTTTGTCCAGTTCTGTTGCTCGGAGGGTGCTCTTAACGAAGATGATGACTTGGTTGAATTGCATTTCGTCCAGCAGCTCGTTTAGCTTCCGGTTCTTCTCTGATTCGCTGAGCTTAATGTAATATTGTTGCAGACCTTGAAGAGTGAGCTTAGTGTCGGCGAGTTCAATGTCAATATAGATTTCTAGAGGGTTCTGCATAAATTTCTTGCAGATTGGACGAATCTCTTCGGAGAGCGTAGCGCTAAACATCATGACTTGCTTCTGGGTAGGCGTGGCTCGGAAGATATCCTGGACGTCGCGGCGCATGTCTATCATATTGGCTCAGCTAGAACTCGGGGGCAGTATGGTGGAAGTGTCATACCTATCTGGTCCAGCATCTTGTCGCATTCATCAAGGACAAACATCTTGACATTACCGAGGCGGAGCTTCTTCTCTCGTACAAGAGCGTTCATTCGACCTGGGGTCGCAACGATGACGTGGGGATGGGTGTCCTTGTTCGATAAGATCTCGAGATCCTTCTGCATGGGAGTTCCACCGTAAAAGACCGCCGTCTTCACTTCTGGCATGTACTTGGTGAACCGAGCGTATTCGTTCTTGATCTGGTATGCAAGTTCTCGGGTGTGACACATGACGAGGACAGAGCATTCGCCTTGCACAGGCTCGATTTGCTGGAGTGTTGCTACCACGAAGATCGCGGTTTTCCCCATACCAGATCTAGCCTGGCAGAGGACATCGCTTCCGAGGATCGCTTGAGGAAGGGCAACTTGTTGGACTGTAATGAGACGATGCCGAGGTTAGATTTGTTTCGCCAAAAGAGGTAGAAAGATGCCCAATCCATCTCAAGTCCGTCCATCTTGCAGTGATACAATAGTGGATAGAAGGCTCGCAAAACTCTGTCGAAACCAAGCAAACATATCGTGCAGCTTAAAAGGAATATGAGGTAATCTTTTAAGACAAGCTGGACGCACGCGCAGGCGGCCTCGGAAGTCTCTGGTATTGCGTCCTTGAAAACATCAATCATTGTGATCATTAAAAACGATGACAAGAACGACGAGATCTTCTCGATGCGCCATCGATTCGATGATACTACCTGCAGGCGAAATACAGCGTAGCTAGATCCAAAGAGACTTCCTCGAGCCGCCTGCAAACCCGACGGCGTAGCGGAGCGAGCTTTTTCTGCAAAGATGGACGGACGGATGGACGTGGCAGGCACTAGGAGGAGCTTGGGGGAAAAGTTATGACTGACCCTCCGATGGATGCTCGAAACCGCAGTCGGTGATGGCCCGGGAAAGCTCTGGCTTCAACAAGAAATCTCGGAACCCAGCCGTGTTGAGACCCACATGGCCTTTACCTCCGGACACCTTCATATCGCCCGCATTCACGGTGCCATTGGTAGCTGCGGTTGCTGGCTCAGTAGCCGCTGCCTCATTTGTTTGGAGCTCCTCGTCCGAATAATCGATAAGGTCTTCTTCTGCCGACATTTTATTGAGATAGCACCGCTCAGGCTGTATTCAAGTGAAGGATGATTCGAAAAGGTGGTCAGGTAAAAATATGTTCAGGTTAGGCGGCAGTAGTTTGGTAGCGGCAAGATTAAGGTACTGCTTGCGGACTCTGGTAAACCAGATATTTGGCGAAATTACGACAGAGATTGGTTGCAGAATACGGACGGACGAGCTTCGGATAGAGAAGAATATGACCGCAAACAGATGAGATGTGATGGTGGCTGAGAAGGTGAGGAAGCATGGAGGGATTCGAAAGAAAGGTGAACAACTGAAACTCGACAAGCACTAGTCCTATTGCGGCGTGCCCGTGTCCCTGGGCAGTTGTGAAATTGTAACACGGTCTTCACCTTCCAGACACCAAATCCTTCACACGAAATTACCGTTGTTCAGTTCCGTCATCGACCAGCTTGATGGACTCTATGAATGGTGTTCCATGACGAAGTTCACTCGAAAGGCCTCGAAAGGCGATTTGAGTGCTCCCCAGAAACATATAAACTCAAGGATATCCTATCTTTATCAAGCTGCTACATATTTGATCAACAATTCGATCGGTCAACAGAGGATCCAAACCGTATGCGCGAATATTAGGAAAGGTTCTACTGGGCTAAACGATGGCCACCGGCAAGGCAAATCAGTAGCAGTGTATGGCTCTGAGTCCCCAGAAACCAATGTGACCAGTGGAGAGGTGTCCACCCTTCCTATGTCCGACACGGTCGGATTACCTCGTCACCTTTTATCACATGTCCGCGCCGTGTCTAGGAAAAGCCAAATTCGGCTCTCCCCTACAATAAAACAATCCATTTGCAAGCGGTGTGATGTCCTGCTCGTGCCGGGCTCTACATCAACGGTGCGAACGGAGAACAGAAGCCGTGGTGGCAGAAAGCCTTGGGCCGATGTCCTTGTGGTAACCTGCAACCTTTGTGGGACTACCAAACGCTTTCCTGTTGGAGAAAAACGACTTCCCCAGCGATTGCAGAGATCCAATGAAGCTGGTGGACGACTTATGCAAGACCAAGTTGCTCATGTGGACAATCATGGCCAAGCGCAGGCCACGGCTGAGGAGCTGCCGGGAGCTACACCCTAAGTCTTATTACGCTTAGGAATGCCGGCCCTGCTATAGCAAAGCCCTATCTGGCACCAGAGCCATATCAGATCCCATCATCTCGTAGCAGACTAGATGAACTTTGTGGAGCTTGATGACCCACAGGTACTCAGTAGGTGCATGTACCTGAAGACGAACGCTAACCCAACCTATAGAATGCATGAATACAACCTCCAACCTCCAACCTCCAACATCATATAACTCATTGCTTCGGGTATTTGGAAGTGGTGGTGTCGCTTGGGCCACGGTATAGGCTGCGGAAGGTGCATTCCATACCTTCAGGTAGTCTAGCTAGCTACAGCTACGGGAAGATGAATTCAATCCAACTTCGCTGGCCTGATCATGACATAATGGGGGTGGATCCCTTCAAGTCCATATTCCGACATATCCATATCGAGGGTCTCCACGTCCTTAAAACCCATGCTGAGGTACAACCGATGACCCGCGGGAGAGCCCTCCAAATAACAGAGCAACCCAGCTTCATCTGCAATATCAATACCCTGCTGCACCAGCATCTTTCCTGCTCCTCTGCGGTGGTGTTTCGGGTGAGTCATCAGCATGTTCAGCACTACAAAGAATGCATTAGAGCATCTCTGAATCTGAACTTGCTCACTCGTACTCACAGCAATGCGCCTTTCCGCCCATAACCCTCTGCCTTTTCTCGATGATACCGAACATGAATGCATTCGCCGCTTTCACATTTGTCCCTTCATCCCATTCTCTTGTCTCCTGCTTCTTCCACTCGCTCTCCGGTCTCTCGGACTTATACATGTCCCATCTTGCAAAAGCGATGATCTCATCGAGGTCGGTGTCGACAACCTTCATGATCAATGATGAGGTGTTCGTGAGCATTTCTTTAGTCCAGCGTTCGACCGAATTGGTTCTCTGCTTCGGTCCAGGGGTTTTTGGGATCATAATCCGATCCCATGGATCCTCGGACAAAGCAGCATACATCACTTCGATCATCCGGTCTATGTCCGTCTCAACAGCTTTATCGAGAACTAAAGGCATGACCTGGCCGCTCTGAGTTAACTTCTTCTGAATACTTAATAACTTGTATGAGACAAGAATGTTTCTACAGATCTTAGAAAGCTTCTACGACGCGCTTCGGTGTGAGTCATAGAAGGCACCCTTATGAGGCGCAACGTGTCAACGCGAAACAGTCCCTTATCTACCTAAAGTACTCTGCCGCGTTTCTCGCTTACCGCATTCTTCCGTAAGCAACCCTGGCGTGCCTGGGAATGGAAGTGATTAAAACACCTCCGTCAGGGAGAAGTTGCTGCGCTACCGCTACTTCACCGCAATCGATGTGTTCGAGCTGGCACATAACATCCACTCTTATATCTCCGCTAAGGTACCACAACCCGATGCATAGCTCTATCTTCGCTGTATCAGCCTGTGCTTGCATATTTCTATATTTGCCTTGGCTTTACAAATTCTATTCAGGTACCATACGTGTCTTCGCAGATGTTGGGTCCTGGGATACCTGTAGCTAAACAGTTTGGTATTGCCCACTTAGTGGCACAATGGAAGAAACTGGAATGGATATACGTCTGGGTGGATAGGGTGTATGGGTTCAAAAGCAGGTAGAGTAGTGAAAGGAGGCATCGGGGTATCGCCGGGAGCCATGTTGACACAGTCTACATGGCCAATAGTACAGATGGGTGCCTAATATGCGGAGATGCTGATCTTGACTGAGATCTCAGATGGCATGACATGCTGAACAATATCGTAGGTCATCCTGCTGTTTGAATTGTCTCTGACGCGCTCCCCACGTTCTTTGCGACTCAGCTTCTAATAACGTTAGGCATGCTTGCTCTACTTCTCAAATGTGACCTTGAGCTCGTCAAGTAGTTGAAATGTTTTAGTGAGGGCGTGCTGCTGCAAAGAGAGCATCCGTTTCACAATCATTGACGACAAATTCAGGACCATCCACACATCATATTGAGCTCACAACAACTGGATCTTATGCCAACCCATACTCTACATTTACAATAGGTACCAGCTGCGCACTTGCCGCCGTCATCCTTTGTCTCCGCGCTCCAGCCCGTTGAAGGCAAATTTCTGGGTTACGCAGATCCATTCTCAAGTATACTGAACATTCTCACATTGACCGCTTTCATTCCAGTGTTCACGATGGCGACATGACTCCCATGCTCATTACCCTCTCTCTCTTCTCTTCCCCACGCCCCCTCACCCTCGCATACTCCCCCCGCTACGCACCTGGCGAACGTTCCAGATCGTTCCCATGAGCGGCTGCACAACTTTCGAACGTCTCAACCGCCCTATAAATGCTCCGCACCAACCTACCAAAGACTACCAGCGAACAAACCCAGATCTACCCCACCAGAAGACCCCAAACCCGAAACGAGCCCGCCATGACTGCTTTACAGCAGCCCACCACTTCTTACGCATGAAATGTCAGCAGCGGTATTGTTGCCGTGCCGAGTTGTACCCCAGCGCCCGGTTTTAGCCGTTTGTGGGAGGAAATTCAGCATTGGTGAAGAGAAGGGGAAAATTGGGATTCCAGAGGAGTCTGCGGTCTCAGTGAGGCGCGGTCGACAAGATCAAGTTTTTGTATCAGTGAGCTAGGCTCCCGGGCTTTGTGGTGCGAGCTTTTGAGAAGATAAGTGGTTTGAAGTTGTGGTGGTAGATACCCAATCCGTCTAAGCAATCCCAATCTGCTTTATGGCTTTGTTCTGATCCCTGTGCGCCATTACTTCCATCTCAGTAGAGAGTGTGAATTGGATATTCTTGGTCAGTCTTAAGCAGAACAGTTCATCCATTTTCCCTCATGCTTATCATCACCAACGCTGACCGATATCACACCCCCAACCTTCCTGTTTTGTATTCCATACTTTACCCGCCCAAAGCAGATTACTACACGCTCCTGGACTTGCACTACAAAATTCCTATCCAACACCGCTTACTTCGCCTCCAAAATTCCACCCCTCCCTATCGATAGATTCCTTTTTCCTTTCCGCTTCAAACCGTCCTAAGAGAGTTGTCACTAATTTGGAAGCCCCCTTTGCTCGAATCTCTTTTGTTTGGTTCCCCGCTTACCAAATTACTGCAACGAATAAACCCTTCCATCTTCCTAAGATAAATGAGTCAATGAGGAGAAGTTGCTGGGATGGTACATGCATGGTGGTGACTATAGCTTGAGGGCAGTCGCTTGAATGGAGGAGAGCAGGAGTTCTTGGAGGGGGAAGGGTTCTTTAAACTTTGGATGCTCGAAACGGGCATTCTATCGGAGCTAAGGTGAAGGGGTATGCTGCCTTCGGATGTTGATGTTGGCGGTCACTCATGAGGCTAGTGGGAGGCCATAATGGATGGCGGAATGGCGGGGTTGTTGGGGGGAGTGAGTTCATTGACTGCGGTAAGAATATGTTTATGGATGAAGTTATTAGGGGTTGGGGAGTGGGGAGTGAAGAGAGAGGCAAGAATATCACATCTTTCTTCCTTGTTAATGATGCGGTTTTGCCTATTTCTCGTTTTCTAATGATGGCGGAACGGAGACATTGTCGAAAAGACTCTCACATCTTTCAATCAACTACTACCAATCTCCTCATCGTCCCCTCGTACCAAGGCCAATTCCATCTCTGAACCTCCCGCCTATTCATCTAAACCAA
>JAABUP010007177.1_pt1 | contig 15173 bp, 13 predicted proteins | sample 5559201 | NCBI WGS metagenome assembly JAABUP01 (sample SAMN10711887, study PRJNA513373) | rock metagenome | isolation source: Antarctica rocks | place: Antarctica
GGGGATCAGTTTGAGGTTTCCGAGGTTTGTTAAGCGGAGGGACGATAAGAAGCCGGAGCAGGCGACGGGGAGTCGGATGGTGGTCGAGATGTATCAGAAGCAGGAGAGTGTGGCGAAGAATAAGGGGCCGAGCGTGGATGATGATTTCGAGTATTGATTTGTATGAAGCGCGGCTTTTGTTGCGGGGGATACTGCGGGCTAGATGGCCGGTCTTGATCAGACTCGCTGTGGAGCTCACACGATTGCCCAGCAACACAAGTGATTGCGCTTTGGACGTTCATTGTGCTAGCACCAGCAATACTGGCTGACCCGTTGCAGTCCTGCAGGATACAAAGTACGCAGCAGCACCATTCCTCCCGCTCACAACCCCACTCCGTACGATCCCCTACCAGGCCGTGTCAGGCTGAGCATCGCCTCCACCTCCACCTCCACCACCGCCTGCACCCCAATTCCCCGCAGTGCCTTGCCTACCACCTGCTGCTGCTCCCCACTCCACACCAGCGTTATTCTGTTGCGCTCCCCCCGCATTCCCATTCCCATTCCCATTCCCATTCCCATTCCCATTCCCATTCCCATTCCCATTCCCATTCCCATTCCCATTCCCATTCGCACCCCACGCATCAGCCCCCGTCACTTTGCCCAGCTTCTGCGCTAGCATGTCAGCGAACGGGTCTGGTCTACCAGGCGCCGCAGTCTTCGTATCGTTAGTAGCGTTCTTATTCCACCAATTTGTTCCGGCTGCATTGTCCTGAGGCTGAGGCTGAGGCTGAGGTGGTGAGGCTGCCCAGGTGGTGGGTTGTTGTTCGGTGGTTTGTGGGGGTTGTGCGGTGGTGGTAGAGCCCTAGGTGTTCGGCGGGTTTAGTATGTGAGAGAGGTTTGGCAGGTGTGAGAAGGAAGGGAAAGGGAGGATACCTTTGCGGCTAGTAACTGCTCGATGATCTCGTCTTTTGACAGGGTCATCAATCTTTTTCTCTCGTCATCGGGATCGTCCGAGATCGTGGTGTTGATTAACATTTCGAGCACCTCTAGGTTCAGAGTTCAAGCCTCAGCAATCTATGACTCTCATCTTGTGAGATTTCAAGAATATGTACACACGTACCTTTCGAGCGATACTTGAACACAAACACCGCATACGGCTCCTCCATACTATCCATGTACCGCGGCGAATGCACCTTGTGCGCATACATCGCGCCCGGGCCCGGCTGCACTTGGTGCGAGGTTTGTTTCTTGGTTGCGATTTCTTCTGGGACGGAGTATAGTGGGTCTTCGTCGACGATGTAGGCGTAGGCGGAGGTGGAGGCATCGGAGCGTTTGCGGGAGGTGTTGGGTTGTTCTGCTGGTGGGGGAGAGCGGGGCCTGTTCCAGGCGGACCAGTAGGTTTTGATGTAAGGGTTCGTGGATGACGCTATTGAGGGGACGCGGGCGTGAGCGACTGTTGGTGCGTGAAGAGGGGGTGCGGGCGCCGGCTGGTGAGAGTGAGTGACGAGTGGAGGAGATGGTTGGGGTGGTGGTGGAGGGGCTTGTTCTTGCGTAGGACTCGTTACTGGTTGTCCCCAGGCTCCGGGCATAGAGGTCTGCTGGTGGTTTGGGCTGCCTGGTACTGGTGAGTTATGTGCCGGACTGTTATGGAAAGCAGGCCATGCTGCAGTTGGCGCTTGCTGGTTGTTCAACTGATCATTCTGAGTACTGCCTTGATTCCAGTTTCCGACATTTGCCTGGTTATCCCAAGTTGATGCTGCATTGTTGTTGTTGTTGGTTTCAACAACCCATCTTTGTGGTTGGTTGTTGTCCCAGCTGGTTGTTGCATTCTGGTTGTTGTTTTCAGCTCCCCACCCTCCTGCTTTGTCATTGCTGCTACTATCACTACCATAGCATCTACCTTGAGCATTTTTCGAGTTGTCATTTCCGCCTGCGACCCAATCGGTGGTCTGTGCCCTGGCATTGGTGTCGTTTGCAATCCAAGAGGGGCCAGAGTCCTGGTTGTCATTAGGTCCCCAACCCCCAGGCATTTTTTGATTTGTTAGAATGGTAGCCGAGCTGCTCTTCCTCTGGTGCGAAGCATCTGCGCCGTTCCGATCTCCACTACCTCCCAATCCGTTGTTGTTGCCGCCATTGGCCTGCCATTTTCCGTTTACGAACGTAACACCTGGACCATTTGGCGGATACGTAGACGTCTTCAGTTTGGCAGACTGAGTTTTCCAGGCGGTATCAGCTCCACGAAATTCAGGTCCTTGTTTCCAATCGTCATTTCCACTCTGACCTTGGGCGTTCTTAGTCCAGCTGTTGTAGGGTCCTACATCAGGAGCACCGTAGTCAAACAGAGTCTTCCTCGTGGCCCAGCTGTTGGCGGGAGAAGTTACGCGAGCTGGATTGTCTGGTATTCCGCCCCATCCTGAAACAGATTGAGGTGGCTGGTTGACGTTGATCACCACCGCTGGGCCGCCAGGGGTAATGGGTGCTTGGCTGCCATTCCATCCTTTGGTAGCCTCAACATTGATTGCACTACCGGCGGGGGAGTTCATAAAACCGCCTGCACTTGCCGAAACATTCCTGCTATTGCTAGTGAAAGACGGTACTTGCTGGTGCGAAGAACCACGCCTCCCATGTTCCTGGCTATCTTGCCGGCCTGTCTGCTTCCAGTCTCCCTGGAAACGACCGTGAGCGTGACCACGGCTCCTGGATGGCTGCCTACCATGACTTCCATGTGCCGACGCGGGCCTTTGGCCGACTGGATGATAGACGCCTTCATTCTCATTGGTCATAGTATAACCCCATTGTTGTCCATCACCCTGCTTCGGATTTGGTTGTTCCCAACCTCCATCGCCTCCAAATGGCATTGAGATAGGCAGTGGTCCAGGCTCGTCACAAGCACCATCGAAGAGACCGCCTATCATATCATGGTAGAGGTGCGAGAGTGAACCGTCATCCTCGGATGGGGGGTCTACTGGCTTGGTGAGTTCTTGAGCATTGGGGGACTTCTTTGATTTTGCTGATTGTTTGGCTGGTGCCGGTGTCTTTAGCCCTGCAGATACAGCTGGTGTTGCGATCGCTGGTAGATCAACCACCGGCTCTGGGTGACATCTGAGCACAACCACTTCAATTGTACCGAGATGCTCGAAGCTGTGTAGTGCCAGGTCCTTCAGCGCCTGTGCATTACCGGACACTAGACGAACAATTGTCAATCGAGGGGCCTAGACCCAGCAATATAGCAGATCCTCACCAATATTGAGCTTCTCGAATCTCCATTCCTTGCCCAAGAAAGACCCATCTTCCAGCTTCTCTTCTTTTTGCCGGACACGGAAATCAACTTCCGTATACCTCCTCGACATCGTTCCATCTGGGACCTTTAGGTTACGACGGTTACGGTTACATTGGTACACACCGTCCATGTATACAAACATGGCCAGTCCAGGTGCAATGTAACCATTCGATTTGAGGTGGACGCTGAAAGTGGTGGATATCTGCGGTATCGCAACGTAGGTCTGAACGAACCCATCAGAGTATGCCGTGTTGTACTCCCTCAATGCTAGTTCGGAACCTGCCCACTCAATGTTGCAAGTGAGCTGCTTGAGAGTTGGCATATTGACGCCTGCCGAACGACTCGGGATGAGAGAATTCAAAAAGGGCTCAAGTGACGTATTGCCGCCTTGAACGAACGGACTTGACGCCTAGGATCGACGTTCTATGAAGATATGCACATGCTTCAATACATCTGTAGTTTTCTGGGACGAGTTAGTAAATGTGTCCAGCCATTAGGGTGAGATTTGAACCTGTCAGGGACATGGAAGAGGAGAGGAAATAACAGTACTCATGAATAGATAACTTCGTCGTAGATGTCGAAAGCCTTACCCTTTAGTAAGATATGGGAACGCAAATGGGAAATACTATTTCGGTAGCGGTTCGAAGCAAGATGGAAGAAGATCAGTTGGAAGTCAAGATCGTGCAACGAAACCCGCTATTATGGAATTTGAGAATACCTGTCATAGGTTTTCTGCGTAACGTGCAAGTTATGTTATTAGCTTTTGTTTAATCTCCTGCGTATGGCAAGTGTTGTCTTGCGAGAGAGTCTTGAGACGGATGAAATGTGGGAAGATGTTGTTTATTATCAACACAACAATGGCGGCTGCACCGTGAGTGAATCACGGTCCGCAGGCATGACAACACATAGGAACTTCGAATTTTAGAGGTGAACCTTCTTGAGTTCAATCCCTTTTAAAGACTATGGGTCTGATTGCGCTTCCTAAGTTTGTTTGTGGATCCAGAGCAGAGAGTGATTGCACGGGACGTGATGTTCGTTCAACGGAAAGTATCAGTTGGGGCAATGAGCTGTCACTCTGCGGTAGTCAGCCTTCAGTCACAGTGACAGAAATATGTAGCTTCTTCCTCGCAAGTTTCCTTCCCATTGACATTAGGGCTAAAAGTTATTCTTTGCGCCGCTCCACAGCTTACTGCTCAAGTCAATATCTTCAATAACGGGAAGAATGTCGTTCATTCTGAAAACTGGCATGGAAGGCAGTGTTTATGTTCACATGATGAGAAGGCTTCCTTGATTGTGTAGGTTCTCTAGATCTCCATAACTGTCAATCAAAGGTGTGATACATGTCTGACAGCTGTGAGCTGCGAGATTCGACACAAGAGGAAAAGCAATGACCAAATCTGAAAGTGTCTCAGACAACGGTCATTCATGTATGACGATGCAAGACCTTATTATCTCCACATCTCTAGCATTCTACTTGACTTAACATTGCAGCATTTTGTATCAGTGTTGAATGCTCTGAAGACATGATGATATAGATGAAAGAAGAGAACAAAAAGTAATCCATTGGCGGTAGTGCTCAGCCGGCATTACTAAGACAGCTGCTGAGTCATCCTGTATTGGGCTTATTTGATACCCGCTGAAAGTGGATTACCTTAAGCAACAAACTTTGACCTAACTTATCTTTTCATCTTATGGCGTCCTCTACCCATCAAGCAGGACCAGCCGCAATACTAACCATGTCCGCTTCATTAGAACACTAAGACAGAAAGGCTTACAATATGTGACAATGGCTGGCTTCATTCATGCGTTGCGCGCAACCTCGTGGAACGCCACTCGCCAGCCGCAACATCATATTCGTCCGAGACTGTAACAGCTGTAAGCTCGATATATGCCCCTGATCAAGATCTCGATCACAGCAGAGGTTGAGTTGGGGGCCGTCATAATATTTGCGCTTCATTCGTTGCTTGTGCTGTCCTCTAATTTCTCCCCAGCTCTGTTGGCTTTTGTTCAAGAGCTTTCTGTATTGTACTTGTACTACTTGAATTTGGCTCCAAGTACTCATTCCAATCATCCGTCGAGTCTCAGCCTTACACAAGCGTTCATTGTATCTTGGCTTGTTCTTCTTGCAGCTTCGCAGTACATTTGTATCCGACACAATCCGCGTTCCGGGTGATGAGGGGGTGTCGATACCGCTGCGAGCGCGAGCGACCAATCAGACGCCCCCGCAACAAGCGATGAATCCGTCAGTACTAGAACTTGAGCAGCTGATCCATTGTAGCGCTTGTCCTTATCACATCAACGGCTTAAGGTAGTTTGCGGCTCTTACTGCCCCTTGGACAGGCAGGCCGTCCGCTACATGTATATCTGCTGTTGGCTCGATTTTTGCAATGGCAGGCATTTTACTCTCGAGTCATTACTTATTCCTAAGGCCTCCAATTCATATCAACAATAAGTGCATTCACCATTTGGATCTTTCGATTTTGATCTTAGTCTCGAACAACTTCTGGTCTTCCAGCGAGCAATTATTAGAGGGGCATCACCAATTTGCATACCGTCTTCAGCATCGGCCTAGCCAGTGACCTCCAGGACAACCGAACCATGAGCAGCTCATCAGACCGCCGCACCCCATCCTTTCTCGGCCGCCTTCACGACCTGTTCCGCAAGCGCAAGACCCAAACCGACTCCGCCGTCACCAAGGAAAAGCCCGCACCATCATCATACCAGCATGTTCCCACGCACGCCGCATCCTCACACCTCGCCACCACCTCGCCGATGACTGTTCGCCAAAGAATGGTGACGTCGCCTGGTAGTCTGCCTTCGGCGACAGGGGCGCAGCACCAGCCTACCAAGACGTTAGCTGAGCAGGCGGAGGAGATGAGAGCACGAGGGAGGCAGCGTACGGAGATCGTGGTAGGAGGGCTTGAGGAGAAGTCTGCTTGAGTGTTGTGTTGCGCGCACGGTGGGCGTGTGCTGTCGTTGAACGAGGCATCTTAATATCCTTCCGCTTCCGGGCGAATGAGGTTGTCGCTACGCGGTCATTCATGGACCGGCAGTGACAAGCATAACCACAGAATTTCACTGCTACTCCTGAAGGCTTTGCTGTTTCAGGATCATAATCGGAGTTGAGGGTTCGCGACAAAGGAGCGTTGGTAGCTTCTATTCTACGACAGAGGCGTAGCCAGTCTCGGCGTTTCGCGTCACAGTTTTGGGATTACCCATCGGAAGGTTTTCCCATGGAGACTATGCATCGTGGTTACGGTTTCATGAGGCTAAGGCCAACAGGAGTGTACATTGATTGTATAGCTATGTGGCCTTCCTGATAGACGATTGGGATTTATAGAGTTTAAGCTCACTTCATTGCGGCTGATTGAAGGAACGTCCAATATCTGAAAGTGTCTGTAGCTTGGTCGCTTCGGAGTGCCAATGGAGACCTTGGGACTGCTGTTATAAGGCGGAAATCCCCCGGTACTCTACGTCAGGGTCCCTGCGTGGAAATAAAAACCACATCATAGGTCGTCGACCTCGGCATGTTTTTCCTCGCAGCTCGGCTAGTGTCGGGAGAAAGGGCAGACCTCAAGGCAGCTTTGCTCCACAACAAGGTCGACTCGGAAGCACCCTTTCCTCAACACTTAGCCGCTACAATCGAACACACTTCGCATAGGTAGTCCCAATTCTGACAATGAGGCTGTCCGCACAGCGCCTGCTCCAATCACCTCAGGAATTCCTGATCATGTGCAATAATTCTGAAGCACCCCGCTTTCTCAAAAACTGCCAGAGAACCAGGACTGCCAACGCTCAATCAATCGCAAATGACAGACCCGTTGATTTCAATCCCTTCGAAGCTTGGGTAGCAACGGCCCTAACCTCACGGTACCCTATTGTCGGGTCCCTGGGACGCCACAACCCCTCTCCAAAGGTTCACCGCCTCGCACAAGACCAATGCTACCTTTGTGATGCGGCTCGGTTGAGGTTGTCCTTATTTATGCTCCATCTCTTCGTTGTTGGTTCTGCAACAGGTAAACTATCATAAGGTAGCTTCTGACCCTAGCTACAACCACTGTAATTCCACTTGGCTGGGATCGAGGCTTTAGACGCTAGCATACTCGTTCTTCCAACATTATCCATATCAGTCTCTAGACATTCTGATCTTTGCTTTTTCGTACAAATTGCTTCGTATTCCATATATACTTCTTCTCCATCACGCAGCTGTATCAATGTATGTCTTAATGGCACCTTGATCTACATCTCCTGAAGGCTGCCGTGCTGACACAACCCCGTCATCCATAGTGTTCCTTGCAAATATGTCGCCTCACCACACGCCGACAGACAATGTTGATATACCAGAGAACTTCTCACCAGACCGCCCTCCTATCCGCAACGAGACAGTCTGCAGCTGCAAATGTTGCTGCGCAGGCTGCATGTGCTACAACGCCGACGGGGATACTTCCACCTCGAATTTCACCGATGGAGGTGGTGGACAAGAACTCCACTTTGAAGACCTCGTTGCTCGCCTCAACGAGCTAGACCTTGGTGACAACGCGCACCACGAAGGCATCAGCAGCACTTCCTCCAGTGCCTTCCACTCCATGCCCTACCAGGCCTACTCCATCGACTTCATCACCGATTTCAACGCCGACGCCAACGCAGAAGCTACCGTCACCCAATTCCTTCATGATCATCGCCTCAACCACTCCGAGCGGCGCTTCCTTGCTGACCTCTCAAACTTCCACAACTACCCTCCGACCCTCGATGATATCATCGAGCCGTCTTTCTTTCGTCCACATAGCCGCAGTGCCGACTCCGTGCTCGCCAACCCGAGTACAGGCGAGCACAGCATGATGAGTAGCATGACATCTTCGATGCAGCTCAGCATGCGTGGGGTTAGTCCCGGCTACTTCACCACTGGCACCGGCGGGTGTTTTCAAACCCATCAGAATAATTTCACTGCCCGACCGCTGGAATTGACGGAGCCGCTGCAATACCAATATCGCTGTGGGCATGGCGTTGTATGTGCCAGGTCGCCGTTGGCGAGGGAGATGTTTGTTGAGGATCGGTGCTCGGAGTGTGATGACGGTTACGATGAAGAGTGACGAATTATGAGGAGTTCCTATCGACAGCTACCATGATCCACGACAGCATAACGAATCTTCTTTCTTAGCGATCAGTACGGCGGCGAGCTCTCTGCTTCTCACTTCGTCGGTTTCTGTCTTTCTACTGCTTAGGCGTTTTGGTTCTGGCTCCTTTTCGTCGGTATACCAGGCTTTCCACATGTACAAGTACTGTATGTCCTGTCCTTCTGCTGCTTTGGCGTTCTTATTCCGAGTCCTTCCCAGGTGGTATGTATACCAGGCGTCCCACATGTACAGATACTGTACTGTACTGTATGCGCAACGATGTATCACTAGACAAGGACCTGCAATAAGCCGACGTTTTGGCCGCGGTTGTTAAGAAATTTCCCTGGTTGGGCTTGATGCTCGACGAAGCACGTGCAAGACACAGAGCCATGTGACTTCTGCTACCGAACTCTACCACCATGCCATGCCATGCCCCAGTACTAATTGCTACCAAGACACGGTCAAATTCCCAAACGAAATCCCCTGACTCCTTGGTACTCGTACAGCAATTCCAGAAACGAAGAGGCTCCGACAAGTGTCGTAAGGACGAGTCGAACAGGAACTGAAAAGTATTACCAAATTGCCAAATCCACCGGGATGACGATTAGTATACCGTATGTAGAGTACAGCAGCCTAGGAAAGGACACCCTAGCGACCCGCCCCAACGTCACTCTGTCGCCCTATCCAGACCCATCTGGGCCCCTACTCCACCCGCCCAACCATCTTCATCCTCTCCATCACATCCAAGATCGGACTGCTCGACCGACCCCATCTTTCTCCCATGGCAAAACCGCACCTGATTTACCCTACAGTCAACATTACGGCCACGAGTCCGGCCTGAATGGAATGGCGTTGCACAAGCTCGCCGGTGATTGTTTGGGGGTTGCTGGATGGCTTGTGAGATGCAGCATTGGATAGAGTGTCAGGGTCCTGGGTATTGATTTGTGTGGAGCAAGAGTCGAGGATTAATACCACGTCTTGATCGTCGATCGAAGGCACTGCCGATCGGTTGGGAGAGGTTTGGGAGGATCCGGACGTGGATGACGAAGTCGTGGGGCAAGCGTTCAGGAGCCTTGGTGGGGAGACTTACATACATCGGGTTACATAGGCACGCATATGTAACCGGGTTCAGCTGAAGCGGTGTGTGGACCCAGCACTCTAGTATAAGAAGTCGATGCCAACATGTCGCGACGCGGTTTGATATATGATGGTATGGAAGAGGTCAGACGAGAGATAGAGGCACCTCGTGCGTGACAGGGTTCGACACTTTAAGAGGACCGGTCAGGCACCATGCACAGGTAGAAGACAGGATTGAAACGAGAACGCCGTTGTTGATTTGACGGATAGAGGCTCACCTGTCGGGTTGGTGGAGAGGATGGCGGCGGCAGAGCTCGTGGTGATGGCACATGGCGACCCTCCGATGGAGATGGAGGAGGGCAGGAGGAGGGCACAGCGAAGTATAAAGTCGGGGAAGACGATACTGCGGTGGAAATAGTGGTGCTTTCTGCGTTGACGATGGCTGCCAAAGCCGCCGAGGCCGCTGCGCTATGTGCATGCTGGATGTTGTGATGGCTTTAGGCCTGGGTGTGGAATTTGCTGTGAGAGATCGGGGGTCGATGGATTGTGGTCGTGCTACGTGGTTGCGGTCTGAGGGCCAGTGTTGATGCTCGAAAAACTATAGAGGAAGAGGTTCAGGAATACTGCGGTTGACGATGCCGGCCAATGCAGACATATCAGTTGGAGGGGATATCAGAAGGTCAACCGCAGGATTACTTCGTTTTGATATGCTGCTATCACGCACCCTCGCCATTTTCGTATTTGCATGGCTGTGATGACATGGTGAACTGGCGAGTCGGAGAGCTGCTGCAAAGTCAGGGTTTCCTTGCGTAGCCTAGTCACCATCATTCATGCACCGGACCCTGGCCACAGGAGTCTTCAGCAACCAGTGACTTGCTTCTTCACGGTAATAAATATTCTATATGGAGAAGCCAGCAGGACACTCCTGAGTGGACGTAGATGTTCGTAGGAAGTGTGCAGTAGAGCTAACAGTAAAGTACTTTCGGATGCTGGAAAATTCAGTGACATCAAGCGAAGACGTAGGAGAGAGAAATAAGAGAACCAAGGCTTCGCGTTATACCGAGTCAGCAGGATATCGCCAGGACCCACGGCGGAAGCCAAAGAATTCTTGCAACAGCGGTGCCCGAATGGACCAACACAGCGGAGACGTTCCAACAATAAACACGACTATTGAGATTGCACGAAGCTGAAAGATTGATAGCCAGAGTCCGTTTGCGGTAAGCCGAACTGAATCCAGTAGTTGAGCAATGACTCCAGAGCGTCAGCCTAGTCTAAGCGCTGCCGACGGAATGCCATGACCTGATATGCTGGTCGAGGTAAGGCATATCGCGGTCAACGTAAAGCAATACTTGATAGAGTCAAGCCAGAAAAAGATCAAGAGGACTATGCAGGCTGTACAAAGGATGTACATGTAAGCGGTGGTGCAGTTCTTCGGTGTGCAGTACGACGAGGCGTAGCAGCGATGCTTCCGTTGTCCACAGTACAACGTTTGGGTATCACCTGACAACCGGATGAGGCAAGGGACGGAGCTGTGTAGAAACAGAGCACGCTTTGCTGAGACACGAAAACGAATGTTCCCCCATAGAGAAGAAGTATTTCCCGATGTGTCATTCTTGGAGGACTTGGGGATTCGGAATCCGGGCCGAATAAGGTCAGACACAACATGAAGTATTCGTACCATGTAGATGTAGAGTACCTCTGTGTGGTACACTATAGTATTTCACCGGGCTCGTCGGAGGCACAGGCACGGAGCTATTCGCGCGGTCTTTCTCCTGCAAAGTGCTGTGTGATGTCTCAAGTGCAGAGCGATAATTATTACCGTACGGATAGTATCATCTCAACGGAACGGCAGCGGTCCCTATCTCAAGACTACCATGATCAGTTTGTAAAGATAGACGACTCTTTAGAGTATAATATAAATTTATATTTATCCAGACGTGGGGGCACTCGTGACCTTGGCTCGGGGTGCCCCACCAGACCGGAAGACTTTGTCTCAGGAGAATTTCCCTGGGGGAGCTCGCACGTCATTGCAACCAGAATCAACTTCCTTACTCTGACGGCTATTGTTTGATCAAAAATACCTTTACTGCTGCTTCATTACAATTCTAGCTTTTCCATTGTACACCTCCCGGCAATTGTCTTCTAGTTGCGTCGCTTGCTCCTCTCAACACAGCAGTACCTACGCCAATTCCATTCGACCGCAGGCTTCCGCCAATCCTACTCTATATATCGATCTCTTGAAGCATCAGAGCCAGTTTCGTCTCGTACTCGGTTGCAGAACGACCAAGAGACAGAGCTCAGCCTGCTCTCAGCAACGTACAGTACGGAGCAGTCCGCTTGGTAACCTGTTCACACAGAATCTCTCGTGCCGGTTACCTTTTTTCCTACAGGTCTGTCTGAGCGTACGTCTACAATCGATGCAAGAGAAATTGCAGATAAGTCAATTGGGCCAATGCTGTAGATATATGAAAAGAAAGCGTTGAACCACCGGGCCTCAGCCGCAAATCACTCTATACTACTGCATTCTCTGCCCATTACAACAACACCGTGGACAGCTGTACGGATTCCCGCAGCGCAGGGCACGGAGGCAGGTACAAAGCCTTATTCCAAACGTCTTTCAACAGTCTTCAACCTGCACAAGGTTTACAACTACATCCTCCTTGGACCGCCTTATTCGGTGATTTTCCACTCTTCCGCCTCCGAAACGCTCCAAGTCCAATTAAAGCAGCTAGCAAAAGTTGGAGACAACATCAATAGGGTTAGCATGAAGGAAGGTCCGGGTACTTCATAAGGGTTGGACGATATAGTTGGAGGACTTCCGACTTCCTCCGACTACCCTATCACCCCGCATTCCGACGAATTTACCGCCCTCCTACTCGCAATATTCCACGCACACTGCATCTCTGAACCCTGCTTCGCGGAACATTCTATGGGGTAGTTGTCCGCTGCTGAGAACCGAGGTGGGAAAGCCACGGCTGCGGCCCCTCCACTCGCCATTCTATCTATGTCCACTCAAGTATTGCACGATTCTCAGCACCAGAGATGTCCGCCCCACTCCCACCTCGACGATTCTTGCCACAGCCTGTTGAGACCACCACCAAGAGTAAGCGGCGAAATGCACCTGAGGTCGAGACAATATCGAAGAGCAATAGGGGATTACCAGCGTATGAAGACCCCACAGAGACTGGTGATCCAATCAGAAAGAGACCTAGTCCGCTTCCAATTGAGACAACGACAAAGAGTAATCGGAAAGGTGCAGTGCCAGAGCGTACACCACTTTCCGATGCTCCGCGAATCCGCCAGTTACCGCAGCCCGTGGAGACCACGACAACCAACAGCAGAAGAAAGTTCAGTCCTCAACTCATAGAAACGACGAAGCGGGCAAGAAAGGCGGGAGATGTTGGTCCGGCATTGTTGTCGACGGACAAGATGGAGGTCTTGCCTGGGGACAATTACCATCAGCCAAGACCTCTTAAGGTGCCCCGACCTGGTGCTCTACCACTACCACCTCGCAATACGCCTATCTCAAGCACGAACAAGGTACCACAAGTGCCAGAGTCTCGGTATTCCTCTGCCAACCTTAGCCGCAACACCGCAAGGCAACACTCTTTTCGAGTCCCAGACTTAGCACCTATTCAGTCCCAGCCTGACAGCGAAGAGTCAGAAGGATCCAACTGCCCATCCTTGTCGACATCGCCGTCGGCGTCTTCCCAGGACACCGAGCTCCACAAGCACGTAAGTCGGTTGCGAGAGAGTTGCGATGACCGATTCTCGGGATACTTGCTAGCACTAGCAGCAAGGGCAGCTGAGAAGCAGCTAAGAGATCAAGCAATGGCGGCATATCCCAATGAGACGCGACATGAGCCTGTCGATCATTTCGCCATCGACAGAGAGTCTGATACATCCGACGAGGAGGTAGGTGTCAGCTTACTTCCTCATGAAAGGGGAGACATCGAAATGCTCAGAAGACACTCTACAGTCGACACAGGTTGGGAGATCAAAGAGATGCGGATACATCAGGAAAACCTCGAGCGGCAGGAGAAAGAACTTGAAAACACGGAGCAGGCTGAATTCGGTAGAATAAGTTCAGTAATAGGACCTTTTCGGAACGCACCGCCAGCGCTGAAGCAAGTCGGTCATGCTGGTGATGGATCTAGTGCGCTCAGGAATGTCGCCGGTGCGCAGAAAGCCACCGGCCCCGACCGTATGAGGATTGCTGCTAGTCCGCCCATGTTGGGTAATGATATCCAATTTCCATTGTGCGAGTCGCCCCGGCGGACTCGGTTCGAGGTCGACCAACATCCGTTTCCACAGCAAGGTTCAGGGGCGACCACACCACGAGAACGTAGCGGTCTCTGGACACCAGGTGCATGCAATAGCCGACACGGCTCCGGCAGAGGCCTGTGGATGGGAGTCTGCGCTCTTCCCGACAATGATGGACTGGCTCCTCCAAAGCTAGCACGCACTGGCTTGATAACACCTACCGAGAAGGACGACTCATTCGCAGATATGGACGTCATGGATTTCAGACATCACCTGCCAGCATCACCACCCAATTCTCACCCAGGTTCGAATATGGCTTGTATCGATGAGCTACTTTTTGCCGAGCAAGAAATTCAGCGTGAGTGTAATGACGCTTTCGTGACACAGGTGTACAATTACCTCTCCCTCGGGTATCCTTCTTTGGGGCGAAAATTCGACGATGAACTTTGCAAAATCACAAGCGTTCCGCTGGAGGAGCTTCGACGGGACGACCACTTGGCGAATACCAAAGGATATGTTGGTACCCCAGAAGGTAGCGGAGTCACCCAAGACGGTGTATCAAACGGCCAGTGTGGCCGTTGGCGAGCATTGAAATTATACGTGCGAGAATGGGCACGACAGAAGCCTCGAATGGCTGCATCTCGTGACCTTGATGCCTGGGGGAACCGGGCTCGGAGAGGCAGTTGGGCGATATAATATTCTTACCTGCAACATTTGTCACTGTTTGGTCATTGTGTGATTGATTCGATTCGAGCACTTCAGCGTTGCGTTGCGTCGCATTGCGGTTTTAGATTATACTGGCGCATCGCTTGAGTCCGGCGTGACTTGGGTCCGCGGTGGTGGCAGTGAGTTATTAGGCAGCGGTGACTGCTATTATACATTCATCATTGGTATTGGATGAAGCAAGATCAAATCATGAATATATATATTCCTTCTCGTTATTGATAGAATCTCGTATATAATGTTACAGATAACGGCAATACGTTCTTGACTAACATGATGTCCCAATGTTGTAATTTCATCAAATCTTATCAACAGTCATCTACATACATCCAACAACGATGACACTATGATGGGTATTCCACCCTCACTTCCCTCGCCCCCACCAATCCATCCCACCTCAAACCCCTCCTCCCTCCTCCCTCCTCACCCTCTCATCTCACCCCATCCCACTCGCTCCACCCACCCGTCACCCCTCCCCAATAACATACCGACACCCACCTCCCCCAACCCACACCTCATGCACCCTCCCCCCCTCCACATCGACCCTCTTCCCCACACCCCACGTCTCCTTCCTCGGCGTCGCGTCGTCCGGGTATGTGATTGTCAATTCGCCGCGCAGGATCAGATGCGCGGTGGGCGCGCGGTGCGAGTGGGGTAGGTAGTGTTCGTTTCTGTTTTTTGGGGGGGGGGTTAGTTATCGGGAAGGTTTTGTTCGGGGGAGGGTGGAAGGGAGAGGT
>JAABUP010007179.1_pt1 | contig 15171 bp, 16 predicted proteins | sample 5559201 | NCBI WGS metagenome assembly JAABUP01 (sample SAMN10711887, study PRJNA513373) | rock metagenome | isolation source: Antarctica rocks | place: Antarctica
TACTGTAATTTCGCAAAGTGCTGCGAACAGACGCTTTCAAAGTGGTTTGTCGCACTGTGAGAACCTAAATGTAACATTGATTGAGTACTTTAGATACATGTGTTTAGGTCGTTGCGCTACATGGAAGTCAGGTGTCTGCAAACCTCGAAGACGCATTCGCCACCTTGTTTGACGCCTCAGATTGCCTCATCAAGGTAATCACATACACACCTGTGCTGTGCTGTGCTGTGCTGTGCTGTGCTGTGCTGTGCTGTGCTGTGCTGTGCTGTGCTGTGCCTTTTTGACTCTGCGCATTGACTGATAGCGACCCACCTTTGTGGCACCTTTGCAGCATAAGGCATGGCCCAACACAAACTCGAAGATGCAATTACATGAGCAAAAGAAGTTGTTCTGCTGCAGAACACCAAGAAGAAGTACTACGGTGACAGCAACGAACCAGCCCCTTGGAAATGGTTCAAGAGCGACCCAAACAACCCATACAAGGTCAGATCATGCTGCTTGAGAGCTGCTGCAGAACAGTCTGCTGAGCTGCAAGCATAACCACTGTTTCACCGCTGACTCTTGTCAAAGTGCACAAGCAAAAGTGCTACACTATGATGTTGCCTGAGAGCTGCCACAAAAGAGTTTCTTGAGCTTTCAGCGTAATCACTGTAATGTAATGGAATGCATGTTACCGTGTTTGTTACCATGTTACCATGTTTGGAATGCAGGATACCGTACCAGCAGAGAGCAGCATCATATCCAAACTGCTGGAGGCCAACAACAAAGCCACTGGCACTAAATTCACCCACTTGTACGTCAAGACAAATTGCAAACAAAACGTTCATGCATTTTGTCATCAAAAGAAGTCATGCATATTAGCGGTGACCCTAAGTATGGCAAATGCAAGTCCACGAACGCAGCATTGATGTTTTGCAAAAGAAATCTGCAATGTATTGCTAGATGAAGCTGCTTTGAGCTTTTGTCTTCTGTTTACGGCAGTTGCTGCTGCATTGCAAATGTTGTGCACATTTGGCTGTGTCCATGTCAGCATTGATTGTGTTCTGTTGGTACTACATACGAAGCAGCCTCATGGCCTAGGCTGACTCAGCAGAATGCCAGTATGCAGCCTGCCAGCAATATGGCATTGCTGCTGAGTGAGTGACTTATGTGCAGTGTCATGCAGGCAGATTGCCAGTCAGACAAATCTGATGATGCCGGCAGGGTACGAAACAACAGCCAACACCCTGGCCTTCTGCATTTACCTGCTTGGCCAACACCCACATGCACAGCAGCAGCTGCTGCAGGAAGTTGATGCCTTCAAGGTACTTGCATGCATTGTGTGCAGATCTCCACTCGTATCCATATGTACCTGGCCCTCAGGCGTGATTGTAAGTGAACGCACACATGTGTCTATGGTGTTTGTACGCTTACAGAAAGTAAATGCCAGGTTATTTTGGGCAATTGTTTCTGCTTAAAAATATGTATGGTGACACCCTGACTTTGATAGAGTTGTAGTGCGTGTGTATGGCTGAACAGGTGTGCAACGGCATGCAAGCATGTTTGTTGACTACTTGTCTCATGCCAATCAGTGTGTGCATGCTTGCGGCAGGGTCCAATAGGGTATGAAACCCTGGCGGAGTTCCCATACGCAGCAGCTGTTGTCAATGAGGCTTTGAGGCTGTATCCTCCTGCTGCAGTCCTCTTGAGAATCTCCCTGCAGGATACAAACGCAAGCCTCTTCTTTTGCTGCTACTGTCACAAAACCTCAGAATATGTACGCCATAGTGAGCTGTGACCTTGCATCATTACTGTTGCAGTGTATTGTTATTGTCTTCCTATGGCAAATTTGTTGCCACACAATTTGCATGGGCTGCATGTGCATTGGCTGCTGGCTTCAAAAGCTGCATAGTGCTAATGCTGGAACCATAAGAGGAGTGACTGCACTTGCACTAACACCTTAGTACCAGCTGCATTAGTAAAGTGGATCACACTTGGCAAGCCATTGAGACTATCAGCCAGACAAACTGATTGCAGTGAAGACAGCAACTGGCAACACAGCATGTGGCAATGATGCAGCTGGGAGGGTACCATCTTCCCAAAGGCACGCCAGTGAATATAAACTTGTGGGCCATTCAGCGCGATGAGAGATATTGGCAGGAGGCAGAGGCCTTCAAGCCTGAGAGGTGGCTTGGGGACAAGACAGGGGGGGACCGGACCGGTGGCATGGCATACATGCCCTTTGGTTTGGGACCCCGCATGTGCATTGGCATCAAGCTAGCACGTAAGTTCTGGCGGTACAGTACTTTGCAGCATTGCTCGTAGCTGTGACTGTACACAGTCTCATTGTGCATCATTACGACGCTGACTTGCATGCATAATGGCAGCAGCTTGTGATGGCTTCCTGGATGGCTGCCTGCACCTTCCTGAGTTCTGCTCAGTCACTGCACGTGTCAATTGTCTCTTGGGTTTTGCCTTGCCAAAATTATCTGCTAAGCGACGCAGTTGGTGAATGCTGTTTTGTGTCATGGTAGTATGAGGCGACCTGTGGTAGTTGCCTGACACAATGGTTGTATGTGCAGTTGAGGAAGCCGTCATTGCTCTGGTGCGACTGCACCAAACCTATACCTTCAAGCTACCATGCGACCTGTTGCAGCATGAGTTGGAGGTGCAGCATACATTGACCATCAGTCCTAAAAACGGATTGCCAGTTACTGTGGTACAGCGCGCATGACTTTGACATACTGTATCAAAGTATGTCATCATGCATCAAATTCAGCGTAGGACATTGTCACATGCACATTTACCGAGACAATGCAACAGCTTTGCCCAGCGGAACAAGCTAAGAGCCGTTGCTTACTCTGAGGGGAAGGCCGTACTCTTCATTCTGAAGTGCGTGTCTTTGATTGCAAAGAAGCAGCCAAGAGCTTATTGATTGTGCTGGATTCAACTCAGTACACCCAGGTAAGCACAGGTTAAGACAGCAGCCAGCGACAAAGGTACATGCAGTGTACAAGATACAGTACATGCTGCTGTCGCACAAATCATTTCTACACTGTACACTACTGTACAACAAATCGTAAAGACAACACACTAGATATCAAAAAGCGTTACACTTGCAATTTGGCCAGCTTGTGTAACCTCAAATACAATGCCAGGGTACCCATGAACCATGGTGGGTCCATAGGGACCCCCACCTGCACCCCTAGTATGGATCACTGCTCTGTTACCCTTGCCCAGCACATTTTCCACCTCAACCCATGTGCTGTCAGCTGTCAAGACTGATGCTGAAGCATTGTGTCCAAGACAAGCAGATTCAGAACTACCAGCCAGGCTACTTCCAGCTTGAGCATCTGCCATGGCGTCATTGCCATCATATGATCCTGACCAAGAGCCTCTGCTCTGCAGATCAGCTGACTCATCAGCTGACATAAGCACAGTGTCAGATGCTGCTCCTGTACGTTCAGGCATGATGCCGTTTGGTACTGCTTTTGCAGCCCAACTGCTGGCGTCTTTGCTGTTCTTGCTTGATAGAGCTGCCTGGCCTGTCTCTGCAGCCCCAACTAGTCTTTCAGACAGGGTTTCTGAAGAATTATGGCTGTGTGGATTAGCATAAGGTGCATTGGCAGCTAAGCTCCCAGATTGCACGACAACATGCTGAGCAGGCTCTGAAGACCTGAGCTCAGACTCAGCCTGTTGGGCTTGAGCGAGAGACCGCACAGACTGGGAAAGCATTGCCATGGGATCTTCATCATCCCAGCCTTCCAAACCCACATCCCCAACAGACTCGCTATAATCCCCACAACCAGCAGGTGCTGACTCACCACCGCCTGCCAGCTCTGCCCTCACTTCCTCATCTGGCTGCTGCTGCCCCTGCTGTTCCTCTTCTTCCTGACGACGCTCAACCTCTGCAGAATGGTCCTGTCTTGGCACTGAAGGAGCAACCCCAGTCGTTTGCTGTCGCTGCTGCTGTGGGAATGCTTTGTACTCAGCACCCAAGAATGCGTGATCTGTTTCTTGTGCACCTGGTGGGTATGAAGGTGGGGTGACCTTGCCTATTTGGGGCTCAGGGGGGGCAGAGAAGGGCTCCCCTTCCTGAGTCTGGCTGCTGTCACTGCTATCTGCATCTGAGTCTGCTCTGGTCATGGCCTTGATGTCATCAAGCAAAGCCTGCAGCAGCACAGCCACCAATGAAAAGGTTGAAAAGCCATGTAGCTTCACAGCAACCAGATTGTAGAGACGTCACTATCCAAACATGCAGACCGAGTCTGTGGGTTGAACAAAACAGCATGCTATTACATGTGAATGCAACAGCTATGACAAGCAGACGAGCGCATCACAGTAGCCAGGTTGTAGATGTGTTGCCAGCCAACCTAGAGGCCGAGCCTTTCCTCTTTTTGTGTGGAAGCAAGCCAAGCTATCATATGTACATACAAAAGCAGTGTCAAGCGCATACAACTGCAATTCAGATGCCCACCAGGAACACATGCATGTCACGTCAACATGTCAGACTCTTGTGCAGGCATGTCAGTGTCCCACCTGTTGCACAGCTGCTGGAGCAGCAGGTGAGTAATCTGCACTAGAAGCAGACTGATCTGGGCCCTCTGCTTGCCTCATCCAATCTTGTACCGGCAAATCGGACTCCTGCCGTAACTCCATGTAATCAGGCCGTAATATTGGCTTCCCACCATACAGCACCTGTGCTTCCTGTGACTCATCAGCTTGTCCATCGTGCTGCTGTTCCCAAAAGCCTTCCCCTCTGATGTCATCTCCATATGGACCTCTTGAGTCATCTCCATGTGCAACTCTTGAGTGATTTCCATGTGGACCTCTTGAGTGATTTCCATGTGGACCTCTTGAGTCAGAGTCCTGTTGACTGATAGCATCAGAACTCACGCCATCTTGCTGAAGAACTTCGTGCGTTGTTGATGATGGAGCATGCAGTGTGAAGTGGCACTTGGTGTATGTGCCAAAGCTGGTGTGGTTTGGGAGGTTGGTGTGCAGCACCATCTTTTTGATGCGGTGGGTGGTGCCACAGAACAGCACATCAAGGCCCCTGCAAATCAGGCAAGACAACACCTCCAACCAGACAAACAACCTTTTTGAGCCAACAACCTGCTCTGAGCAAGACAACGCAGCATCGTGTAGAAGCAGAATGCAGCGCATATTTGGGCAGGATAGGGCAAGATGATAAGGGGACAGGTGCAAATACTTCACAGGTATGCATCTAGAGGCAGCGCTGTCAGTTGATGCCGCCCTCGACTGCAGCTGACAGTGTGATCTCTGCTACAGTGTAGCAGCTGCACAGCTCCCTTTCAATTTGCGAGTTGAAATGTTTAATGAAACGTAAAAACGATTGAAATTAATGCAACACTCATCATGTAGTTCAAAATTAAAACAAATGTCATGCCTCATTGCCATACAGGAGCAGCTCTCTCGTCATGAACAGTTGCAGGTGTTTCAATAAGGTCACAAAAGGCCTCGCGCACACACTATGACCTGTGACGACACAGCAGGAAGCAAAGCCAGAGTTTAGACTAGACTACCTGTCAAAATAGTTGTAGAAGTAATCAGCAGGGCTAGCAGGGACCTGCTGCTGGGCACCCCTGGGAATGGCAGACCCCCCCTGGGGCAGGCCAGGGGTCTGCTTGCTGAAAGTTGCATTTGGTGCGCCCAATGTAGACCATGCATCCTATGTGAATCCAGCACAGCATTGTTGCGTTGTGAGGCAGCATTGTAGGATACAGGGATGCAGAGTATTTCAAACAGCTCTCGAGGTTTCTGAAATATGGTGCACAAATGTCAAAGGAGAATTGTGCGGCAGAGGGATCTGCATGATGCATTATGCTGGGAACATGCACCACAAACAGATGGTCACTGCTGGAATGCTGGAATCCAGAGCACACGCTGGGCACAGAAAAACAAAGCGTCCCAGGCGATACCTGGGGACTGTCCCCAAAAGACAGTTGCTGACAGCCGTCGTCTAGTGTCAGGCCTTTCCCAACTCTGATGCCCACACTTGCAGGGGTCTCAAAGTTTGCTGGAGGAATGGCTTGAGCCAGCTCTCCCAGGCTGACTGCTGCAATATGAGCATGATAAGATTAATATGGCTGCCCCTGTCATTGCTTTTCAAGGGTGACAAGGGCATTTTCACAGATAATAACGATGCAATGGCACAGAGGCAGATACAGCATTGGCTTGCAAAATTCTGCAAGCAGCTCAAGACACCTAAGAAGCTGTAAAGATGTGAAACAGGCAGCAGTGTAAAAATGTGATCTCAGCTGCCCAAACAACAGGTAAAACAACATACGCAATGGCCATGAAGCTCAGAAGTTATGAAGCTGTTGCTTGGCACAGTATTTGACTGTGCAAGACAGCAGGTGCATGCAACAAATGCTTTTGTCATGTGTACAGACAGGCATGCACAGCACAGCACAGCAGGCAGACTGGTTTGCCTGCATTGCCAGCGTGGATGCAGAGGCGAGAGGCCACTGGGGCAGTGCCATCAGGGAGGGCCAGTGGGAGTGCCCCGCCCTGCTGCATGTCCTGCCAGCTGGCAGCATGCTGAGATGCAATGGGGAAGAGGACTAGAAGCCCTGGCCAGTGCATGACATAGCACTCATGTGCTGTGTCCACTTGTCCTGAACAGCGGAGCGACAGCCATGAGTATACCAGCAATGACAAAGTCTGACAGTGACACAGTTCATGTTGAGTGCTTGCGGAGATACTGTCATTCCTTGGTTATAACCTGCGACAAATCATCTGAATGCCACAATGGATGAATTGCCAAGTCTCTTACGGCCAACCATTGCAGGTGTCACCCCTGCAACAGCTAGCATGTGGTGCACAGATAGCCTATTCATTCAAGAATGCAGGGCTGCTGCACTGCAGGACTGCTGCAGTGCTGATACACAATGACACCAGCATGCTGTGAAAGCATGGAGCCAGAATGCTATGCTTGTTGCCTATACTTGCACTATCTGGTTTCATGTAGCAGCTGAGTGCACTTAGCATTTGCAGGAAGCTGTCAGGATGATGAAAGCTGTTGGGTGAATGTAGTTGTCACGTGTGTGGCTTGAAGTTCAGCATAAGACCATGGTGGGAATCAATTACAGACAGACCTGGGTAGGTTGGGCCCATTAAGTCATACAGGGTCTCGAAGGTTGGAGGATGGGCAGAGCCGCCGACTGTTGCTGCACCCCGCTTCACCTGTACAGCATAATAGGGCTTTGCAGCATCTCAAACGGACGAGCCTGGCAATTACATGTTCTCGTATTGCAGCAGCAATGAATTATACACACTGATGCCGTACACAACAGTATTGTTGTGCACAGACTGTTTGACACATCTATGTAGCAAACACATGTCAAGTGAGTGAGCAAGCAAGTTGTAAGTGAAGGAGCGAGCAAGTGAGAGAGTGACAAAATGAATGTGAAAGTAGCCTTACCTGCAGTCTTGACAGGTCATACACCTCAATGAGACGCAGCTTCTGGGAGCTGCTTTCAAAAATCAGATGCACCCCATGCTCAGGAAAGTTGAGAAGAATGTCATCCACGCTTGTGGTCTGCAGCAGACAGGTTTGTGCAAAGATGGCTTGCATACATTCAGCACCTGGAATTGCTTGTTGCATATATGTTGCAAGCTGACGTGATTCAGCAGGGTGCTCAAACACAGCCCGATAAGACTTGGCAAAGCTCTTACTGCCAGGCTATCATGCCAGCAGCACATACCTTCTCAAAGTACTTTAGCTCCACACAACCAAAAGTGGTTTGAGCCTGCCTTACAGTGATCAGAGCCTGGTTTATCGAGCACCCTGCACGACGCAATAAAATTTTGACCAAAGCTGCATTGCCACAATTTGCGTGATGTTTACGATATTCAGGTTGCGCTGTTGCGCACAAAGTAAGAAAGCTGCCAGGAGCGCACCGAGGGAGAAACAGCCAAGACCGGTGCCTGGCAGCAGATTCAGCGCCAACATGTTGCTACAGGCACAGCAGGTCAACAATAGGAACACCCACGCAACAGCAGCGGAAGGTTAGAGCACTAACACTACGTCGAGGACACGATAGCTAGGATATGTAATAGGGGACGTTCATATCAGTGTTCGACACAAGATCTTGCGAGTCTTATGTGACCTCGGCCGACGACATTGGAACGCAATAGCGAAGGAAAGGGTTTTTGAGTCACACTGGGAATTGGGCCTAGAGAGCTTTCGCAGCAAGTATCGGAAGTGCAGCAAGTATCGGAAATGCCGTTTCGTCTTTCGAACCGCATCACCGGCAAGCGTGTTTGTGTACGTGGTGCGAAACATTATGCCACTGTTCCAGAAGGCCCTTGTAATTGCGCAAAGGTACGCCAACCTTGCAAAGCAGGATTAACAACAAGTTTGTATCAAGTTGTTTAACGGGCTTCAACACTATCAAGCCTGACTATCAAGTTCAAAAGCGCATCGGTGTTGGCGCGTTTGTAAACACATCTTGCCGTTTCATATTCAACAAAACATCCAGCAAACGCTCTAGTGCGGGTACGCTCCGGGTGGTGCAGGCGTGAAGCACGGCAATCATGGCAGCTTTCGATCTAACAGTGCGCTTCAGAAAGAAGGAGCATGCCATACAGCTGGCGGTGGACCCCAGCACTGAACAGGTTGCCAGTGCAATAGCAAGTGTGACTGGCGCTGCTGCCGAGACTATCAAGTTGCTCCTCCCTGGAAAGAAAGGCCAGATGCTCAAATTGACAGCCAACTCAAATCAGTCAGCACAACAAGCTGGTGAGGATCAGGTCAACCTGTGACGTGTCCTGGGTATTGCTTCAGTAAAGCTCAGCATCACCAATTTGGTTGCATCGTCCTCAGAATCACATGTGTACCAAGATTTTCCCCTAGAAAATTTGGTCATGTTACTCGAATCCATACTCTGATGCTTGGGCCGTTTCAACTCAGACAGATCAAACAACGCCCCATTTGTATGTCGCCTGTGCTTCATGGTTCCTTTACTTGCCTGCCAGGCCTAGAGTCAGGGATGCGAGTTGAGGTGTATGCCAGCACAAAGGAGGAAGTGGAGCAAGTGCGCAACAGCAAGGATCTGCCAGGACTGGCTAGCTTTGAGCAGGAGCTGAAACAAACAATGCGTAGGCAGAGAGGAAGCAGCAGGGGGAAGCTGACACTCCCGTCAGGTTAGTACTCTCTAGGCATATTCACTCACATGCTCATTCACCTCATGCGTTACAGAAGTGCTGTGACAATCTCTGAAATGCAATATGGCTGATCAGCTGCTTTTCCTGACAGCAGCTGTGGGAAGTTGCTGCAAGCAGACAACAGCGTAGCATAGTGTAGGGTAGACCTTGAAGTAGCATAGTACAGATGCCACTTGATCACCCAGTCAAGGCGTCAAGTGGGACCTGTGCTATGTCAGTTTATGTTCTACGCTACGCTATGCTATGCTGTTGTCTGCTTGCAGAGGCCTCATAGCCAGACATACTCCAGCTTGCCTTCACAAGCAGCAATGTGCAGAGGGGTGCTGCACAACGTAGACCTTCTGCTACTTTCTGTGGCTTCTGGTGTACACTGATACAGCGTAATTGCTGCTGAAGGGCCGTACACCTTTCAGAAGTTTGAGGCCTGGCAGCATCCAGGTCTGTCACCTGTACCGTCTGAAGCCATGAAGCTGCTTCACAGATTAGCAGCAGATCCAGGAATCATAGGAATCATGAGTAAGCATCGTTGGACAGTAGGGCTGCTCAGTGAGATGCCCCCTGAGGGCAAGGTTGGGGTCAGCCCTGTCTGCATCCTGGGGGTCAACATCAATGCTGGACAGGAGATCAGCTTGAGGCTCAGGACAGATGATCTCAAAGGCTTCAGAAGGTACTTTTGGTTCCATTGAATGAGTGGCAAATACTCTGATGGCAGCGGCTTGCATATGATGTCATGCTGAAAAAGCCGGTGGTCTTCTTGTATTCTGCCTTTTGTGTGACGACGTGTTGTCAATACAATGCTCCAAGTACTCAAAAGCCTGTCGTAATCCAGAATCTTACATCGGCCATTGCATGTTGTGCTCACTTTGCTGTGACTGCCTTTTTGCAGTTCGCGTGCAGCTTTATACAACTTGACAAGTCTTGATTACATCTCTGCCTGTATGCAGGTATGATAGAATCCGCGAGACTCTTTGTCACGAGCTTGCTCACATGGTCTGGGGTGAGCACGACAACAGGTTCAAAGAGCTGAACTCACAGCTTCTGAAGGAGTGCAGCCAGCTGGACTGGACAGGCCATGCTGGGCATGCTGTGTCAGGGTCACATGATCCAGCCTTTGAAAATCCAGCAGAGGCTGTGTGGGTTGATGAGGATGACATAATGGCGGTGACAGCACAGTCCAGCGGACAGACCCTCAGAAGCCTAGCGGGTGGCAGTCAGCAGCCTGGGGTGTCTGCTGGGGTGTTCGCAAACCCCAGGAGAGCAGCTGCTATGGCAGCTTCTGCAAGGTTTGCCTCTGCCAGCACCAGCCCCAACAGCAGCAGATCAGCATCCCCAGACATTTCTAGGGACACCAAAGCCAGTCCCAGCAGGGCTGAAATTCCTGCATCTCATGAGCCTCCAGCAGATTCTTCTTCACATGCAGCTTCAGGTGCTGAGGTAGCCATCAACCCCAGCGCTGACATTGCAAGTATGGGTCATCACGACCCTAGCACAGAGCAGGCAGAAGAAGCCATGAGGGTATTAGGGTCTATGGACTTTGCACCTGAAGCAGCGAGTTTGGCTAGCAACACTGCAGTCAGTCTCACAACCCATAGTCAAACTGTCAAGGAACGTTCTCATGACCAAGCAGCAATAGAGCAGCAGCAGCAGCAGCGTCAGCAGCAGCAGCAGCAGCTGCCAATTGGAATGCAGGCTCATGCAGAGACACAATCAGCTGCACATGCACCTGCCGATGCGAGTGATCATCAGCAACCGGCATCCAGCAACAGTCTGAAGCCCTCAGTTTCTGAAGTTTTGGGCGCAAAGAGCAACGACCAACAGTCAGATGCAACAGCACCTGAGCAAAAAGCACAAGCGGCTCTTCAGAACATGCAGAAAGCTGTTGCTTCTCAGGATCCTGCTCAGCTCACTTCCATGCAGGATAGCAGCATGTCAAATGCTGACTCATCTAAGCATCAGATAGCAGATGCACCACAAGAACTGTTGCAGCAGGAGGATGTCATGATGGCGGATGACTCGGATGATCCTGCAGCTCAGCGCTACAAGCAAGCTGAAGCTGCACTTCTGCAACTGAAGTCTCAAGCTGGTGCTGCTGGTCAGCAACCTGCCTTGGAGACACTAGCCAAAATTCTGCAGGTTTGCACCATAGTCTGCATGCTTTGCCAGCATGCCTGTTGCTGGTGCAGGCCCCAATCACTATGCATGACCTGTTGCAGCTGTGTTTGTGGGACTTGTCAGTTGTGGGAGTTTGCGTTTCGCTGCGTGATTTGGCTGAATGCCTGTGTGCAAACCAGTTACATTCTGCTGTCACCCCTGTCCTGGCTGAGCAACTCACTGAGTTGAGTTGCTGAGGGCCTCTGCTATGTGTGAGACATCAATCAATGTACACATGTACGTACAAGCTAGACATGGACAGGCGAATTGACGTCCACATGCAATTCTGTCTGCAGAACATTGTGAGTCATCCAGGCGAGCCCAGATACAGTCACATAAGGCTAGGCAACGCGGTATTCCATTCCAGAGCAGGACAGTATGCTGCAGCACGGGAACTCTTGCGAGTTGCTGGTTTCACTGAAGAAGCTGAAGGGGCAGTTGACAGAGCTTTAGTATGGAAGAGAAATGATCAGGGACTGCTCTGGCTGACACTGTCTGCAGTAAATAATGCCTTGAGTGGCATTGCGTAGCTGTCAAGCTTTGCATGCTGTCTGCAGATGTCATTCCATGGCATGTATTGAATGACTTGTAGGATGTATTGAATGACTTGTAGGAAGTTCTGTCACCAGTGTTGGTGATTTGCAGTCCTGCAGCTTTGGGAGCAATCTTGAGTGCAGTTTTACACTTTTTGAACCTGGTAGTGTTGTTCCGGTTTGCAGCTTATCATGACGTGTGGTCGAGACTCAATTTAAGAAAGCCAAGATTTGTTCAGGTTGAGACAGCTCTTGGCTGCAGCGCTGCCAATGCAGTCTTAGCGGCATGCACAGGTCGGTCGGAGTCTACATAATGCACTGTGTATCTGTACAGCTTGAACCCCCAATATTGGGCGTGCACCACTCAATGTTCGAGAACTTTACATCAACGCCGAGCGGGGCCAAGACCTGCAGCAAATTTGCTTGATTTTGGTGGCACATGCTGAAATGTAAATGTTCATGGCATTTTAAGACTTGTAGACCCATTGTGCTCCACCTGGTGCTTTACATCATACAGGCATCACCTGATGCTTTCTGATCAAAATTGAGCTGCAAAGCAAGCCAACATGCATGTCCCATATATATATTTGCGTGACTGACTACTGAACTTAGGGTTTTCTCTGTGTTATGTAAGCAAATGCATTCAAACATGTAGGGTAAGTGTGTGACATAAAGGCCCTGTTTAGTAAGCAATGTTTTAAAGATTTGAAATTAGGTCCCCATATGTCCAGGACAAACCCTATTTTCCAGGCTTACATAATGTACAGCCCATTTAGAACCCAAATTAGTCATACAGTACTTAGCGCAGTACTTCAGCCCTTTTACTAATGTACATACTTCTCTAAAAAGTCTTAGAAATAGGAGCATCATTATTGCCAACCCTAAGACTAGTTTTCTGGCCGTACGGTGCATTGTTACGGACACACACACGCACTGACCCCTGCTTGCCCTTAAATGTGGGCCACCCTAGTGAGATCCCTGAATTATGACAGATAATCTGCAGATCATGACTAAACTCTGACATAATCCAGAAAATTTCAGAAGCTTCTTCTGCAGCCCTAGAGCTGCAGATCTCTGCACACAGACTATTCTTCTTCTGCATGCAGACCCTGCAGTGGTCTGGAGCAAACCCTACAGTGATCTAGGCCTGAGTTACAGATGATCTGAGCCTGATCCTACAGTGATCTCGGGCAGACGCTGCAGAGTCTGGGGTAGAAGTCTACAGAAATCACTGCAAGCATTATCTGTATTATGTAAGAGTTGACTAAGGGTGACATAACTCTACTTTTTCTGTACACACAGTATTGTGGCTCTGTAGAACCTTGACAAAACACTGTATTTTCTGTAAATAATCGCTACGGCTGTCAAAAACCTCAACAAATACCTTCAGTTAGCAGTGCGCCAGTTCAAAATAATTAGCGGCACTGTGAACGAAATCCCAGACTCCATATTCGAACTCGTAGACCAATTCTACGATCTGTTGCTGTCCCTGACAGAGCCGGGATATCCCCGATTGATCCCCAAAGAAATGAAGGGACCAGAGATCGTTGCGGCCCTGAAGGGACGCTTAACACCTTGCCTGCAGAGGATAAAGCCCAGATCCGCAGATTGCTAGAGATCATAAACTTGTGCCTCTTCTCTCCCAATTACAACTTGAATGCCTAATACTTACTTGACTAGGTATCGCTTGGTTGTGAACGATCTGAAGGATTTGGCTGTGGATCTGATAGACAGCGCGCTACAGACACGTCACGTGTACACCCAAGAAAACATTTCTGAGGTAGAAGCCGCTCTAGCACAGTTTTATCGGAAGCACATCCTAGAATCATTGATACTAGCGACTCGCGTGGGGAGGCGTACATGGCCATCCCTCTCCCTACAGATGCAGCCATTGACTACCTCGGCATCGCCCACAGGAACATTTACGGCCTCCCCAGACTAGCGCTAATATTAAAGAAGTATCTGAAGCTGATCGAGAACGAGATCGATGAGAACGGAGGGGGTTCTTGGCCCTAGAACGCACGCGTGGCAGCGAGAGACATGGCTATCTTTTTCCTTTCGATAATTGGGTCGAGCCTAAAGATGTAGATACGCCTCGCTGGTGCTTCTGATGGCTCCTATCTGATCGGCTTGCTGTCGCGCTGGCCATTTGCCTATCTCCTTTTTTTGCTGCCTGACCCTTGCCTTATCCTCTAGGGTGATGTTCGCCAACACTTCTCCTTTAGAATTACTAGAATTGCACCTTGGACAATCAATTCTGGCCTCTGAGCTGCTCTGAAGGTGTCTGAAGGTCTATCCGCATCCAAATCTGGTATTCGTGGGACTTCACAACAGTTGCTCCGCTAGGTAGGATCTGCCTATACGTATTTGTTCCACAACATTTGCGGGTGCCGCTTGCCCTGGGTTTAATAGGAGCAACGACGCTAGCCAGAAGCGTCACAAGTCGTATGCCGTCTGTTTGGTTTGCGGTAGTCGTTGTTGTCTTTGTAGTAATTTAACTCAGTTCTTACTTCTGGCAAAGTGAGCGACGCTGGATCGAACTTGAACGTTGCCAATTCCCGTCCAGAGTATTTACGTTTCCTTTCACAAACAGGCGTAGGAGCCTATTTGGAGCAACGCTGGATCTAGGCAACGGAGCCTATTTGGAGCAACGCTGGATCTAGGCAACGGAGCATAAGACTGACCATTTCGATGTTGTCTGTTTACCAATGCTTTATAAGGTTGAAAAACGTTGCTCATGCGCCAACGCCGAAAAGACGAATGAACTCCGGGGTCTGCCCCGAAGGGAGTGATTGGTCACCATTACGCAATGTGCCAAAATTGGTCATGTCCGTGCGTACGTGCGAAGAGTTTGAGGCGAAACTCCGTCTTTTTGGAGGTTTTCGACGTCTATAGTGGACCATTTGAGCGTTACAAGGAATCTATATCAGATCTAAAATTCGGCGTCTTCGTCTTCATCCACCCCAAGGTAGTGGATGGGAAGACCAACGGCACCCCCATCCTCTGCATTTTGATTCCCATGTCCAGGAAGTCCCTCTTTAGGTCAGCAGAGTCGAACCAGAGTCGACTGCTGTACACAACGCGAAACATTATTTTTAGCCATTATTTATAATGATAATGGTTTTTTACGTAAGTAAACGAAGACAAACCGGCGAAATTCAGTCAGTTAGAGCACATCCAATCGTCCAAGCGCCATTTGAAAGCGGTTCTGAGTATTTCGATTCGCGGACACCGCGAATAACGCGCAATACAACACTGGCCCTGGCAGTGCGTGCACCGCACTTAGGTTAGAGGTGTGCGGCCACGTGACTTGAAC
>JAABUP010007180.1_pt1 | contig 15168 bp, 21 predicted proteins | sample 5559201 | NCBI WGS metagenome assembly JAABUP01 (sample SAMN10711887, study PRJNA513373) | rock metagenome | isolation source: Antarctica rocks | place: Antarctica
CCGCCGCCTCGCGGCGGCGGACCGCAGGCGCCGACAGGGACCCGCACCGGCCCAGCCGGCGTCAGCGCAGCTTCCCGGCTGGGCGCCAGGCGCACAGAGCGCGCACGCGCGTCGCTGCAGTATGTCGCCGACTGGCACTCCGGCACTCGCTGTTGCTGCACGCCGCGGGAAGAGGGCAGCCCAGAGCAGCCTGCGACAAAGGTATTGATTGATGCGGGCCTTTTCAACCGTGTGGGGCTGTAACTATGTGTTGCCGCGCACACGCCTTTGCGCCTGAGACTCGGGGTGCCTTCCAGCGCGCAACCCCTTGTGTCTCTGTGGCAGGGAGGCCTGGGCAGGTACGCCGCGTCCGCTGCAGTTGCGGTCGTGGCGGTGGCCGCCTTTGCGCTGCTGCTGGCTGCCGTCGCGCCGTCGCTGACGGGCTTTCTGCGAGAGACAATCACGTTCACACGCAAGGACTTTGTGTCCTACTCCGAGAGGCGTAGGTGCGCGCTTGCAAGCCTCACCCAGTAAGCGCACTCCGACCCTGTTGGCGCATAGTGCAAAGGTGACGCCGCGCACTCTGCTCTCCTGCGCCAGGCAAGAGCTGGAGGGTGAAGAGGCGACAGCGGCGGCTGCGGCAGCTCGGCTGGGGCAGGGCTCCGCGCCCATGGATACAGCGACAGGGCCTGCCGCTGATGCGCGCAGGGCTGCAGACCTGCTGAAGCTGCTTCCCTCGCAACAGTAAGATTTACATTATGTCATGGCCCCACACGGGCAGTGGTCCAAGCACAGGCACAGTGGCTGACGCAGCAGGCAACACTTTCGGCGCGCCGACGCAGACAGCACCCCAGCCTGGCAATGTTCGCACACAGTCCGGCATGCAGCACGCATACCCGATACTGCGAGCGGTGGGTGGCCAGGGGGCGGGAGGATACAAGCAAATAAGCCAGCACAAAACACAAAGCAAATGAGCAGACAGAAGCAGAGCGGATGGTGTCCAGCCCGAGTCAGAGATGAGTGCCGGCATTGCCCGCAAACACACTGAGCCAGATCTGAAGGCGCCATGTGGACAGCCTACGTCTTGCTGCGGGTGAAGCTGCGCCAGCACTTCACGAGCGCCTGCACCAGCCCGCAGAGGCACCACCCGCCCGCCAGGACCAGCGCGGCGCTGGCAAAGACGGCGGGGGCGCTGCAGCGGTGGTAGATGAGGCCGCCGACCAGGCCGCCCAGGCCCAAGCCGACGCCTGAAAACAATCCCTGCGTCGCGGGCCGCGCTGGTCAGGACCGCGACGACGCCCCTGGCCCACTGGCAGGCCGGCAGATCGCAGCGTGAGCGTGCTCGTCTCTGGCGGAAACGCGTGCACGCGCAGCCCATGCAGGCAGCAGGCGCGCACGGACAGGTCGCGAGCCAGACCTGGAAGATGGCTTGCGTGACGGTCTCGAGGCCGGGCGGCGATAGGCGGGAGCAGTTGATGGTGCCCGCGGCCCAGGCGAGGCCAAAGGTCACGCCGTGCAGCAGCTCGATCGGCAGCACCGCCCACGGGGTCACCTGGTCGCCCGCGCACAGGAGTCAGCGGTGCAGCCAGGGTCCTCACACTGGCAGCGCCAGCCGCCGGCTCACATTACATTATAGCAGGCACAGGCCCCACAGCAGGCGAACCAGCAGGGCGGCAGCGCTTGCGTGTTCCGGAGCGGGGCTCCGCACCAGGTACTGGAGGACGCTGTAGTAGGCCAGGCGCAGGATGTACACGGCCAGCACGCCGTGCAGCACAGCATGCACGCCCACCGCCTCCAGCAGCCAGCCCGTGAAGAAGAAGACGGGGACCTCCGCCACGCAGGTGACCGTGATCGTCAGGCCCATCAGGAGCTCGCTGCCGCCTGCGCGCCCGCGCCGGCGCCGGCAGAGGCCGTCAGGGGCCGCGCCGGGGGCGCGCAGGGGCGCGGGGCGGGGCGGGGCCGCGCACCCAGCTCGTCCAGGAACAGGAAGAGGAAGCTGTCAATCGTGCCCATGCCGTAGCCCATCAGCACGGCGATGCAGAAGAAGGTCACGGCGTCCGGGTTGCTCAGCACCAGCAGCGCCTTCCGCACCAGGCTCAGCTCGGACGCCTGGGGCCGATCCAGGCTGTAGTTACAGCATGTGGCGACATGGGCCGGCGGCAAAGCGTGGAGCGTGATGGGCGCAAGTGCAAGTGCAGAGCGCATGCGCTCGCCTTGACGGGGTTCTGAGAGAGCAGCGGCCTCTCCAGGGCCGCCGCCGCGCCCTCGCTTGCACGACCAAAGGCAAAGCGTGGCTCCTCATCGCCTGCGCTGGGCTTTGTACTGCAAAGCTGCGGCTGCTCCTCATCCGCCGGCACCAGTTCGCTGTGTGGGCGGTCGTGCGGCGCCAGCCAGGGGGCTGCATGCAGGTCGTACACCTGCCGACACACGCCTCGCAGCTTGGGAAAGATACGCCGGCTGCATACCCACGCAAGTGTGGTTGTGGCTGCGCAAAGTATGACAGGGCCGTCCTACGGCTCGTCGGAGACACGCACCCAGCCTCACAGTAACCTGCATGCTGACAGCCCACCATGCCCGTCATGCTTGCGTACGTGCGGCACACCGTCGCCATGCTGCTGCACCCGAGCTCATGCCTACAAGTGCAGAAGCGGGGTCCGCACCAGGAGCTCGGGCGCGCTTATGAGGGGCACGTGCGCCGCGACCTCCCGAATTAGCGCGCCGTCTTGCCATTCATGACCTGCGGGGCTGCCTGGAGGCAGCTCCGCGGGCAAGCCCCGGCTGCTGGCTGGCAGGGCAGGCAGTCGCCCGCCGCCCGCAGCCGCCCCGCCAGCATCACCGGCCTCGACCGCCACCAGGGTGTCCGCGGCGGCTGCGAACACCGTGCCGTGCGCCGCAGCGTCGGCCTGCACGTCGTAGCGGCTGCCAGGCGGCGGGTTGCTCTTGTTGGTTTTGGCAAGCGCTGGTGCCCCCGCGTCATCTGGGTGCCGCTTGCGCAGGGCGCCGATCGGCAGCAGCACGGTGGGCAGAAAGCCGAGGGCTGCGAGCGCGACGTTGCACAGGAAGGCGGCGCGGATGCCGGAGCGCGCCACCACCGCGCCGGCCACGGGCGCGAGGCAGCCCCAGCCGACTGCCCCCCACAGCCGCGCACGGCCATACTCGCGCTCCTGCAGGCAAAACGCGGTGGCCCCGTATCAGGCAGGCTGTCCGACGGAGCTTGCAGCGCAGGGGCGGCGTGGGTGCGGCAGGGCGCGCACCCCGCCGGCACTCATCACGGACGCGTCGACAAGTATGTTGACGGGAGCCGACGCGACCTCCATGAGCACCACCATTGCCAGCATCAGGCCGAACGACTGCACCGTTGACAGGCTGAAGCGCAGCGCCGCGGTGACGCCATAGGTGGCCAGCAGGATAACCTTGTGCGCGGCCAGGTGGTCTGCTGCAACCGCGAACACGTTGCCTGCGCACCCGCGGCGCAGCGTCTGTAACTGGCGCGCGCGCCCGACCCAAGCGGCAGCGCTGGGGCAACGCGGGGTGCCCGCGCACCGCTCACGGCGGACAGCCAGGGTCGCAGCGCAGTCAGCAGCCCAATCTGGTCCTTGGAGAAGCCCAGGCGCTGGAAGTATAGGTTCAGGAAAGGGATGATGCACGCCGCGGCCGCATAGCTGCAAAAGTACCACACCTGGCCCCCGCCCGCCACACGCTCAGCCGCGAGCACGGCTGCACGCCGGTCAGGGCAAACAGCGCGGCGGCCTGCCGCGGGCAGATACCTTGCTGGACAGCAGGCTGCTGCCCGCCACAGGTGTCATCGCTGGGCCCCGCACGCGGCGGGACCTGGTGCCTCCAGGGGCGAACTGGTGGCGCGCTGCCTGCCAGCTCGGAAAAGGCGCGGCGCAGCTGATGCCCCGAACCTCGGCGGTTTTCCCTTTTGAATTCAACTACCGCAGTACGACAGCGACCGTTCCCACTGCGAGCGGCGGACCGGCGAGCCATGGCCGTTGCGGTGGCTGCCCAGACGCTCCTGGTGGCCGCACTGGCAGCAACTGCGGTCAGGGCCGCTCGCTGGCTGCGGCGCGCGCTGCTTCTCCGCCGGATCCCGGGCCCCAGGGGCGCCCTCGTGGGCGGCCAGATGGCGCACTTCAGCCAGCGCAGCGACCACCACAAGGCGCTGCAGCGCTGGGCCGCCGAGTTTGGAGGAATCTACCGCATCCGCCTGGTTGACACCACGGCGCGCCGAGCGCCTTGTTTTTGGCCAGCCCGCCGCCGGCGGACACGGCTGAGCCAGGGCCGGCTCCCTGGGCAGATGATTGTGCTGTCCGACCCGCACCTGGTCGACATTGTCCTGTCCCGCGGCAACGAGGTGGAAAAGAGCGTTGAGGCCATCTACTCACGCCTGGACATCGTGCGCACGCGTCGCCTGCAGCCCTGCTGCTGCCCCAGGGGAGGCGCACTGTTTTACAATCATGCGGAGGCTGAGCATGAGGTGACGAGCTGACGGTGCGTGCTGCCGCAGATAAACAACCTGGCAAGGCTGCCCACCATGTTCTCCAGCAAGCACACCAGCGCGCACTGGAAGGCCGTGCGCAAGGGCGTCTCGCCGGCCTTCAACCAGAACAGCATCAGGCGAGCGAACGTCTGGCTCCGCACTGCCCTGCAGGACAGGCGGGGCGTGTGAGCGCGCGAGGGCGCAGGCGGTCGCACCCAATCATCACCGCCGCAGTGGGGAAGCTGATGGCCATCATGCGCGCGCTCCCCGACCGTGCGCTGGACATGGAGGACGCCACGCACCGCCTCACCCTCGACCTTATTATGCAGTGGAGCTACAATGTGGAGTTCAGCAGCGTGGCCTGCTTTGCCGCCGATGCCGAGAAAATTGGCAACGGCACGCGCGACGCCAGCGGTGCGGCGCCTCGGGGCGGAGCATGTGGCGCAGAACAGCTCCTGGTATGGCCGTCGAAGAAGTGCACCACTTCAGAATTGGCACAAGTGTATGCATGTCAGCATGGCTACCGTGCGCGCCTGCTGGGCTTCCCAAGCATCTGCCCAGCACCGGCATGCGTAATGGTCGCCATGCATGCTGCATGTGGCTTCCGCGTGTACAGCTAGCAGCACAGAGCACATGCAGGCCATGCTTCATTGCCCTGCTCTCTGAGAGTGCAGCCGCCCAGCTGAGCGAGCGTGTCTGGTCGCAGTGGCCAAGGGCGGAAAGGGAGACCGCACTGCGGACTACAGCGGCTTTCAGAAGATCATGCGACAGTTTGTCACGGCCAACCAAGCAGCAGACCGGGGGCCGAGCGATGCCTCGGTTGCCGGGCACCTGCTGCGCACGCGGGATGCTGCGGGCAAGCCGCTGTCGGACGAGCAGCTAGTGTGCGAGTTTGGCGTCATGTTCCAGGGCGGCCATGACACCACCGCGCGCACCATGGCCTGGGCGCTGTGCGCTGAAACGCCCAACCAGTGATCATGCTGGCTGCCACCTGCCCCGCCACACTTGACCTGGCAAAAATGCGTGACAAACCGCACTTGTGACACAAGCATGTGTGCTCAGTAACGACCTGCTGCAAGAGTCTGTGCACGGCTCCTGAGCGACATGATGTGATGTGTGCGGCATATACATAAACCGCCCTGGGATGACATGAAACCTTGTGCGTCAGGTACATGATTGCAACGCACCCCCATGTGGAGCGCCGCGTGGCCGCGGAGCTGGACGCCCTGGGCCTGCTGGCAACGCCCGCGCGCCCATGCCCGCGCGAGCTGGCATACGAGGACGTCGGCAAGCTGGGCTTCCTCACCAACTGCATCAAGGCGCGCTTCACCTGCCGCACGCGTGTGCCTGCAGAGAGCTGAGGCTTGTCAGATCTCGTCCTGTCACCGCTCCGGTGCTTCAGCGCGTCCACTAAGCTGCTGCACACCACTGACCTGCAGCACTTTGCCCATCACGCTGCTCTTGCCCACCGCCCTAGCCCAGGCTGCCATCCACGCGGGGGCCAGGAGTCGCTGCGGCTGCGCCCGCCGGTCAGTGGGACCATGCGCACGCCAGCGCGCGATCTGCGCCTGGGGCCCTACACGCTCCCCGCGGGCACGCTGATCAACATCAACCTGGGCGTCATGGGGAACAGCGCGCTCAACTATGAGTCGCCCGACCTCTACCTCCCGGTAGGGCCTGCCAAGTCTTCATGGTCCTGGTGCCCGTAGCACGCACTGTGAGACAGCAGGTCGGTCACTGGAGGTCCTACAGCGATGGTCAGACTGGCATGTCAGCTGTCTGCTGGCAGCGAACAACGAAGTTCTAGGAGTGCTTTTCCGCTGACATATCCCCACCTCCGTCTCCACAGGAGCGCTGGGAGGAGCCTGGTGCAGAGTACGCACGTTGCGCCAAGGCGTCCGCCCACCGCGGTGCAGCTCCTGCAGGGTCCACAGGGGGTGCGGCGGCCGGGGCAGGCACGTATGCGGCGAGCGCAGCTGAAAGCTCCGCATGCAAGCCCGGCCAGGCGGCCGCTCCAGGGGAGCGCGCCGTCAAGCGGTACATGCCCTACAGCCTGGGCTCGCAGGACTGCGTCGGGCAGAACCTGGCGCGGCACAGCATGCCCGCAGCGCTGGCCATGCTGTTCGCGCACTTCACCTTTCGCCTGGCCAGCGAGGCGCGCCCGCCCTGCAGCCCGCGCCGAGCTGCCGCTGGGGTACCCCGCAGCCGATGGCCGCACTGTTCTGGCAGCAGTGACAGGCCACCTTCCCTCGCTCACTGCCAAGCCGTGCGCAAGTAGCAGGTGGAGGGCGGGCACAAAACATGCTGGTGCGCAGATGGGCGGCAAGGAGGGCGTGAGCCTAGCGGAAGACTGCGGGCGGCTGGGCTTCACGCGGCGCCCTGCCCACGGCTTGTCTACCACCTGGCGGCCCCGCTTGGACCTCACGGGCATGAAGGCGCTGCACCCAGGCCGCGGCCTGCTGATGCACTGCACGCCCAGGGTTGCGGACAGCCTGTGTGCCGGAGGCGGCCTCCCGTGACAGGCGTGCAGGCGCAGAGCACGCGCCAGCAGTGCAGAAAGGATACACCAATGGAAGCCATGATGGGTGGCAGACGTCCGCGCCGCGTCCAGTCTCAGTGTGCCAGGAAAGTCACTTACTGAGGGCTAGTGAGTGGTGCACTTGCACATCTGTGAGTCTTGTCATGAGCCAGTGACACCAGAAGTTCCTGTAACGCCGATGTCACAAGACGCGCTCAAGGAACACAGCACCACTTTGGCCGGTTTGCCAGCAACACGTGCACAACAGGCGGTACAGAGGCAGGGCATGTAACGCAAGCACCTCAGTCCCAGTCATCAGATGCCTCCACATCTATGCCAGTGCTCCAGCCCCGTCCCCACTGGGCGGCCCTGCTGCTCGCGCTGCCACGCTCCCTGGACGCATCCTCAGCGCGTGCACCGGCATAGGTTGGCCGGTAGTCTGCATCGTCAGCCGCGCCCCGCGTCCCAGACACGCCAAGCTCTGGTGGCGCATCGCCATACCTCTGATATGCGCTGTCGCCATCGTCCGCGCCCCGCTCGGCGGGAATGTCGTACTCCGCAGGGTACACATTGTCCTGCACACCAACGGCGCGTCTTCTCTCTCTGCGCTGCGCCAGGACCCGCGCACGGCAACGCCAGCAGCGGCCGGCCACAGCCTACCCCAGCCTGGCGCGCACCTGCCACTGCTGCGCTCGCGGCCAGCCCGCGCCGGCCGCCCCGCCGCTCCACTGCCCATACGTGGCCTCACCAGGCTCGGGCAAGCTGGTGCCAGCCTGCGGCTGCCTTTCCTGCAGGTCTGGCCGCAGCTCGTACCGCAGCCGCTCGTCGACCACCTGCACACGCGGTGGGCAGGTCAGCCAGCTCGCCAGCGTCGACGCCGGCGGCCTGCAGCGGGCGCGCTGCGCGGCAGCGCCCGACAGCGCCTGACAGCGCCCCGACAGCGGCGCAGCGGGCTGCGGCGCACCGGGTTGGCCTGCGTCTGCTGGCGCAGGCGCAGCACCTCGAGCGCGAAGCCGAGCGCGGTGCCCGCAGTGAGCAGCTGGCAGAACAGCAGCAGCGGGTCGAGCCGCCACCCCTGGCCCCGGCACCCCACGTTGAAGGCCACTCAGCAATATGGAAGCACGAAAGGTGTAGCACCTCGGGCCTGCGGGCCGCCCGCGCCTGGAAGACGAGGATGCCGCCGCAGAAGATGGCTATGGACGACACCACGACGTCAAAGTCGCGCGACAGCTCTGGCTGGATGCGTCGCAGCTGGTACAGGCTCAGGCCGCAGGCAACAAAGCCCATTCCCAGCACAAGCGCTGGGCTGAAGTCCACGTTCACCATGGCAAACGTCTGCGCGGCGCCGACCCGGCCAAGCGGCCTCGGCCTGCCGCGCAGCAGCGCGCGTGCGCACTGGCAGCGCAGGCACGCCACCCCGTGCGAGGGCTGCACAAACTGGCCATGCAGGCGGCGCAGCGCTGCGCCGCTGCACCTGGGTCCCTGACTGCGCTCGCTGCTGGCGGCCGCTCGTGCCGCGGGCGCCTGTCTGACCGTCTGAGTCAACCAACGGCCCATTCCCACGCCGAGTCTTGGCCTTACTGTTTTCTTGTGGGTCACGAGTCTGTTTGTCTTCTCACCAGGTCCTCGTCCTGACCTGGTACGAAGTTGCCCGACTGCAGGTGCACAAACTGCACCTGTGCACTTTACTATTTACTCGATGATTACTTAGTATTTTGGACAAATAGACTTGCATGCGCAGTAGCCAGGCTCTGCCTACCTTCGATACGCAGCATTGCGCATGCGCGTCACACAAGCAGACATGCTCGCAGGCTTGCTTCTGAGTTCACCCTGAATGCGGCCCAACCGCAAGGTTTGCATGCGTTTCAGCAGGAGGCTTGCTCCTGTCGGCATAGACCCGACCTGCCAGCGAGCAACCTCGCCTAATAAGCAGACCTGACACGGAGGGTCACGACACGGGCCACAGGGTGCCGCAAGGCACGGATACGCTTTGCCGCCTGTGTCACCTGTGCACCACACTGTCAAACACCTTGAAATACGTCGGGAAGGTCTTGCGCGTGCACCCCGGGTCGTTGATGGTGACCGGCACGTCCCCGCAGGCCGCCAGCGAGAAGGCCATGGCCATGCGGTGGTCGTCGTACGTGTCGATCGCTGCGGGCGTCAGCGCGGCGGGCGGCGTGATGATGCAGTAGTCGCGACCCTCCTCCACATCGGCGCCCAGCTTGCTCAGCTCGGTCACAATGGCCTTCATGCGCTCGGTCTCCTGCGCGCCAGCAGCCGGGCCTTTGAGCTGTCCAGCGTTCGCTGCTCAGGCACGCCGAACACTGCACCTTGCCCAGAAGGGCACCGGTTGCAGATACACCAGTTGCTAACAGGAGCACACCAGGGTCAGACAGCGCATGACGTGCCGCACACTCCACTTTGTGCTCAATACTGCTTTAGAACGTGTGACGCCTCCCGAGCGAAATTTTGGGATACTTGGGCGTGTGACGCAGAGATGCTGATCACCTTGACGCGCCAGTTGTACACATTCCGGATACGTGTGGGGCCCTTGGCGAACAGCGCTGCGACTGCCAGCGTCATGGCTGCGTCCGGGATGTCATTGCAGTCATGATCTACGCCCACGAGCTCGTCGCGCGACGGGCCTGTAAGCGCCCTCACACATCGTTGCTGCGCATGTGCCGGGCGGGCTCCTTGTGTCAGCATGTGTTGTGCATTCGCTGTTGCCAATAGTCGCCTCTGCTGGACTGGAGCCACATGCATGCTCAAATTGTCCTAGACATGCTGTTGTGTGTGTAGCACAGCGCTTGTTGGGACGCTCTGACGCACGCCAGCGCAGCAGGCCCAGGTGCGGGGCGGGCGCGCCTGTGATGGTGATGGCGTATGGTGCCCACTCCACTGTGGCGCCCATGAGGCCCATCACCTCCGCAAAGCGCACGTCGCCCTGCAGGCTGTCTGAGCCGCAGCCTTCCACAGTCACCCGCCCTCCAGTGATGGTCGCGCCTGCGCCCGTGCACGCGCGAGCCCAAGCAATGCCCAAAGCATCAGGTTGGAAACCAGACTGCATGCAAGCACAGGTCCGCGACAGGCGCATCTCCAAACGATGTGCAGGTAGCTGCAGCTCAGGCGGCACCTGCCAGGAAGTAGGACGCCGATGATGCGTCGCCCTCGATGTATGCCTCCCCGGGCGACCTGTAGGTTTGGTTGGAGGGGATGTGCATGTGCTGCAGGCCATGCCGCCGCTCCACCTGCCCACGCAGACAGCCCCGGCCTCTTTACATGCGCGGACAGCAGGGCTTGCCGGATATCATGTGAGGTGTTGTGTGCAATGAACATGGACTGTGTGGGCACGCCGATGCCGGGGTCACATCATGCTAAGAAAGCATGCATGCCCAGCTTCACCTGAGCCAGGGTCTGTTGCTTGCAGCTGCAGACTGCCAACAAATGTGCCTGCGCCTTGAAGAGCAGCGGGAGGCACCCACCTTCACGCCAAAGCGCTCCATGAGGCGCACAGTCATGTCCACGTACGGCTGGGAGACCAGCTCGTCGGTGATGCGGATGTCGACTCCGGTCTCGCCGGTGGCGAGCGGAGCAGCCATGAGCAGCGCTGTCAGGTACTGGCTGCTCACCGAGCCGCTCAGCTCCACCTGCATCGCGCACAAGGCTGCTGAGCTTGGTGGCCGTGCCTGTGAGTTTAGTGCAGCACGCGCTGCAACGAGCCCCCCAGGAAGCGGCCCAGCTGTGCACTGTGTCATGCATAGACATGAGCGCCAAGCAGCTCCGCATGATTGGAGCAGGGCAGAGGAGACTTGCGGGCTGCATGTGACAGGAGCCAAGGCAAGCAGGGGTGAAGTGCGACCAGCCAGCAGCAGTGGTCACAGAGCTTGGCAGGGAGCAGCGACGCACCGTGCCCGAGGGCAGCCCCTCAGCCAGCACCTCGACGGGCGGGCAGCCCGTGCCGAGGGAGCAGCTGGCCTGGACGCCCAGCTGCACCAGGCCGTCGACGAGGTCCTGGATGGGCCGCTCGCGCATGCGCGCCACGCCGTCCAGAACAAAGCGGCCTCGCCCAGCGGCGGCCACCGCTGCCGTCAGGGGCCTGCGCAGAGCACCGCCCTGTGCGAGACGGCAGTATGCCATGCGCAGTGGCACCCACTCTGCACGTCCTACACGGGTGCTGAGCATGTCCTGTCGGGTCCTGTCAAACGTGTTGCAGTCTGCTACTCACATGTAACGTGCTATTGGGCATACAGGCACCGCGCTTCATGCGGAGCTGCAGGGCTCTGCGACAGGTCAGCGGGCCGGGCACAGACGGGAGCGCGTGCCCCACCGCATGGCCGTGCCCGCGTTGCCCAGGAAGAGGTCGCCGCCCTGTGCAGGGAAGCGCCCGCCGCAGCCCACCACAGTGGCTTCCTGCTGCTCCCAGCGGTCGTCCACTTGTACGCCCAGCGCCTTCAGGGCGCCCACCATGTACCTGATGTCCTCGCTGTCCTGCGCGGCGAGGAAGGGCACGAGTGCGTGCGCAGCGGGTGACACCGGCGAGCGCAAAGCTCGAAGCGCGTGAGCGGGCGCGCGAGCTCGGCACGCGCCGGGTGCCGCACCAGCAGGTTCCTGACGACGGTGGTCCCCTCCGCCAGGGCGGCCAACAACAGCACGCGGTTGGACAGCGACTTGGAGCCCGGCAGCTTGATGTGGCCCTCTATCCTTCGCACTGGCTGGATGACCAGCTGCTCGGGCGCCTCTGGTGTGCAAACACGCGGAGTGAGGCCCAAGCGCTCGGCGGCCTCTGGCGAGCAAACACGCTCCGTGAGGTGGCTGCTGAGTGCCAGTCTTGGCGCCAACGACCCATACATGCAAACACCGCACCTGTTGCCACCGCGCCACGCACACACAGCACGCCCCTTGCCCTCCTGAGACCTCCGAAGCTGTGCGGAGCCTCAATGCAGGGGCGCTGCTTGACGAGAGCGCGCCAGGCCGCGTCGGCAGCGCCGCTTTGCACTGCCTCTGGCAGCGCACTGGCCTGGCGGCTGCCTGCACGACAGCCCAGCCGTGCATGAGGACACCGCACAGACATGTCTGTAGCGGGGAAAAGAAGTGTTTATGGCCGGCTTAGGCCTGCTACCTAGGCAGCACATAGACTTCAGGGCCCCGTAAGAGCCTGATCAGGGAGCGCTCGCAGACCATGGCCGGAAGTCTGAGCCCGAGCCTCTTGCCTGCACACCTCTGCCCCACCAGCTATATACGTTGTTACAGCACAGCTGGAAACCTGTCACAGCAAGTGAGTCACATGATGGATTTGAGCCAGCCACCACCGTGTGTGTCACCGTGCCTGCACACGTAACTGGCAGTAGGCTGGAGGCGCGGCTGTGCGCCCCGGCCAATATGCAGAACAAATCCAATCAGTCACCGCCCGTCGACCCCTTTGCGGCCTTCCAGGTGCGCTGTACTCTGACGTAGGGCGGCGCTGGAGACTCTCTATGCCTGCTTGTGCATGATCGCCGGCTGATCGCGCAGGATCTGCTGCCTGAGGAGCTGGCAGGCCGCGTGACCGCAGCCGCGGCAGCCCAGCGGAGCTCGCCGCTGCGAGCGTCGCCAGCCGGTCCAAGCCCCGCCGGAGCCGGCCCCTTACACCTGGGCGCTGTGGTGAGTTTGCCCACCTGGCCAGGCCCTCTCTTGTTGAACAAAGAGTTGGCCGGTTACAGCGCTCTGCCCTCCCTGGTACGCAGGCGTGGGAGGCACCTGGCGCCCGGCCGGCTGGCGGCGGCGGGGACCGGGGCCCAGGCTCTGTGGCGCTGGGCCCTGCAGGCCCACGCGCACCCGGCCCCCTTCCGCCCTTGCCGGTGCACCTGCGGCCGGCCGCAACTCTGCCCCGTGATGTCAGCCGGCGCCTGCATCCCGGCGCTGCACCGGAGCCTGCGCGGCCACCAGCGCCGGCTCGCGGCGGCGCGACACTGCTGGCTGACCCGGTCGGCGCGAGGCTGGGCAGCGGCGGCCCCTCGGAGGCGGGCGTCGAAGGCGTGCCGCAGGCGCTCACAGACGCCTGGTTTGCGGAGGCGGACTGGGACGGAGACGGGCGGCTGACAGGCGCTGAGGCCAAGGCCTTCTTTGGGCGCACGGGGCTGCCTGTGGACACCCTGAGCAAGGTACGCTCCGGGTGGCTGGTCTTTCCTGGACTGTCCAATGCCCGAGGCCAGGCAGGCTGGGATGCGTGCAGGAGGCTTTGGGTGGCTGCCGCGGCACTGCGTGCACCCCGTCGCTGCATGGCCACGCATGGCCCATGACTGTGTGTGGTGCGAGCGTGTGTGGGCTGTGGGTGTCTGCTGTGGTATCGGCACTGTGCGCCGCCGCGCCAGGATGCTGGCTCTGACGCCCGCCGCGCGAGCAGGTCTGGAACCAGGTCAAGGCTGCGGTGCCGGGCAGCGGCGAGGGCCTCGACCGCGCACAGTTTGCACACGCGCTGCGCCTGGTCGCCCTCGCACAGAGCGGTGATGCAGCGGCCAGTGGCGCGCCAGCGGCGCTGCCGCGGCTGGCGCCGCAGGGAGGCCGTCCTGCCCAGCGCGCGTGCGGCCCCGGAGCATCTGTCATTGGTGTGCTTCTTGCAAAGAGTGGCATGCATTGACCTGCCCGGCTGCTGGCAGCCCCCATGACTGCGCAAGTGTGCATGAGACCCACTGTGACGGGTGTGCTCCCCGACTCCCGCAGGCTGCCGAGAGCGGATGGGCAAGGCCCGCGGACGGCCGGCCCAGCAGCGCTGCCGCCCAGCATCGGCGCCTGGCAAGGCGCGAGGCTGGAGACCGCCTCTTCTGGGCTCGTGAGCCCATGCAGCAGCTCCGGCGGCCCAGTGCAGCCGACCAGGAGCGGGCTGGGCGGGCCGCTGGTCGACTGGGGATTTGGCGCCCCTGCGGGCAGGACGCACTCTGCGGGGTCGGCGGGCGGCCCGCGCGATGCTGGAGGCTGGGAGGGTGCGAGGCTGCCTGGTGCCGCGCAGCCAGCGGCTGTCCACATGCCCCGCAGCGGGAGCGCGCCCAGCGCACAGCTGCTCAGCGCGGCTGGGGATCCGGGGATGGCCGCACTGGCACAGTCCAACAGCGACCGCGGCTTTGCGCCAGTCTGCGAGGACGCTCTGCTGCCGCTCGTGCCCGGCAGCGCGCCGCAGGCAGCCGGCAGCACGCAGCGGCAGCAGGCGGCCGGCAGCGTGCAGCAGGCAGCCCGGTCGCTGGCGCGCGCTGGCAGCGCCCAGAGCGAGCGCCTGGAGGGCGCGGCTGCAGGGCTGGACGCGGCTGCGCCGCGGGCGCTGGAGCTGCGTCTGCCGCCCCTGCACCCAAAGCGCAGCGCGCGCCTGGCGCTGCTGGCGGACGGCGGCGGCTCCCTGTTTGCTGGTGAGCCCCTGGGCGGCATGCCTTGGCGGCTCAGCGCCGCGCACGCCAGAGGCTTGTGCTCTGCACGTCCAGCCCTTAGTGCGCACCATGGATGGCGCGTGACGCCCAGCAAGTGGCGAGCTGGTCGCTGGCGGCAGCAGGTCAGCGCTTAGCTTGGTCATGAACGGATCAGTCCTGCTGGCAGCTTTGCAGGCCTGCATGGCTCGACCGCACACCGGCGGCGCCTACGTGATTGTGCCAGATGCGTGTGCTCACAACCTCATGCGCCCCGAGCATCCCACGCTCCTGAGCGGCACTCTGCAAGGCCGGAAGAGAGCAGGGTGCATGCAGACTGTGTGCACATCCGCCTGAGTCGCGGGCTGCTTGTCAGGGCCATCCACACGCGGCGGCTTGCTGCATTGGGCAGACCTGGAGAGCGTTCCGGGGCAGCCGAGCGTGGCCAGCGCTGCTGGCCCAGGCCGCGGCGGGGCAGAGTCGCTGCAGCAGCTCCAGCCCTGCGGCGAGGATGCGGATGCTGCTCCTGCATCTGAGGTGTGCGCTCTCGTGGCATAGCATGAGCGTGTGGTTGTTTTGCAAGGCATGGACGCGCTAAATCGCAGCCTCGAAGTGTGATAGTCACGCAGCGTGCTGTTAGCCGTTCCTACCTGTGCTGCTGGGATGTGTCACCTGACACTGGGTCTCGGCTGCGCAGCTGCTCGTGCCCGACGCCAAGGCTGTGACGTGCGTGCTCTGCGAGCCCGACAGCGACCTGCTGTGGCTGGGCCATGCGGGAGGACGGGTGAGCGCGCTGGCGCTCGCCCGCCAGCCGGAGG